>Ga0082212_10003834_pt1 | contig 21131 bp, 17 predicted proteins | sample TergutNt197P3_FD_71548 | JGI IMG/M metagenome (GOLD analysis project Ga0082212, IMG submission 71548) | Neocapritermes taracua P3 segment gut microbial communities from Petit-Saut dam, French Guiana - Nt197 P3 | ecosystem: Host-associated > Arthropoda: Insects > Digestive system > Gut ... | reverse complement strand
ATCGGCGCCGGTCGGGACCCTCGTGGAGAACGCGGTAAGACCCGAAGACGCCGCCCTTCTGACCGGTAAGGAAGCTGCTATCGATATTATAAAAGGTTCCCAGCTCTCGTCGTCTCATCTGCGTATCAAAGACTCCGTACCAAAGCCGGAGACGTCATTTTTCACTATCCGGAACGAATGGATATATATGTGTACAAGTTCTTTAAGACGCGGCGATCACGCGCTTATTACATCCACGGATGGAAAAACTATTATCGGCCGTTACGCTATCGCGTATGTAAAGGACAGCGACGGGCGTGAGGTCACGAATTCCTCGTCGAGTTTGTACAGCTTCACCGACCCGGGCGGTGAAAGCGAACGTATCCATACATCCGCTCCCATCCATCATATCGAAATCGAATGTGAACTGAATGACTATCGCCGTTTACTTGATTTTTGCGCCGGTAAAGCAGGCGCGTCGCTTATGTTGATAAGGGAAATAGACTGATGGCAGAAATGAGTTTTGAAGACGTATGCGGGATCGTAGAATCGCAGCTCTCCCCGGGCGAACAGGGGAAAGACCCGGCCGCGGCCGGTATGCTGCCCGAGCTTGCCCTGCAAAAACGCGCGATCATCGGCTATAGCGCGGATGTTAACGCGTACAGGCGCGCGATCGCCGACGCGCTTGACGAACAGGGGCTGCGCGGCGCTTTTCCGGTGCCTGCCTGGTATGAGAATGAGGAAGACGCTATCTTCCATGAGGTCTGGGGGCGGGCAGGCATGGCTCAGTGGTGGCGCGCGCCGTATTCAGACAGTCCGAGCGCGAAAATCATCGGGGATGAGATTTTTTTCCTTGTCGACGGAAAGATGGAGCGAATGGAACAGCGCATCGGGGCGTATAGACGGGAACAGCTGATAAGGGGGTTTCTGCTGCTCACGCCGGAGGAGAGACTCGACCGGGACTTTCACGAGATATACCTGCTTGACGGATGCCGTGTCACGGTATTCAAGGGCGGTATGACAAAAAAGGGGCGGGACACAATTATCTTCCGGCGTTATGTCATACCCGAGTACACGCTTGAGGAGCAGGCGGCGCGCGGGACGATCCCTTCCGCGGCAATCCCCATGCTTACAGCCATGGCGAGGACGGGGTACAACGTCGTTTTTTGCGGGAGCGTGCGCTCAGCGAAGACAACTTTCCTTTCAACATGGCAGCGTCTGGAGGACCCGTCACTTGAGGGTGTGATGGTCGAAACCGATCCGGAAATACCTTTGCACCGCTTAATGCCGGGCGCGCCGGTTGTACAGCTGGTTTGCGATGGCGAGCGGCTCTCCACTATTTCCAGGAACCTTCTCCGCAGCGACGCGGATTACTTTATCATTGCCGAAGCCCGCGACGGAATCGCGCTTGACACTGCTGTACGTATCGCGCGGCGGGGACAGGGGCGATTGAAGATGACCTTTCATACACGCGATCCGCTCTCTTTCCCCGAGGACGCCGCCGTAGAAATAACGCGTAGCGCCGGGGGAGACGTCAATGAAACCGCGTCGCGTGTCGCGGGGAGTTTTGACTATTTGTTTCACTTTGTCTCCCTGCGAAAGAACGCGGCGAAAAAGTTACGCGGTATTTATGAGGTGGGCGCGCGGTATGATGTGGATAGCGCGGATAACATGGAAAGCGCGGATGCAAGCGTGAACGGCGCCGGGAGCGCCAGAGGAGGTAATGGAATCGAAAGCGGAACCGGCATTGTGACCGAAAGAGGAGCCGGTTGGTATGTCCGCGAAATCTGCGGTTATGATTTTTCCCGGGGCGAATGGTCGTTTTCCGGCCATATTTCAAAAAACAAGCGCCGGCGCGGTATAGAAAGCGACGAGGAAGCCTTTGGAGAATTCGAGCGCGAATTGAAAAAGCTCGCTTCGGATTCGCCCATAACACCGGTGAAAAAACCATGTTAGACCAGTACGCGATTTTGTCGGTCGTTTCCGCGTTAATATATTTGTTGCTGGCGCTCGGCCTGCTGATCCTGATACGAAAAGAAATCGCGGCGCTGCTCGATATCGTCCGATCACGATACAGGCTGAGGCCTGAGCGTTCCGCGGCGACACAGTTATTCGCCGGCCTGGACCGTATGCTGAAAGCGACGATGAAGCGCCCGATCTCGTCAACGGCTTTTTGCGTACTCACAATAGTATTGTTCTTTGCCGTGTTTGTCGCGGCGGCCAAAACTATCGCGCCCGCGGCCGCGTTGATCGCCGGTATATCATTCGCGGCGCTGCCTTATCTGTTTCTCAGGACGCGGCTCGAAAAGCGCCGGCGATCCGGCAGCTTTGAAGGCGAAAAACTCGTTTCCGCGTTCCTGACCGCCTATCATATCTCGGGCGGCAATATATACGAAACCATCGAGCGCACAATTACCACCTGCCCGCACCTCAAAATCACCGTTAAGCTGTTCTCCGACCTCTTGCTTGGTTTACGCAGAACGGCGGATCCTATCCGTGTCAAAGCCGAGACCGACGCGTTTGCCTTCGGTATCGGAACTAATTGGGCGTCAATGCTCGCGTACACGATCCGAACCGCCGCGATCAAGGGCACGGACATGACCCCCGCGATCGAAGATATACTCGCGCAGCTTCGCGAGGCGCGCACGCTCGCGGAGGAACGTCGACGCGTCAACGGCGAGTCCGTACGCATGACCGGTTTCCTGTCACCCGGACTCTATATCGGTTCCGTCTTTGTCGCCGTCTTTGTCATGGGGCTGCCCGCCGGACGCTTTCTCTACAACCAGTTTTTCACCGGGCAGGGTTTCGCGCTGTTTACAATAGGGCTGTTTCTCTTCCTGTTAAACCGGATCCTGCTCGAAATGCTGACAAACCGGAAGCTGGATTTTTAAAGGGGATAACGCGATGAGTTTTTTGATTGTTTCCGCAATTACATCGATTATTTCAGTCGGACTATGCTTATTGGTTTTTCCGGATAGCTTCTCGATCGACCGGCTGGCGGAGGCGAGGAGGCGGGGTATGTCAGGACTGCGCGAGGCGTTGGCCAAAGCGTCCGCCATTGCCGGAAAAAAGCTTTCGCGTTTCAAGACGGCCAGGCAATCAGAGTTTGTCCAGCGGGATATTTATTCGGCATTGTCCGTCCTCAGAAACCATGCCAGCGCCGGCTTTCAAAACGAAGGCGAAATTGGCGCCTATGTAACGACCGATTATCTGCTTGAGCAGTTCTCGGCGTCCGATAGCCCCCTGCAAGAAGCGTATATCGGCGCCCTGCGCCTGCTGAGGACAGGCCGGAAGAACGAAGCCGCCGAGTACTTTACCGCGGCCGCCGGGGTCCCGTTCGCGCGCGATTTCATCCTTCTCGTACTCGACTGGGACGCTGTACCACCGGGCAAACTCAAAAAGACTGTGGCAGCGTACCAGACAGCGTTAAAGGAAGTACGGACCACGGAGCTCATGCGTAAAAACGAAGTGCTCAGTGATCTGGTATATATGCCCGTCATTATGGGCGTGCTCGTTATATTCGCTAATTTTATCTATGTGGCATATTTTGCGGAGCAGCAATCGCTGTTCTCGGAGTTGTTTTTTTAGGAGGTTATATACGATGAAGCAAATGATTATTTTACTAAGCACGGTGATCCTCGGGATCGCTATAGCCGCGATGGTCCTTTCGTTCAAGGACACGACGCAGGGGCTCTCAGACTCTGCCAAAGCCAAGATGGAAAATTCGCTTGGTATCGATATGCCGGCAGCGTTTACAGACTGAGGCAGGGCCGCGATATGAAACAGTTTATCGTTCTCATGGCCATGATTGCTCTTGGGATTTTCATATACGCGTGCGTCGCCGGGCCGGGGGATTCGATCCTCTCCGCGCTGAAAGGCGTCTGGCGGCATGAAATATTGACCGGGCCGTACAGCGGAGGAGGCGTATGAAACAATTCATTGTGCTGGCGGCAATTCTGCCGATCCTGCTCGTTTTCATCGCGCAGTCTACGCTCGAAGGGGTACGCTCCGTCAGATTGAGCGCGGCAGAGGACGCGATACGGGCCTTCTGCATAGAGGCTTCATATTTTGACGGAGGCAGCCCGGCTCACGCCGAAGCTCTTCGAAACAGGCTCGCGCAGATCTTTCATTGCGGTTCGGGGGACGTCTATATCGATTTAAGGGAAACTTCTGAATACCATATCGACTGGCGCGTGTCCTTCCCGGTCGGCGATATTATGGCGGGCGCCCGCCTGATGGGGCTTTCACGGGCGGAAAACCGGGGGCGCGTGGAAATAAGCGGGACTATCGTCGTCGCTCCGCCGCCGCCTGAACCTTTACCGCCGCCGGGTACGCCCGAAGAGCCGGGGACGGGCGAGCCGGGAGAGCCGGGAGAACCTGAAAACCCGGATGAACCGGCCGAGCCCGGAGAACCCGGAGAGCCGGCCGTGGACGAAGGGTAGTAAGGAAGCACTGAAGGGGAGGAATTTGGAATTGAAGTAATGAATACACTATTGACAAGCATGATTGAATGATGGCAAAATAACAAAATAGAAAAACTTATTATAAATTAGAACACAATAGAACATATTAGAGAAAACCAGAAAACGAAAGGCCGTTCCATCATGGCAGATACAAGTGTTTTCCTCCCCTCTTTCGGGAACAGGCCAAGGCATATCGTGGGGCGAGGCGGTATAACCGCCGCCTTCGCCGAGGGCCTTTCGCTTCCCGTCGGGCACCACCAGCGAGCGACCTTGCTCATAGGACAGAGAGGGACCGGGAAGACCGCTCTGCTTCTTGAATTCGCGGACATCGCTGAACAGAACGGCTATATAGCGGCACGCGTAACCGCGAACGATGAAATGCTGACCGAGATCATACAAGCCATACAAATTAGCGGGGCCAAATCCGCGAACAAACCCAAGGCAAAAGTCCGGGGAGTTTCTGCCGGGGCCCTGGGGTTTTCGTTCGGGCTGACATTTACCGACGAAACGGAACAAAAATACGGCTTCAGGGTGAAGCTGGGTTTGTTGTGTGATGAGTTGGCGAAAATCAACAAGGGGATTGTAATACTCGTTGATGAAGTGCAGTCAAACACCCCGGACATGCGAAGCCTGGCAACCACCTACCAGCACCTCGTCGGGGAGAACAAAAATATCGCCATGGTCATGGCAGGACTGCCCGGTTCCATGTCGACAGTGCTTAATGACAATATCCTCACATTTTTGAACAGAGCGTATAAAGCGTATCTGGAGCCCTTGCCTTTAAACGAAATCAGTATTTACTACGCCGCGGAATTCAAAAGATCGGGGAAGACAATCAGTCCGGAAGACCTTGAAACAGCCGTTGTCGCGACAAAAGGATATCCATACCTGTTTCAATTGATTGGATATTATATCCTCGGTTTTGCCCGGGACAGTGAGGTGATAACTGCCGAAATCGTTTCGTTGGCTATAAGGAGCTCGAAAAGGGACATGGTGGACAGTATTTTTGTCGCGGCCTTGAAGCCTCTCTCCGCGGGCGATTGGAATTTCCTGCGCGCGATGGCGGAAGACCGCGGCGACAGTAAGATAAAGGACATAACCGGGCGCATGTCTGTTTCTCAGCCATACGCGCAAAAGTATCGTGCGAGACTCATCGCCGCGGGGATAATAGCGCCTGTCAGACGAGGCGAGTTGACTTTTGTGCTGCCCTTTCTCGGCGAGTATCTCCGGGGCGAGTTCTGACGCCTACATACTCTTCTCAGGGAAAATTGCAACTCGATCGCGTTTTCACTTACAGGATAAAAAACTCTTCCGACGTTCGCTTTGTAAAATGCGGGGTATATAGTCAAACAGAACGGGATAGTAGAGTATAATACTAATCCTGGAGAGGCTTTTGTGTGTAATGGCTAAAGTGGCTGTATGGAGTGTTTTATGACAAAACGGATCGCGATTCATTTGTTGGCTTTTGTTTTAGTAATTGCTTTATTGCCGGCCGCGGCTTTCGCGTCGGAAGAGGCGCCGGGGATACCCGGTGACGGTACAGCTTATGGGGAAACATCCGGCGAAGATGAAGCAAAGGCTGATGAGGCGGAAACCCCGGAAACCTGTATCGGCGACGCCGCGTATACCGAAACCGGCAGCCATGGGCATGAACCCGCACAATCCGGCGTTATTGAATCTTTCAGCGGTGACCCGATTATACACATCACCGAGACGGGCCTGTGGTCCGATCAGGAATGGAGCGTCTTGAAGCTCACAAACACACAGAGGCTGGGCAATGGCCTTCGCCCTTTATCAACATTCAAGACGCTGCAGCAGGCGGCGAGAAAAAGATCCGGCGAAATTGTTACCAAGTTTGATCACGATCGCCCTGACGGCAGCAGTTGTTTTACTGTTTTGAGTGAATATGGGATTACGTACGGCTACGCCGGTGAAAACATAGCCGCGGGGTATAGTACGCCTGCCCTGGCGGTCAACGGTTGGATGAACAGCCCGGGGCATAAGGCAAATATATTGTATGGCGACTTTGTGCATATGGGCGCAGGATATACATATTCCAGCGGCGGGTCTCCGCAATACTATCACCATTGGGTGCAGCTCTTTACGGGAGGATGCGGGGTTACGAAACTCGAAGTCGGCTCATTATCCGCCAACCCCGTTTTAAGACCGGGTAATACTATCGAAGATTTGAACCTGATAGCGGTCCTGACATGCTCGCATGGCAAATCTTATATCCCCCTGGCTGCCAAGATGTGCACAGGCTATGATAAGGATAGCTTGCGGGAACAGGCTGTTACGGTGAAATACGGCTCATTGACTACGACCATCTCCCTCCAGTTGGAGCCCCGCGTGAAATATGAAGGAAACGGCGCCGATTCCGGCTCGCCTCCCACCGACTATACCAATTACAAATCGGGGGCAAGCGTAACGGTCAAAGGGGGCGGCACTCTTGTGAAAGACGGCTTCGTTTTGAGCGGCTGGACAACAGCCCCTGACGGCAGCGGGGCATTTTATAAACCGGGCGACAAGTTCACTATAGGGAGCGCCGACGTCACCTTGTACGCCATGTGGGAGAAAGTGATAGTTATAACTACACAGCCGACAGCCTCGATCACAGTGGCTGAATGGCAGATTGCCCCCGCTCATCGGTTGGTTGTCCTGGCCGAATTGGACGGCAGCTCCGCGGGGCTAAACTACCAGTGGTACTCTTCACTGACGCCCTCGAACAAGACAGGCGCGAAAATCGCGGGCGAAACAAGCGCGGACTTCTTCATACCGGTCGATCTTATCGAAGGCGCTTATTATTATTTTTGCGAGATCAGCGCGACCGACGCGCGATCGATACGCTCGGATGTGTCGGCGGTGACAGTGACTCCTCCCACGGCTCCGGTCATTACTATAAGCGCCCAGCCCGTGGACGTGAAAGTGAACGAAGGAAGTATCAGCGGCAGTTTGTCGGTGACAGCATACGCGACTCAGGGCGCGGCGCTGAATTACGAATGGTATGAGTGCGACTCCGGCGGCGCCCCTACGACAGGTATTTCTTCGGGCGCGGGCTCTGTATTCGCCATACCCGATACCTTAACAGCGGGAGTTCTCTATTATTATTGCGAGGTAAGCGCGCCCGGCGCCGGGCTCTTACGCTCCAGAGTGACGGCTGTGAATATCGAGCCGCCCGCGGCGGCCATCAGCCTTCTGGTTTCGCCGAGCCACGCGGTTTTAACTTCAAGCGGCGAAGAAGCCCTGTTCACCGCCATATTCGGCGGCGGCGCGGCGGATATAGCCGGGCTTGTATGGGAAATCAGCCCGGACGCGAACCAGGGTGCAGATTTTACTTTCACCGACAATGGCGACGGCACCGCGACGGTCAAGCTGATCGATCCATATGCCTCTGAAGCGGTCCTGACGATAAAAGCTGCCTATCAGGGAAAGTATATATCGGCGGCTACGGTCGAAATCGCCCCCGGCGGCGTGAGCGCGGGTATTACAGCGGTCAAGCTGCTCGAAACCAGGGCAACCATCAATATCGCGAAAGAAAACCCCTTCGTCAGGGTGCCGGTACTGGTATCGAACAGGCCGGAAGTTTTATCTTCGCTGGCTTCGTCGGAACCAGCGATCTCAGCGTTAGCGGAGCCGCCGCCGCTCGACTTCGCGCCTCTTGTGGAACTTGAAGTCAACAAAGCGAAGGCCGGACAGCCGGCGGACTGGCAGCCGCTCGAGGGCTTCAGCGCGACAATGAGCAGAATCGACAGCCGCTATATCGAGATAAAGGCGCTTCCCGACCCGGTTACAGGCAAATACCCTTCAACGGCGAAAAACGCGCGGGTGACAGTGGACGGGGTCACGGCCGGTTCGATCAACCTGGTGATAACGGAAACCTACCCGAAAATTACCGTAAAAGCCGGGCAGTTGAATATGTTTTACCCGGACAGGACAACAGGGTTTTCCGCCACGGCAAACGACGGGACCAGGGTGACGGTTTTGGCGATAGACTATTTTGCCGTCAAGGACGCGGCGATCGCGGAAAAACAACCGGGCGACCCTTTGGCGCTGAAGCCGCTGAAAACCGGCACGGCGAACTTCCGCGTGACCCTGAAGCTGGACGGGTATAATCGCGCGGCAAAGAGCGGCGATATCGTGAAGGCCGGAGTAAAAGTCATAAACGCCGCGCCGAAGCTGAAGCTCTCGTCTCCGACTATGGTATTGGCCGGCAACCAGCCGTTTTCGCTCAAGCTGCTTCCAAACCAGAAGAACGTGACGCTTGAGGCCCTTGGGGCAATCCGCAGCGTGAAGCTCGATGATATTGACGTCAATCGTTATCAGGGCAACGGCTCTATCGTCCTGCCGGGCAATATCACGGCCGGTATACATGCCTTGAAAGTGGATTTTACCGGCGGCGCGAATACCGTGAATCTTAAGCTGACCGTGAAAAGAATCGACCCGTCGAAAGTGACCGCGGGCAGCGCGACAAAGACCGTGGTCGTCAATACAAACCACAATAACGGCGATATCATTACCATAAACATCAACCCGAGCGCAAGCAACCTCGTCATCAGCGACTGGGCGCAAACGAATACGAAAGTGGCGATGCCGAACGGAATAGCTTACGCGCCCGGAGCGAACAGCATCACTTTTTCGGTAACGGACAAGACTCTTCTCAGCCCTACCGCGAAGGCGGTCGCGCTCGAATTCAACTCCGGCAGCTCGCCGCTTGCCAAGCCTCTCAAGATTTCGCTGAGTGTCACAGGAAAAGAAGCTTCCTTCCGCGTATCACAAAAGGGCAAAATAGACATCGCGAATCCGGCGTCCGAAGTAACGGCGTCAGTGACTTTGCTGAATACGACGTCGGCCATCGCGGACGTGAAGCTGTATGATCAGGCCTTTGACGCGAATAAAAAGTTCATTGACCCGGTCGCCGCGGGCGCGGGTCTCAGTACGAAGTTCGAGGTCGGAGCTATCAATGGCAATACATTTACAATAAAAGCGAAAAACGGCACGCTTGTACCGGGCGCGGCGAAAAAACTAAGCCTTTATATCGTGCTTGGCAACGGGGACGTGATCACGTCGTGGGTGACCAGCGCGGGGGGACTGGTCAAAGACACGAAGGCCATTACCATCAAGCCGGCGCAGACGGTCTTTAAGGCAAAGCAGGACAAGAAGGCGGTGACATTGTATAAGCTGGCGCCGCAGGTTGGCGAGCGTATCGATTTGGAGTTTTCAACGGCGGCCGGCGCGAGGCTTGGGGACGTGGAAATCAATATGGCCAGCGTCAGCAGGAACGACTATTTCGAGCTGGCGCGCGGCGGGAAGAATACATGGGAGCTGAAGCTAAAAGACGGCTTCGACCCGTACTTGTTGAACGGCAAAGGCAAGAGCGTATACAAGGCGGGTTATACGGTCAAGCTGGAGCTTTGGGCCGAGGGCACCTATGAGATGAGCGGCGGCCGGGCTATACCGCGCGTCGATGGCAAGTTCAAAACCAAGCCAACGATAGTGAGTATAAGAGTTTATCTTAAATAGGAACCGGCGCCGCCGGTATCAGGTTTTTGAAGGATAAAGGCAGAGCCCGTTGATGATGCAAGCGCCGCAGTCCGGCTTGCGCGCGCGGCATACCCTGCGCCCGTGGAAAATCAGGTAGTGATGAGAGGCTGACAGGCGCCCTTTCGGGATTCGTTCCACCAACGCCGTTTCGGTTTTCTCCGGGGTGGTCTCAGCGCAAAGCCCGATTCGATTGGCGACGCGAAAGACATGCGTATCGACCGCCATTCGTTCCTCGCCGAAACCAAAGGCCAGAACTACATTTGCCGTCTTGCGCCCTACCCCCGGCAGGGTGAGTAGCTTGTCGAAATCCCCGGGTGTTTCGCCGCCGTACAGCTCTTCCAGCTTCGCGGCCAGCTTCACTATATTTGCCGACTTTGTACGATAGAGGCCGATCGTCCTGATGATATCCGCGACTTCAGCGGGATCAGCGGCGGCAAGCGCGGCCGCGTCCGGCCATCGCCGGAAGAGTTCCGGCGTCACCTTGTTGACCGCGACATCCGTTGTCTGCGCTGAAAGCACAACGCTTACGAGCAGCTCGAAAGTATTTGAGTGTAAAAGCGCTGTCCCTTCCCCGCCGTATACCGCGCCTAGCAGTTCAACCGCCTCCGCGACCTTCTCCTTGCTCAGCAATATCTTTTTCACGAGGCCTGTGCCTTCCTGAGCCTCAGCTGCCCGCAGGCCGCCTCAATATCAGCGCCGAGGGATTTTCGCACTGTCGCGGGGATATGCTTCCGGCCGAGTTCTTCGCGGAACCATTCCGCCGTCTCAGCGGATGAACCGCGGACGCCCCCTTCATCTCCCCCGCCTGCGCCGCCCTTTGATTCGTTCAGCGGTATCAGGTTGACGATACAGTTCATCCCTTTCAGCAGCGCCGCCAGTTCCGATACGTGCTCCGGGCCATCGTTGAACCCCCGGATAAGCGCGTACTCATATGTCGGTCGCCTGTGTGTCGCCTCATAGTGCCTGCGCGTCGCCGCGACGACGTCTTTCACGCCGTATTTTTTGTTGATCGGCATTATTCGCGAGCGCAGTTTATCGTTTGGCGCGTGAAGCGACAACGCCAGGCCTACCTGGGGCAGTTCCACGGCGAGCCGTTCGATACCGGGTACAAGCCCGCATGTTGACAGCGTGATGGCCCGCCGGGAGAGGTCGCGCCCGTGGTCGTCCGTAAAATTCTCTATGAACTTCTTTACATTATCAAAATTGTCGAGGGGCTCGCCTATCCCCATGAGTACGATATTTTTCGTCCGCGCACCGGCAGCCCTCTCCGACAGGATGACCTGTAACGCCATCTCGCCCGCTGTGAGCCCGCGCGTCAGCCCCAGCTCGCCGGACGCGCAAAACACACATCCCATCCCGCAGCCTGCCTGAGTTGAGATACATATTGAATTGCGGTCCTTGTACTTCATAAATACCGCCTCGACGGCCCCCGCGTTTTCAGTTTCAAATAAGTATTTCGTAGTCTGACCATCCGAAGACGAAAGGGATCCCGCTAAAGCCAACCCGTCCGCGCGGGCAAATTCCGTCAGCTTTTCGCGCGCCGCCGCGGGCACATCCGTCATCCGCGCGAAGTCGTTGATACCCTTCGCGTACATCCAACTATAAAGCTGCCTGGCCCTGAACGGCTTCTCGCCGAGCCCGGAAAGAAATTCAGTCAGCTCAGCGAGACTCAAATCATATAATGAAACCACCTGGTCGGTAAACTTCCCGGTTGGTCTGCTTCAGCCCCTGCGGATCGATTCGATAACAGGCGGGTCCAGCGGCGTTTCGCCGTTCGCGGCCAAGTCTGTCGCTGTGATCTTGTCGACGACATCCATCCCGGAAGTGACTTTGCCAAACGCCGCGTACTTCCCGTCAAGGGACGTCGCGTCCGCGTTTGTGATGAAGAATTGACTGCCTGCCGAATCGGGGTCATTCGAGCGCGCCATGCTTATCACACCGCGCTTGTGGCTGATAGGATTATCCCAGCCATTTTCGGAAAACTCCCCTTTGATACGCTCATCCGGACCACCCGTGCCGTCGCCGTCGGGGCAACCGCCCTGAATCATGAAGCCCGGTATTATACGGTGGAATGTCAGGCCGTCATAATACCCCTCATCCGTAAGCTTCAAAAAGTTTGCCACACTGACCGGCGCCGCGGCCGGATCCAATTCGATCACTATTTCACCGCCGTCTTTCATTGTGATTATGACGACCGGGTTTTCACCAACACTCATTTCTTTTTCCTCCTCAATTACACCTGATTCAGCGCTTTCTCCTTTATCTCCTATTACTATATTTATCTCCGGATCTTTTTCTCCCCGCGCGTCCTTCGCCGGCATAAGCCCGCACCCTGCCGCCAATATACTCAACGCGAAAAGAAACGCCGCCGTTACAATTATCAGTCTATACTTCTTCATCTCAATTTTCGTCCTCTTCATATTCGCTATCATCTTCATCGTATTCTTCATCTTCATCACCTTCATCATCTTCGTCTTCGTAATCATCCTCTTCATAGTCTTCGTCGTCTTCCGGCTCCATCCCTTCAAATTCATCGGGATCCTTCATTTTCTCCTCTCTTTCCCAGGGGAAAAATTCGTTCCCGCTGCTTTCGTTCCTCTTTATCTTACCGCGAAGGCTCAACGCGATAACAAGCGCGACCACCATCAGGATGGCCGATACGATGGGTCCGGTCGGTGAAATCGAAATCAATGTCCCCTCCTTCTATCGGCAAGCGCGCCTGCCAGCTTTGAAGTGTCGCTTTCGAGTGATACGATCAAATTCTTCAGCGAAATATACCTCTCCTCATCCTCGTCGTCCATAGCTTCCATCGCCGCGAGTTTTGCTCTGTACAGCAACCCTTCAACATTGTCATTGACGCTCCTCAGCTTTTCAAGCAGGCGCTCGGCGTCCTCCGGATCGACGGGAACCCTGTCCGCGCGCGCGGTTTGCCTGCCCTGACGGCCTTCCGAAGCCTGCGCCGGGCTCTCCGCTTTGACGGAAGCGCCCAGATCCCAGCAACAGTATTCATCAATGACCGTCGCGTCGATCCCCGTCCCGTTTTTTAATGTTTCTTTAAAAGCGGCCTTGGCCTCAGCCTCACCGTGAACCAGGAAAATCGTTTCGGGCGGGGCGTCAAACCCCTGTACCCACTCAAGGAGACCGTCGCGGTCAGCGTGCGCCGAAAAACCCTCCAGGCTGACGATCTTCGCGTTTACGTCTATCGCCTCGCCCATTACGGAAACCGTCTTCGCCCCATCTATCAGCCTTCGGCCCAGCGTCCCTTCGGCCTGAAACCCGACGAATGCCACTGTGGAATTCGAATCCCAAAGCCTGTGCTTCAAATGGTGCAGGATGCGGCCCGCCTCGCACATGCCGCTCGCCGAAATGATAACCTTTGGCTTCATATTGGCGTTCAGCGTCTTTGACTCTTCAGTGCTGTGCGTAAACTCAAGATTCGTGAAATCGAGCGGGTCGTCGCCTGCCATTACCAGCTCTTTGTACTTCGCGTCGAAATCCTGGATATTTTTCCGGAAAGCCCCTGTAGCGGCAGTAGCCATCGGGCTGTCTACATAGACCATTACATTTCGAAACAGCGCCGCGTTTCTTCTTTCAAAAAGCTCGCTTAAATCGTATATCAGCTCTTGTGTCCTGCCTACCGCGAAAGAAGGTATCAGCACTGTACCCCCGCGATGAATCGTATCTTCGATAATGCCGGAAAGCCGTTCCACGGACGGCTCATGTTTTTCACGCGTCCTCGCGCCGTAAGTTGTCTCCATGATAACCACGTCCGCGTGCCTGACCTTTACGGGGTCCCTCAGAAGCGGCATCGAGTCGACGCCGAGATCGCCGGTGTAAACCAGCTTGGTTTTTTTACCGCCTTCGTTGACCCGGACTTCCGTTATGGCGGAGCCGAGGATATGCCCCGCGTCCAGCAAAGTGAAGCGTATCCCCTCCGCGGGCGCGACTTCCTGATCGTAAAGCACAGGCGTGATGAAATCAAATGAATCCTCCGCTTCCGCGGTCGTATAAAGAGGTTCTACCGGCTCTTTGCCGGCCCTCTGTCCCTTCCGGTTTTTCCACTCGGCGTCCTTTTCGTGAATATGCGCGCAGTCGCGCAATATGATGGGCAGGAGGTCCGCGGTCGCAGCGGTGCAATAAATCCGGCCTTTGAACCCCGCCTTCACGAGCAATGGTATACGGCCGCAGTGGTCGACATGCGCGTGCGACAGGATGAGAAAGTCAATCGCCGCGGGATTAAAAGGGAATGGCTCGAAATTCTTCGCTTCCTGCGATGTTGACCCCTGAAACTGGCCGCAGTCGAGCAGAAATGAAACTGAAGCCTCCCCTTCCGTTTCTATCATATGACATGAGCCTGTAACTGATTCGGCAGCCCCGCAAAATGTGATCCACATGATGTTTATTCTACCACAAAGCTATGTCCGCGGGGGTACCTTCGGGCCGGGCCACGGAATCGGATAATATGGTCAAAGAGCAGCGGAGTTGTGTCCGCCTGAGATGGTATACTAGCGCCAGAGGTAAGTACGCTGGGCGGTATGAAGCCGCGCCCGGAAGCATACGGGAGTTGACGCGTCATGAGTAACAACAGACAGGTTGAATTCTTCAAATACACACAAACAGAGCTTGACGCTTTGAAGCAAAAGGATAAAAAGCTCGCGGCTGTGATAGAACGCTACGGCATCATTAAACGCGAAATCAACACAGATGTGTTTTCCGCGTTGGTCGGCAGTATCATCTCGCAACAGATTTCCGGCAAAGCGGCGGAGACGGTGGAAAACAAACTCGTCCGGCTCTGCGGCGAAATAACGCCTGAGCTCATTCACGGGATGGACATATCGGATATCCGTCAATGCGGCATGTCCATGCGAAAAGCGAATTACATAAAAGAGGCAGCGAAAGCTGTGCGCGCCGGAACGATCGATCCCGCCGCGCTGGACAGTCTGCCGGATGAAGAAATTATCAATCTATTGACAGGGCTTCCCGGAATCGGCGTATGGACGGCCGAGATGCTGCTTATATTCTCGCTTAACCGCAAGAATGTGCTTAGTTATGGCGACCTGGCCATCAGGCGCGGAATGTGCAAGCTCTACGGCCTGGAGTCGCTCACTAAAGAGCGGCACGGCAAATACAAGAAAAGATATTCGCCTTTTGGCAGTATAGCGAGTTTGTATCTTTGGAGACTTTCTGTGGAGTGACTGCCGTTCAATATGTTAGAATCCCATTATGGACAATATGGAAACGAAAACCCTTTACCGTGAGCTGCTGGAAGCGCTCGCGGACGGACACGAAGTATATATAGAAACCGTCTGCGCGCCGGATGGCGCTGTGACGAAGCGGGTGATATCCGATTCGAGCCGCCCGGAAGCGCCGCGGGGGCCCGTCTCGTATTCTTACTCAAAAGACGGCGCCCTCACCGTTCTTGAGCGCTACCTCCCCGTGCCCCGTCTTTTCATTCTCGGCGGCGGCCATATAGCCCTCGCCCTCACGGAGATGGCGAAAGCCTGTGAATTCTATACCATCGTGTATGACGACCGCCCGATGTACGCGAATAAAGATCGTTTCCCGGCGGCAAACGAAGTGATATGCGACGATTTTTCAAAACTATTCGATCGTATTCATATCAGGCCATCGGACTTTGTGGCCATCCTGACGCGGGGCCACAAACACGACTTTGAATGTCTCGAAGGGGTCCTGAAGGGCGTAAAACCCGCCTATACCGGTATGATAGGCTCGCGACGCCGCGTCGCGATAGTGATGAAACAGCTCGGGGACGCCGGTTATCAGCGGGAACTTCTCGATGAAATCCATTCCCCGATAGGGCTCAGGATCGGCGCTGTGACGCCGGCGGAAATTTCCGTTTCGATCCTCGCCGAGCTGATTCAAGTCAAGCGGGCTAAACGCGCGGGAGCCGGCGGGCTCTCGTCCGATCTTGAAACGGCCGCAGCCCTCGCCGAAAGGGGCGAAACCGCCGACGCGCTTTTCACCATACTCGAAACCTCCGGCTCGGTGCCCCGGGAAGCCGGCGCGAAAATGAGTATGTCTTACGAAGGCTCGATCATCGGGACTATAGGCGGAGGATGCGCCGAGGCAGGGGTCATGCAAGACGCGCGGACCATCATCCGCGAAGGCGGTTGGCAAGTGGTCACGGTCGACATGACAGATACCGCGGAGGAAGACGGTATGGTATGCGGCGGATATATGACGGTTTTAATAGAACGCGCGTGAGACGCGTCCGGTTTACCGCAAGTATTCCCCCATCGTCCGGTAGACCGGCTTCTCTCCGGATTTTTTCATCCGAAGCGCCATCAGAAAAGCTTCGGCGGTATCGATACAGGTCAATACGGGCAGGTTCCGCTCCGTCGCGTAGCGCCTTATCTCAAAAGAGTCGGTCTCCGGCCGATTCGCGACATTCGGGATGTCGATAACAGCCCTGATGATCCCATCCGAAATCAACTTCCTCGCAGTCCCCGCGTCCGCGCCGGCCGCGACGATGCCGACCGAGCGCAAGTAGTCGAGCGTCCCGCCGTAGGAGAAAACCTCAAACCCTTCGGATATATACGCGCGGATAACATCGGCCGAAGCTTCGTTCTTATCCGGGTCGCGAAGCCGCGCGTACAGCCCGCCGTTTTCAGGGATCTGCACACCGGACGCCAGAAAGCCTTTGTAAGCGGCTTTCTCATAACTCTCGTCCAGGCCTAGCACTTCGCCTGTAGACTTCATCTCCGGGCCGAGGGCGATGTCAACATCGGTCAGTTTGGCCCCTGAAAATACCGGGAGTTTGACAGCAAACAATGGCTTGCCGGACGAGCGCCTTTCGCGGCCGCCATCCTTCGTTTTCGGATCGTACAGCCCCACGCCGTATTCGCTGTCCTTGAGTTTGTGGCCCAACATGGCCGCTACCGCGAGCTTTACCATCGGGACGCCGGTCGCCTTACTGAGAATGGGTACGGTGCGCGAAGCGCGCGGGTTGACCTCTATAACATAAACATCCTTGCCGTCCCAGGCGTATTGGATATTGACCAGACCGCAGACTTTCAGCGCGCGCGTAATTCTATTCGTATAGTCGACCAGGACGTCGATCACATAAGAAGGCGCGGTATGCGGCGGATATACGCTTATACTATCACCCGAGTGCACGCCTGTGCGTTCCACATGCTCCATGATTCCGGGGATCAGGACATTTTCGCCGTCGGATATAGCGTCGACCTCGATCTCTTTGCCTTCGATATACTTGTCGATAAGGACCGGATACTCGTCAGATAGCGAAACGGCTTCATTCAAGTATTCCAGAAGTTCACGGTCCGAATAAACGACTTGCATCGCCCTCCCGCCAATGACATAGGAAGGCCGCACAACGAGCGGATACCCCAGTTCATTTACGGCTTCAAAAGCCGCTTCTTTAGTTGTAACGCTGAACCCCGGCGGGGTTTTGATCCCGATTTCCGCCAGGAATTCATCCGTTTTCTGACGGTCTTCGGCCAGATCGATACTCTCAAAAGAGGTCCCGAGGATATTGATGCCGCGGCGATCGAGCTCTTCCGCGAGATTGAGCGACGTCTGCCCGCCGAACTGAAGTATGACGCCGAGCGGCTGTTCTCTTTTGATCACATTCATCACATCGTCGATATGAAGCGCTTCAAAATACAGCTTGTCCGAAGTATCAAAATCTGTGCTCACTGTCTCAGGGTTGTTGTTGATAATAACAGATTCATAACCGAGCTCTTTGATCGCCCATACGCCGCGTACACAGCAGTAGTCGAATTCAATCCCCTGCCCGATGCGGATGGGGCCCGATCCGACGAGCAATATTTTTTCCTTATCCGATACCTGGCTCTCATCCTCCTCGTCAAAGCATGAGTAATAATACGGCGTACGCGCTTCGTACTCGCCGCCGCAGGTATCGACCATCTTATAGACGGGGAAAATATCGTTCTTTTCGCGAATGTCGGCTAATAGCTCCCTGTGAGCGCCCGAAAGCGCCAGTATCTCGTTATCCGTAAAACCTATTTCCTCCGCTTCGTAAACGAGGTTTTCATTCAGCTTGCCGCCTGTTCCCGCCAGAGTCTTTTCCATTTTGACGATACGAAAGAGCTTGCCCAAAAACCATTTGTCCACCTTCGTGACACTGTAAAGATTGTCGATCGAAAACGTCCCCGCCGTATCCGCGCGCGCGCCTCTGCCCGCGCCTTCTCCCGTCCCGGCCGCGTTTATACCGCGCCTTATCGCTTCCGCGATGGCAAAGATCCTCTCGTCATCCCTGGCTTCTATTTTCGCGATCAACTCATCGTCGTTCATTCTCATTAAATAAGGCACCCTGAGCCCGTTCTGTTTTATTTCAAGCGACGTGATAGCCTTGAGCAGCGCGCTCTCGAATGTGCGGGAAATGCTCATGACCTCCCCTGTCGCCTTCATTTGCGTACCGAGCCTGCGAGACGCGGTCTTGAATTTGTCAAACGGCCATTTCGGGAATTTGATTACACAATAATCCAGAGTCGGTTCAAAACACGCGCTCGTTTCACCGGTTACATAGTTTTTTAATTCATCCAGGCTGTAGCCGAGCGCGATTTTCGCCGCTATTTTCGCGATCGGATATCCCGCGGCTTTTGACGCGAGCGCGGAGGACCGGCTTACGCGCGGATTGACCTCAATGACTATATATTTATCGGTCAGCGGATCAAGCGCGAACTGAATATTGCATCCGCCCTCGATTTCCAGGCTCCTGATGATCTTCAGCGCTGAATCCCGCAGCATTTGATACTCCTGGTCCCGCAGCGTTTGAATAGGCGCGATAACTATGGAATCGCCCGTGTGCACCCCCACCGGGTCGAAGTTTTCCATCCCGCAAATCGTGACGCAATTGTCCTTGACGTCCCGCATCACCTCAAATTCGATTTCTTTCCAGCCCGCTACGGATTCCTCAAGCAGGATCTGGCCGATCGCGCTGCTCTCGACGCCGATGGTAACAAGCGCTTCAAGCTCATCGTCACTCGCCGCGATACCGCCGCCCGTCCCGCCGAGCGTATAGGCCGGCCTGATAATGACGGGGTATCCGACCCTCTGCACGAAGGCGCGACATTCTTCAATACCGTGCGCGATAATACTTTGAGGTATGGGTTCCCCGATCTCACGCATCAACGCGCGAAACTCCTCACGGTCCTCGGCCCGCTTGATACTGTTCCTGTTAACGCCGAGCAGGGCTACGCCATATTTATCCAGTACCCCTTTTTCATCGAGCGACATCGCCAAATTGAGGCCCGTTTGCCCGCCAAACCCCGCGAGCAAACCCTGCGGGCGCTCACGCTCTATGATTGCTTCGAGCGCTTCGTCTGTCAGCGGCTCAATATATACCTTATCGGCAATCCCTTCGTCGGTCATGATCGTAGCCGGATTGGAATTGACGAGTATACATTCGATCCCCTCTTCACGGATTGCTTTACACGCCTGCGTACCGGCGTAATCAAACTCCGCGGCCTGCCCGATGACAATAGGGCCCGAGCCGATCATCAATACTCTCTTTAGTTTTTCGTTTCTAGGCAAAAGGAACGTCTCCTTTCCACGTCCCGTTCTTCACGTCCAGGATCATCTCCACAAAACTGCTGTATATCCACGCCGAATCCCTCGGACCCGGCGACCCCTCGGGATGGAATTGCACCGAGAATACGGGCAGGCTGTCATGCCTGATCCCCTCGACCGTTCCATCGTTCAGATTGATATGTGACACTACCATACGCGTCCCGTCAAGGCTTTGCGCGTCCACTGAGAATCCATGCCCCTGGCTCGCGATTGACGTTTTGCCGGTAATCAAGTCAAGCACCCCATGGTTGCCTCCGTGATGGCCGAATTTCAATTTGTATACTCTTCCTCCGGCGGCGAGAGCAAGCGCTTCATGACCCAGACCGACCCCGAAAACCGGCAGTTTTTCGATCAGGGCAGCTACGGTCTTTATCCCTTCACGGGCGTCATTCGGATCGCCGGGCCCGCTCGAAAGCAGCAGCCCGTCGGGATTCATGGAAAGTATCTCTTCGGCAGTTGTACCGTATGGGCAAAGCACCACATCGCAGCCCAGCTCCGTCAACTCAGTCACAATACTTCTCTTTGTCCCGAAATCCAGCATGGCTATTTTCAGCCCGCGGCCGATAGCATGCTCAGCTGCCGAACCCGTCCTCATTACCCGAAATTCCACCCCGGCATTTTTCATGTAATCAGAACACAGGGAATCCCTTTCCATGAGCTCCCGCATATGTTCAAGAGGAATATTTTCAGTTGTAATAACGCATTTCATTGTCCCTTCGGAACGGATCGTTTTTGTGATGGCGCGCGTATCCACATTGTAGACCCCCGGCACGCCAAAGCCTTTGAGCCATTCCGAGAGGCTCATCACGCTGCTCCTGTTTGAAGGCCGAAACGAAATATCGCGCGCCACGATCCCGAAAGCATGCACCCGGTCCGATTGGTTATCTATATCACTGACGCCGTAATTGCCCGCCAATGGATAGGCCATGTTGATAATCAGGCCTTTCACGGCCGGGTCAGTCAGCAGGCCCTGATATCCGACCATCGCGGTATTGAACACCAGCTCGCCCGTTTTGGTCGCGGCGGCGCCGAAACCCTTCCCCCGATATACTTGTCCGTTTTCCAGATATAAGGTCCCTTCCATATTGGATCATCCTCTCTTGGCTGCATAATTATACACGATTATTCATATCTGTACAATTTATTGATTATTGGCGCGATTGTCCGTATAATGTTTTTCGCTGATGAGCGGATATGGCGGAATTGGCAGACGCGCACGGTTCAGGTCCGTGTGAGAATACTCATGGAGGTTCGAATCCTCTTATCCGCACCAAAATATGCAGAAAAAATCGGTCGGGGAAAGTCAAAATATAGCCATGAACGCAAAAGAAAAATGCTTGCCTCGACGAGAATATTATGCTATTTTAATATTGCATGTTAAATTAACGTAAAGAAAGGCGGCGTTGCATGTATCTTAAACGCCATATTGAGGAAGCTGTGTTGAGGCGCGCAAAGACAAAAGGCGCGGTTGTAGTGACGGGCGCAAGACAAGTGGGAAAGACTACTCTGATTGAAAATCTGAAGCCGGACATACCTAAAGTCACCTTCGACGATTTGCCGACCAGGCGGCGCGCT
>Ga0082212_10003833_pt1 | contig 21139 bp, 23 predicted proteins | sample TergutNt197P3_FD_71548 | JGI IMG/M metagenome (GOLD analysis project Ga0082212, IMG submission 71548) | Neocapritermes taracua P3 segment gut microbial communities from Petit-Saut dam, French Guiana - Nt197 P3 | ecosystem: Host-associated > Arthropoda: Insects > Digestive system > Gut ... | reverse complement strand
ATGACAGCACATGGGAAGCAACCGAAGCCTACAAAATCGAGAAGAACCCCCATGTAACCGCATTTGCAAAAAACGACCATCTAGGCTTTGGTATTCAATACACTTACGGCGGTATTCCTCATACCTATTATCCCGACTTCCTAATCACGCTTGATAACGGTAAAACCCTTGTACTTGAAACAAAAGGACAGGACAATCCGCAAGTACAGGAAAAACGCCGTGCATTGGAAGAATGGATAAATACCGTCAATTCATTAAAGGAATATGGCGTATGGTGTAGTGCCATTTCTTTCAATGTCGCTGATGTTGACGGCATTATTGGGAAATTTTTATAATGTCATACACGACTATCTTTTGTGTGAGTATGTGCTGACCCTAAAAGAAATAAAGAAAAACCGGGGGAATCCAATACAAATTTCCCCCACTGGCTTTAGTTTACCCACGGCTTATCCGGTTGATTTCCTGATTGTACCGGTTGACGACCTGTTCAACCTTACGGTTATAATCCCGAACTGCTTGATTGTATTGATTGATCGCCTGTCGTTGCTTGTTCTGTACCTGCCGGATTAAACTCTTTGCTTGTGAAATAGAAATTGTTCTTGCCATTGCATTAACTCCATTAGTTTTGTATTCGAAAAGAAGAGAAAAATTCCCTCAAACCTCAATTGTGGCAGTTGTCTTTTGTGCATTCGCAGCGATGACCCGCCTGTTTTAAGGCTTCCTGCTTCGTAGTTTCAGAAAAGTCCGGTGGATTATGCCCGTGAGTTCCGAAAGAACTGGTATTTACATGACATTTCTGGCATAAAACCTGAGCATTGTTTAACCTGTTTCCGCCATCAATCCGTTTGTGGTGAACCTCAAGGTTCCTGGTAGCTGTACATCTAGCCATTTTCCCCTCCTTAACCTGGGATATTTCTGGGATCGTTGCCGTGGCTATTTTTCTCTTGAATAACCCCATTTTTCCCATGAATCAGGAATTCTGTTCCTTGGTTGCGGCTGATTTCCCGCCCTAAGTCAACAGCCTCTTTTTTGGTTTCAGCATGGACGCTTGCCCGGCTGGAACCGCCTTTTTTGACATTCCATCCCCCCTGTGTGGCTGGAACTACATGATGAGACTTAGCCATATCGGCTCCTTTGCCCTGTAGTGAGGTTCAAACTTTAACCAAACCAACAAGGACTTTTCAGTTTTGAGCAACCCAAAAAGACTGCCCCAATAATATACCTTGACAGGTATATTATTTGTATCTATAATGTATCAAGAAGCATAATGTTTGTCAACAGTAGGAATAAAAATTATTCCTAAAAAGGTATTATTTTACCGGGGAAATAAATGTCAGAAAAATTTGCAGATCGGTTAAAATCCATACGTGCATTGCGCAATTTGACCCAGAGTGAACTCGGTGAGAAATCCGGTCTGCCGACAAGTTCAGTTGCCCAATTTGAAACTAAGGCAAGAAAACCGTCTTTTGATACCTTAAGTAAACTATCAAAAGCGCTTGATGTCAGCACAGACTATCTTCTCGGAACAGTGGACGAACCAAAGATATCAGAAACAGGAAGCGTTTTTTTTAGAAATTATGAGCAATTATCATCTCATGATCAGGAAATTTTACAAGACATAGTAAATTCAATGATGGCACGAAAAAACCAGAAAGATGATAAAACCTCTTGATAAAGCAATTATTTTGAACACAGCTGAAATAAAACTTAAAGAATACTGCTTATATAAACTGCCGATTGACCTTATTTCGCTTCTGGAAAAGAAAAAAATCAGTTTATATCCAAAAGATATCCATACAGACGGCGTTTCAGGGATGTTAATCCGGATAGACAACGATTATTGTATTGTATATTCTACCTATTACCAGAATCCGGGCTTTGAACGTTTTAGTATCGCCCATGAATTAGGACATTATTTTTTGGATGATCATCCCTACATCAATATTGATGGACTACATAAATCAGATGCCGGTTTTGTATCGCAAGACCGCTATGAACAGGAAGCTGATATTTTCGCTTCCGGGCTGCTCATGCCGGAAGATCTTTTCAAGGATCACATGGGAAATTACCCTTTAGGTCTGGATGGTATAATTGGGATGGCGGAATTATGTCAAACATCATTGACAGCTACCGCAATTCGTTACGTTGAACTAATCAGTAGACCAATCATAATTATTTTAAGCACTAATGGCATAATTAATTTTTGCTTAGTATCCGAAAAAATACGTTTTATGAAAAACAAAGAAATTCCTCAAAAAGGCTGGCCAATTCCCCCAAATACTGCTAGTTCTGAATTGGCTAAGAATCAAAATCGCATTCTAAATCGGGAAAAAATTACAATGGCCTCTGATTTATCAGATTGGATAGAATCAGAGAGATCAAGAGACGCTCTTGAAGAAGTAATAGGTTTAGGCAGATATAAGAAAATCCTTACCGTAATCAGTATATAATTATTAATTTAGTATTTTAACCCAATTCCGGCGCATATTTTATAAAACCCCTTGCTGGACTTATAAAAGTTTAAACCGTCATAAAACCATAATTAAATGTAATGACATGCGGGCGTTCCTGGGGGTATGGAGGCGCACAGAAAATAAAAAGTAGCGGCGGGTGTCCGTGCAATGCCTATGCCGGAGTATCGGAGGCATGGGCATTGCATGGACAGGACCCGCTAATTTACTTTGTGCGCCTCCCTCATGATAAGGAACACCCGCATGCCGGTACGTTAAATTGATGCTTTTCTTACCCTGGCCTTAATTTCAGTAAGAAATGCGCCGGTGGTTCCCAGGCACGGCTGCCGTAACCGCCTGCCTGGATCCAGGCGGAAGGAATTTTTCGCTCCATAACATAACGGTACACATAGTTATCCCGTAAAAGACACTGTTCCAGGCTAAGTTTAAGCAGGATGCTCGAAGGTAGTTCATCATGCTCATAAGGATCGGCACCGTCTACAACCAGCACAAGATTAGGTTTTGGGTTAGACGGATAAAGCGCCGCACTAAGCCGTTCCAGTTCTTTGATACCTTCTGCCAGACGGGAAGTGTATGTTTCTTCTTCACCAGCATCAATTCCAATGTCTATGTCCGAACTTACAAGCGGTGCCCGGCCTTCTTTGGCAGCAGCAAGACTATCCGTATCAAGAGGCCAGCCTTTGGCCATATGTATTGATAGGGTAAGTACGTTCTGTAATTCTTCCCGTTTGCGGGCAAAATGAATGAGTTCGGCAGTACCGTCTCCCTTATGGACATCCAGGTCGATTATCCAAACAAGGGGCAAAGCTGATTCCGAAAGCAGCTTTGTAATGGCAATAACCGAATCGTTAATTAAGCAAAATCCGGAACCCGAATCATAACGGGCATGATGCATTCCGCCGCCCATAAAGTAACAAAAACCCGACCCGTTCACCAGGGCAAGACGGCAAGCCAGGTAAGTTCCGCCAACTTGCGCCAGGATGGTTTGGAATAAATCAGAAAGAGGTCTTTTTGCGCGTGTTGGTTCATAGCGGTTGGGTTTGCCCTGAGCATCAATTAATTCAAAAGTATTAAGCAGAGATTCCTCAAGACCTTTTTTCTGTTTGTTATACAACAAGGAAACAAATTCCTTGCTGTGAACCCGCTCCAGATCTTCTCTTGTTATTATTGTATGATCTGCAATTCTTAAAAACTCAAGGGCATCGGCAATGGACATTTCCGGACCCGGATAAGGCATAGTGGCTCCCCGTGTACCGGGATAGTAATGGTTGTTCATGAATTCCAGGATTTGCTTTCCCCGGTCAGGAGCAATGGGAAGCATAATACCATAATCCTGAAAATTCATATTCAATGCAGGATCGTAAAGTATCAAAATTACCTCGCAGCTAAAGTATACAAATTTTCGCTCTGGTTTTAAACCATAGTTTCGAATAAACTCGTGAAAGAACGCTATGGCAATAATAATTCTTATGGGACCAAAACATTCCGGCAAAACCAGTACAGGCCGGGAACTGGCAAAGATACTTAAAAGCTCTTTTTATGATTTGGATCAATTAATGGAAGAAAGAACAGGCAAAAACGTCAGGGAACTTTATAAAACCGGAGAAGAATTATTTCAGCGTGAAGAAATGGCGGCTCTTCGGGACTTGTTAGAAAACTGCCAAAATGCCGTTGTTTTATCTTTAAGCGGCAGTATTATCGACAATCCCCGCGCAATGGCTTTACTGAAAAATGAGTCTATAAAAAACTGTACAGTGTATTTGGAAGTATCTGCCGGAACTGCCTGGCAGCGCATTGTTAGCCAGGGGGAACTTCCGCCATTCCTTGAAGCAGAAACACCGGCGGAATCAAAAGAAAAACACCATCTGCTTCATGAAAGACGGGCCAATGATTATAAGAAAATAGCATTCTACAGTATTTGTGCCGAAGGAAAAAGTGCTGTTGAACTGGCGGAAGAGCTGTGCAACTTGATACAATAGAGTAATACTCAAAAGGAGAAACAAAACAAATGAAACCAATTGCAACAATGAGTAATGCTGAAGCCGCTTATATACGTTATGTACTGATGGATATTGACGATACCCTTACAACAGAAGGAAAACTATCTGCAGCAGCCTATTCTGCACTTTGGGATCTTCACGATGCGGGACTTAAGGTTATTCCCATTACAGGCCGGCCGGCCGGATGGTGTGATTTAATTGCCAGGGAATGGCCGGTTGACGGTGTAGTTGGCGAAAACGGCGCCCTGGTGTTTTGGCTTGAAGATGGCAAAGGTACTCAGCGGAAGGTGAGTAAACAGGAATTCCATCCCAATGCGGTACATAATGATCATCCTGTATTAAAGAGGATTAAAAAGCGGGCAATGATGGAAGTTCCGGGTATACGCATGGCCAAGGATCAATTTGCCCGCCTTTTTGACATTGCCCTGGACTTTGCCGAAGAAGAGCCGGTTCTGTCGCTGGAAACAGCAGAGAAGGTTAGGGCAATAGCCGCGGAAGAAGGAGCGGTAGCAAAAATTTCTTCGATTCACGTAAATGTTTGGATGGGAAACTACAACAAACTTTCCATGACAGAATTGTTTTTGCAAAAGAAATTCAACTGGACAAAAAACGACGATAATACAGTTATTTTTGTAGGAGACTCACCAAATGACGAACCGATGTTTGCCCGCTTTCCCATGTCTTGCGGTGTGGTAAATGTCAAGCATTATGGGGAATTGATTCAGCACCTGCCTGCTTTTGTTTCGCAAAAGGAAAGCGGAGAAGGCTTTGCTGAAATAACGGAAACGCTGCTGAAAAAACGCCAGGGATAAAAAATCCGGTATCAGCTGTTATTGTTCTTGCCATTCGCTTGATTGGCAGGTGTGTTAGTTTTAATGACGCAAAACTCCAAAATTGTAAATGTTAAGATAGTGCTCAGCTGGTTATTCAAATTTAACTGATTTACTTTTTCTTTGCTACTATTATTAACCTTCTGCTGTTTTGTTTATCATAAGAAACTGAATCCCAATTACCGTAGTAATCCCCATGTAAATTTACTTTATTAAGTATTTTTATCCAATCATCATATAACCTGATTTTGAATTTAAACTCATTTATCCTGAAATCTTTTAAACTGTCAGTATGAACTAAATCAAATATTTTTATGGTCATAATATCCATTTTGTAATCCATCGTAAACAATCGCGAGAAATCCTTGTTATTAACTTCCAGGGAATGACAAGGGGGATTCTGCATTGATATGTCTGTCTGCCCTTGATCAAAAATTATAATTCCCTGGTTATTTAACACATTTTTCATACTGTTGAGCGCTTTTTCGACATCAGTTTCTGTATCATTTATCGCATTACTCAGACAGACAATTGCATCAAATTTTGCGGTAAATGTATTTTCCAGAAACTGATAGTCGGCTTTGAAAAGAGGTATATTTAATCCATTTTCTTCTATTCTCTTTTGAGCCATAGATAACATTGAATCTGAAATATCCGAACCGGTAATATCATATTTTAACGAATTAAAAAAAACCAAATCCTTTCCTGTTCCGCATGCGCAATCCAGAATTGATTTTACCTTGTACTGATCAAATATTTTTACAAAGAAATTTTCCCTCTCTGTATTTTCAAAAAGCATGTAATCATAAGTTTCTGCAATGTTCGAGTATTTATCTGCTTCCAAAAATATTTCCCGCCAAAAAATATATTTTATGCTACGATATTAAAATCCGAAATAGCGCTCCCCTTCCTAATCATCCAAATGCGCCAGAGCTGTTGAAATTTGGTAACAATAATCACCCAAGCGTTCCAGACGGCGGATAAAATCAATAAATAGCAGTTCTGTTTTAACGTTTTCTCCTGCTTCGATGCGTTTTTGTCCGTATTTACGGAGTTTGTTCCGTACCTTGTTAATCCGGTTTTCGGTTATTTTTGCCTGTTCAGTTTCTTCCGGTGTTAACGCCCTGCCCAAACGCGTCTGCACAAAGTCCAGGAATTCACCTACTAAACGGGTATAAGGGGCCAGAGCTTTCATCGACGGGCCGGTAAAGAGCCGGTCTTTCAGCACACTCATTTCCAGTAAAAGGCCTACACGGTAACAATCGTCGGTCATGTCTTCCAGTTCTGCTATAATTTTAAGGAGTCTGGAGATACGTCGCTCTGATTTTTCGTTAAGTTGCTGACGGGTGCATTCCATCAGAAAGCGCGTCAGTTCTTCCCTCATCTCGTCGGCATATTCTTCCTTGTTCCGAAGTTCAGTTGTTAATGATGCTACCGCTTCTTGTTTTTCCGGGTTATCTTTGAGCGTGGACAATACTTCGCTGATTCTGTCGTACATATCAGAAACGATACCGGCCATGTCGCGGATTTCTTTTTCCGCGCGGAATATGTTCATTTCCGGTGCATTCTGGAATGTACCGGATGAATAAGACAGGGTGTAGTGTTTTAGTTCTTCTATCGGCGGTTTTTTATCCTTGATGATCTTGTTAACCAGAAGGGCAAATTGATTAACAAAAGGAAAGAAAATAATGGTGTTAATAGTATTAAATATTGTGTGGAGCATAGCGAGGTTGTTGGTAATGATCATACCGGAAGAAGATGTAGGGGTAACGAAATTTACTATTGTCAGGAGGGGTTTAAGTAATGGGACTGCCCAAATTGTGCCGATCACGTTAAATAGCACGTGTACCAGCGCTGTTTGTTTTGCCGCAGGTTTTGTTCCGATACCGGCCAGTGCTGCATCAATGGTGGTACCGATGTTGGCTCCCAGGATCATTGATGCCGCCATTTCGTAATTAATCATTCCTTCATGGGCCAGGGTCAGGACAATAGCCGTACCAGCTGAAGAAGAATGAAGGATCAAAGTGATCACCAGCCCGACACTTGTTCCAATGAGTACCGATGTAAAACCCTGGTTTGAATATGTGCTGATAAAGTCCAGGGTTTTTGATGAAAGGCTCGGCATGGATTTGGTAAGGAAGTCCAGTCCCAAAAAAAGAAGTCCAAACCCCAGAATTGCTGTTCCCCAATGTTTGCATTTTTCCCATTTCAACACTGAAAAAACAAAACCAATGCCAATCGCGGGTATAGCCAGAGCGTTTATTTTGAGTGAAAATCCAACTATAGAAACAATCCAGGCAGTAACGGTGGTACCAATGTTGGCCCCCATGATCACGCCAATAGCCTGTTTAAGGGTAAGGAGACCTGCATTTACAAAAGACACTACCATGACAGTAGTTGCCGAAGACGACTGAATTATCGCAGTTATTCCAAATCCAGTAAAGATCGCACTTAATCTGCGGCCTGTCATAAAGGCAAGAACTTTTTGCAAGCGCTGACCTGCGGCCTGCTGGAGGCCGTCACTTAATACCTTCATCCCGTAAAGGAAGAGACCTAAGCTTCCGGCTATTGCAAAAATACTGGTAAGGTATATCATGTACTTATTAAGGTATACCATTTTTTTTAAGTTTTTAACAATAGGATAATGAATACAGGCAATTCTTCAATTTTGGTCATTTCTGATTCACATGGCAATGTACCTGCTTTAACGGCAGCTCTTACGTGGGCTCGCCAGGTACAATTGGCGCAGGACATGGATTTTAGCGCTGCACTTTTTCTGGGTGACGGCGGGGACGATCTGGTTCCTGCTTCTGCTAAAGCAGGTTTTGCAGTCCCCTGGTACAAAGTCCGGGGTAATGGGGATTATAACTTTTTAATTCCCGATACTCTGACGGTGGAAATTCCCCGTAAGCTTTTTTTGGCCCATGGCAACCATTATGGTGTGGATGGAGGCGGACAGAACATTGCTGCCGCTGCCAGGAATGCCGGAGCCGAAGCGGCCTTTTTTGGTCATACCCATATACCCCATTGCTCGATGGTAAATGGTATCTTTCTTTTAAATCCCGGCAGTATAGGCCGATCCCGAAGCAACGCCGGTCCCACTTTTGCCGTTATTGAATGTCCTGTCTCCGGCCCTCTTACTGCCCGGTTTTTTTGTCTGGTGAACAAAAGCAGAAAAATTGAAGTAAAAGAACTGGAACTATAGTGTCCCGCAGGCTTTCCGTTAAAGATTACCGAAAAGACGCCGTTACCCTGGCGCGTTATTTATTGGGAAAATTGCTTTGCAGAAAAACCGGAAGAAAAATACTTAAACTGCGGATTTCTGAAACGGAAGCATATTACGGCGAAGAAGATACCGCCTGCCACGCTCATAAAGGAAAGACAGACCGTACTGCTATTATGTACGAAGACGGCGGTCATGCGTATATATATCTTTGTTACGGAGTACATTGGCTTTTAAATGTGGTCAGCGGTAAAAAGGACTTTCCCGAAGCGGTACTGATTCGGAGCATAGAGGGTTTTAATGGCCCGGGAAAACTTACAAAACAGTTACAGATCGACAAATCTCTTAACAAAGAAAATCTGGCAGAATCAAAATGGCTGTGGATCGAAGATGATGGCAAGCAGCCTGTGTTTACGGCAGCAAAACGGATAGGAATTGACTATGCCTCGGAAAAGGATAAAAACAGGCTGTGGCGGTTTACCGTTGACATTTGAATCTAAGGCAGCTGTTCCAAAAACTGAAGTTTTAAAACTGCCTCATTTTATAGACGATTTTTCCGATCCACTATGAAACCAGCGGATTACGCCCACCTTATTTTTTGCTTCATTATAAATCATGCCGCCGTTCCAGAATTCCAAAGCGGCTATAAGACTGTTCCCGCCGTCGTCTTCGTCACTTTCCGGGCCGCTGAAACTGGCCAGTTCAAGAAAAGCGTCAAAGTCGTCGTTGAATAATGCAATCTGCCGTTTTCGGAAAAATTCATTCCATTCATCCAGGCAGGTAAAACCATTACCTTCGTCTTCTACAATAAAATGAACGCGTTTGAACAGATCATACCAGACTTTTAGCTTTTTTTCGGGATTACATTTGTTCCCGTGTTTAATGCCATTCTTAACAATTTCGGAAAGCTGTTGTTCCAGCAGGTTTCCTTCTTTAAACATTTCGGGACAATCTTTTAAAATCATGGCGCAATATTCCCTGATCTTTGAATAATCGCTGGCAAATTCGATGTATTTCATTCCCTCGGTATCGAACAATTCATTGTATTCATCCACAATCAATTTTCGGATTATTAGTCGTTTCATATTTTAGTTTTCCTTTACAATTAATATATAATGTAATTCCTCGTCAGTATGCAAATCACCATCGCTAAATATAATGATAATGAAGTTTTTTCTGTCTGTGAACACCTAATAGCTGTTTTCCATGACAAAAACGGTTGTTTTTTTATAAAAAAACCATTAAAAAAATGTTAAATTTTCGAGAATTGGGTAAATTTTACAATTTCTTAACAATACCGTGTTATCAAATTAATACCGCACGGGAGGCGGTATAATATGACAAAAGAAGCTGTTCTGTTGCAAAAGCCAGTATACTCCGCCGAGCCCAAAGGGCGAAGGTTTCCCTCCAGATACTCAAATGAGCCTGCCAACCTGAAATGGTCAAACGAAAGTTCCCTTCTGGATGACAATAAGACGCTTAAATCGTGGGGTCATAGTCCCACTGTTCGGGTTCGAAACCTTGTATCCAAAGCTGCTCCGCCTGTCAAGTATTATCCTAATGCAATACAGCGATTGGCCAAACATTTTTGGTATGTCGAGCACGATAAAAATATTATTGAGTTGGCGGATGAACTTGAACAACGGCTTGATGTAACTGTTGTTTGTATTACAAATGAAAAAAAGCAGCCTATCGGGATTATCAGGAGGGATAAGCTTTTCCTTTCTCTGGGCAAACGTTTTGGCAGAGATATAATGTTAAAGAATACAACAGGGGATGTTGCTGAATTTGCTGAGGTTTATGCCGGAGAACGGAATATATTTACTGTTCTTGGACAGCTTCGCCAACAGGGCGGAGAAAATGCGGGTTCTTTGGAAAATAAACAAGGTACACAGAACGAATATATTGTGCTGGTTGATTCACTGGGAATCTACAGCGGTATGCTTTCGTTTCAGGATGTAGCAGATCATTTGGTTGAGATGACTAACAACGATATAGCTCAGGCAAGCCTTCTGCAGGAACGTCTTTTAGCCACTACAGATGAAATAAAACACTTTGATGTAAAGGTTGATACATGGTGTGTTTCTGCAAAAGGAGTTGGAGGAGATTTTTATTTTATCAGAAAAATTGACAATAATCGTTTTTTTGCTTCTCTTTGCGATGTTTCAGGCAAAGGGGTTACAGCTTCTCTTGTTGTTTCTTTGGTTTGGGGATTTCTGCAGAGCCATGAAATGCAAAAAGGGTTAAAAGCTTTGCTTAAAAAATTAAACTCATTAATTGTTAGTTCCTTCCATATGGAAAAATATCTTACTGGGTTTTTTCTGATGTATGACGCCGAATCCAGAACGTTAATGGTTGCAGATATGGGACATTCTCATACTGTTTATTTGAGGAAATGCAAAAAAGTATCAATGCAGAAAACCAGAGTAAATTACCCCATTGGAGTTGAACTTGACATGGAACCGCTGGTTTATTCTTTTCATGTTGAGGCAGGAGATGCTTTGTTGATTTACAGTGATGGTATATCAGAACAGGATGATCCCGCCGGCGAGGAATTCGGAGAAAAGCGGGTTACTGCCCTGTTACAGGAATCTCTGGCAAAAAACATTCCCTTTGGTGAAATGCTGCAAAAAGCCCTGAAGGATTTCAGAATGAACACCCCTCAGCATGACGATATGACATTTTTACTGTTTCAATTCTGATTTTTAAACGTTAAAAGCACCCGATTTATGCCGATATTAAGAGTATGAAAAAGATACTATTCGTTTTAATATCAGGTTTTATTTTGGTTACTTTGTGTTTCACTCAAGTGCGTACCGGAGAAGTAAACCGGGGGATTTTTTATCAGGAGGGAATCGCTTCCTGGTATGGCCGGGAATTTAACGGCCGGTCCACAGCATCGGGAGAAATTTTTAACGATTCACAATTTACTGCTGCTCATCCCATATTACCCTTTGGAACCATGCTGAAAGTTACCAATCAGCACAACAATAAAACCGTTACGGTACGGATCAATGACAGAGGCCCTTTTGTGGCAGCCCGTATAATCGATCTTTCCAGGGCAGCTGCGGAACAGTTGGATATGATTACTACCGGTACCGCTCCGGTAAAAGTGGAAAGCCTGTCTGAGGTAAGCCTCCCTGCAAAATCGGGGCAGGTTATTCAAGTACAGCCTGCGTCGGCGGAACCCTACTCAAACCCGGAGAATGCTTCTGTCCGGGCACAGGAAGTAAATCAGGGACACCAGCCAGTTGTGCATAATCAGAATCAAGGACAACAAACTACGCATACAGAAACTGTACAGCCCTGGGTTGAAACAGGTGCCGTCAGGCTTCAGCCGGGCATTACCGGAAAATACTATAAAGTACAGGTAGGCGCTTACAAGCACCCGGAATATGCAGTAGATGCTTTTGAAAAACTCAAAAGGGCGGGACTTAATCCTGCCTATGAACGATTTGGTGATTATTTCCGGGTGGTTCTGACAGGCATTAAGCAGGAAGAACTTGGAACCGTATCGGAAAAGCTTCGCATTGTAGGTTTTAAGGAAGTACTACTCAGAGAAGAATTGTAGGGATTGGCCGTTGTTTTCTTGAAATATTACCGGATTCTTGCTGCTGCCGTTAACGTATAATTGAAATTCCTCTTTTTTTACATTATACTTTAAAAGTTATGGCTACGAAGAAAGAATTTACCGTTCTGGATTTAATTGATATTGACTTAAAAGAACACAATTCCTTGAATCTTCGTTGCATTGGCGGCAGAAGAGGTTTGGGCAGGATAATAACTGTACCCAACCTGAATCGTCCGGGTCTTGCGATAATGGGTTTTTTCGATTCTTTTGCTTTTGAACGGATTCAGGTTTTTGGCCGGGGAGAAGTGGCAGCCATAAAAAACCTTGTCAACGAACAAAATGTTGATTCTATTGGTCAGCTTTTTTCTTATCTGCTTCCATGCTGTATTTTTACCCACAATCTTAGTCCGGAAAAGGAGTTTTTTGATAAGGCGGAAAAAGCCGAATGTCCGCTGCTCCAAACCGATTTGGAAACGTCTGAATTTGTAATTCGTCTTACCCGAATCCTGGCAAATATTTTTGCACCCAAAAAAAGTATCCACGGAGTACTGGTGGAAGTTTATGGTTTGGGTGTACTTCTTTTGGGCGACTCAGGCGTGGGCAAAAGTGAAACTGCTCTGGAATTGATTGAACGAGGCCACCGGCTTGTTGCCGATGATGTCGTGGAAATGCACTGTGTCAACGGAAATGTCCTGCTGGGCGAAGGTGCCAACAAGATTATCGGTCACCACATGGAAATCCGGGGTCTTGGGATAATTAATATAACCCACCTGTTTGGGGTCAGAGCTATACGGGACAGCAAACAAATACAGCTCGTGGTAATGCTGGAAGTATGGGATGCTTCCAAAAATTATGACAGACTTGGCAGCGAAGAAAAATTCATGGAGTTTTTGGGCGTTAATATTCCTAAACTGGAGGTTCCGGTAAAACCCGGCAGAAATATTCCCATTATTATTGAAGTAGCTGCAATGAATGAAAGGCTAAAAAAAATGGGTTATAACTCATCGAAAGAATTTAACCAGAATATTCTTAAATGGATAGAAAGTAATCAGGCTCGTTCAGTCTATTATGGATCCGAGGACGTAATTTAGTAATGTACACAAAAACGGTAAAGGTGATAAACAGGGCCGGAATTCACGCACGGCCTGCAGCTTTACTGGTTCAGACTGCAAAAGATTTCGACTGCGAAATTATTTTTGAACGGGAGGATGATCGGATTAACGGAAAATCGATCATGGGTATTATCACTCTGGGTGCAGCCTTCGGCGCAGAAATAAACCTTATCGCAGAAGGCAAGGACGAAAAAGAAGCCGTCGAAGCTCTAGCAAAACTATTCGAAAATAAATTTGAAGAAGAATAATTTCTGCAAACCTCAATATATCGCTGAACCTTTCAATCATAATTAATCCGAATAAATAAAGCAAAGAGCTGGGCAAGTGCCCGGCAAAACCCGTGTAGAGCCCGTGAAAACAGCCCAGCGCTTACCTGATTTATTATTTTCCAAATTAATGGAAAAAGAAATATGCAGGTAGGTGCTGGGAGGCTGTTTTAGCGAATTCCACAGGCGTTCGAGCCAAGGTGTTTGCCAGCCCCTTTTCCATGATTATTACGAAATATATTGTAAGACTGACTCAGCGACAAATTAGGGTTTGTAACAATTCATTCTTATGTTATAGTTACAGCATTATGGATATAAAATACACCTGTTATTGCGGTCTTTATTGTGAAAACTGTGCGGTAAAAGCAAAAATTGAACCTGCGGCGAAAATACTATATGAAGAAATGAAGAAAGCCGGGTTTGATGAAATTGTTCGTTTTATTCCGGGAGGGGATGGATTCTGGCCATTTCTGAAAGATATGGCGGAAAAAGGCACTTGCATTTCATGCAGGGACGGAAGCGGAAATCCCCAATGTACTGTCAGGAGTTGTGCAAAAGAAAAAGGTGTCGAGATGTGTGCATTGTGCGGCAGTTACCCTTGCGAACATTTTACCGCTTTTTTTGAAGGATACCCCATGCTGAAACAGGATAATGATCTGCTTCGGGAAAAAGGTATGGATGCATGGGCAGCGCTTCAGGATGAACGCAAGGAAAAAGGTTTTTCCTACACCGAAGAAAAAAAATAACGGAATTTTTTTTGATATAACCGGATAGGAGTATAGGAACTCTGCAAGTAATTCTATGTCTTGTACTTACCTACACAGGTGTTGTATAATGGAGATAAATTAATAATTTTGAGCATCTTCGGATTACATGGAAAGGATAAACCGATGAAAGAGCCCACTAATCGACAGAGGGAAGTGCTAACCTTTATTGTTGATTTTATACATAATCATTCATATCCTCCCACTATACGGGAAATAGCGGATCATTTTTCTATTTCGGTCAAAGGCGCCTATGACCATGTATCAGCCCTGAAACGGAAGGGGAAGCTTAAATTTGAGGAAAAACGGTCCAGGGCCATGGAAGTTGTACGGACCGGCGAAGAATGGGAGTACAACAATGTTGTAAATGTCCCGATTCTTGGTGTGGTAGCGGCCGGAAGGCCTATTTTTGTAGAAGAAAACTGGGATGGCACCATTCCGGTTCACTCATCATTATTAAAAAAGAACCGGCAATATTTTGCGATGAAGGTAAAAGGCGATTCCATGAAAGATGCCGGTATTTTAGAGAAAGATACTGCGTTAATTCAAAAACAAAACACAGCCAAAAACGGCGATATTGTGGTAGCCATTGTGGATGAAAAGTTAACAATAAAGCGGTTTTTTAAAGAGGCAACCCGGATCCGGCTTCAGCCGGAAAATCCTTCCCACAATCCCATTTACAGTCAGGATGTTCGGGTTGTGGGAAAACTGGCTTATATAATCCGCGCCTGTTAGAATGGCAGGCGATATAACCGGTATACCCCGCCGGGCGAATGGGAGTGAGCAAAGGTTTCCCTCCGGAAATTGCTATCTTTTTTTAGGCCCTGAATTGGGGGAAAAATTCGATACCTTAAAAACGCTTCGCGAAAAACAAGGAGCCAGGTATGGCTCTTCTTCTGATATAGAAGAGACAAGCTATTACGCCGGAGAATCGTCCATTGAGGACATAGTTTCCGTTGTCAGAAACGGCAGTCTTTTTTCTGCAGAACGGCTTATTATCATTAAAAACGCAGAAATTATTAAAAAAAGGGATGAAGCCGAGCTTCTTGCTTCATGCGTAAAACATCTGGAAAGCGGTACTACGCTGGTTTTAATTTCGGAAGAAACTCGTCTGGATAAACGAATAGAAGATGCTGTCCCCAAAGAAAACAAAACGATTTTCTGGGAATTCTTTGAATATAAAAAAAGTGAATGGCTTGCAGCTTTTTTCCGCCGTTCGGGCTGCAGTATAGACGAAAGCGGAATCAGGACAATTCTGGAAATGGTGGAAAACAATACCGATGCTTTAGGCCGGGAATGTTCAAGGATGATTTTGTTTTTGGGTAAGGAAAAAACCATTACCGGAGAAGATGTTGAAAAAAGCCTTTCCCATACACGGGAAGAATCTCCATTTACCCTTTTTGCTGCAATTGCCCGGGGGAATCTTCCCTTAAGTCTGGAAATAACCCGTTCGCTTTCCGCTTCCAAACAAAGTTTTCAGGCTATTACCGCTGCTCTTGCATGGTGTTTTCGACGTCTGAGGGATTTCCTTGCTCTGGAATCCGTGAATGAGTTTGAGCTTAAAAAAATTGGCATAACCACATCCAGAGCGAGGGCTGATTATTCTGAAGCAGCCAAACGGTGGCCGCGGTCGGCCGGCGCCCTGGCATTAATAGGTGATTATGAATATATGTTACGTTCGTCCGGAACCGCCTGGGAAGAGATACTTTTAGACAAGCTGATTTTCCATCTTGCACGAGGTATGGCAGAAGGTTAAAATAGCAGTATGTTTTCAAGAAGGGTTAATACATTTATTTTTACACTATGTCTCTTTTTCGTCCTTGGTTCCTGTTCAAAAAAAACAATAGGTTATGGAGTTTTGCTGTGGTCTATTGACAATCCGGACATACCTTCGGGAGTTGTACTTCCTGTTCAGGTTCGTTCCAACATCGAGCAGGCCTGGGTTACGGTAGTACCGGAAGAATATCAAACAGAAGAAAATCAGGTGGCTATGGTTCCTCTGCCCCATTTGGAATTTTTTATTTCAAAAGGATCGGCAGAGCGATTCGCAGCCAATTTTAACAATTATGCCCTCTATTATGCGGAAACTCTTCAGGATGGGCTGCCGATTCGTGACAAACCGGAAAACAATGCACGACGCACCTATCGCTTAAAAGAAAGGGAAATTATTAAAATTCTTGATATAGTTGAAGGTATCGAAGCTATCAGCAGTACCGGTGATCCTCTGGAAGGAAATTGGTACAAGGTTATGACTCAAAGCGGAAGTATTGGGTATTGCTTTTCTTACCGGCTTAATATTTTTGAACACACTACCGGGTATTTGGGAAATGAGCCGGTTCAGATTGATACAAGCGAAGACAGTGATCTGGAAATTGTATTAACCCGGACATGGTATCCGGAGTCTTACGGAACAATGATTAATTCCGGCAAACTGAATCTGGATTTACTTTCCGAAAATTATTCATTTAAACCAGGAATAATGGACGGCAGAGCCCGGATTCATCTGGAAAGCGGAGACGACGAGTTTGTTTACAAGACAATCACCAAAACGGGAAACCTTTCATGGAATTTTACCGGTACGTCTCTTAACGTATTTCTTCATTCCGAGTCAATACTGGAAGTCCTGTGGGAAGATGAAGGTAATGCACAAAAAAGAGAAACGTTTGTTACTCTGCCGTTGTCTGTAGAAAATATTGTAAGACAGGAAAAAGAACGCCGGCAGAATTTAGTTCAGGTACTTTATGCACGCGGGCCGACTTTTGTAAGCGCTAATTACGGAGCACTCATACTCAGAGCAAACGGTGACTTTGTCTGGGACGAATTAAATTTACTTCCCGAAAGTATAATTTCCAAATCAACATTGGGAACTGGTACTCTGGATATGGATTACAACGTTGGGGGAGAAATGGCAGAAAGATATTCCGGCGCTTTGGCACTGCGTTTTAATGTGATAAGCGGGGCCCGCACTTCTCTTGTCTTTGCATATACCCTGGATAACCAGGGACTGCGAATGGAGTATGTACCCTCAGATTATGTAACAGGTCGTACAGTAAACCGTCGTGTCTCTTCGCCTCTGGTAATTTACTTCAGCGCAAGAAATTGAGCCATGAAGGTTCAGTGCAGTAAAATCTCCGCAGCATACGGGGATCGGGATATCCTGAACAAGGTAAGTATATTACTAAGTACCGGCAATGAAAACGCTGTTTCCGGAATTAAATTTCCCGCTTCAAAAGCGGCTCTTGCCGGAATAAACGGTTCTGGCAAAACTACCCTGATGCAAATTATCGCAGGTCTTAAACAACCAGATACCGGTGAAGTCTCTGCCGATACTGGTTGTAGAATTTCTTATCTTCCCCAATCGGGACTGGTTTTTGAAGGGCGAAGTCTGCGTGAAGAAGCGGAGACCGCCTGGGACAGCATTGTTTCCATGCTTGATAAAATGGACAAGTTGGGCAGGATGCTTGAAAAATCTACAGAGGATGATAAAAACACCCGGGCTCTGGTGGAAGAGCATCATCGGCTTGTCCAAACAGTTGAAGAATCAGGTTACTACAGACGGGAAGAAACAACGGAGCAGGTTCTTTGCGGCCTGGGTTTTTTACGCAGCGATATGGACAGGGAATGCGGTACTTTTTCGGGAGGCTGGCAGATGAGAATAGCTCTTGCCAAGCTGCTTATGGAAAACCCTGACATCATGCTGCTGGATGAGCCGACAAATTATCTGGATATAGAAGCAAGAACCTGGCTGGAAGATTACCTTAAACGCTTTTCCGGCGGCTATCTTTTGGTTTCCCATGATCGTTACTTTTTGGATACAACGACAAACGAAGTATATGAAATTTTTCAGGGCCGTCTGAAACGTTATGCAGGTAATTACAGTACTTATGAAAGGACACAGGAAGCGGAACTGGAAGGTTTAATAAAGCGTTATGAAGAACAACAGGAAGAAATCGCAAAATCCCAGGCGCTTATTCAGCGTTTCCGTTATAAGGCAAGCAAGGCTGCCATGGTTCAGGAACGGGTAAAAAAACTGGAAAAGATGGAAAAAATAGTAATTCCTGAATCACTGAAAAAAATAAAAATTAATTTTCCACCTCCGCCTCATTCAGGCCGCATGGTTTTAACTTTGGAGCAAATAGAGAAATCATACGTCGGCAGGAAGGTTCTTTCCGGACTGGATCTGGTTGTTGAAAAAGGAGAACGGCTTGTAACGGTAGGAAAAAACGGAGCAGGAAAAACCACCTTGTTGCGTATTATTGCAGGTACGGACAAAAGTTATGGGGGAAAGCTGAATTATGGCAGCGGTGTTGCGGTTGGGTATTTTTCTCAGGATTCTGCGGAAGAACTGAATGGCAGCGAATCGATACTTGCATTTTTGGAAAACTCCGCTCCGACAGCCCTTGTGCCTAAAATACGTGATATGCTTGGAGCTTTTTTGTTTCGCGGAGACGATGTATACAAAACAGTTTCCGTTCTTTCCGGCGGTGAAAAAAGCCGGCTTGCCCTGCTTCGCCTTCTCCTCCGGCCTGTGAATCTTCTTGTATTGGATGAGCCGACAAACCATCTGGATATTCATTCCAAGGATGTACTGCTTGAAGCGCTTCTTGCTTTTCAGGGAACGATTATCTTTGTATCCCATGACCGTACTTTTATGGAAGCTCTTTCAACCAAAACTCTGGAAATACGTGTGTCGCAAGAAACAACAGCAACAGAGGAGAACGGAGGCCCTTCTACAGCACGCCTTTTTTACGGCAATTATGGCTATTATCTGGAGCGAATGGAACAGGAAGAAGCGGTGTCCGGAGAGGAAACGCCTGATCTCTTCAGAAAATCCGGATCGGAGGAGAATGTCTTGTCAGTTTTGCCGGATTCATCTGTTGATATAAAGCAGGATTTGAGACAGGGAATGGCATCAGTTTTGGATCCGGTAATTCTGATAAAAGCCGGCGGAGAACGTCCGCTTGGAGCGGCGGAAATGCGTGAATTGCAAAAACAGCGCCAAACGCTTTTACGCCGGCTGGAACGGGAAGAAAAAGAAATACTTGCCGAACTGGAAGAACTGGAAAAAGGAAAAGCCGCTTTGGAAGAACAACTGGCAAGACCGGAAAATTATTCTAACGGGGAAAAGGCAAAATCAATTAAAACAGAACTGGACAAGGTTACAAAAGAACTGGAAGAAAAGACTATCGAGTGGACAGATAAAGCAGAGGAAATAATCAACATTACACATTTTCCCTGAAATAATTTATGAACGAGGTGCGGATACAATAGAATGCAATTTATCTTCATATAAATATGAGTATTACCCATAAGTCAAGGGAATAGAAAGTGTACTTGCTTTTAATGAAAAGATAGTTTACTTAAAAAACTGTGGTTATCCATATATTGGTATTTATATACGCGAAATTAGTAATATCACCTGGTAATAACTTCAACTAATTAAAACCAACCCATATAAAAGGATAGCGCAGGCATGTCCGATATGGAATTCAGCGATGCAATAATTTTTGTCAAATGAAGGTTGTTTGCTGATACAGATGAACTCTTGCTTTATTGCGTATACACTATCAATTATGAGTTATATACGTTATTAATTGCGTTTATTTGTAGTTATGCGAAATACCGGCAGACTGGTTACAAAATTATAGGAAAATAATGATTGACAAAGAAAAAAAATGGTATTATAATTATAATAGGAGAAATATATGTCAACATTTGGTAATGCAGAATATAAATGTCCTCTCTGTAGTGAAATATTTAACTATGGAACTCAATTTTCATATTCTACATTTGGTGTAAATCTCGATTTTAAGCCTTTTGGAGCGGCTATTATCCCCACACCTGTACCAAAGTGTCCAAAATGTAATTTTGTGTTTTTTAATGATATGTTTGCAGAAGAAGAAATAAAATTAATTAAAATAGAACTGGAAAAAAATAATATATTTGAAAATGAAAAGGATATGCCTAATTATTATTATCTTGCAAAAGAATTTGAAATATTAGGTAAAGATATAAGCACAATAATTTATTATTATCATTCTGCAATTTGGGAAGATAATGATAAAAAACATTTTGAAAATATTGCAAATATAGTATTTAGTTATTTTGAAAAAATCAATGAAACAGATGAGAATTTTTATATTTATAAGTTAATTAAATTAGATTTTTTAAGAAGATTACAAAAAAATAATATTGCAATTGAATTAATTGAAAAACTAAAAAAAGACACTGATTTTCCAAATGATAAATTTGGAAAAGTCTTAAAATATCAATTTGCATTGATAAGCAAAAATGATATAGATGAACATGAAATGCCAGAGGAGACCAATATGAAAGATTATTATAGGGTTATTTTGGGGAAAAAAAGTTCTATGGCAGATGAGTGCTATAATGCTGGCTTTATTGGTGTAGGTTTTAATCGGGAAGAAGATATAACAGAATATCTTTTTGATACAGTAAAAGAATTTAATGCTTTTTTTGTTCCAAAATATTTAAGTCTTCGTCCTGAAAAAGATAGACAACAGGCAATAAGTGGCTGTAGTTCTTTATGGACTGTTTCAAAAAAAATAAATATAGGGGATATAGTATTATCTCCTAAAAATGTTGATCAATGTTATGTTGGCATAGTTACATCAGATTATTATTTTGAACAAGGAGCAGAACTCCCTAATAGGAGAAATATTAAATGGTATAGTACAATAATAGATAAAAAATCTATGTCATCCGAATTAGCAACATCTGTTTGGCTTAATGGTACTGTTCACAGTTTAAATAAGTATGCAGAGGAAATAGAAGGATTGATTATAGAATAAAATGGGCGGTACTTCGCATAACAAACGGTTAGCGCTTCGCCGCCTTTCGGCGGCTCGGGTTCCGCAAAACCGTGTCCGGGCTTACGCCCT
>Ga0082212_10003832_pt1 | contig 21140 bp, 25 predicted proteins | sample TergutNt197P3_FD_71548 | JGI IMG/M metagenome (GOLD analysis project Ga0082212, IMG submission 71548) | Neocapritermes taracua P3 segment gut microbial communities from Petit-Saut dam, French Guiana - Nt197 P3 | ecosystem: Host-associated > Arthropoda: Insects > Digestive system > Gut ... | reverse complement strand
GCGGTCGGCCTCGCTCTCGTGGGCCCGGGAAAAGGGCAGGAGTACCCCCACCTGGCTGCCCAGGCCGTAGGCGGTCATGGCCAGGTCTCCGGTCGGGCCGGAGACCCCGCCCAGGCTCAGGCCCAGGCCCAGGAGGTTGCCCCCCAAGTTGGCCAGGGTCTGCTGGCTGGCCCGCTCCCGGCCGTGGTGGGCGATGGCGTGGGCCACCTCATGGCCCATGATGGCGGCCACCCCGGCCTCCCCCCGGGTATAGGGCAGGATGCCCGTGTAAAAGGCCACCTTGCCCCCGGGCATGCAGAAGGCGTTGACTTCCTTCGATTCAATGAGGTTGAACTCCCATTTGTAGTCGCGGATCTCCGAGGCCAGGCCCTCTTCCCGCAAAAAGGTTTCCGCGGCCCGGCTGATCCTGGCCCCCACATTTTTGATCATGGCCGTGTCCTTCTGGTTGGTGGACAGGGGGCCCTGTTTGACCAGCGCGGCATATTGGCTGGCGGCCGCGGACGCCAGTTGCTGATCGCTGACCAGGCTGAGCTGGCTGCGGCCGGTGCCGGGCACGGTGGCGCAGGCGCCCAGGGACAGGCAGGCCAAAAGCACGGCCAGGGAACGGATCAGGCGGCGCGGATAGTCAGACATGGCGGCTCTCCTTAACTCTTGTAGTTCTCGACCACGTATTCCAGGACCTTCAAAAACGTCTCCTGGTCCACCGCCCCGGGCAGAAAGCCCACGACCTCCTGGTCCGGCTTGAGAAAGAGCATGGTGGGCATGGCCCGGGCCCGGTATTTCCTGGCCAGGTTCTCGGGGTCTTTTTCCACGTCCACGGAAACGGCCACGAAATCCCGGTCGAAAACCTCGTGGATCTTGGGGTCGCTGAAGACCTCCCGGCGGATCTTGACGCAATAGGTGCACCAGTCGGCCCAGAAAAAAATCATCACCAGCTTGTTCTCCGCCCCGGCCAGGGTGAGGGCCTCCGGCAGGCTCCGGTATTGGAACTCCGCGGCCCGGCCCTCGGCGGCGGTCCCCAGCCAGAACATAAGGACCAAGAGGATTGTTAAGAAGGCGGTGGCGGCCGAACGTTTCTTTTCAGTATTCATTTCCATATTCACTTTCACTATTTCAGGGAAGCGCCAAGTTCAGCCGGCCGGTCAGGACCACCAGGCCCAGGGCCATCAGGCCCAGGCCCAGGATCAGGCCGGCCCGGCGGGCCAGGGGGCGGGCTCGGGCCAGCCAGGCCAGGCCCCGGCCCCAGGCCCCGGCCAGAACGAGAAAGGGCAGGCCCAGGCCCAGGCCGAAGACGGCCAGGAGCCGGGCCCCGGTCCAGGCCGAACCTTCCGTAGCCGCCAGGGCCAGGATGGAGGCCAGGACCGGCCCGGCGCAGGGGGTCCAGCCCGCGGCGAAGCCCAGGCCCACCACAAAGGCTCCGGCCAGGCCCAGAGGCCGCCGGGTCAGGGCCGGGCGCTTTTCCCGGTTCAGAAAGCCCGGCGAGATGAACCCGGCCAGACAGGCCCCGAAAAAAATCATGATCAAACCGGCCGCCACCCTGAGCAGCCAGGCCTGGCTTTCCAGAAACCCGCCCAGGCGGCCGGCCGCCGCGCCCAAAAGGGTGAAGACGGTCACGAAACCCAGGACGAAGAACAGGGTCGGCCATATCAGGGGGGGCCGCCGGAGCCCGGGGGCGGAAAGTTCCTCGTAGCTGAGGCCCGTGATCATGACCAGCCAGGCCGGGACCAGGGGCAGGACGCAGGGGGTGAAAAAAATCGCCAGCCCGGCCAGAAAGGCCGAGCCTGAACTGATGTTTTCCACGAAAAGGGCGCCTAGGTTCAAGGTCTCACCGGTCAACGCAGCCAGCGGTCGGGCACGGCCTGAGCAGGCGTGGCCGCGGCCCCGGGGCTGAAATAGAGGTGGCAGTGGCAACGGCCGTATTTGGCCACGTCCTCGTCCCGGAAGGCGCAGGGGCAAACTATGGGCCGGTCGCGCTCCGCCAGGCCCGTGGCCAGGCGGCCGGGGCAGGAGCCGTAGCCGTAGCGGGCTTCGTTGACCAAAAGCCCGGCCAGGGCCCCCAAAGTCCAGACCCGGTCCGGATTGAACGGGTAGGCCTGGTCCGCGGCCAGGGTTTCATACCGGCGCTCCGCGGCCGGGCCGGGCTCTGAAAATCCGCCCGCCTGGGGAGGCTTCCGGCCCGGGGCGAAGCGGGCCGCCAGCCGTGCGAGGTCGTCCATCAGGGGCCCGGCCACGACCCGGCTCCCGCCCTTGACGGTCGGGAAGGTCAGGGCCGGGTTGTGGCGGGCCAATTCGGCCAGGGCGCGCTCCCGCTCCGGCCCGGCCAGGAGGTCCGCTTCCAGGAGATCATAGGGAACCCCGAACCCTTCGAGCAATTTCCGGGCCGCCCGGCAATGGGGCCCGGTGGACAGGGCGAAGAGCAAGAGACGGTTCGCCATAAGCATGGTATTTCCTTAAGGCCATGATAATACGCTTCCCCTGGCTTGTCCATAAAAAAAGCCCCCGCCCTTGACCCGGAAGCCGCCTCTGGACTACAATGGCTCATATCATAAAAATACCATACGGCCTCGGCTGCATCAGCCCGCGCCGCGCCATAGCCCCGCCGGATTAAGGGGCCGAAGGCCCATGACCCAAAAAGACCGTTACGAACTTAAGATCATCTGCCAGAACAAGAAGGCCCGCCACGATTACGAACTGGGAGACCGCTTCGAGGCCGGCCTGGTTCTGACCGGCACCGAGGTCAAAAGCCTGCGCCTGGGCAAGGCCAACCTCACCGACGCCTACGCCCGCTTCCACGGGGGCGAGCTTTTCCTGGTGGGCCTTCACATCAGCCCTTACCCCATGGCCCATTTCGACAACCACGACCCCTTGAGGAAGCGCAAGCTTCTCCTGCGCCGCCAGGAACTAAAGCGGCTCTACGGCCGGCTCCAGGAGCAGGGCCAAAGCTTCATCCCCTTAAGGCTTTATTTCAAGGGCGGCCGGGCCAAGGCGGAACTGGCCCTGGCCCGGGGCAAGAAAAATCCCGATAAACGACAGAGTCTCAAGGAAGCCGATGCCCGGCGGGAGATGGCCCGAGCCATCCGGGAAGCCGTCCGGTGAACTATTGATCAACTGAATGGATTCATAAATGAATTCAAAAAAATCAAAATGGAGCGCTTATGCAGAACAAAACCCGCATCCTGGTCTTTGTGGACGAGGCCAACGTCACCCGGGCCGCCTCGAAAAATTTCAAACGCAATTTTGATTGGCTCAAGTTCCGCAACCATTTGGAAAAGAGCGTGGGCGACGGCCGGCAACTGGTGGAAATGGTCATCTACGTGGGCCTGCCCCCGGCCACCCCGGAATGGATGGACAAAAGGGAAGCCAAGCGCCACTACATCCACTGGCTGAAGAGCCAGGGTTTCATGGTCTATGAAAAAAACGGCCAGCCCCGGGCCAACGGCTGGTATAAGGCCAACGTGGACGTCATCATGGCCATCGACGCCATGGACCTGAGCCTTCGGATCAAGCCGGACACGGTCGTCCTGGTCACGGGCGACGCGGATTTCGCCCACCTGGCCCTGACCATCCGCCGGGAAGGCATCAAGGTGGAAGTGGCCTCGGTCCCCCAGACCCTGTCCTCGGAATTGCGGACCTCGGCCTCCAGCGTCATTGACCTGACCGATCTTTTCCTCAGCTTCGAGCCTTTTGAAGTGCAGGAGAGCGAAAGCCAGGGGACCACCGAGGATTATTACTGAGGGCGAGGATTATTACTGAAGTGGAACCCCTGGCCCTCCTGGTCCCGGTCTATGATTTCCTGGGCCTGTTCTGGGAGCCGATGTTCCTGCGCCGGGCCTCCCTGGCCCTGGGGCTTTTGACCCTGGTCGCGGCCGGGGCCGGAGTCCTGGTGGTGAACCTCAGGCTGGCCTATTTCGCCGACGCGGTGGGGCACACCGTTTTCTCCGGCCTGGCCCTGGCCCTAATCTGGAACTGGCCGGAAAAGCCGGCCATGCTGGGCGCGGGGGCGGCCCTGGGGCTGGGCGTCGTCTACCTGACCCGCCACAGCCGCCTGACCGCGGACACGGCCATCGGCCTGGTCTTTTCCGGGGTCGTGGCCCTGTCCCTGGCCCTGGTCAGCCGCCACAGCGGGGCGGTCCGGGGCCTGTCGCGCTTCATCCTGGGCGATATCCTCACCGTGACCGACGGGGAGATCCTGGCCCTGGCCGGCCTGGGCCTGGTCAGCCTGGTCTTCCTGGCCCTTTTTTTCAACCACCTGACCCTGGAATCCCTCTCCCCCACCCTGGCCCGGACCCGCCGGCCCCAGAGGGGCCGCTTTCTGCCCTACCTTTTCGGTTTTTGGCTGGCCCTCACGGTGACGGTGGCCGTCTGGTCCGTGGGCCTGCTCCTGGTCACGGCCCTGTTGGTGGCCCCGGCCGCCGCGGGCCGGGCCGCGGCCTCCTCGGCCGGGGGCATGTTCTGGGCGGCCCAGGCCGTGGCCGCGGTCTCCGGCCAGGCGGGCCTTTATGTCTCCACCCGGCCCGGGGTCAACACGGCCGCCGGGGCCACGGTGGTCCTGACCGCCGTGCTCATCTTCATCCTCATCCAAGCCCTGGCCCGCCGCGTGGACTAGCCTCATAAATTCACAAAATTTATAAATTGTGAAAAAAATGTTGACAAATTAGGCCCAAGGTATTATCTTGACCTCGAGGTTGAGCAAATCAACCAATTGTTGAGGTTATAGACAATGACCAGAACGCCCGCCAAACCCTCCCCAAACCAACTTGCCCAATCCCCAACCTCCCCGCCCCGGCCCCGGCCGGTCCCCGCCCCAACCCCTGACCCGGCCGGCCCGAAACTTTCGGCCGGTCGGGCCAGCCCCGCCTCCCTCCTCAAATATGCCCCCCGGCCCTGGCAGAAGAAAGTCCTGGAGAAACTGGCCGCCCACCGCTTCGCCGTGGTCGTGGCCCACCGCCGGGCCGGCAAGACCGAGGTCATGGTCCTAAGGCTCCTGTTGGCGGCCATCTTCCTTTCGAGGGCCCACCCGGCCCCCCTCTTCGGCTACATCGCCCCCTTTCTCAACCAGGCCCGGGCCGTGGCCTGGGGCCGCCTCAAATATTACTGCCGCTCTCTCCCTGAAATCCGGATCAATGAGACCGAGACTTCCGTCACCCTCTGGAACGGGGCCGCCATCCGCCTATTCGGGGCCGACTACCCCGACCGCCTGCGGGGCCTGGGTTTTGACGGCGTGGTCCTTGACGAAGTGGCCCAGATGAAGCCCGACACCTGGGGGGCCGTGGTCCGGCCGGCCCTCTCCGACCGCCGGGGCTGGGCCGCCTTCATCGGCACGCCCAAGGGCCGGAACATCTTTTATGAGCTTTACCAGGAGGCTCTGGCCAAAGCCGACTGGTTCGCCGGGCTCTACCCGGTGGACCAGACCCGGGTCATTACCCCGGAGGAGATGGCCGCCCTCAGGCTCGATATGCCCCCGGACCTCTATCGGCAGGAATACCTCTGCGATTTCACCGCGGCCAATGTTGACAGTTTTATGGATTTTACCCTGATCCACGAAGCGGCCAAGCGCGAGGCCCCGGCCCACAACCCGGCTCCCCTGGTCTTCGGCCTCGACGTGGCCCGCTTCGGCGACGACCGCACGGTTCTGGTTTGGCGCCGGGGCCGGGTGCTGGAAAATATAACCATCCGGCGGGGCCAGGACCTCATGCGCACCGCCTCCGAAACGGCCGAAGCCGTCAACCTCCACCAGCCCCAGGCCGTCTTTGTCGATGCCGTGGGCCTGGGGGCCGGGGTGGTGGACCGTTTGCGCCAGCTCGGCCACCGGGTCATCGGGGTCAACTCCGGGTCCAAGGCCCTAAACCCGGAAAAATTCGCCAACCTCAAGGCCGAGATGTGGTCCAAAATGCGGGACTGGCTGGCCGAGGGGGCCGTCATTCCCGACCGGCCCGAGTGGCACGGCCTTGAACTAAAGGACGACCTCCTGGCCCCCCGCTACGATTACGACCACGCCGGCCGCCTGAAGATCGAAAGCAAGGACGACCTAAAATCGAGGGGCCTGGCCTCCACCGACCTGGCCGACGCCCTGGCCCTGACCTTCGCCCAGCCCGTGGCCCTGGCCCGCCGCCGGCCAAAAGAACAGAGGTTTTATGAAAGAGACTGAATTTGAAATAAAAGCCCTGAAAAACCTTTGCCGGCAAGAGCGGGAGGATTGGTGGGCCGAGGTCGGGGCGGACCGGGTGGCCCGGAGCGCCCTGTTCAGCCTTAAGGAGGATCAGAAAACCTTCGAGAACTGGGCCGCTCTGGCCGTCTGGCCGGGCTATGACGCAAATGTTGTTTACGGCCCGGACGAGGCGAAGATGGCCTATTTCTGGACCTGCGGCCACAAGGGCCACGGGGCCTTCTTCCACTTCAATTTCCTGTCCGCCGGGCGGCCCTGGAAAATGGAGATCGGCCGCTATGTGCTGAAAGTGCTCTCGAAGGCCGGTTACCAGTGCCTGGCCGGCCTGACCCCCGCCACTAACCGCCATGTGGCGGCCTACGCCCGAGCCCTGGGGGCCCGGGTCATGGGCCGCTGGCCCGGGGTCTGTTACCTGGCCGCCCGGGACGAATGGGTGGACGGCGTGCTGCTGCAATTTATATTGAACGAGAAGGAGGACTGAAATATGGGAGGAGGAGGCAAGAGCCCCGGCTACACCCCGCCGCCGGTGGATAATTCGGCGGCCATCAAGGCGGCCGAGGAAGCGGCCCGGCAAGAGGAAAAGAAACGCCAGGCCGAGGCGGCCGAGGCCGAGCGCAAGCGCCACCTCGCGGCCAGCGGCCGTCAGGCCACCATCCTGGCCGGGGAAAACCCCCAGAACACGCTACTGGGTGGCTGACGGAGTGGAAAGGGAAGCCTTATGCCGAAAATGACCAACCACCTCAACCGTTTCACCTTCGGGGAACTGTCGCCCCTTCTGTGGTCGCGGACCGACCTGGGCAAGTATTCGGCCGGGCTCAGGAGGCTGGAAAATTTCATACCCCTGTTGCAAGGCCCGGTGGCCAGGCGGGGCGGGACCCGCTTCATCGCCGAATCCGGCAATGGCGAAAAACCCGTGGTTCTCCTGGACTTCGCCTTTTCCGAGACCACGGCCTATATCCTGGAGTTCGGCGACGGCTATTTGAGGTTTTTTCACCAGGGTAAACCCGTCCGGGACGGGAACGGAGAAATCTATCAGATCGCCACCCCCTGGACCCAGGCCGACCTCTTGGGCCCCGCCGGCTTCCGGCGCCTGAAAACGGCCCAGAGCGCGGACGTCATGTGGCTGGTCTGCCCGACCGTGCCGCCCCAGCGCCTCAAACGCCACGGCCACACCGACTGGCACCTCTCGCCCCTCCCCGGCTGGGCCCCCCGGCCCAACCCCGCGGCCGCGGCCCTGTTCCGGGAGCGGCTCTGTTTCGCGGCCCTGGAGACCGTCTATATGAGCCAGGCCGGGGCTTTTGAAAATTTTCAGCTTCGGAGCGGCCCCCTCACGGCCGACGACCCCCTGGAAATAAACGTCTATGGCCGGCGGGTGAACCGGATCGAATGGCTTTGCCCGGCCGGGCAGCTTTTGGTGGGCACCGCGGGCGGGGAATTTTTGATCGGGGAAAGCACCACCGTGGACCCCTTCGGCCCGGAGAACGTCAAGGTCACCCCGGAGACCAGTTTCGGTTCCTCCTCCCTTCAGGCCCTCCGCGTGGGGGCCGTGGTCCTCTTTGTCCAGCGGGCCGGCCGCAAGGTCAGGGAGTTCGTGTATGACCTTCAGGGCGACGGCTACCAGGCCTTGGACCTCACCGCCGCGGCCGAGCATATTTCCCAAGGCGGCCTGGTGGACCTGGCCTGGCAGTCGGAGCCCCAGGAAACCCTCTGGGCCGCTCGCGCCGACGGCCAGCTTTTGGGCTTCACCTTTTCCAGGGAGCATCAGATGGCCGCCTGGCACCGGCACCTTCTGGGCGGCCAGGGGAAGGTGAGGTCCCTGGCCCTGGTCCCGGCCGTCCACGGGGGCCGGGACGAATTGTGGCTGGCCGTGGAGCGGGAAGTCGGCGGCCGGGCCGTCCATTATCTTGAGACCCTGGAGCCGGGGCACGACTTGGGCCAGGCCCAGGCGGATTGTTTTTTCGTGGATTCCGGCCTCACCGTGCGCGGGGAAGCCCTGACCGAGATAGAGGGCCTCTCCCACCTGGAAGGCCGCGAAGTGGCCATCCTGGCCGACGGCGGGGTCCAGCCGCCCCAAATCGTCAGGGGCGGCCGGGCCGCCTTGCAATACCCGGCCGACATCATCCAGGTCGGCCTTCCCTACCGTTCCGTTTTAACCACGGTGGATTTCGAGGCCCCGCTCCCCGACGGCCCGGCCGTGGGCCGCCGAAAGCGGGTGGTCAAGGTCCATCTGCGGCTTTTGGAATCGGCCGGCGGAGCCGTCGGCGCCGGAGAGGGCCGCCTTTCGCCCCTGGAGTATTGGGAGCCCCCCCGCCAAATGGATAAAGCCCCGGCCCTCTACTCCGGCTGGGTGGACCTCTCCTGGCCCGGAGGCTACGAAAACGACGGCCGCCTCACCGTGGCCCAGGACCTGCCGTTGCCGTTTCTTCTGGGCGGCCTTGTTCAGGCTATCCTCCTGGAAGGGATGAACTGATGGCCCTCAACGCCGACGACGTCATCAAGCGCTTTGAAGCCCTGGCCGGTCTGCGGGGCGAATGGGAAAGCCTCTGGCGGCTCTGCTCGGATTATGTGCTGCCCCTGAGCGGGGAGTTCCGCCGTCGGGTCCGGCGCCTCTTCGACGACACGGCCCCCCTGGCCCTGGGCCGCTTTGCCGCGGCCCTGGAATCCATCCTGACCCCCCGCACCCGCAAGTGGCACGCCCTGGTCACGGGCGAGGCGGGCCTGGACCAGGACCCGGAGGTCAGCCGCTGGCTGGAAGCCTTGCGGGACGCCCTTTTCCGGGCCCGCTACGCCCCGGAGGCCAACTTCGCCAACCAGATCACCGAGGCCTATTTGTCCCTCGGCGTCCACGGCACGGCCTGCCTCTTTGTGGATGACGAACTGGGGCGCGGCTTGCGCTATAAAAACATCCCCGTCCATCAGCTCTATTTGGCCGAGGACGCCTCCGGCCGGGTGGACACCGTGTTCCGGGCTTATAAGCTTACAGCCAGGCAGGCTTTTCAGGAATTTGGAGCGAATCTCCCCGCGAACATAAAGAGCGACGCCGAAAGCCCGGACCGGGGGGAAGCGGAGCACGAGTTCATCCACGGGGTCTTTCCCCGCCGGGAGGTGGACCCGCGCCGGAGGGACGCCCTTAATATGCCCTACGCCTCGATCCACCTGGCGCGATCAGCCCGGCTGGCGCTCCGGGAGAGCGGCTACCGCTGTATGCCCTACGTGGTCAGCCGCTTCGTCCTGGCCCCGGGCGAGGTCTACGGCCGCTCCCCGGCCATGAGCGTCCTGGGCAGCATCATCCAGGTCAACGTCATCCAAAAGACCATCATCCGGGCCGCGGAGAAGATGGTCGACCCGCCCGTCCTGACCCCGGACGACGACGCGCTCTCCGGGTTCAGCTTGAAACCCGCGGCCATCATCCCCGGCGGCCTGGACCCCCAGGGCCACCAGTTGATCCGCCCTCTGCTCATTGAAGGCCAGCTCCCGGTGGGCCTGGAGATGATCGAGGCCCGGCGCCGGGTCATCAACGAGGCCTACTACCTCAACCTTTTTCAGGTCCTGGTGGAAAAACCCGGGGAACAGACCGCCACCGAAGTGGTCCAGCGGGCCCAGGAAAAGGCCCAGCTCCTGGCCCCGGCCATGGGCCGCCAGCAATCGGAACTCCTGCGGGGCCTTATTGTCCGGGAATTGGACATCCTGATCCAGGGCGGGCTCCTGGCCGCCCGGCCCCTGCCTGAAACCCTCCAAAACGCCGGGGTCGTCCTGGCCCCCAAATACGAAACCGAGATGACCCAGGCCCTGGATTCCTCGGACGGCGTGGCCGTCCTGCGCTTTCTCGAGGCCCTGGGAAGCATTGCCCGGCTGGGTCCCGAGGCGGCCGGGGTCCTGGACCTGGTGGATTATGACCAGGCCGCCCACATCCTCCGCCGTAGCCTGGGCGTCCCGGCCGAGACCCTGCTCCCGCCCGAGGCCGTGGCCCGCCTGAGGGCCAACAAGATTTAACCAAGGAGAAAAAACATGAGTGAACCCGCTTTAAACAACGACCAGCCGGAGACCCCGGGCGTCGCGGACGCCTTGGTTGGCGAGCCCCCGGTCAACGAAGCCCCGAACCCGGCCCCGGAACCCGGCGCGCCCGCGGAGCCCGCCGAATCGTGGGGTCTGGAGCCCGCGGCCCCGGGCCTGGACCCGGCCTTCGCTTCGGCCATGTCCGAATCCATGCGGGCCCAGGGCCTTTCCCCGGCCCAGGGCCGCGCCCTGGCCGAGGCCTATCAAAGCCATTACGAAGCTGTCCGCCAGGCGGCTGTGGAAAGCCACCAGCGGGAAGTCATCGAGGCGGAACGGAGCCTTTCCGCCGCGGAAAAGGAACATTGCCGCCGGGGCTTCAGGTTCCTGGGCCTGACCAATGAGGACGCCGCGGCCATTGAAATGTATTGGGGCGTGGCCAAGGCCGCCCAAATGTTCGCGCGCATCGGCCGGGCCCTGGGCGAGGACAGGCCGGTGGCCGGGGCGGCCCCGGGCGGCCCCTTAGGCTCCTCCGAGGCGGCCCGGGCCCGCATCGCCGAGCTGCGGGCCGACGAGGCCTTCCGCCAACGCTACCTGGAAGGCGAGCCCGCGGCCGTCAAGCAAATGGAAGATTTGTTCAAGAGAGCCGCTGAAGGCGACCAGGGCTGAACCTTGGGGCCGCGCCCCTCCCCTTAACCGTCACCCCGGCGAAAGCCGGGGTCCAGGCCTCTATTCTTCGTATGGATTCCCGCTTTCGCGGGAATGACGAACACTTTAGAGCGTCCACAACGCATCAAAGCGCCCACGGCGCTAAGGAGACCCGTTATGCCCACGACTTTCAAGGTGGAGGACCACCACGTCCTCCAGTTCACCGGCAACGTGGAGCTGTTGCTCCAGCAGAAGACCCCCCGCCTGGCCGGGACGGTCAACACCAGTTCCTACCAGGGCGAGGCCGCCCAGGTGGTCAAGCAGTTCGGCGAGGTGGAGTTCAACCCCTTCAACAAGGGGACCGGCCCCGGCCAATGGAAGGGCGACACGGTCCACGAGGATATCGAGCATCATCAAAGGTGGATCCTCCCCAGCGATTTCGCCCTGGCCCTGGCCGACGCCCAGGGCGACGACATCCGCCTGATCGGCGACCCCAAGTCCCCCTACGCCGAGGCCATGAGGGCCGCCTACGCCCGCAAGCATGACGACCTCATCATCATGGCCGCCACCAACCCGGCCAAGACCGGGGCCCGCGACGACATGCGGGACACCATCCTCCCGGCCTCCCGGATCATCGGCCATGATTACGACCCGAACGGGGAAGGCCGGGGCCTGACCGTGGCCAAGCTTATCAAGGCCCGGGAAATGCTCGTCGCGGCGGGTAACGACCCCGGCGAGGCGCGCTTTTTGGCCTGCTCCGAAAAGCAGCTCTCCGACCTCTTGGGCTCCATCAAGGTCACCAGCGCGGATTACAATTCGGTCAAGGCCCTGGTCAAGGGCGAGGTGGATTCCTTCATGGGTTTTAAATTTATCTCCACCGAGCGCCTCCTTTCCACCGAGGCTATCCGGCACTGCTTCTGTTGGGTCAAGAGCGGCCTCCACTACGGGACCTGGAACGGTCTGGAGACCCACATAGACCGCCGGAGCGACAAGAACTACCTCTGGCAGATCTGGATGTCCTTCACCGCCGGCTGCACCCGCACTCAGGAGGAGAAAGTGGTCCAGGTGAATTGCGCCGAGTAGGGGAGGGGGCCGGTTTTCCGCCGGCGCCCCTGAAAGTGAAAGAAAGGAGAAGAATATGAGTGAGCAAACCAAGCGAAACAACAAGCCGGCCCCAGTAGGTCCTCTCGGCACACCCATTCCGGCCCCGGTGGTCAAGCCTTCGGACACAAGGAAGAGGAAAGGGCAATGAACGATCTCCCGCCCTCGGCCTCAAAGGCCGACGCCGCTTCTATGTCGGCCGGCTCATGGGGTCTGGGGCCAATGGCCCCAGTTGATATAGTCAACCAGGCCCTGAGTGCCCTGGGCGAAGCCCGGATCACCTCTTTGGATGATCCGGGCCCGGCGGCCGGCCTGGCCCGAAGCCTCTACGCGGCCGTCCGGGACGCCGAGACCTCCCGCTATTCCTGGAACTTCGCCCGGGCCCGGGCCAGGCTCCCGGCTTTGGCCGAGGCCCCGGCCTTCGGCTGGGCCCGCCAGTATCTTCTCCCCCCTGATTGCCTGCGGGTCCTGACCGCCGGGCCCTGGCCCCAGGCTCTCACGGATGATTACATCGGGGGGGAGAACCGGGCCTGGCTCATCGAGGGCCGGAATTTGCTCAGCAACCAGGGCTCGCCCCTGGACCTCGTCTATCTCCGGCGGGTGGAGGACCCGGCCTTCTATCCTCCCGCCTTTGTGGAAGTCCTGGCCGCCAAGCTGGCCCTCCGCATGTGCGAGCGCCTGGCCGGCTCGAACTCCAAGCGGGAACTGGCCGCCAGGGAATACGACCTGGCCTTGAAGCAGGCCCGGCGTCTGGAGGCCATCCAACTGCCGCCCCAGCGGCCGGCCGATGGGGAGTGGATGATAGCGCAGTTGAAGGGAGGGTGGTGATATGGGGTTTTTGCCGGTGGTTGTGGCCGCCATCTCGGCGGTCCAGCAGATTTCCCAGGGGCTGGCCCAGGCGGCCGCCGCCGAGGACCAGGCCCGGGCCCTGGAGGCCAATTCCCGGGACGCGGCCGTCCGCGCCCAAATAGCCGAAAGCCAGGGCCGGACCCAGGCGGCCCAAACCGCCCTGGACTGGTATAAACAACAGGGCCGGCAAAGGGCGGCCCAGGCCCAGGGGGGCATCCTGGCCTCGCCCACCGGCCTTTGGGCGCGCGACGAGACCGAGGAGCGGGCCCGGCGGGACGAGTTCCAGGTCGGCCTGGACGCGGACCTGAAAAAAAGGGGCTACCTCTTTGACTCGGCCGACCTTTCGGGCCGGGCCGCCGCGGCCCGGAACAGGGCGGCCAGGCTCGGGAGCCTCCTGGGCGGCGTCGCCAGCTTCGCCGGCGGCGTCAATAAAGCATACTCGTAGGAGTTTATCCATGACCGTTTCATCGCCCCTGGCCAAGGCCGTCCATATCACTCATGGCGAGGCCGGCAGCTACGCCTTCCCCTTCAAGGTCTTCAAGGAGGCCCACCTGGCCGTCGGCCTGGTGGACGCCTCTTTCCGGGTCGCCTACCTGGCCCTGGGGGCGGACTACACCGTGGCCGGCCTGGGCCGGGACCAGGGCGGGACCGTCACCCTGACCCCGGCCGGGCGCGAAAAGGCCGGGACCGGCCTGGCCCTGGTCCTCTTAAGGCGCATGGAGTTCACCCAGGAGATCGATTACCGGCCCCACGATGTCTTTCCGGCCGAGACCCATGAGCGGGCCCTGGATATCCTGACCATGAGCTGCCAGGAACTCCGGGAGATGATGAGCCGGGCCCTGGTGGCCCCGCCCAATTTTTCCAGGCCCATCGAATATGGCGACCTGGCGGAGCTTTTGGAGGCCGCCCGGGAAGCCGCGGGCCAGGCCGGGGAGGCCGCGGGCCAGGCTACGGCCATACTGCGGGAGATCAAGGCCGCCCCGGAGGCCCGGGCCGCCACCAATGACGGCCTGGGCCTGGTCAAGGGCAACGCCGGGGAACCGGGCAAGGTCAGCGTGGATGAAAACGGGGAAATGAAGGTCAATGGCTGGGAGGAGGCGGGCGGGGGCCCGGATGAACCAGCCTGGCAAGTCCTTTGGGAGGCCCTCCAGGCCAAGCAGGCCGATGTCGGCCTCACCGGCCTGGGCGGCCCGCCCTCGGCCCTGGTCTTCGGCGGTCCGGGGGATCAAGGCTCGTCGACCGCCGCGGCCCGGGCCGACCATACCCACGCCTGCCCCGAGGCGCCGGGCGGGGCCGAGGCCGGAGGCGGGCCCCCGGGTTCCGTCTGGGTCCGCTCCCACGGCGCCGCGCTCCCTTCTCCCGCCGACCCCCTGGTCCTGCCCGCGGGCGGGACCTGGAGCGGGTTATATTCCATCCGGGTGGGTTCGGATTCGACGAGTTACGGCTATTCCACGGTCTATGCCTTTACCGAAGCCGGCGGCTCCACCCTGGCCCACAGCGTCGGGCGGCTTCTGGTCGCCCTGGCCATTAGAGTGGCTTAGAGCCAGATGGTCAATAAAGATGGATTCCCGCTTTCGCGGGAATGACGGACACCACCCAGGGCCGTCACCCGATCCCCCCAACCGTCACCCCGGCGAAAGCCGTGGTCCAGGCCTCTCTGGCTTAAAGGAGAATACCATGTCTGATTATGGAAAAATAACCAGGCGGCCCGACGGCTCTTTTGTCATCAGGCGCCGCGGTTGGCCCTTCCACGTTCCCGACCACGGGGAATTTCGCGGCCTTTTTTCGGAAATTGCGGCCTATGCCCGGGCCCGCCCGGAAATGGTGGAAATGGAACAGGCCGCGCCTGGACAGCCCGGACAGGCCGAAGACCCGGCCGAAGCCCGCCGGGCGGAGATCAGGGCCGAGCTGGCCGAGATCGACCGCCGGAGCGTCCGGCCCTTGCGGGCCGAAGCCGAAGGCCTGGCCGCCCCCGAAGACCGGGCCAGCCTGGCCGGGCTGGAAGCCCGGGCCCGAAAGCTGCGGGATGAATTGGCCGGGGCGGGGGAGATAGCTATATAAATGCCGCGAAGATCACTCGTCGTCAGCCCAGGTCAGAAGGGACGGTTCAAGGCCGAACGCGGCGGCGACTTTCTCCAGGGTCGCCGGGCGGGGCCGGGCGCTTTTCTTCTCGATCTGCTGATAGGAGGATTGTTTCATGCCCAGGCGGCCGGCCACGTCTTCCTGGGTCAAGCCCAGGTATTCACGCCAGGATTGAACCAGGCTCTTGCCTTCGCCAAAAAATTTTTCAACCACTTCCTGGGGCGTGGTCGGCTGAGTCCGGGGCGGAGGAACGAGAGCCAGATATTCCGCCCAGGGGATGACCACCGCCACAGGTTTGCCCTTATGCCTGACAACCTGGTGCTCATTGGGAATAGGTGCGTTCATTTCTTTTTAAAACTTCCCGGTGGGCCGCCGTTGGGAATTTGTTCAGTTGCTTGAGCGCTTTGTTGGTCCACTCTATTTTATTTTGGGCCTCATCCATACCTATATTATAGGTAATATATATAGGTCAGTCAAGAAAGAAGGTGAGCCATCATGCGTCCGATCACCGCCATAGTCATCCATTGCTCGGCGACCGGGGCCGAGGCGGATGTCGGGGTCCGGGAGATCCGCGCCTGGCACGTTCAGGGCCGGGGCTGGCTGGATATAGGCTACCACTTCGTCATCCGCCGGAGCGGCGCGGTCGAGCCCGGCCGGCCCCTGGAAGAACCCGGCGCCCATGTCGCGGGGCATAACGCCGGCTCCATCGGCCTCTGCCTGGCCGGAGGAGCGGGCGAGGACGGCCGCCCGGAAAACAATTTCGAGCCCCGGCAATGGGCGGCCCTTAAGGCCAAGCTGCTCGAACTGAAAAAGGCTTTTCCGGCCGCGGAGATTAAAGGCCACCGGGATTTCCCCGGGGCCGGTAAAGATTGCCCCTGCTTTGACGTGGGGGACTGGCTGGCCCGGGAAGGGCCGCAATTATAAAGGTTGGTGAATCATGTTGACTTTCGGGGAAACCGTGAGGGCCGGCTGGGAGTTCATATTCCGCATCACCCACGGCTGGGGGCCCAAGATACTTTTGGCCCCGCCGGTCGTTTTTTACAACACGGTGCTGGGCGGTGATTCCCATATCCTTTTGGCCTACGGCGCGGTGTTTTTATTGGACCTGGCCGCGGGCGTCGCCTCGGCGCTCAAGCGAAGGGTTTTTTCCCGCAAACGCCTGGAGCTCTGGACAGTCAAATTGATCGTCCACAGCTTGTGCGTCCTCCTGGTCGGCCTGGTGGATATGGCCTTTGTCCGGGCCTTGCGCGGGTCTTTCCATCCGCCCATTTTGGATATCGTCGTCTGCCTCCTCTTGGCCGGAGAAGCCGGGAGCGTCCTGGCCAACCTGGAGGAAATGACCGGCCGGGTCCCTCCCGCTCTCAGGCGTTTTACCGAAAGAGTCCGGGAGCGGGCCGGCCGGCGCCTTGATGATATTTTAAACCCGGATGACGACCGGCCGGAGAAAAACGATCAGGCCGGGCTTTAGAAAAGGGGCAGAAGGCCGTCAATGAGTTTCAGGGCGTGGCCCACGGTCAGGCGGGCCATGAGGTAGCGGGCCGGCTCATAGCCGTCGTCGGTCAGGTCGACGGCCAGTTCCTCCAAAAGAAGCTGGAGCCCGCTGGCCGCGTCGTATACTTCGCTGAGTTCAAGATGGAGTTCCCGCAGGCTTATGCCCCGGCCGCCTTCGGCCCGGTAGAGGATTTCGGTCATGTCGGCTCCTTTCGTATTTCTATTTTGTAGTTTACAATATGGATTAATCCTGGTCAAGATAAAAATACAATTTGTAGTTTCAAAAACGGAAAATTATGATAGGTTCATAAGAAGAAGTTAGGATCAGACTAAGAAAGGCCTGGACCCCGGCTTTCGCCGGGGTGACGGTTGGGAGAGGGTGTCGTCATTCCCGCGAAAGCGGGAATCCATCCAAAGTGTTCATTATAAGCGCAACTTTTAGCCTGGATTGCCGGAGGCCCCTCATGTCCCCCCTTGCCACCCGCCGGGAAATCGCCGAAGCCTTCCGCCTCTGGCTCCTCGACTATATGCGGGAGCGAAAACTCACCCAGCTCAAGGCCGCCCTCAGCCTCGACGTGGTGCCGGGAACCATCAACCACATCCTCACCGGCCGCCGCCGGCCCACCCTGGAACTCATTGAAAAAATGCTGGACCGGGCCGGGGTCGGCTACCGCCAGGCCCTGACCCCCTATCTTAAGGCCCCCGAAGGCCCCGCCCCCCTGGACGAGAGAGCCATGAGCGAACAGGGCTTTCTCCAGGTGCCCTTTTCCGACGACCTGCGCCTGGCCGCCGGCGGCGGCGGGGCCGTGCCCCTGACCTATGAGGCCGCCGACAGCCCCGTGGTGGTCCACGGCCCCTCCCTGGGCCGCCGCAGCGCCCGGCAGCTCCAGGCCTTCCGCCTGGGCGGGGATTCCATGGAGCCGGTCCTGGCCAGCGGCGGCATCGTCATCGCCGACTTGAGCCACAATGACCTCGAGCGCCTCCGCGAAGGCTCCATCTATGTCCTCTGCTGGGACCTCTACGACGGCGAATGCGCGGCCAAGTATCTGCGCTGGGCTGAAAAAGGGCGCTGGCTCTCCATTGAATCCGAAAACAAGGCCTACGCCCCGGTGGTCAAGGCCGCGGAAGAGGTCAAACTTATCGGCAAGATAATCTGGGCCTGGCGGGAGTTTCAATGAAAAGGCCCCCGGGGGATTTTCCCCCAGGGGCCGCCAAATCTCGCGGAGAGATTTTTAGACGCTTTAGAAGCTGAAATACAGGGTGTTATACCAGCTATACATGTCCTTGGGTTTGTTGCCGTCAACATCCTTAAAAGCATCGCCGACCCACAAATAACCGAAGGTGCTGCGGAATTCCAGGTTATCCAGAAGGTTGATCGCCAGGCCCAGGTCGGCTTCGGTCCCGATGCTTTTTTTGGCCCCGGGCTCGACCTTGTTCAGGCTCAGGTGGCCCACAGTGTATTTCAGGGCCAGATCCTCAGTGAAGCTGTGAGACCCGGCCAGGGCCAGGCCCCAGTGGTTGGCTGTGGAATGCGCGTTCCTATTTGGCATGTTGGCTGCATCGTTGGCTGCATGAATGGCGTTACTGTCAATGGCGGCGGGGGGGTTGAAGGCATCGCCTATGAAGCCCCCATAGGCCACGATGAGGGGCGCGAAAGCGCCCGGGGTGACCAGGTTGTTGATTTTGCCGCCGCCGTCAACCTTGGAGCCGGAAAGCCACCAACCGGCCAGGGTCACATTGCCCGGCCCGTAGTTGTAATCCCCATCCAGGTAGAGGCCCAAGCCCCTGTGCTTTTGGTCATCCGCGTCATCCTTGCCCCAGCCGACCATACCTTCAAAGTGCAGGCTGAAATCGCCGAAGCTGTGGGCGACGGCCGGGTTGAGAAAGAAGGCTTTCATAGCCGGATCGTCCTCGTCGTATGCGATTCCCGGGGGAGGACCATGTGAGACGTGATTCCGGTTATAAAGAAAGCCCAGAGAGGCTCCGCCGCCATCCCAGTGAAAGGATGGCTGCACAATGAACCAATCGTTGGTTTGAGATGAGCCATTGGTGTCAAAGGAGTCATCCATCCGCAGATACTGGGCCACGAGTTGGAAGCCGCTGTCCCAGCGGTTGATATAGGTGATGCCGTCGGCTTCCCCGCCTGGATCAAAAATGCCCCAGTCGGTGATGAGGTCGTCCGTGCCTTCGGGGTACCAGCCCAGGTTTTCCAGGCCGTAGTAGGTGAAGTCGTCGCTGAGGCGGCCGATGACGATGGTGCCCCAATCCTGCTTGATCTCGCCGTAAGCATAGATGGTCTCGGCGTTGTTTTGACCCGCGACGCCCCAACGCTGATGATCGGGGGCCCGGAGCTGCCAGTGGACCGAGACCTCGTCTGTGGCGTTGAAAGACATGTTCAATTCCAGCCGGTTGAAGAACCCGGAGTCGTTGGCACTATCTTCGTTATACCGCCACTCATTGGCGAAGACGGTGCGCAACTGGCCGCTGAAATCCACCTCGCTGGCCGCGAAGGCCGGGCTAGCCAGCAACAGGCCGCCCAAGGCCATGGCTAAAGCTTTCTTCATAGAATTCTCCTCTTAGGTCGGTTGCCCCGCCCGCCAAAGGCGGGGCCGGTTCAATACACCGCCGGGGTGGCCCCGAGCGGCGGCCCATTCTTTTTTCCAAGCCAGTCAAAACTTAATTCGGCGGATCCATTGACAATCCGGCCCACATAAAACTGACACGCTATCTAATTTAACATAATTATTACATTAAAAGCAATAGTTTTTTATGGGGATGGCGGGGGTTATTTATCGCCGTAATGGCCCCGGCACTGAGCGATTTATTTTACGCGCCAGCAAATGGCGGATGCCCCAACCGGGCTCCGGAGACTTGTTTTTGCCATATCAGGCCAATTTGAGGTATAATTGACCATAAGGAGGATGACGGATGGATCCGCGAAAAGAGATAGCCTCCGGCCCGGGATCCGGGCCTGCGCCTATAACGGCCCCTGAATCCCATTACCGGCCGGACCACCCCTCGGAACCGGGCCAAAAGCGTAATCGAATACAACTGCCAGGGGCCGAGCGGGAAGCGATTCTGGACGACATTCAGGCCAACTGGAGCCGGCTACCGGCTCCGCCTTCGGCGGCGGAAGTCAGCCGTTGGATTAAGGCCGGCCGCCGGGGCGAATAATGGTCGTAGATACCATGGTCATGGCCTATGCGTTGTTCGGAGTGCCTGATTTCGGCTTGGAATCAGCCAAGGCTTTGAGAAAAGCTGATGAATTGCTGGCCCCGGCTTCAGTGGAAGCGGAATTGCTGAACGTAGTTTGGCAATGGGGACGAGGCCGGGTCAGTCAGGAAACTGCCAAAGCGGTATTTGAAAACTCCACCCGTCTATGGACAGAATTAATCCCTGTGGCCGCTATATGGCCAATGGCTTTGGAACTGGCCTTCGCCTCTGACCATTCCCCATATGACACCTTGTTTGTGGCCGCCGCCAAGCTTCGGCGCACCAAAGTGCTCACCTATGATGAAAAACTACTGTCCCTGTTTCCGGACGATACCATGCGAGTTTGATGAAGCGGGTCGCTTCCGCTCCGTCATTGCGGAGAGCCGAAGCTCCGAAGCAATCCAGAAATTCTCATTAAATAAGGAAGCGCCGATTAGCGCCAAAAACCATTAAGCAAGGCCGCCTTGAAAAAAGAGTTGCTTTTAATGTTAATATTATGTTAAACTAATTTCCGTGGTGGTTTAGTGTGTAGTGGATTGTTAATAAATCCAAACAATTAAGCCAAAAAGTTGACCTTCTTAGGGAAATTAACATGAACGGGCCGCCGCTTAAGTCCCCTTAATGCGGCGTAATGAACAGACCCCGCCTTTGGCGGGCGGGGCCACAACAAAGGAGAGTTTATGAAAAAAGCTTTAGCTATGGGTTTGGGCGCACTTCTGCTCGCCGGCTCGGCCGCTCCGGCCTTCGCCGCCAGCCAGGTGGATTTTTCCGGCATCTACCGGACCTATTTCACCAGCCTTTGGAACCGCGCCTTTACTGACAGCGATAGCCAAACCAGCGACAGCGGTTTCTTCAACCGCATTGAGATGTACCTCACCTTCCAAGCCACTGATGAAATCTCGGTCTACTGGCGGTTCCGGACTCCGCACGCCCATCGCTGGGGCGACAACACCGCCGCCGGCAATCTCCTCAACAACGCGCTCACCGCTTTCCCCTCCATCGTCAACAACGGCGCCTTTGTCATCAGCCGTTCCGACGACCTTTCCTTCACCGGCGCGGTTCCCATCACGGGAACAGGCGATTTTGTGAAAGCGGGCGACGGCACGCTCGACATCACCGGCGCCACCATGGCCCACACCGGCAACACCGGCGTGACCGGCGGCAACCTCGTCGCCACTGCCGCCACCGCCAAGGGCGCCATCACCTTTGCCAACAGCGCCACCATCACCTTCGGGCAAAACACCACCGGCACCATCGCCGGCGCCGGCGCGCAAATCCTCTCCATCCGCAACATCTACCAAGACGTGAACAACCCGCTCGCAAAACAATCCACCGGCCTCATCCGCGACATCGACAGCTTCATGCTCGGCACCGCCGGCGCCACCGCCCCCGGCGACGACACGGTGTTCGTCCCCGCCTATTCCTACCTCATGAACCCTGCGGGAGACGGCTCCCCCGGCGCCGCCGACCTCGCCCAACTCATCACTGAGAACGCCGGCAACAGAGGCTCCGGCACGCCCGCGCAAACGGACGGCTCCGCCCGCATCACCGCCACCGTGACCGGCCCCGGCGCGCTGGCGAACGACACCGGCGCCAA
>Ga0082212_10003831_pt1 | contig 21142 bp, 16 predicted proteins | sample TergutNt197P3_FD_71548 | JGI IMG/M metagenome (GOLD analysis project Ga0082212, IMG submission 71548) | Neocapritermes taracua P3 segment gut microbial communities from Petit-Saut dam, French Guiana - Nt197 P3 | ecosystem: Host-associated > Arthropoda: Insects > Digestive system > Gut ... | reverse complement strand
CCTGTTTCCGCTCCCTGACAAACTCAATGAGCGTTTCCATGCGCTTGTGGTACGTGTGATCGCGCAGAACGCGCTGCCTGCCGCGCTCGGCGAAGGCGGCGCGTTCCTCGGGGCGTGTGAGAAAATAATCTATTTTTTCAAGCAATTCCTGCATGCTGCTGAAGCCGGCCAATTCCTCGTCGGCAAACAGTTCGGGCATCAACTCCCGCCTGTCCACAAGCTGGAAAGCGCCGCAGGCGGCCAGCTCAAAGGTGCGCGGGTTGACGAAGTCTCCTGTCGGCACGAGTTCCCTGGTCTGCACGCTGGAATGCAGGTTGAGGTTGATCTGGCTTGCGCTGTAGATGCGCACGGCCTCTTCAGGGTCAATGCGCGCCCCTTTGTGCTGCACATGCGCGGCCAGGCTGTCGTCGCCTTCCCAATCCGATCCCCAGATCTTGAAATCAAGATGCCGCAACTGCCGGAATGCCGCGCGCCGGTTGGGATACCCGGCCCCGAGAAAAGAGAGTTTCGCGCCGTATGTGCGTTGCGTGGCAGGATCAGGCTTCTGCGGCGCGTGAAAGGCCGGCAGCGCCGCAAGCGGCAGATAGAGGGCGTTCGGCTGGCCGGCGTCTGCCAGTGCGGACAAGAGCGGCTCCTTCTGGATGACGGCGAAAACGTCATAACAGGGAGCAAAGGCCCGCCAATACGTGAAGAGCTTGTAATCCTCCACAAACCACATGGCGGTGGCCATGCCTTTTCGTTCCAGGCGCGTAATCGTCTGGCGCGTCAGCGGGGCCTGAGCCAGGGCCAGCAGAAGATCCGGCGCGAACTGCTCCGCCTTGGCCTGGACGGCCTGCGAAATGAGCTGGAGGAAGGCGTTTTCAAGCTGCTCCAGGCGTTCCCCTGTTATGTGCAGGCCGCGCACGGCGTGGAACGCGCCGTGAAAGGCCGGGGCGTCAAAAACGTCAACCGTGTGCCCCAAATCGCGCAAGGCCTGCGCGCAATAGCGGCCGACGGGCAACGATCCTCCGTACATGGGCAGCACTACCAGCACCCGCAAGGGCATGTCGTTCATACGTACTCCCGTATTCCACTTCCGGGCGCGAGCCGGGTGAGCATCCAGTCTTCTTCCTGGTAGAGGGGGGCGGCTGCCTGCGTGTTTGGGGGGCTGGACGCCAGGCCGAGGTATTCGCCGAGCAGGGCGCGCAGGGCGCTGCGCTGTTCGCTATGTGGATCGTCGCCCTGGCGGATGTTCCAGGTGCTGCCCAGGGCGTCCAATGCGGACTCCAGGTGCAGGATCTGCGGGGGCAGGGCTTGCGCGCCGGCCAGCGCGCCCTTGCCGAGGCTTTTGGCCAGGGCGGAGAGAAAGCCGGGCTGCGCAAAGGCGTTTTGGCAACGCACGTCCAGCGTGCAGGGTGCGGCTTCCAGGCAGGGCAGGCATTCCGTGGTCGCCTGCCAGACCCTGTGCCCCGCGCCGTAGGGGCCGGTTTCGTGGCACCAGGCCGAAGAAAGGAAGAAGGCCTGCACAGGCGTGCCCAGGTGGGCCGCCAGGTGCATGGTTCCGGTGTCCGGGCTGAGCAGGCAGTCAAGGCCGGAAAGGGCGTCAACCAGGCCCGCCCAGTCTGTCGTGCCGCACAGGTTGTGCACCTTGTCGAGTATGGCGGAGGAAAGGCGTCGCGTCAGGTCGCGCGCGAGCGGATGCTCCCCCTGCGATCCGATCAGGTAGATGTCCGGCCCGTCCAGGCTCTGAAACGCGGCATGCACGCAAGGGGCAAGAAGGCGCATGGGCAGGGAGCGCCGCGCCTCGCGGCCGGCCAGGACAACGCCGAGGCCCCTGCCACCGGGACCTGCCGTGGGGTTGACCCTCTGCGGGGGCAGGGGGTTTGGGTGCAAAAAGGCCCAAAAATCCGCAAGGTTCAAAGGGGAAAGCCGGCGTTGCGCCGTCCAGCGGAAGGCCAGGTCCACCCAGGGCGAGCGTAGGTCCTGGCCCTTGTCCACAAAGTGCCCGTGCATGGATTCCCGTGGGAAAAGGCGGGCCAGGGCGCGGTTTAGGGGCGAGTGGTTGAGGTTGTAGACGCAGTCAAAGCGCTCCGCCGCCAGCGCGGTGAAAGCGGAGCGGTTGCAATCCGCGACCTCGGCCAGGCTGCCGCCGTGCGCCGCGATGGGGTGTACCGTCGTCTGCGGGTACAGCAGGCGCGCAAGCGGGGCCAGGGAACGATCCACGCACAGCTGCGCGTCGTGCTCCGCCGCAAGGGTGAGCAGGAGGCGTTTTGTCTGGACGAGATCGCCGAAACGGGCGAGTTGGATGACAAGCGCGCGCGTCATTGCGTCGCCGGGGGATGACGATCGCCCAGCCAGATGCGGAGTACGCGCACGAGTTCCGCCGGGTCAATGGGCTTTGTCAGGTACGCGTTCATGCCGCAGGCAAAGCCCTTTTCCCTGTCTTCTTCCATGGCGTTGGCGGTTACGGCGATGATCGGCAGGGATTGCGCCGCCGGCAGTTCGCGGATTTTCATGGTGGCTTCAAGCCCGCCCATGACGGGCATCTGCATGTCCATCAGCACAAGGTCGAACGACTCGGCCTGCACGGCGTCCAGGGCTTCCTGCCCGTTGTTGGCCAGCACGATGCGCACGCCGGAGGGCTCGAGCATTTCCTGCAGCACGAACTGGTTGATGGTGTTGTCTTCCGCCACCAGGATGCGCCGGTCCCTGATGTTCAGTTCTTCAAAGGCGGTCGACGAAAGCACGCCCTGCGCCTCGCATTCCTGTTCGGCAAGGGGCAGCGTTATGAAGAAGAAGAAGGTCGAGCCGCTGCCTTCTTCGCTTTCTACCCAAATTTCGCCGTTCATCAGTTCGACGATCCGCCTGCTGATGGCAAGCCCGAGGCCGGTGCCGCCGAACTTGCGGCTGATGGAGGCATCCGCCTGCGTGAAAGGCTGGAAGAGCATGTCGATCACTTCCTGCGACATGCCTATGCCCGTGTCCGTCACGCTGGCGTGCATAACGGCGGTGGTATCGTCTCCTGCCGGTTTTCCCCAGCAGCGGATGGATACGCCGCCCTCTTGCGTGAACTTGAGGGAGTTGCTGACAAGATTGTTCAACACCTGCCCTATGCGCAGGGCGTCGCCGACCAGGGAGACGGGCGCGGCGGCGTCGTATTCCAGCGACAGGAAAAGGCCCTTCTCCTGGGCTTTGTCCTGGTGGACGGCGAGAACATTTTCCACGGTTTCCTTCATGTTGAAGGGGATGCTCTCTATGTTCAGCATGCCCGCTTCCACCTTGGAAAGATCGAGGATGTCGTTGATGACGCCGAGCAGGGAATGCGCGGCCAGTTGGATTTTTTCCAGGTAGGTGTGCTGTTTTTCCGAAAGATCGCCGGCGCGCAGGCTCAGATGCGCCATGCCGATGATGGCGTTGAGCGGGGTGCGGATCTCATGACTCATGTTCGCCAGAAACTGGCTTTTCGTCTTGCTGGCTTCTGTGCTTTGATGCAGGGCGGTCTGCATCGCATCCACCAGGTTGCTCAGCGAGTTGTGCAGTATGCCGAGTTCATCATCGCGCGTGGTCGCCTCGAGCCGCAGTTCGAGATCGCCGTCCGAGACGTGTTTTGCATAGGTGATGAGGGACAGGAGCGCATTCAGAATGTCGTCGGCGAAACGGAGGACAATGGAGGAAATGGCGAACAGGAAAAGAAAGCTGATGGCGAACAGCGTAAAGCCGACCGCATAGGCGGAGGCGTACACATCTTCCTGCACGCCGCTGGTGACGACCAGCGTGTTGCTGGTGGGTTCCAGTTGGGCGAATCCGATATATGCCGTATCGTCAAGGACGTATTGCACGATGCCGCCCCGTTCGCCGGTACTGGAAAGCTGTGTGTACAGATCGGGAAAGCGCCGCTCCGTGTTGCCCATCAGCGCCATGTTCGTATGGGCGATGAACATGCCCTGCGGGTCCATCAGCGCGGTGAAGAGGGCATGGGTATCCTTGCTTGTCTTGGTTTCGTAGTCCACAATCTTGGGGAAATCGGCGATCAGGATGAGCGCGCCCGCGATGCCGTCCCCGCTGTCAATGGGCCCAGCGGCAATGGCGCTGAATTTTTTCGTCATGCGGCCGACGGTAATTTCGCCGAAGCTGAAGACGCCCTGAAGCGCCTGCCGCACATAGGCCCTGTTGGCGTAGACGTTGCCGATCTGTTCGGGATTGCTGGATGCGATGCATGTTCCCCTGTGATCGACAATCAGAATGTCACGGCAGAATTCGTTGCCCTGGGTAACGGCTTCCAGCCTGCCTATGGCGTTTTCCCTGGCATCCGGCGCGCGGCGCTTGGCAAAGAGGTCCAGTATGTACGGTTCCGTCACCATGTTGTGCATGGTCGTGGACATGGACTTGAACAGCAGGGTGATGGCGTTCGACGCCTGTGCGGTTTTTGCCTCGGAGATGAGCAGCATGGCGTCTTCAAGCGCCTTGCGCGCCGAAGTGTACGCATATCCGGTCAGGCCAAGCGTGAGCGCAAACATTCCAAGAATGAACGGCGTCATCAGCTTGATGCGGATATTTTTCATGCGCTGGCTCTCGATCTTACTTCACGCTGTCCCAGAATTTCCTTGCCCCTGGGTGGATGGGCACACCCGGCGGTGCGGCGCTCCCGGGCGAAAGCGTCTGAAAATCTTTGACGGCTTCGACAAGAGAGGCCTTGTTCGTCCAGATCGCCTTGCAGATAGCAAAGACAAGGTCATCCGGCAGGTCTTTTCTGACAATGAGGCAGGTGGAATCAACGAGCGTCGTGATGGGCGCCTTCACGCTCTGATAGAGTCCCGGCATGATGGCATATGCGCCGGTGTTGAATTTTTTTGCCAAAAGGTCGAGCACCCGTTGTTCAATGGGAAGAACGACGACCCCGGTATGCTGTTCCATCGCCAGGATAAGCGGCACTTCCGTTCCCGCCGTGTAGGCGAAGCAGTCGAGCTTGCCCTCGACAAAGTTGTCCGCCGTTTCCGCATAATTGTTGAATTCCAGCGACCAGCCCTGGTCGCGCAGCTTGGCAAAGTTGGTGTCATACCCGTATTTGAGCAGCATGTTCAGGATAAATTCCGACGCGGTGCCCGGCTTGAGCGAGGCAAAACGCAAAGGCGCGCGTTGTTTCAGCAGGCTTGCGACATCCGTGATGCCGTACTTTGCCGCGACCTCCTTGCGCATCAGGAAATAGAGAACCTGCGGGTAAATCTTGGCCATCAGCACGGCATTTTCCGCAACCATGGATTTGTATTCCGCTTCGCCCGACTGGGCCGCTCCGAGAAAACAGGCGAGCGTGAAGGCAAGATCGCCAAGACGCTTGTCAACAGCGGCTATATTGGCCACGCCTCCGCCTATGCGGCTGTTTGTCGGGGCGATGCTTCGGGTCAGAATCGGCGCCAGGCGTTCACCCGCAGTAAACCATTGGCCCCCGTTGGGGCCGGTCAACAGGCGCAGATGGGCTGGATAGTCCGTCGCGCCGGCTTTGGGCGCGGGTTCTGCGGAAAAAGCGGGGCGGCCCGCTCCGGCGGAGACAAGGACAAGGGCCGCAAGCAGCAGGATCGCGGATCTGAGGGCATGCAGCGTGGTCATGCAGACTCCTTACGTTCGGAAAGGTCGGGACGGGTAACAACTCTCCTGTTTGGAGCACTGTGTTCACTGATCAGGAAGGTTAGGCGCTTTCCCTTGGCATTGCAAGGGATTCTTCCAGGTCTCGCGCGTTTTTTTGAGCCGCGCTCCGGGCGTCCCGATGCCGAGCGTACGGGCGGCGGCGTCCAGCGCATCCTGTTCCGGGCGCAGGTATTCCTCCCCCTCAAGCTGGTAGGCTTTCGCGCGCAAGGGACCGGCAGGGCCCGGCAGGCTCGCGGCGGTGCGCGGCAGCGTCACGCGCTCCACCTGCTGGCGGCGTATCCCCAGGCTGTGGGTATGCCGGAACAGGGCTGTGGTCAGATCCTCGGCGTGCTCTGGTCGGCACAGCACCCGCAGGCATCCGCCGGGACGGTTTTTTTTGGTGAGGCCGGGCAGCCAGAGAATGTCCAGCGGCGCGGGGTCACAAGCGCCGATCGCGGTGATGGCGCTGCCCAGGTCTTCGCCTGACAGGTGATCAATATGGGTTTCCAGCAGGGTGACCTGTTCGGGCGTTGCTTCGGCCGAAGGGCGGAGCAGCCACGCGCGCAGGCCTGCCGGCGCAGGGCGCGAACCATACCCGGTGCCGAGCGCCAGCGGCGTTCCCGCCGGGGGGCAGGGAAGGTGGCTTTGCACAAGGACATGGAGGAGGGCCGCGCCGGTCGGCGTGATGAGTTCTTCCGTGGCGGCACTCGGGAAGCAGGGCTTGTTGCGCATCAGGTAGGCGGTCGCCGGGGCCGGCAAGGGCAGCGTGCCGTGGGCGCACTCCACGGTCCCGCTGAACCAGGGCAGGGGGGAGGCAAAAACGTGTTCCGCCCCGATCCGGTGCAGGCCCCAGGCTGTGCCTACCAGGTCCACGAGCGTGTCTATGGCGCCTACCTCATGAAAATGCACCTCCTCCACCGCAACGGCGTGGGCGTGGGCTTCGGCTTCGGCCAAGGCGTCCACGGCGGCAAGAGCGCGTTCGCGCACGCTCTCCTCCAGCGGAAGCTGCCCGATGATGCGCGCCAGATCGGCGGGATGGCGCAAGGGTTGGGCGTCTTCCCAACTGACGTCGGCGCGCATGCCGGGGCCGGCGGCCCGGATTTCGGGGGCAAGCGCAAGCGTGCAGGCGATGCCGGCGGCATGGAACATCTCCTGAAGCGGCCCGAAGTCAACGCCCAGGTGGGCCAGGGCGGCCAGGGCCATGTCGCCGCTGATGCCGGCGCGGCAGTCAAAATACAGCAGCATGGGGAGTCCTTTCTGCGTTAAAGATTGCAGTGCCGTGGGGCTTCGGGCTTGTGCTATGGCTGCGGGCAGTGTATTGTCGGGGCAACGGTGCATTTCCGCATGGTTTGTCCACCCCATAGGAGGAAGCAATGCTCATTCGCGATTGGATGACCCGGGACGTCATTACGGTTACTGGCGAAACACCCATGCTCAAAGCCGGCAAGCTGATGAAAGATAATGATATTCGTTGCTTGCCGGTTATTGATGACGACAGGCGCGTCGTCGGCATTGTTTCGGCCGGCGACGTGAAAGCGGCATCGCCCTCCAAGTCTACGACTCTTGACATGAATGAGTTGTACTATCTCCTTTTCGAGATGAAAATCAAGGATATCATGACTGCCGACCCGGTGACCGCGGAGCCGCTGGATACGGTGGAACAGGTGGCCCTGCTCATGCTGGAAAAGGATCAAGCTTCCCTGCCGGTTGTGGATGCCGATAAAAGGCTCATCGGGATTATTACGCATCATGACATCTTCAAGGTGCTGCTCAACATAACCGGGGTGCGCGCGGGCGGGGTGCAACTGGCTTTCCGCCTGCCGGACAGGATAGGCACGCTTCGGTCCATTTTCGGCGTTCTGTGGGATCACCAGGCCGGCATTATTTCCGTCCTGTCCTCAAGCGACGAGGGCGGAGAAGGCGAGCGCAACGTCTACGTGCGCATCCGGCCCATGGAACAGGCCCAGGAAGAGGCGCTCGCGAAAATACTGAAAGAGCGCTTCGACCTGCTGTATTGGGCGCGTGACGAGGTAAATCTCTTTTAAATGCGTCGCTGATAAAAAAATGCCGCATCGGCTTGCCATTCGTCAAAGCTTATGGCAATGTCGCTCGAGCGTAGCGTGTAAGAGATGCATGTGTGCAGAGTATTTTGCGAAACATATTGTGTGGCTAGGTCAGCGGGTTCCGCTGGACCCGGAACTGTCTGAGCGGCTTGCTGGCGCGGCCGGCATATTTTGGGGTGCATAGAAACTGTCCAAGGAGGACTTGCATGGCTGAGATCACGTATAAGGGCAAAACATTTGAAGTGGATGAAGATGGTTTCCTGCTTCGCTTTGACGACTGGTGCCCCGATTGGATGGAATATGTGAAGGAGTCTGAAGGGATCAACGATATCGGCCCTGACCACCAGAAGATTCTGGACTTTTTGCAGGATTACTACAAGAAGAACGGCATCGCTCCCATGGTTCGCATACTTTCCAAGAATACCGGCTACAAGTTGAAAGAAGTTTACGAACTCTTTCCCTCCGGCCCCGGCAAAGGCGCCTGTAAAATGGCGGGCCTGCCCAAGCCCACCGGCTGCGTGTAGTCAGCGCTTCGTTTCGCGCGTAAAAGCGGGGGCCTTCCGGTTCCCGCTTTTTGTCGTTGGCGTATCGCGCTACGCCTTTTTCGCAGCAAGCCAGGCCCCGTAGAGTTCGGCGATAACGGCGTCGTTGGCGTTTTGGCCCCAACGCAGCAGGGCGTTGGCCTGTCCGGCCAGGGCGGCGCTGTCGGCGGCTTTGGCGAGTTGATCTTCGGTTTGCTGCACGGCTGCCTGCGCCACCTGCTCCATGCCCGCGCGGGCGGCGGAAAGCGCCAGGGCCTTGGTGACCTGCGGCAAGGGAAACTGCCTGGCCTGCTGCAAGCGCCACTCCGCAGCCTGCGTCCACTCGCCCAGCCGTTCCAGGTGTTCGGCCAGCAGGGTATATCCATGCATCCACAGGGGCTCGGCCCACAGGCGGCGGGCGCAGCGCCCGGCATCGAAATTGCGCGTGAAAGCTTCGGTCAGGGCGTTTTCACGCTCGTCAGGCAGGCGCAGGTACAGCTCCAAAGATGGGGAGAGGGCGGGCACGAAGCCGTCAGCCATCGCCAGTTTGTGCAAATCCGGCACAAAGCCGCCGGGGTGGCGTTCGTTGATAAGGCGCGCGTTGGCGCTGTCATGATCGTTCCTGCCGGGGGTCTGGCTGGTCAGGTGGCTGATGACGCTTTGCGGCACACAGGCCAGGCGCAAGCCCATCTTTCGCAGGCAGCAGCACAGGTCCAGATCTTCAAAGCCGTTCGTGTAGCCTTCATAAAAGCCGCCGCAACGGAAAAACAGGTCCTTTTCCAGCAGCAGCGCGGCGCCGGAAAGGGCCTGCGCCTGGCGCGGCGCGTGCGGCGCGGGATGATCGCCGGGAAACTGGAAGTACAGATGCTGCACTTCCAGCGTGGGCGCAAAGGCCACCGCGCAGTGCTGCACGCGCCCGGTTTCCGGGAAGAGCAGCAGGGGCCCCACCATGCCGAGGCCGGGTCCGGCCCGCAAGCCCTGTATCAGGGGAGGCAGCCAGTTTGGGCTGACGAGCGTGTCGTTGTTGAGAAAAAAGAGCAGATCGCTTGTGGCCGCGCGCGCGCCGCGGTTGCAGCCGATGGCGAAGCCCATGTTCCGTTCCAGGCGCACGGCCTGGAAATGTTCCCCGAAGAGCCTGCGGCCGAGCGCGTCCAGTTCCGTGCGGGTGGCGTCGCTGGAACCGTTGTCCACGACAACGAGTTCCATGGCGCCGGGCTGCGTGTGGTCAGCCAGGCTCTGAAGACAGTCGCGCGTCATGTCCCAGAGATTCCAGGCGGGAATGACGACGGAAACAGCGGGCATGCCAACACTCCGGCAAGAGACGTTGCAGAGAGGACAGGGCGCGGGTATATACCCGGAAAACGCACTGCGTGCTGCAAACAGGAAGACATATCTTGGGGCGTACGCCCCCTCCTGTCAACCCCGGAGCTTACGTGGAATTCTCGTGGAAAACGCTGCCCCGGAACCTGGCCCTGCCCCTGCTGAAGGGCAGCGTCGGCAAGGCCCGGCTTTGCGCGCTCGCGCAGAGCGCTTTGGAGATGTCCAACACGCCGGGATCCCCCGGTCTGCGCCTGGGCGCCGACATGCTCTGCGCGGCCTGGGAATATGAACCGCTGGATCACGACCTGGCCTGCAACCTGCTGCGCGCGCATGCCGTCCAACCCTGCCTGTCCCGGCCGCTGGAAAAAATGGCGGTGTTTTTTTCCAGGGCGTCCCGCTTTCCCGAGAATACCGAGGAATTGCTCGCCCACCTCGGCGGGCGCGATACGGACGCCACGTGGCGTTATTTAAAACGCATGCGCCGCAAGGACGGGGACAACCTGTTCTGGACGCGCCAGGCGCTGCTCGTCGCGTTTATCGAAGGACGCCACGCGGAGCTTGAGGAATGGCTTGCAAGCTGCAAACTGCCCCGTCCCCTGCATGACGCCTATGCTGCGGATATCGCCTTTGCCCGGCAAGACTATGCGCTTGCCGCCCGCAGCTACGAGAGCGCGCACAGCGCCCTGCCCGTGCCGCTCTGGCGGGAACGCCTCGCCGAAAGCCTGTGCCGCGCGGGCGAGCGGGAGGCCGCGCTCGCGCACTGGCGGGAGTTGTCTCTCGCTCGCCCCTGGCATAGCAACCTCGTCCTGCGCCTGAGCGATGCGCGGCAAGGGCGCGATCTGCCCGGCGAGTTGCCGCCTGGGCGGGGGGCCGTGCTGCTGTATTCCTGGAACAAGGCGGAATGTCTCAGCCTGGCGCTGGAAGCCCTGGCCGCCTCCGAACTGGGTGACGCCCTCGTATGCGTTCTGGACAACGGATCCGGCGACGGCACGCCCGCCCTGCTTCGCTCCTGGAAAGAGCGTCTTGGCGATCGCATGTTCCTTGTCACCCTGCCGTGCAATATCGGCGCGCCGCCCGCCCGCAACTGGCTGCTCAGCCTGCCGGAGACCCGCGCCTGCTCGTGGGTGGCCTTTCTCGACGACGACGCCATAGTGCCGCCGGACTGGCTGCGCCATTTCGGCCGGGCGATGCAGGCCTTTCCTTCCGGGGCGGTCTACGGCTGCCGGGTGACGGATCACGGCAATCCCCTGTCCCTGCAAAGCGTGGATCTCCACCTGGAGGCCGGCGGTCCCACAGGCGGGCCGGGGCGCCTTGAACCAGGGCATGAACGCCGTTTTTCCATTTCCGACCTGCACTACCAGGCGCATGACTTCGGGCAGTTTTGCTATATACGGCCCTGCGTCTCCGTCACCGGCTGCTGCCACCTCTTCCGCCGCGCCGCGATCGACGCCGCCGGCCACTTTGACCTGCGTTTCGCCCCCACGCAGTATGACGATGTGGAACACGACATTCGCCATGCCTTGCGCGGTGAATTGCCCATCTATCAGGGGCATTTGCGAGTTGCGCACATGCAGAGTTCCGGGCAGGCCGCCTGGGCGGATCCGGCCAAGCTTCTCGCGACCTGGGCCAACCTGTTCAAGCTGCAAATCAAGTATTCTCAAGCCGAATACGACACGATACGCGAGGCCGGCCACCAGGCCCTGCTGGCGGACATGCTGGCGCGTGTTGAAGAATTGGGAAGGTGACTTTTGCATGTTTATCATGCAGTATGTCATGAATACCAAGAGGAGGCTTTGTGAGTATCAGTCAAGCAAGCAAGATTGGCGCGGTCGTATGTATTGTGTGCCTGGGCATTCTCGTCGCGGGCGCGCTATTTGTCATTTCCGGCATCGCGGACATGGAAAAAGCCGCGCAAAAACGTTTTGCCTCCACCCTCCTCGCACAGGAAGTCCGGGCTACGTCTTCAGGGCTTACGGCCAACGCCAGAGCCTATGTCAGCACGGCGGACGCGGCCTATGAGAACGCGTATTGGGATCTGGTCAAGATCCGCTCGGGCGCGCTGAGCCGGCCGAAGAACGCGGCGGTCGCTCCCGGCGCCACCATTCCTATGGGCACTCTCTTGGTCAATGCCGGGTTTACCAAGGAAGAACTGGCCCTGCTGGAAGAATCCGTGAAGATTTCCAGCGACCTGGTGCTGCTGGAGGATGAGGCCATGCACGCGGTAAAAGGGCTGTTTCAGGACAAGGCCGGGAAGTTCACCGTAAAAAGGGAGCCGGACGCGGAACTGGCCAGACGCCTGATGTTCGGCAAGGATTACGATGCGACCGTGAGCCGCATCATGCAGCCCAGCCATAAATTCGACGCCCTAGTCACCGCGCGGCTCAACGCGGAGAGCGCGGCGGTAAAGCGCGCGCTGGATCAGGCCATCCTTGCCTTGTGCGTTGCCGTGGGGATTATGGCCGCCTTGCTGCTTTTGGGCATCCCCATGCTCTTGCGCAAAGTCATAGCCCCTATTCGCGGCAGCACCGAGTACGCCCGGATGGTGGCCGAGGGGAATTTGGACGCGCCAAGCCCCCAGTTCGCCTTCTCAAAGGGCAACGAGATCGGCTTGATGATTTTCTCCCTGGAAACGATGGTCAAGAATCTCAAAGAACGCATTGTCCATGCGGAGCAAATGACCGAGGAAGCCGAAGAACACGGACGCAAGGCGGACGCGGCCATGCAGGAGGCTTTGGAAGCACGGGGCAAGGCGGAAAACGGGCAGCGGACCCTTTTGTCCATAGCCGGAACAGTTGACGAGGTGGCGCATCGCCTGTCTGACGCCACGGAGCGCCTTGCGGTCCAGGTGCAGGATTCGGAGCGGAGCGCCGAGCAACAGCAGGAAGGCGTTGCCTCCTCGTTGACCGCCATGGAAGAGATGAACTCCGCTGTGCTGGAAATCGCCAGGAATACAGGCGTTGCCGCTGAAGAGGCGGACAAGGCACGAACCTTGGCGGTCAGCGGCGAGTCCGTTATGAGGCAGTCTGTGGATTCGATAAACACCGTGCAGCAGGACACCCGCGAGCTGAAAGAACGCATGCATGAGCTGGGCAAGCAGGCGGAAGCCATAGGCGCCGTCATGGTGGTCATCTCCGACATTGCCGATCAAACCAACCTGCTGGCGCTGAATGCGGCCATAGAAGCCGCCAGGGCCGGAGAAGCCGGGCGCGGTTTTGCCGTGGTTGCGGACGAAGTGCGCAAGCTTGCGGAAAAGACCATGGGAGCGACCACGGAAGTGGGCCAGGCCATCAAGAGCATCCAGAGCGGCGCGCAGTCAAGCATAGCCACCGTGGAGCACACGACCGACGGGCTGGACAAGGCTACGGAGCTGGTGGGCAAGTCAGGGGATGCGCTTGTGGAAATTGTGCAGGGCATATCGCAGACCGCATTCCAAATAAGCGGCGTTGCCGCGGTTGCGGAGCAGCAATCTGCCTCCAGTGAGCAGATCACCCGGACCTTGCAGGAGATCAACCGGAAGGCGGAACACACTACCGATGCCATGCTTCACGCCTCGCAGGCCATTAATGAGCTTATCGCCCTGTCGCGGGATCTCCAGACCAATGTTGAGAAACTGCGCAGTCAATAAGGAAGTGCGGGTTTGAACTATTTTGATGTCATGTTGCTGGTGCTCCTCGTTCTTTTCCTCCTGCGGGGGGTGATGAACGGCTTTCTGTCCGAGTTTTCCGGCCTGCTGGGACTTGTCGGCGGGCTGTGCTACGCGAGCCACGCCTACAAAGATCTCACCCCGTATCTCGCGAACCTGATCCATGATCCTGCCTGGCGCGATCTTGTCGGCTACGGGCTGGTATTCGCCAGCGTCCTGCTGGCGGTCGCGCTGCTGGCGTATGGGGTATCCAAGGTTTTTTCGCTCATGGTGCTGTCCTCGCTGGACAAAGGCCTGGGGGCGGTGCTGGGGCTGTTGCGCGGCATGGTGGTGTGTTCCGTCTCCCTTGTGCTTCTGCGGCACTTTCTGCCGGACGTGGATTTTTTTAAAAATTCGCTTATCACGCCCTGGATGGGGCCCTTTTTGCACTTTGCCAAACTGTATCTGCCCGTCAGCCTGACGCAGGCCCTATGAAGACGCCCTCCCCCCATGCGGCGCTTGATGCCCTGCTCACGGTGATTGACCGGCTTATCGGCCCGGACGGCTGCCCCTGGGACAAGGAACAGACGCCGCAGTCCCTGGCGGATTATTGTATCGAGGAAAGCTGCGAACTCGTTGCGGCGATCCGTGCCGGCAAGCCGCTTGACGTGCGCGAGGAACTGGGCGATCTGCTCTTTTTGCTGCTTTTCGTGTCGCGCCTGTATGCCGATGCGGGCGTCTTCTCGTTGAAGGACGCGCTGGAAGCCGGCGCGGAAAAAATGATCCGCCGTCATCCGCATGTGTTTGGCGATACGCGCTTCGACAGCAAGGAAGAGCAACTGCGCGAGTGGGAGCGCATCAAGCGGAACGAGAAAACGGACGGAGAAGGTCCCAGGGGCGTTTTTTCCGGGCTGCCCGCAGGCTTGCCGTCGCTGATCAAGGCCTACCGGATCCATTCCAGGGCTGCGCGCACGGGTTTCACCTGGACCGGGGACGAGGAGGTGGAACGCCAGGTGGAGGCCGAATGGCTGGAGTTTTTGGACGCCGGCCACCAGGGGCGGGATGCCCAAAGCCGTGAGCTGGGCGACATGATCTTTACGCTCGTGGAATTGGGCCGGCGTAAGGGCATCAAGGCCAACGAGGCTTTGGACCATACCCTGCTGCGCTTTCTGGCGCGTTTTGAAGATATGGAGGCGCTCGCCCGCGAGCGCGGCCAGGATTTCGCCGCGCTGTCCCTGGACGACAAGGATGCGCTCTGGAACGAGGTCAAGGCGCGGGAACACTAAAGATTCTCTTCAATATTCCGATTGTGCTGATTAAGGTATTGCATAAGTGGGCAAAAAGAGTGCAGTTCAGAGATTGTCTAGATAAAATTTTTGTGGCATACTTCAATATAGAAAGCGCGAATTTTGCATAAGGGAAGGTATTTCACAGCATTGGGAGGTTTGGTCCATGACGACGAAGTATAAGGTTATCATTGGTTTTGTCTGCATGATGGTCATTATCGCCCTGGGTTCCGCCGTGGGCTATCTGCGTCTGGACGACGCCCTGAGCGGACTCGGCGACTACCGCAGAGCAGCGCGGATCAAAGTATGGTTCAGCGACGCGGAGGCCAGCCTGAATGCTGCGGGTATCGGAGCGAACCAGTTTTTGCTGACCCGCGATGAAGCATCCGCGAAGAGGCTCGCCAGCGCTCTGCAAGACTTCGACGACACGCTTGGATCCATCTTGCAAACGTCGCAGGTCAAGGATGTCCGCTCCGCCGCCGAGGACGCCCGTAATGCCGGGCGCGCGTACAAGGCGGGCCTGGACAAGATGATAGGCGCGATCAACGCGATGCTGAACGCGTACCAGACCAAGGTGCTCCCCAGCGTGAACGTCATAGTGGAAATGTTTGACTTCATGGCGGATGCCGCGCATCGGACAGGCAATCCGGGTGTGCAGTTCGAGATCGCTCAGGCGCAAAGCCTGTTCAACCGCCTGCTTTTTGCCCTGGGACGTTTTGTCTATACGCGCGACGACGCTGACCTCAAGATCGTTTTGGACGGTTGCGCGCGCATGGAACCCATTTTGGCGGACATGAAAGGACATCTGCGGACGCAGGAGGCCCGTGACGCCCTCGATAAACTGATCGCCGCGTTCAAAGCCGGGTCCGGCGCCATTAACGCCATGGCTGATGCGTCCCATGCCGCCAACGACATCGTGGTCGGGGTTCGCAAAATCCGCGCGGAGTTGACGGAAGCGATCGAGGCGACGAACAAACGCATCGACGGGATAACGAAGGTGTACGGCGATACCGTCACCAATTCAGCCGAACACGGGCAGAAAATGCTGCTCAGCGGCAGCATCGCCGGCCTGTTGGTGGGCTTGGTGCTTGCTTCGGTCATTATTCTGGGCCTCATCCGCGTGCTGACCGACCTTGCCGCCTACGCCGACGCCATTGCGGCAGGCGACTTCGCCTACCAGCCGAAAACGCGGGAAAAGGGCGAAGTCGGCCACATGCTGAACGCCATGCGGGCCATTCCGGCCATACTGCACAAGCTGATTGCCGAGGCGGACGCAATGGCCGACAAAATTCTTGCCGGGCACTACAGGGTCAGGCCTGATGCCGCGGCCTTCCCCGGTTCCTTCAACGAACTGGTCCAATCCATCAATACGGTGAGCGAGGCGTACACCACTACCCTGGACCATCTGCCGATAGCGATCTTCACTGCCGACCTTGATTTCAAGATGGTGTACCTCAACGAGACCACCAGGACCGTCCTCGGCAAGGACATGACCGGCCAGACCTGCAGCAGCACGTTTAAAACCTCCAAATGCGGCACGGATCAATGCCTGGCGGCCATTGCTGAACGTACCGGCAGGCCCTGTGCCGATGATGTGGAAATCTTCCCCGAGAGCGGCAACAACCTGCATCTTGCCGTCACCGCCATCCCCTTGCGCGACAATGAGGGCAAGATGTGCGGGTTTATGGAGGTATGCACGGATATCAGCAACATCAAAAAGCATGAGCGCACTATGTTGGCCGTTGCCGACAAGGCCACGGAAATTGCCGACCGCGTTGCCGCCTCCGCTGAAGAGCTGGCCGCGCAGGTGGAGCAGGTCGCCAAGGGGGCGGAAATGCAGCGTGACCGGGTGCATTCCACCGCCAGCGCCATGACCGAGATGAACGCCACCGTGCTTGAGGTCGCCAGGAGCGCGGGCGAGGCTTCCGAGCAGAGTGAAGGCACCCGCGCGAAGGCGCAGCTTGGAGCGGAACTTGTCAACAAGGTCACTACCGCCATCAACGAGGTGGATGTGGTCGGGCAGCATTTGCAGGCCAATATGCAGGAACTTGGCAAACAGGCCGAAAGCATCGGCAACGTGATGAACGTCATTTCCGACATCGCGGACCAGACCAACCTGCTGGCGCTGAACGCGGCCATTGAAGCCGCCCGCGCCGGTGAGGCGGGACGCGGCTTCGCGGTTGTCGCGGACGAAGTGCGCAAGCTTGCGGAAAAGACGATGCATGCGACCCAGGAGGTCGGCGCCTCCATCAACGCGGTGCAACAGTCCGCCCGCGTCAACATTGATGAAGTGGGCAAGGCCGTCACCAACGTGGCCGAGGCCAACAGACTTGCCAGTTCCTCCGGCGAGGCGCTCCAGGAAATCGTGAGCCTGGCCGCCGCCAACTCCGCGGTCGTCGCCTCGATAGCGACCGCCGCTGAAGAACAGAGCGCAACCAGTGAGGAAATCAACCAGTCCATTGAAGAAGTCAACAAGATTGTCGCGGAGACCTCCGACGGCATGGTGCAGTCCTCATCCGCCGTGCATGAGCTTGCACGCATGGCCACGGAACTGCACCGCGTCATGGAAGGGCTGAAATAGTTCGTGCGGCAAGGCCGCCTTTGTCAACAACCGCAGGGAGGGGGACGCGCCCCCTCCCTTGCGTTTTCAGGCATCCTTCTTGAAGCCGATAAGCGGGCAGTTTTTGCAAATGTCGCCGCCCGGAAAGGGATCTCCCGGACGGGTGATGGAACTGGAGCCGGATTTGCCGATACGTTCCAAAAGGCGCTGAACGACGGCCTCAATATGCTCGCCGGGGATGAACACGTTCACCTCGCCGCGCTCGGTTTTGCCCGCGTTATAGCTGCCGGAGCAGGGGGGACAGCAGTTGAAGGTTTTTTCCCGCCAGGCGAAGACGCTGCCGCCGCAGGCCGCGGAACTCATGGCGATCTGCGGCCGCAGGGGATGCGTGTCGGTAGCGGCCATGTAATCAACGGCCAGGTGGTAGGACTGCATGTTGTCGCAATAAAAATGCACGACATGCGGGGGCAGCGCGGCCCTGCCCAGCGGGCCGACCCCTATGGCCTTCAGGCTGTCTGGGGGCAGGCAGGGCTTTGAGAGCTGAAAACGCTCGGCCTGGGCGAGGTCCTTGCAGTATTTGAGCTGCGATTTGATGTCCTTGTCGTCATTCCCCTTCCAGCCGAAGCTGACCTGCGCGTTGGAACAGTCGAGCTGTTCCTTTGCGGCCAGCACCGTTTTGTTCTGCATGCGGGCGGCTATCTCCCACTGGCAGAAGGTGACGGGCTTGACGGGGACGACGCAGTCATGCCCGGCCCTGAAGTCCGCCACGTCCTCGTCGGTACGCAGCCAGGTTATTGCCACGGGATGATGGTAGAGCCTGAGCTCATCCATCAAGATTTTCTCCATCTCTGCGTTGCTCAACGGCATGTTTTCCTCCAGCGCCCCGCGTTCAGCCGCAGCGCGAAAGGTCATACTATCTCTTCCCAGGGATTTTGCAAAGAGGGTCTTTGGCAAAGAGCACAAGGCCGCGCCGCGCGTGATTGCGCAACAGCCGCGCGCGGAGTATAGAGTAGTGGCGGCGCCGTCACGGCCTGCACGGGGGGTTGCCATGAGTCCTGCACGCAAGGCGTTTTGCGCTCTCAGCCTGTTGCTTGCGCTGCTTCTGTGCGCGGCCCTGGCCCATTCGGGCCTTGGGCAATGCGCCCTGTGCGAGTGCAAGGCCTTTGCGGGCGGAAAAAGCACCAACTGGTGGTGCGCCTGCAAGCATCACTATGATCACCATTACAACAACAAAAAGGGTCCTCCCGGAGGTTTGCGGTCTTTGCCCCGGAGCGGCTTCTGATGCCCTGCGCGCTGACTGTAAGCGCTGAGGAGGCGGGCCAGAAAATACTCCAGTTTCTTGCCCGCAGGCTGGGTCTTGCCCGGAGCATGCTTCACCGTTGGATCCGCACCGGCCAGGTACGGCGCAACGGTTCGCGCGTACAAGCCTTTGATCGCGTGGAGGCCGGAGACCATATCCGCGTGCCGCCTTTTGCTCCGCGCTTGATCGCCGTTTCGGAGGAGGAAGCGTCCCCGAAACTCCCCCTGCCACGCATTGTGGCGGAACTGCCCGGCCTGCTGGTATTGGCCAAGCCGGCGGGATTGCCCGTGCAGCCCGGCAGCGGGCATAGGGACAGCGTGACAAGCCGTCTGGCCGCGTGTTTCGCGCACCTGCCGTTTACACCCACGCCCGCGCACCGTCTGGACAAGGACAGTTCCGGCTTGTTGCTCGCGGCGACAAGCTATGAGCGCCTGCGCGCCCTGCACGAAGCCTTTGCGCGACGCCTGCTGAAAAAAATCTACCTGGCCTGGGTGGAGGGCGCATGGCCGGAAGCTGGCCCGTGCGTTCTGCGTGACTTGCTGGAAAAAACAGGCGGGCCCGGCAGGGAGAAAGTCCAAAGCGGCCGGGGCAGGGAAGCCCTGTGCGAGGCGGTTTGCCTGCACAGGGAGGCGCGGCGCAGCCTGCTGCGCATCCAACTGCTGACCGGCCGTACCCACCAGATACGGGCGCAGCTTTCTACGCGCGGACATCCCGTTTGCGGGGATGTCAAATACGGGGCGCGCCCCCTCAAGGCCGGGCTGTTCCTGCATGCCTTCGGCATGGAGTTGCCGGGCGGGGAACGTTTTGCCTGCCCGCCGCCCTGGACCGGGAAATGGGCCTTGCCGCCAGACGTGCTGCCTACGCCAGATGTTTCAAAAGTTCCGCGATGAGCAGGTCAGGATCAATAGGTTTGCCGAGATGGCTGTCCATGCCGGCGGCCAGGCAACGTTCGATATCCTCGCGGAAGACATTGGCCGTCGTGGCAACAATCGGTATCGAGTCCGCTCCCGGTACGCCTGACGCGCGTATGCGCCTGGTCGCCTCATAGCCGTCCATCTCGGGCATATGGATATCCATCAGGATCACGGCATAGTCCCTGGGGGCGGCGCAAAATTTCTCCACCGCCTCCGTGCCGTCACAGGCGAAAACGCATTCGATGCCGGTATCTTCAAGGAGCGATGCTATAATCTCGCGGTTTATCTCGATATCCTCCGCCACCAGGATCCGCTTGCCGGCCAAAAGCTCCGTGTTTGGGGCAGCTTCGTCACGCCCCTCGGGCGCCTGGCGCGCCGTAGCCGCCATGGCGGCAGCGCCGTCAGGCGGGGCGGGGGATGCTTCTCCGCCGGTTTGGGCCTTGATCTCAAAGATGAAGGACGCGCCCTGGCCGAGGTCCGATTCGACCCATATGCGGCCGTCCATCATTTCAACGATACGCTTTACCAGGGCCAGGCCCAGTCCGGTTCCGCCGACTTTGCGGGAGAAACCGCCGTCAAGCTGTTCAAAGAGAGCAAAAAGGCGTTGCTGCTGCTCTGCGGATATGCCGATCCCGGTATCTTTCACGATACACTGAATGGTGCATATCCCGTCGTCTTCAGCGATTTTCCGCGCGGTCAGCGATATGGCGCCTTGTTCGGGCGTGAATTTTATCGCGTTGGACAGGAGATTGGTGATAATTTGCGCCAGGCGCTGTTCATCCGCGAGGATGCGTGTGGGGAGAGACCCGTCAAGGTCCACCGTAAGCTTCTGTTTCCGTTCTTCAACACGGAATTGCATGGAGCCGACCGTGTTGCGCACCATCTCCGCAAAGTTGAACTCCTTGAACGACAGCTCGAATTCTTCGGATTCGAGCTTGGACATGTCCAGAATATCATTGATGACGCTCAGCAAGTGCTGGGAAGCTTCATGAATTTTGTCCAGGCAATACGCCCTGCGTTCCGGGTCGTCAAAAGTCCCAGCCAGGGTCGTCATGCCGATAATGACGTTCATCGGGGTGCGCATTTCATGGCTCATGCGGGCAAGGAATTCGGACTTGGCGCGCGCTGCCTGCTCGGCCAGTTCGCGGGCGCGTTCGGCTTCCTGTTGGGCGCGTATGTTTTCCGTCATGTCAATGAAGAACAGCAGGGTGCCGACCGCCATGCCGAGGTCATCCAGGATCGGCGTGACCTGAATGCGATAATGGCGCACATTGCCGTCCTTGCCGAACGCAATCGCCTGTTCGATTTCTGATGAGCGTTTCTCCGCAAGGGCCGCCTGAAACAGTTCCTGCATGCTTTGCAGGAATTCCGCGCTTGTCACGGAGGCGAACAGGTCCTGAAAGGATTGGTGTTGCAGGCTGTCGGCGTTTTCCATCTTGCTGCAATGCAGGTAGGCGTCACTCGTGGAAACAAGCTGGCCGTTGCCGTCAAACAGCAGAATGATATCCGGGCAGTTGCTCAACAGGAGATTGACATAGCGCTGCAACTTGGATTTGGCGTCAGCCTCCATTTTGCTGCGCTCATCCAACTGCTCAACCATCGTGTTGAAGGCCGTGGAGAAGTGCCCCATAAACTCCACACGCTGCTGGTAGTCTCCCTGGGCTACCTGCTGGGTTTGCCATGTCAGGTGTTGCAGTGAGGCATGCAGCGCCTTCAGCGGGGCGGCCAGCTCATTGCCGCGCGACGGCAACGGTCCGCTCAGGTTTCCCTTGGACAGGGCATGGGCAAGGTCTCGGGTTTCACAAATGCAGGCTGCAAGGTAACAGAGGGCTTCACCCAAATCACGAAAGTCCTGAGGCAAATCCTCCACATTCAGCGCGGCTTGCGCCGGGTTGTATATAACATTGCGTAAATACTCAAAGATGACTTTTGCGAACGGATCCATTCGTTACCTT
>Ga0082212_10003830_pt1 | contig 21144 bp, 22 predicted proteins | sample TergutNt197P3_FD_71548 | JGI IMG/M metagenome (GOLD analysis project Ga0082212, IMG submission 71548) | Neocapritermes taracua P3 segment gut microbial communities from Petit-Saut dam, French Guiana - Nt197 P3 | ecosystem: Host-associated > Arthropoda: Insects > Digestive system > Gut ... | reverse complement strand
TAAAACTTAACCTGACCGGAAAAGATAATCTTATGTTCAACGATATTGACCGTGCAATGCGCGAAGATGTTTCGTCGGTATTCGGCAAGGGCAAAAACTGGTATATCTACGGAGGGCACAGACTTTGGGTAAGCCCGGAAGATATGCCAAGAACTTATTATCCCGACAACGACCCTGTCGATGTCATAATCGACGGCAATACTATATTATTCACGCCGCCGCCGCAGAAAATCAATAATTTGCAGCATAGCATAAAAATAGAAATATGCGAAGATAAACCATGCGCCAAAGTCACGCATAAAATCGTGAATATCGGCGAAGAAGATATAACCGGAGCAATCTGGGCGTTGTCTGTCATGGCTCCGGGCGGGACTGTGATTTGCCCTCAGCCCGACGAAGATACCGGACTTTTAGGTAATCGCTGTATAGCTTTATGGGCATATACAAAATTGACCGACAGCCGCGCTAATTTCCTTGACAAATATATCACGGTCAAACAAAACAAAGATATAAGCGAAAAGTTTAAGTTCGGGATAAACAACACAAAAGGCTGGATAGCGTATCAGAACTGCGGACAAATACTCAAAAAATCATATAGTCCGAATCACCCCAACGGGAATTATCCCGACTGGGGTATGTCAACGGAAGTGTTCACGAATAATTTATTTGCCGAAGCCGAGACTTTATCCGAACTTAAAACTCTCAGCCACGGTGAATTTATCGAACACGCGGAAACATGGGAGTTAATTGACACGTCGGCTGATACTGACGTGGATTTCAAGCACGGCGAACAGAATAAAGTCGAGGAGTATGTGAGAAAATATATAATGTAATTGATAGAAAGAGGGATATTTATGACGAACGAAATATTAGAGCGTATGGAAACTCATATAATAAAACTTGAGGGCAATTTAACGCATGTTAAGCGCGTTTTGCTGCTCAGTAAACTTATCGCTGAAAAAGAAAATATAGCGTATGATGAAGATATTCTTACGTTTGCCGCATATTTTCACGATGTCGCGGCATATCCGTATTACAGTTCTAATTTTTCCGGCGCGTTTGACCATGCTTTGGAATCAAGTAATATGATTCCGGATTTAGCGAAAGAATATGGTTATAACGATGCTCAAATTGAAATGATTGTCGAAGCCGTAAAATACCACGATAAAGTTGGTATGGGAAAATTCAATGAAACCCGGTTAATCAGAAATGCCGACGGAGTGGATTATTTGGGTTATATGGCGGTCGCGAGAGACTGCGTGAAATTTAAAGGTGATTTCGGTAAAACCATTGCCACGTTAAAACGGCGAAAAGAACAATTTCTTCCGATTGTCGATTTGCCGTACGCTAAAGAGCTTGCCGCTCCCCGCGTAGAAGAACTTGAGAATTTTATAACAAAATTCGAGGAAGAATGTTATGGGATTTATTGACAATATTAATAATATTAATGATATAACAGGCGCAAGCGGCGCAATACCGAGAAATGATATAAATCGTATGAACGAACATGCGGAGCGATATTACGAAGAAATACGCAAGAGAACCGGAGATATTGAGGCTATTGCAAAAAATACGGGTTTTTCAGTCGAAGATGTGCAAATAATTAAAAATCATATATTTTTCAATGAATACAATTTAGGCGAAGAATTTCCTGAACGTTTCGCGCCTGATTATGATATGGCTGTTTCGTGGCAAAGGTTGATAGACGGCAAAAATATTCATGAAATGGATTTAGTTATGCTCAATCATGAACTAATGGAATATGATTTGATGTTTAACGAAAGTTTAAGTTATGATGATGCACATGAATTGACCCAAATAAAATACAATTATATAAAATACGTAAAAGAATTAAATGCAAAGGAGGGAGTAAGATGAATAAACTTACTTTAAAGGAATTTAACGATGAACGCATTGTATATTTATATCAGCCGGAAGGTAAAGGTGAATGCGGCGAAGTCGTTTACGTTTTTGCCGACAACGAGGCAAAGATTACAAAAATAGCGGAAGAACCAAGTAGTTGGTATTCCAATAAAGCAATTTTAAAAGTACAGGAATGTGTGAAAAAAAATAATCTACCCATAAAATTTACGCAGGCATGGTATTAAAACAAATAAAATAATAAAAAAATATCGGAGAACAAAAAATTGATAATACAGTTAGAAGAAGCAAAAAAAGAACTCGCCGGTCTGGTCGAAAAAATCAAAGAACTCGGCGAAAATATAAAAATAAAAGATACCGAAAACCAACAAAAAGAATATCTGGACAAAATAAACTCGGACGGGTTCTGGGACGATATATCCGAAGCCAACGAAATATTGAAAAAATCAAAGATTCTGTCAGAAAAAATCAAAGATTTCATAACTCTTGAAAATATCGCGGAGTCGGCGTATGAACTCGCGGTTATGGCAATATCCGAAAACGACGAAAGTTTAACGTCTGATATATTAAGAGAAGTCTGGGAGATTAAATCGGGATTTTCGGAACTTGAGCTGAAAATTCTTCTGGACGGGGAATATGACGGGAACAACGCTATTATTTCTATCCACCCCGGAGCGGGAGGGACTGAGGCTCAGGACTGGGCGGAAATGCTTTACAGAATGTATATGCGTTACTCTGAAAAGCATAAATATAAATTAAAACTGCTCGATTATCTTGAAGGGGACGGCGCGGGGATAAAATCCGTGACTTTTTCTGTATCGGGAAAAAACGCTTACGGTTATCTTAAAAGCGAAAACGGCGTACACAGGTTAGTCAGAATATCGCCGTTCAACGCGCAGAGCAAGCGCATGACGTCTTACGCGGCGGTTGAGGTCATGCCCGAAATAGACGAAGAAGAATATACTAAAATAGAGATAAAACCCGAAGATATAAAAATCGAGGCGCACAGGGCAAGCGGTGCCGGCGGACAGCATGTAAACAAGACCGACTCGGCTGTCAGAATAATTCACCTGCCCACAGGGATAACCGTCGGCTGTCAGAGCGAGAGAAGTCAAGCCCAGAACAGGGAAACCGCGATGAAAATGCTGAAAAGCCGTCTTTTGGAGATAAAAGAACGCGAGCATCTGGATAAAATCGACGATATAAAAGGCGAAAAAGCCAATATTGAATGGGGTTCTCAAATTCGTTCATACGTGTTTATGCCGTACACTCTTGTGGTAGACAAACGCACGGGCTACGAAAACGGCAACGTCGGCGCAGTAATGGACGGGGATTTGGACGGGTTTATCAAATCTTATTTGAGCAGGAAATAAAAGAGGGGGGCTATATATTAAATGATTGAAAAACAGGGCAAAGTAATAATAATCGGCGGTTGTCCGAGAGCCGGAAAAACAACGCTGTCTGTGAAATTAGTAAAGAGCGGCTTGGGATTCTCTAAAATATCCGGCGACCCTCTTGGCGATGATTTTTTAAGTAATTCAGAGCAGGTAAAAACGCTTTTAGGAAGTCTGCTGGAAGACGCCGGAGCATACGGGATAAACTCGGTTTTTGACTATTATCCCGACAATTTTACTTTGGACGATATAGAAAAGCTGCCGTTCAAAGATTATTTTGATATGTATTTTCTGGGTTTCCCGGATATTTCCGCCGAAGAAATAAAATATAATATCAAACATTACGCTGAACCTACGGACTGGATTTATGGGTGCGGCGACGATTACATCGAGAAAGTGGCGAAACGAATTTACGATTTTAATATAAAATTAAAACAGGACTGCGAAAAATATAAGTATAGATTTGTAAATACGGGAGTAGGCGAAGAAAGAAACATTATTTTAGATTCTCTGTATAAAGAGATTATTGAAAAATGCAGGTAAAAATATTAAATATAAATAAATTTAAGGAGGATTAATTTTATGAAAAAAATCAAAAATTTTAAACTGTTCGCGGGGATTGTTTTATTTGCGAAAGCGTTTATGCTGCTGACTGTAATTATCGTTTTGTCGATACAGAAGAAAAGCATACCGAAAGCGGTAATCCTGGTATTTTCGGCTGTAAGCGTTACGTCTGCATTACTGCTGCTTTCGTATAAGCATGACGAACTGCGCGGGAAAAAACTCTGTGAAATGGACGCTTTCTACGATGACGGTTATGAGTCGGCATATAATTTTTTAGACGACGATGACGACGAAGAAGATTACGGGCTTGGAATTGATGAAAATTTAAACGCGATAAAATAATAAAAAGATTAAAAAAATTCGCGGGCGACCGGGGACGGTCGCCCCTACAATAACATTAAATAAAAAATCAAGGAGATACAATCAAAATGCAATCAGAAAATAACACCGATAATATTAATAACGGCAAACTGACAATGGACAAACTCGTCGCGTTGTGCAAAAATAGGGGCTATATTTACGCGGGCTCGGAAATATACGGCGGTCTCGCGAATACTTGGGATTACGGTCCGCTCGGCGTTGAATTTAAAAACAATGTCAAAAAAGCGTGGTGGAAAAAATTCGTGCAGGAATCAAAATATAACGTCGGGCTTGATTCGTCGATTTTGTTAAACCCGCAGGTCTGGACGGCTTCGGGTCACGTCGTGAATTTTAATGACCCGCTGATTGACTGCAAAGGCTGTAAAATGCGCCACAGGGCCGACAAATTAATCGAGGACTGGGCAAAAGAGAATAATATTTCTGTCAAAGTCGAGGGTATGAAAAACGAAGAAATGACCGAATATATCAAAGAAAATAACGTCAAATGTTCGCATTGCGGCAAATCTGATTTTACTGAAATACGCAAGTTTAACATGATGTTCAAAACTTTTCAGGGCGTGACTGAAGATTCGCAGACACAATTATATTTAAGACCCGAAACGGCGCAGGGTATATTTCTTAATTTCAAGAATATACAGAGAACTTCGCGCAAAAAAATCCCGTTCGGGGTCGCGCAAATCGGCAAATCTTTCAGAAACGAAATCACTCCGGGTAATTTTATATTCAGGACGCGTGAATTTGAGCAAATGGAAATGGAATTTTTCTGCAAACCCGATACCGATTTGGAATGGTTCGATTACTGGAGAGAATACTGCAAAAACTTTTTATTGAGTTTAGGCATAAAAGAAGAAAATCTGAGGCTTAGAGACCATGAAAAAGAAGAACTGTCGCACTATTCAAAAGCGACGACGGACTTTGAGTATTTATTCCCGTTTGGCTGGGGCGAACTATGGGGAATCGCCGATAGGACAGATTTTGACCTGACGCAGCATATCAACGCCTCGGGTGAAAATCTCGAATATAATAATCCCGACGCGGGCGAAAAATTCGTGCCGTATGTTATCGAACCCGCAATCGGCGTTGAGCGTTTATGTTTGGTTTTGATGTGCGACGCGTATGACGAAGAAGTTGTAGGGCGCGACGACCTCGGCGCGCCGGTTGATACCCGCGTTGTTTTAAGGCTTCACCCGTTTGTCGCCCCGATTAAAGCCGCTATACTGCCTTTATCTAAAAAACTCTCCGAACCAGCTCAAAAAATATACGACGAACTCTCGAAATATTTCACGGTAGATTACGACGACGCGGGCTCTATCGGCAAAAGATACAGGCGGCAGGACGAAATCGGCACGCCGTTTTGTATCACGATAGATTTTGACACTCTTGAAGATAATACGGTCACAGTCAGGGACAGGGACACTATGGCTCAGGTCAGGATAAACTCCGGGGATTTGTATAATTATATATTTGAACATACGCAATTTTGATAAAGCATACAAATAAAAGTTCAGCACGAATACTCGTATTACACAAATTACACAAAAATTTTATAATATGTTCTTGACATAATCATAAAATCATAATAGAATATAAATGACGCACGGATTTTTTGGACTTTCTGAGACGAGAATATTAAACAAAAAATCATGATTAGGAGTGAATGTTTTATGAAAGGCAATAAAAATAATATTTTAAGGATAATTGCTCTCTTGCTTATTACAGCGTTGGTTGCAGGCGTTTTTATTTCATGCGGAGAGAAGAAGCCGGACAGCTCAGTCGAGAAAAACGAGGACAAAAAATCAGACGATTCAGCGGCGGACGACAATGACCCCGAAGAAGAAAAAGACATAAAAATATATCCGGATTTACCGGAGGATATTGATTACGACGGATATGTTTTCACGTTCCTGTCGCATGAAGAAGCCGCGACCGGGTGGGACTGGGCGACCCCGCAGCCAAGGGAGTGCGTAGCCGAAGTCGCCGACGCGGAAGACCCGATAAACGACGCGGTTTACAGAAGAAATACTTATATCATGGATAAATACGGGGTCGAGTTTGACTTGATTACCAACAGCAACGAAACGAGTTTATTAAAAAAATCGGTTCAGGCAGGGGACAACAATTACGACGCGGTGCTGATTTATAACAACAACGTTCCGGGCGTCGTAACGAACGATTTGCTGCTGGAAGTTTCGCATCTGCCGTATTTAGATTTAGAGAAACCCTGGTGGGACAAAGGCGTGAACGCAATGTCGGTCGCGAAAAAACAGTATCTTTTGGCGGGCGATTTGCTTATTTTAGATAACGAGGCGACCAACGCCATAATATTCAACAAAGATTTAATGCAGTCGCTTGGGATAGATTTGCCATATAATATGGTCAAAGAAGGCAAATGGACTTTCGACGCGATGCTTGAGATGTGCAAGGGCGCAGAGCTGGATTTAAACGGCGACGGCAAACTTGACTACAAAGACGACAGGTTTTCGTTTGTCACGTTCAACGATACGCTCCAGGCTTTCTTAGTCGCCGGGGGCGGGACTTTCGCGGCGAAAGACTCAGACGACATACCGTATATGTGTTTCGCGGAGCAGAAAAACCTTGACGTCATGGATAAAGCCATGAATTTACTGTACAAGGAAACAAATCCGGGGGTTTTAAACGTCCAGAAAGACGCGGGAAGCGCGGCTGAGACATGGAGGATTTTATATTACGACGGATTTATGGATAACAGGGCTTTGTTCATGTGGATAAGAATGAGGGTCGTCGAAGTGTTCAGGGGGATGGACGCAAACTTCGGCATACTGCCCATGCCCAAATACGACGAGGCGCAGGACGATTATTGCAGCCTTGTAAATCCCTATACAGGGGTTATGATGGGAGTGCCGAAAACGGCTGAGCCCGAAAGGACAAGCATAATCCTCGAAGCTCTTTCGGCTGAAAGCAAATACACCTTACAGCCCGCGTATTACGATATAGTTTTAAGCAGGAAATTCACCAGAGACGACGAAAGCCAGGACATGCTCGATATTATATTCGGCAACCAGATATACGATATAGGCGGCGTTTACAGTTTCGGCGGGGTATTCTCGGATTTCAACGGTCTGGCAAGCAAAGAGGACAGAAATATAATATCTTATTACGATAAGAAAATCGGCAATATGGAAAAAGCGATAGACAAAGTCGTCACCGCGTTTGAAACCATGGACGATTAATATAAATTAATATAAAAATTGACAATATGTAGGGCACGACCACCGGGCGTGCCGCTGAAAAACCTACGAAAATCAAATTCGCGGCGTGCCGCTGAAAACTTATGCAAATCAAATTCGCGGCGCAGTGTGTGAAAATTTCATGTATGCGTAAATTCGTGGCGCGCCGGGGGCGTCGCGCCCTACACAATTATATTTATACGGGGATATTTATTTATGAATATTAAAAATATAAAAAAGCTTATATCTCTTATGCTGATTGCGCTGATTATCGCGGGCATATTGATTTCATGCGGCGAAAAAAGCTCGGGAAATACGGACGGCGACAATAACAAAGTCACAGACGCCGCAGATAATCAAAGCGGCGAAAAGTCCGGGGACGGCGACGACGATAACGCCGATAATAAAGCAGAGGAAAGAATAGAGCCTAATCTGCCCGACAGCGATTTCGGGGGATACAAGTTCACTTTCCTGACCCACGAATACGAGGGAGCCGACTGGTCGGGTCCCCTGCCGCTTGAGATTATCGCCGAGGAATCGAGCGACGAGCCTATACTCGACGCGGTCTACAAAAGAAACCTTAAAATAAAAGAAAAATATAATATCGACATTGACATGTTAGCCAACACAAACGAACAGAGCGCGCTGAAAAAAGCCGTAGGCGCGGGAGATTCTTTATACGACGTTGTTATCATGTTCAACAATAACGTCCCGCCTATCGTAACGGGGGATTATCTGACCAACGTGGCGAACCTGCCGTATGTCGATTTAGACAAGCCGTGGTGGGACCCTGCGGTAAACGCCATGTCTGTTGACCACAAGAATTATCTTCTGGCGGGCGATTTGATTATTCTTGACAACGAGGCGACAAACGTTTTGCTGTTCAACAAAGACCTTATGAAAACTTTAGGCATAGATTTGCCGTATGATTTAGTTAAAGAACACAAATGGACTTTCGACGTGATGAACGATATGATAAAAGACACGGCTTTTGACTTGAACGGCGACGGAGTAATGACCGCTTACGAAGACAGATGGGGGTTTGCTACATATAACGACACTTTTCATGCCCTTCTTGTAAGCGGCGGCGGCGCACTGGCGGTCAAGGACGCAAACGATATACCGTATATAGATTTCGCGAGCGAGAAAAATTTAGCCATACTCGATAAAGTAATGAATTTATTGTATAACCCGGAATATGTCTTAAACGCGCAGGCTCCCCCGAAAGGCGGGTCGGGTGATTTGACCAAAGGGGATATAATACATATACAGGGATTTGAGGAAAACAGGATTCTGTTCATGTGGACAAGAATGAGATTCGTTGAATACTTCAGAGGAATGGAAGCCAACTTCGGGATAATACCCCTGCCGAAATACGATGAATTGCAGGAGAATTATTACAGCGTTGTAAACCCGTACACGGGAGTGCTTCTCGGAGTCCCCAAGAGCGCGGACGATTTTGAGAGAGTCAGCATAATTTTAGAGGCTTTGTCGGCTGAGAGCCGTTATACTTTGCAGCCGGCTTATTACGACGTTGTTTTGCAGAGAAAATTCACGAGGGATGAAGAATCCGGGGAAATGCTCGATATTATATTTAACTCAAGGGTTTACGACATAGGCAGCGTTTACGCTTTCGGCAACGTATTTTTAGATTTTATAAACTTAGCCGCGAAAAACGACAGGAACATAATTTCATATTACGAGAAGAAAATCGGCGCGATGGAAAAAGCGATAAATAAAGTCGTTGATACTTTCCAGTCGATGGACTGATAAAAATTATCAAAATTTACTCATTTCTAATTAAATAAGTCAAAGGGGCGGGATTTATGCGGAAAATAAAAAAAATTATATGTCTTATATTAATCGCGGCGATGGTTTCGGGCGTATTGATTTCGTGCGGTGAAAAAAGTTCGGGCAATAACGACGACAATATAAATATAAAAGAAAATAACGAAGATAAAAATAATCAGGAGAATAACGGCGACGATACAAACGCCGGAGACAGTCAGGACGGTGAAACCGAAGAAAACAACGGTGAGCAGAGAATAGAGCCGAATCTCCCCGACGAGGATTTCGGAGGGTATGCGTTTACTTTCCTGTCGGCTGATTACGAAGGCGGACCGGGGTCTGACTATGTGTCGAACGCTCCGCATGAAATAACGGCGGAAATGCAGAATACCGACGACCCTATCTCAGACGCGGTCTATAAAAGAAACATGAAAATACAGTCGCAGTATAATATCGAAATCAAACTGGAAAAAGTCGAGAGCGAAGCGACTACGCTGAAAAAAATCGTGGCGACAGGAGACGCGATATATGACGCGGTTCTTATGGGAAACAACAATATACAGGGAATCGTAACGGGGGATATGCTGACTAATATCGCGCTGCTGCCGTATATTGACCTCGCTAAGCCATGGTGGGACCCGGCTGTCAACGCTATGTCGATAGACCACAGGAATTTTCTTCTGGGCGGGGATTTGCTTATATTGGACAACGAGGGTACAAACGTTTTGCTGTTCAACAAAGATTTGGTTAAGACTTTAGGCATGGATTTGCCGTACGCTTTGGCGCAGGAGGGCAAATGGACTATGGATAAATTTTCGGAATATATCAAAGGCGCGTCAATGGACCTGAACGGCGACGGGGTAATGAGCCCGTATGACGACAGGTACGGATTTGTCTCTTTTAACGATACGTTTCACGCGTTATTCGTAGCCGGGGGCGGCGCGCTTGCGTTAAAAGACGCGAACGACCTGCCGTATATGAGTTTCACAAGCGACAGGAATATATCTGTGCTTGATAAAGTCATGGATATTATGTATAACAAAGACGACGTTTTAAACGTGCAGGCTGATTTGCCGACAAGCTACGACGACTGGGGGACTGTATTTTACGGCTCGTTTGAGAACAACAGGGCGTTGTTTCTGTGGGCGCGCATGAGGGTAGTTGAAGCGTTCAGGGGAATGGATTCCGATTTCGGGATACTCCCGTTACCCAAGTTTGACGAGAATCAGGAAAATTATTGCAGCGTAGTAAACCCGTTTACCGGGGCGTTGCTCGGAGTTCCCAAGAGCGCGGATAATTTTGAGAGAATAAGCGTAATTTTAGAGGCTTTGTCGGCTGAGAGCCGTTATACTTTACAGCCCGCTTATTACGACGTCGTTTTGCAGAGAAAATACGCGAGGGACAAAGAATCGGGCGAAATGCTTGATATTATATTCAATTCAAGGGTTTACGATATAGGGGCGGTTTACAGTTTCGGCAACGTATTTCTGGATTTTATCGCTTTATGCAACAAGTCGGACAGAAACGTAGCGTCATATTACGATAAGAAAATCAACGCGATGGATAAAGCGATAAATAAAGTCGTGGAAACTTTCCAGTCAATGGACTGATGATATATATTAAAACAAAATATTTTTAAGGAGCGGAATTTATGCGAAAAACAAACAAAATAATTTACCTCATGCTTGTTGCTCTGATGATTTTCAGCGTGTTTATGTTTGCGGCATGCGGTGAAAAAGCTAAAGAAACCGGAGGGGACGAAGATAAAAGTACCCCGACAAACGCCGAAGGCGGCGACGAGGGCGGCGACGATTCCGGGGAGGAAGTCAGAATAGACCCCAATCTGCCGGATTCGGACTTTGACGGTTATGTGTTTACTGTTCTGACCCATCAGGAACAGAGCGACGACTGGTATGCCCCAGACCCGAGGGAAATCTACGTTGAAGTCGCCGACGCCGAAGACCCGATAAGCGACGCGGTCTACAGAAGAAACGAAATACTGAAAGGCAGATATAATATCGACTTCGAGATTGTCCCCAATACTGCCGAAAATACCCAGTTAAACAAGAGCGTTAAATCCGGCAGCGACGATTACGACGCTGTAATGATATTCAACAACAACGTTCAGGGGGTCATGACCAGCGGGAACCTGCTCAACGTTTCACATCTGACGTATGTCGATTTGGACAAGCCGTGGTGGGATTCCGCCCTCAACGCTATGTCAATCGACCATAAAAATTATCTTTTGGCGGGAGACCTGATGATTTTGGACAACGAAGCCACAAACGCTTTGCTGTTTAACAAAGACCTGATGAAAACTCTTGGAATAGATTTGCCGTATCAGTTGGTACAGGACGGCAAATGGACTATGGAAAAATTCGACGAATACCTCAGACAGGGTTCTTTTGACCTGAACGGCGACGGAGTGATGAAACCCGAAGACGACCGCTGGGGATTTGTATGCTACAACGATACGCTTCACGCCCTTCTCGTGTCGGGCGGCGGTGCTCTGGCAATCAAAGACGGCGACGATTTGCCCGTTATGGATTTCGCAAGCCCGCGCAATTTGCAGGTGCTTGAAAAAGCCATGGATATTATGTATAACAAACCGGACGTTCTGAATATACAGACGGACGTAACCCCGGCAGGCGATAACAGCTCAAACTGGCTCAGGGTATATCACAATTCATTTGAGGAGAGCAGGGCACTGTTCTTATGGGTAAGAATGAGGGTCGTTGAGAAATTCAGGGGAATGGAAGCCAATTTCGGCATACTGCCTATGCCTAAGTTCGACGAAAATCAGGATAACTATTACAGCGTCGTAAATTCTTATACGGGAGTTTTGATGGGCGTGCCGAAAACTGCGGGCGACCCGGACAGGACAAGCATAATTTTAGAGGCTATGTCGGCTGAGAGCCGTTACACATTGCAGCCGGCTTATTACGACGTGGTATTGCAGAGAAAATTCGCGAGGGACGAAGAATCTTATGAAATGCTCGATATAATATTCGGCTCGAGGACATACGATATAGGGGCGGTTTACAGTTTCGGCAGCATATTTACCGATTTTATCAGTTTATGTACTAAATCAAACAGGGACGTCGTTTCATATTATGACAAAAAGATAGGGGCTATGCAGAAAGCCATAGACAAAGTCATAGCCGTGTTCGAAGATTTTGATTAAAGATAATACAAAATAACATGGTTCAGGGATACCCATTTGTGGTGTCCCTGATGTTTCTGTAAATTCACCGAATCAAATAAATTTTTCAGATGGCTGCATAATCCCTTGACAAAACAGATTTTTTGTTATATAATAATAAACGGCTTTTTAATTTTGATATTATTTAAAAGCTGGTGTGGCGGAACTGGCAGACGCCCGGGACTTAAAATCCCGTGAGGTTTATCCCTCGTACCGGTTCGATTCCGGTCACCAGCACCAACATAATTAACAATTAATAATTAGCAATTAACAATTATAAAGTATAAAAAATTTTGCGTTGTTGGTTGTTATCTGTTAATTGTTAATTGCATATACGGAGAGATGGCTGAGCTGGTCTAAGGCGCACGACTGGAAAGACTATTTGTTGATTTACCATAAGATTGCGAAAAGCCTTGACTTTATGCGGCTTTTGTGATATATTAAAAACTAAATATTTGTGATGTTTGCCTTAAATGTTTGCCATTTTTCCGAGTGGAAGTTAGCGGACGTTAAAGGAACATGATACGGAGGGATGGCTGAGTTGGTCTAAGGCGCACGATTGGAAATCGTGTGACGGCTTATACCCGTCCGAGAGTTCAAATCTCTCTCCCTCCGCCAAAAGCTCGATTCTACCATAGGTTTCGGGCTTTCTTTATTTTTCTCGAACCCCAAATTTTCGCCGTTTTTTGACATTTTTTAGGGCAATGTTTGCCATTTGTTTGCTCGAAAACCTCACAATGCCCGTAAAATGGGGCTTTTCGGCTATCCTGAAAATATAAGACTTTTATACTTGCATTGATTGTATAATAAAATCCCTGAAACTTTTTTCAAGATTCTCCGCGCTTGTTAAATCTGCCTGCTTCAACCATGCTTGTATGTCCTCTGATGGAATATCTAAACTTTTCAGGCTGTTTATGAATTTAGGCAAGGCTTGTATTGACAAAACATATTCTTGACTTACTTTGATGAAGTCGGGCGGCAGAGCAACAAGTTCTGTTGTTTCTTTTTCAGGTACAAGTGATGTGTTGTTAATCCATGTCATTTTGTCAGCCGAATCTAATTTTGAATTATAATCCAAATGAGCGTATTTGTTTGCCGTTATCGCATAATCGCTGTGACCTAACCATTCCTGTATGCTTTTCATTGATACGCCGTTGGCAAGCAGTAGTGAAGCACAGCTATGTCGTAAATCGTGAAAACGCATACGCTTTAAACTTTTTTTATCCAAAAACTCCGGGAACTCGCTTGACAAATAATTAGGTTTGATTCGATTACCGAGCGCGTCGGTGTAAATATAATGACTTTCTTTTTTGTTATATGATTTGCCGCACAGTTTACGATTACGTTCCTGTTCTTCTTTTACCGCCAACAGCTTTGCCCGTATAGCTGGAACAAGAGGAAGCGTCCGAAAACTTGATTTTGTTTTTGTGGTGTCACCGACAACGATAATTAATTTGCCGTCAATAGTCGCTGTTGTAACCGTATGTGCAATCGTAATGGTGTTCGCTTCAAAATCTATTGCTTCCCACCGAAGCCCTATTATCTCTCCGCGTCGCAAACCGTAGAACGCTCCGAGTATTACGCCTAATTCCAGTTTATGTCCTTTTACCGCTTCAAACAGTTGTACCGCTTCCGATTGTTTCAGAAACTTGCCGACATACCGTTCTTCTTTTGGGCGTTTTACCTTGCCCATCACCGAATATGGTATGTAATTTTTCTCAACGGCGTATTTTAATGCCTTGCTTATATTAGCGTGAAATTTATTTACTGACGTCGCTTTTAAGCGCTTTAATTTCTCGGCATAAAATTCGTTTATTTCATCGGCTGTTAATTCGCATAGTAAAATCTTTTTCTTTCGGAAATAGGGCGCGATAGCTTTTTTGACGTTCAACTGATACCCGCCGAATGTGGTCTGCTTAATATCGGGTCTAATAACATCAAGCCATTGCTCCATGAAGTCTGCGAATAGCATATTATCTGAAACCGGCATATTTTTTAATTTGGCTTCTTGTTCTTTTTTTACCTCGCTCAACATATTTTCGGCGCGTCCTTTATTTCCTTTGACAGCAAGCTCCGTCGATATTGATTTGCGTCCGCGTTTTCCTTTTTGGTCTGTCCATGATAATTTTATATGGAAGATACCTCGTACTTCTTCCAAATGCCCTGATACTTTAATTTTTTTTGTAGATGTTTCTGCCATGATTTCACTCCTTCCGTTCTGCGGCAGATAGATTCACCTACTATTGACATATCATCATTATAGCGCATCGAATCTAAAAGCGCAGCCCATTTTCATATTTATTTACAAAAAGTTTATTTATGCCGTTGGTTGTTCGTATAGTGTAGAACCGAATATCTTAAAATATTTCATTATATTTACTTTTGGTATGCGAAATTCGCGTCCGACTTTAAGTGATTTTATGGTGTTTTCACGTAGCAGTCGATATACGGTTTTTGTACTTACTCCGAGAATGACGCTGACTTGTTTAACATCAAGTATATCGGGATAATCTTTAAGAACGACACAATATAGTTCTTGCGTGTTTATTTCCATTTTATTTGTCCCTCCATATTCCATATAAATTTAAAACGGCAAAGGTCAATCCTTTGCCATGATTACATAAACCACAATTTGTACTGATTTCCTGAAAACCTTTTTGCATAAGTAAACAGCCTCTTTGCGTGAAATGGTTTTGGCATTTCGGGCATAAACTGATTACAAATATCTCACCTTTTTGCGGCGGTCGTTTTTTTATATCAAGGCTTATTTCAAGTGCCCTATCAATTTTCCACCATATATTATCATCATTGCGAATATGTCCTATGTATTCGCGTAAACGAGAACAGTCGATGGTGCGTATTTGCTCTGCAAGCAAAAGCGAATTGCCGGAAAGTTTATATGATTTTGTTATCGTTAAGTGAGTGGGCAAATCTTTTTTTGGGCTATTAGTCAACGGAATTACGATAGTTGTAGGGCTGTAAGTATTTCCTATGTCATTTTGAACGATTAGCACGGGACGAATCCCGCCTTGTTCCGAACCGACAACAGGGTCAAAATCTGCATAATAAATATCTCCGCGTTTTACGTTTGGTTTATTCATTGGTTTTGAACCTCCTATGTGTTTTGTGAATTAAACGCTTAATAATATGCGGGGGATTGCTGTATCTATATGGCGAAAATTCCCCCGCACATGCTTTAAACATTCAATTAAACTAACCGTGCCGTATTTGCAGCTCGCACCCCCGACACAGGGAATATAACAAACAGTCTTTGGTAAGACTTCATAGTACCAGCCTGTCCGACGTTCGTAAGACGACGGATAAGGTTCGCACTCTCTCCATACTGATGGCGAGCCGTCCAATGCTGTGAGGGCGTTCAAGACGGAAGTATCATTATGTCCGGCTGTGGGTCGTGGCGCAGGCTGTACCAATAGCCTGTCAGGATTTACGCTTATCGCTCTCGCTTTCGCGGTAATGGCGGCGTTATCTTGTCGCTTTCCTTTTCGGGTTCACAGACGGAATGTATTTGAAATACTGTGTATGACCGGCTTGCGTCGGTATTTGTCAGGTAAAACGGGCAATAAAATACCCCTTTACTATATAAAGGAAAGTAAAAGGGTATCTGATAGAGAGATTTTAGAAATTATTTTCAAGAATTTTTCGTAACTTTTCTATTACACGTTTTTTATGGTAGTTTACCGTATTTTGTGAAACGCCAATTTCTTTTGCCACATCACGTTCCGATTTATCATTATAGAATAAAGCATAAATTAAAACACGTTCGTCGTCATTCAGCGACGATATGGCTTCATGAAGATCGTCCAAAAGTAAATTTTCTATAATAATCTCGTCAAGACCGCATTGAGCGAGATTGGCTTGATTAATAGAATCATTTTCACGGATATGTTCAATAGATTGTTCGTGTTGACGGCGAATAATCTTTTGCTTTTTTTCACGCCATTGCGGTCGTTTATATGCTCGGTAAACTTCTTCGCTGACGGATATTAATTTTCCATTTAATTTTATGTGATATTGTTTACTCACTTTCGTTCCTCCTTTCTTCAAAAATTTCAGAAGAAAAGAGAAACGGCGGCGAACGGCAACGAGGTGTTATATACATAAAAAATCCTCCTATGCTCCCGGTAACGCCGGAAACATGAGAGGATTCATTGTAGATGTGCCATTTTATGCCAACTAAAAAAGACCGCAAAGCAACACTGTTTCCAGCGTTACTCCGGTCTTAATTGGTGATTACCATACCGCGAAGTCCGTAGAAGGAGCGTGAGTTGGCGCATCCTCGGACGGCATATCTTGTCTAACGGCGGTATGTATCCCGGTTGGCTCAGTCAGTAAAACTACTCATGTATTTAGTTTTGGATTATGATTGCTATTTTCTTATCATTTATATTTGCGTATTTTGGGTTTGATTTTATCAACGCGCATCGTCTTTAAATCAAATTTATAGTGGTTTCCACAGTTTGAACATTTGCTTGAAATTCGTACATCGGCTTTTGCGTCCGCTATTGTAGTTCCCTTTCCGCACCACGGGCAGGACGCATATATATCTTTATGTTGTATAAGCATATAAGCGGCTCTCCTTAATGTTAAATTTCTTCTCGCATATATTTATTCCACGACTGTATTGTTTCTTCGATTGTTTTCAACCATTCACTTCGGTGTGACAGACAATACGGGCATAGAATAGAATATCGTTTTTGGTGTTTTTCAAGTATTGGCTTTTTTAATATTTCCTGTAAGCAATACGGACAAGACTTGTATATTTTGCTCATTTTTAATTCCCTCCGATTAATTTATTCGGTAAAAGAAAATTTGCATACAGAACAACCTCCGCTCATGTGTCCGTTATAACTTGTCTTTGAAAATATAAATTTGCCTTTACAAACGGGACAGGCAGTAGAATATCTTGTATCGTAATTTATACGGCTTTTGTGAAGTTTACCAATGAATCCTATAAATATAATCATGTTTTCGTCTATTTCTCTTTTTGCAGTATTTATTGCTTTCATCAAAGTATCCTCCAATTAATTTGTAATATATATAATTATTGATTACCGTCGTAAATCCACCATTTGCCTTCTTCATCAAACAAATAAATATTTCTTTGAGTTTCGTTAATATTAACAACACAAGTATATCTGATACCCACGCTACCCGCGTTAAGGTGCGCTCTGCGGCGTGAATCCGTCACTTTATCAACTATAATCCATTCGCCGTCGTACCCCGCCTTTATTTTCTGCGGAGTGACTTTTCCGGCTTCATCGACATATAACTTCACGGGGACATATAATTTACCCATAAAAACCTACCTCACGCTTCTTTGAAACTGCTGCCTATACGGTATGACGAACGGTTATAATCGTCCGGTATATTTGTCAGCTTTCTATCTTCAAATGTAATACCACGCTGAATGATATTATATCCGTACATACTTCGTAATATATCTATCGTTTTTGCGACTTTATCTCTTTTTTCGTCCTGTTCCGTATCATCAAAGAAACTGCTTTGTATTTCTATGTTTTCGGGGACAAGCCCACAGGCTCTAACTCCGATTGACCTCAACGGCTTCGTGAAATGATACCGTGAATTGAATATTTCCATAGCTCGTTCGGCGATATTATTCGTGATATATGTCGGAACTTCGAGTTTACCCTGACGGTCGCACGATTTCAAATCATTTTCCCGTATATATACTTTTACTGTTTTGCATTTATAATGCTGTTCGCGTAACCTTGACGATACGCTTTCAGATAATGTATATACTACGCGCCTGACATCATCAATCGTTTTCATATCGCGGGGAGTAGTTTCAATATTTCCGATAGTTTTGGGCGGTTCAACATAGTCTTTGTGTTTTACGTAAGTATAACCCTCGCCGTTTGCGGCTCTGTGCAAATACCCGCCGATTTTGCCTAACATTCCCTCCAACAAATAAACAGGCATTGCCGCTATGTCGCCGATTGTGCTTATGTCCATCGCTTTAAATACTTTCATCGTGCCTCTGTTTACGCCTATAAGGTTATCTGCGGGTAGTTTCCATGCAATATCTTTATAATCATCTCTTGATATAACGGTTGTCGCGTCAGGTTTACGCAAATCCGAAGCAAGTTTTGAGTATATTTTATTGAAAGAAACTCCGATAGAGCAAGTTATACCAAGTGTTTCTTTTATTTTTGTTCTGATTTCGTCGGCTATCAGTTCGCCGTCGTGTTCGTCACGAGCGAGATTAGTTACGTCAATCCAATTTTCGTCCGGTCCGAAACTTTCAATATTATCCGCGTATTCCTCGTAAATTTCTTTCGTCCATTTTGAAAACTTATTATATAAATCCATGCGCGGAGGTACAATAATCAATTCTTTGCATTTTCCTTTTGCGTCGCCGATAGTCTCTCCCGTTTTAACTCCGCATAATTTAGCTATCTGATTTTTTGCCAAAACAATACCGTGCCGTAGTTCTATATCGCCGCAGACGGCAATAGGGAATCTGCGGATTGCGGGATTGTAAAGACATTCCACAGAAGCGTAAAAATTATTCAAGTCTGAATGTAATATTATTCTGCTCATAAATCACTCCGCTAACAAGCTATATTTTGATTTGTTATTCCACTATTACGAGTATTTGTATAATAAGATGGTATGAATTTGCGTTAATATATTTAAAAGGCAATATATTAACGCTTGTATTATATCCAAACTCCGTTCGGGCTGAATAATTTTTGAGGCTGAACAAAGCCGCTTGTTTTCAGTTTTACAAATGCGGCTTGCTTGGATACGCCGTACACTTCGGCTATACTTTCCGGCAGAAAATCTTTTGCGACCATATCCAAATCGTCGTCCTGTCCCAATACAATACACCTTCTCCATAGGTTATATTCAGCGGGCTTTTTTTCGAGAACCGTGTCGATTACTTGTTGTAACTGTTCACGCATAGTAGGCTTTTTCTTATCGCCGAGCCATGTGCCGTAATGACCGCGCGACGGTTTTGGATTTTCGATAACCGACAAGCCGTGTTCAAAACAAATTTGGTCGGATATGTGCCGTATTGCTTGTGATGAATTATTGAAATTCTTGAATTTTTTATCACAGTTAAGATTAACGGAATTAAAAACTATATGATTATGAATATGCTTTTTATCTATATGCGTTGTCACTATAAAGGCATGATTATTTTTTGTGAATTTCAAAGCCAGTTCTCGCCCTAATTCGTTTGCAAGTTCAGGCGTGATTTCTCCCGGTTTGAACGACTGACGGACATGATAGGCAAGTATATCATGCTTAATTTCTTTATATCTTCCCTGTTCGGCATATTCTTGTTTTGAGAGTATAAATTCTGCGTCAACAATTTTAATATTACATTGATAACTTGTTATTAATTCGCCTTTTCTTGTTTTTTCGGGATTCTCAACGTACTCAATAGTATTCGATACGCTTTTTCCCTTACTTGAGTGAATTGGTTTAATCCATGTTGCCGCCATAATTACCTCCTTACAAAGAAAAAACACGGCGATTTTACGCCGTGCATTTCTATATTTTTATTTGATTTTTAATGAGCCATAGTGATTGAATAAAATGATATTGCCGCCGTAAATATTACTGAAACTAATTCTTATTTTTACGAAAAATCGTAAATTGCGATTGGATATGCTTAATGCTTATTTTATAATCCAACAATAATCCAAAATAATATTATTCTTTTCGTCCGGCGTGGTATAGCGTGGGCACTGGTATCTTCTTACTTCCCATGCCGCGCCGTCTTTATCGTATTCAAATTCCATTCCTTCTCCGGCTATCTTATCAAGACATTTGTGTGTATTTGCTGGGATTTGCATTACTTGTTCTTCTTTACCGTAAACCCAAAAAACCCCCAAGTTAAAAGCAGAAAAATCTTTGTGTAAAAAGCCGTCAGGTACTTCCGTACCAGATGTAACAAACATTCCTAACCAAAATTCAAATGGTTCATCACTTTTGACGCGTGTCAATTCCACATAAGCATTGCCGTCTTCATATAGCTGATGAACTGCTTCTTTTCCGCCCATTGCGTTTTCAATTTTATCAAACCACCTGTTGTCGAACCATTCGCCCCAATTTGGAGGAGTGCTGTATTTTTTACCAATGAATCGCATTGCGGGAACTGGCTGTTTATATACCTTAATTATTTCCACCATTTTTAATTTACCTCTTTTCGTACTTAATATAAATTCTCTACGCACGTCTAATACTTCCCGTACTTCCCGACCGCTTCATACATCGCCTCGAAATTCTCAAACTTCGCGTCGTCGATAAGCGCGCCCGTGTCAAACATAAATCCCCCGCCGTCCATACATTCGCCGAACAATTTCCTGATATACTCGTCAATCTCCTGCGGCGTGCCGTAAGATAATAAATAATTTGGCATATTTCCCGCGATACACGCAATATCTTTCAGTTCTTTTTTCGATCTGACCATATCAATCCATTCAAAATCATATATGACTTTGCCCTTAGGCACGTCTTTCAGATATTCGAATCTTGTGTTGTATTCACCTTCGCAGTAAATCACCGGAACGAGATTTTTTTCGGTCAGCGCAACTATATATCTTTGCAAAGTGGGCCAGTAAAACTTTTTATACATCTCGTCGGACATAAAACTGTCAACGCCCTTGTGGAGCCAAAACCAGACATACGGAGTCTCGGCGTTTTCCGCGTCTTTTATCGTATCTTCGATAGCGTA
>Ga0082212_10003829_pt1 | contig 21144 bp, 10 predicted proteins | sample TergutNt197P3_FD_71548 | JGI IMG/M metagenome (GOLD analysis project Ga0082212, IMG submission 71548) | Neocapritermes taracua P3 segment gut microbial communities from Petit-Saut dam, French Guiana - Nt197 P3 | ecosystem: Host-associated > Arthropoda: Insects > Digestive system > Gut ... | reverse complement strand
ACACTCCACACTCCACACTCCACACTAATTCCCGTCTTGCCAAAAAATAGCATTGCGCGTCCGCGGACGGCCAATGGCCGCCCCTACAGGGCCGTACGTAAACCTGAGCATCTTGCTTATCTCTGCATTTGCATTGATTTATAGGTTATCGTAACCCAACCGCACAGGTATAAAACTTTATTAATAACTCCACACTCCACTCTCCACACTCCACTCTAATTCCCGTCTTGCCAAAAACCAGTTTATGCCCTATAATAGAAGTAGTTAGAAAAGTTACTTAGGAGGGTCATATGAATACACTTCTTCTCATTGATGGCAGCAGCCTGGTTCACCGGGCTTTTCATGCCTTGCCCCTGCTTTCCAACAGCCAGGGGGAATATACTAATGCGGTTTATGGTTTTATTAATATGCTGAACCGCTTTTTAGGGCAAAACCCTCCGGATCATCTGGTTATTTGCTTTGATAAGAGCCGGATAACTTTTCGTCAGGAAATCGCTGCTGATTATAAAGCGCACCGCAAAGAAACTGCCCCGGAGCTGCGGCCTCAATTCTCTTTGCTGAAAGAGGTATTGGATGCCTCGGATCTGCCCTGGTTGGAGCTGGAAGGCTTTGAGGGTGATGATTTGTTGGGTACCCTGGCCCGGCAGGGCCGGGAGGAGGGGTTTTCTGTAACTCTTCTTTCCGGGGATGCCGATCTTTTGCAGTTGGTCGATGAAAATACCCAGGTTCAGCTGATGAAGCGGGGTATAACAAATATCGAATCATGGGATTTGGCCCGTTTGCGCCAGCATTATGGACTGGAGCCCCGCCAGCTCATTGATTTGAAAGCCCTGATGGGAGATGCCTCCGATAATATTCATGGGGTTCCCGGGGTCGGGCCTAAAACTGCTTTGGATTTGATGCACCGCTTCGGTGATTTGGATAATATTTACAATAAATTAGAGGAAGTGACCAAGGATAAGCTGCGCCAAAACCTGGCCGACAACCGGGAAGCCGCCTTTATCAGCCGCCGGCTGGCAGAGATTTGTCAGGATGCCCCCCTGGAAACCGATTGGCAGCAATACCGTTATACTCAGCCCCGGCCGGAAAAATTACGCCCCATCTATCAAAGGCTCGGCTTCAAAACCCTCTTGGCTACATTAACGGAGATAGAGCCAAAAACCGCCTCTTGGCCTCCGCCGGAAACAACATCCTGGCCCCCTGCAGATGGCGCCGGCCACCAGATAGCAAAAGATACTGATCAAGAGGTGAGAGAAGAATCCTTTCAGGAAATCAATGAATTGGAAAATTTTTCCATTTTAAACCAAGAGATATCCGCTGCAGGGGGATGCTCCATCTACTTGGAATGGCATGGTCCCGCTCTCTTAGGCAACCTGACCGGAGGAGCGGTTTTAGTCAAAGAAAAAAGGAAAGAGGAAAAAGGAAAAAGAGAGGAATTGGGCATTGATAAGATGCCTTCTGAGTCCGCTATTTATGTTTTTGCTTTAGCCGGGGCTATAGATCAGGCTAAAATCATAGCTCTGAAAGAGGTTTTGGAGGATCCCGGTATCTGTAAAATTACCACCAATGCTAAGGATCTGACTGTAGCGCTGGCTGCTTACGATATCCATCTCCGGGGACTGACCGGAGATATCGCTCTGGCTGCTTATTTGCTGAACCCCGGCATTAACTCATATGAACCGGAGGATTTGGCCCCTAAATACCAGCTGCCCCTATCTGTTACAAATCCTCTGGCTCAAAAGGCCCGGCTTATTCAGGATTTGGAACCAAAATTAACTCAGGAATTAGCGGAAAACGGCTTGGATAAGCTCTATCGTGAGATAGAGCTGCCCCTATGCCAGGTGCTGGCCCGGATGGAGCTGGCAGGGGTGCGGGTGGAAGGCGCCGGATTGCGCCGGATGTCTGCGGAGCTGCAACAACATTTGGATAAACTCAGCAGCGAAATATTTGCCTTGGCTGAAACGGAGTTTAATATCAATTCCCCAAAGCAGCTGGGCTATATTCTTTTTGAGAAAATGGGCTTGCCATCTGTTAAAAAAACCAAAACCGGCTATTCCACCAATGCCGAAGTTTTGGAACAGCTGGCCGGAGAGCAGGAAATAGCCCGAAAAATCCTTGATTACCGCAGTTTTGCCAAACTGAAATCCACCTATGCTGATGGGCTGGCCCAGCTTATCACTAAAAGCGGCAAACTCCACACCTCATTTAGGCAGACAAATACAGCCACCGGCCGACTCTCCTCCGTCGAACCCAATCTGCAAAATATCCCGATCCGTCTGGAGCAGGGCCGGCAACTGCGCCGGGTCTTTATTCCCGATCAGCCGGATAACCTGCTTTTGGCCGGGGATTATAATCAAATCGAGCTGCGGGTGCTGGCCCATATTTCCCGGGATCAGCGGCTGATCAAGGCCTTTATCGAGGGAGAGGATATCCATGCCCGCACAGCGGCGGAAGTTTTCGGAGTAGCCATAGATCAGGTCGACAGCCAAATGCGCCGGGCTGCCAAAGCCGTCAATTTCGGCATTGTCTATGGGATCAGCGATTTTGGCCTGGCCCGTGACCTGGGGATCGGCCGGAATGAAGCCAAAGAATATATCAATGCCTATTTTGACCGCTATCCCGGGGTAGCCCAATATCAAGAGGATATTGTCAAACAAGGCGAGGCCGATGGCTATATCAGCACATTTTTCGGCCGCCGCCGTTATTTGCCGGATCTAAAAAACCGTAATTTTAATCTGCGGAGCTTTGCCCAGCGTATGGCTATGAATACCCCTATTCAAGGCAGCGCTGCGGATATTATCAAAATAGCTATGGTCAATATTGACCGGGCTCTCAAGGAAGGCGGATACAAAGGCCGGATGATTTTGCAGGTCCATGACGAACTGATCTTCGACCTCCCCAAGGATGAGCTGGAAGCCTTTGTAACTCTTATCCCCAAGCTGATGGAAAACGTCTTCCCTGCAGGAGTTGACTTCGCCGTACCTTTGACGGTGGATTTGAAGGTTGGGCCTGATTGGCTTAATATGGAAAAGTGTGGCAGTTGAAGTGTGGAGTGTGGAGAGTGGAGTGTGGAGTTGTTGTAGTTTCGCTCCGCGAAACATTAAGGGCGCCTCTAAATACTCAGCGTTGTCAGATTCGCCAGCAATTTTTTCGTCTGGCAAGGCGGAGGAGCCGAAGCGTAGCCCAGCTACGTAAGGTGACGACAACGCAGCCAGGCGGAAAAAGGGCGGCGAAGATGGCGGCGAGGAGTATTTAGAGGTGCCCTTAAATAAAAACCAGTCTCTGCATTCAATTTAATAAGCTGTTTTTGCATAGCAAAAACAGCAAAAACTCCACTCTCCACTCTCCACACTCCACACTAAAAAAAGAGGTGATACAATGCCTGAATTACCGGAAGTAGAAACTATTAAGCGCAGCTTAAAGCCCCTGGTTATAGGGAAAGTTATAGAGCGGGTGGAAATTATCCGCCCGGAGCCAATTAAGTATCCGGGGTCTGAGATTTTTCGGGTTGCTCTGGAAGGATGCAGAGTCATTGATATTGATCGCCGGGGTAAATATCTTATTTTGAAGCTGGATAATGATGCCAGGTTGGTTATTCATTTGCGGATGACCGGACAGTTTGTTCATTGCCCGGCTGATGCTGAAATGAGGAAACATACTCATCTGGTTTTTCAGCTGGCTGATGGCGGCCAGCTGCGTTTTACTGATATCCGGCGTTTTGGCTGCCTTTGGTTGCTTGAATCTGATGAGGAGGATCAATATACCGGGATGGCTCAGTTGGGTCCGGAGCCTTTTGATGCGGATTTGGACGGGGCATGGCTTTTGGCTCGCCTTGCCGGGCGCAAAACCAGCCTGAAGCAGGCTCTTTTAGATCAGCATTTGCTGGCGGGCCTGGGTAATATTTATGTCGACGAAGCCCTCTTTGCAGCCGGGCTTTCCCCCTTCCTCTTTGTAACAGAATTACTCCCGGAGCAGGCTTCCACTCTGCTGGAGGCCATCCGTCAGGTACTGAATCAGGGTATTGATAATCTGGGCACCAGTTTCAGCGACTACCGGGACGGCCGGGGAGAAAAAGGCAGCAATCAAGACTATCTGCAAGTCTACCAGCGAAAAAGCCAGCCTTGCCCCCGCTGCGGCAATCCCATTCAACGGGCAAAATTAGGCGGACGCAGCACTTTCTTTTGTTACAAATGCCAAAAGAGTTAGGAGTTAGGAGTTAGGAGTTAGGAATGAGGAGTTAGGAATTAGGAATTGTTGTAATTTTTGCTCCGCAAAAACCTTTTATTTAAATAAAATGCTTCGTGAAGCGAAGCTACAATCATTCCTCATTCCTCTTTCCTCATTCCTCATTCCTCTTTCCTCTTTCCTCATTCAAAAAAGCAGATAAACTCAGTCAAGGTGGATCTATGAACACGCCAACAAAAGTCATCGGCCTGACCGGCCTCATTGGCAGCGGAAAATCCCTGGCTGCAGCTATTTTAGCCGGCCTTGGCGCTTGTGTTGTCAATGCTGACCTTATTGCCCGGGAAATTACCGCGCCCGGCCTTCCTGCTGCCCGGGAAATAGCCGCTGTATTTGGGCCTGGTTATTTTACAGCTGATGGGCAGCTTGACCGGGCCTTATTAGGAATGGAAATATTTTCCAATATTACTTCCCGGGAAAAACTCAACCGGATCACCCATCCCCGCATCTATGCTGCTGCCCGGGAGGAAATCTCCCGTTTGCGCCGGCAAGCCGTTCCATTTATTTGCCTGGAGGCAGCTATTTTACTGGAAATAGGCCTGGATGAGCTTTGTGATGAAGTCTGGCTGATCAGCACGGAAAAAGAACAGATCATAAAGCGGGTGGCTCTGCGGGATAATTTAAATCAAAAGGAAATAGAGGCTCGTCTGGCAGCCCAACCCGGACAAAAGGAGCTGGTCTCCAAAGTAAACCGTATTATCTTTAATAATAAAAAACCGGAAGATTTTAGGCGGAATTTGGAGAAAATTTGGCAGGAAAATAATAATGAATAGTGAATATTGAATAGTGAATATTGAATACTGAATAGTAAGGAGACTACAATGATCGACACATTAGAAGCTGTAGCACGGTTGGATCCGGGAAAAAACCGGCCCTTTTTTTCCGCTACCCATCAGGAGATCGCATCGGCTGCTACTACGGATATTTATTTTGTTAAAACTATGGAGATCCTTGATCATCAGGGCCTGAAGGATATACCGGTTACGGCAGAGATTTTCCCCCGCCGGCCGGGAGTTTTTGCCGGACTTCCGGAAATGCTGGCTTTGCTCCCTGCCAAGGGATTGGAAGTTTGGGCTTTGGCAGAAGGAGAAGAATTCTTGGCCAAAGAAGTGATCATGCGTATCCGGGGACCTTACGGGGCTTTCGGCCTTCTGGAGACCCCGCTTTTGGGCATAGCCGCATCTTCTTCCGGCTGGGCCAGCGCCGCCCGGGCTATCAAAAACGCTGCCGGAGACAGCTCCGTTACCTGCTTTGGGGCCCGCCATCTTCACCCTGCCGTGGCCCCGGTGATGGAACGCTCTGCCCTGATCGGAGGCCTGGATGGGGCCAGCTGCATCCTTGGGGCGAGGCTGGCCGGACGCAAACCCTCCGGCACCGCCCCCCATAGCCTGATTTTGATCATGGGAGATACCGTAGCCGCTGCCAAGGCTTATCATCAAGCTATGCCCCCGGAAGAGCTTCGCCTGGTATTGGCTGACACCTTTAAAGATGAAGCCGAAGAAACCCTGCGCCTGGCCCGGGCTTTAGGAGACGACTTATTCGGAGTACGCTTGGATACCCCCAGCGAGCGGGGTGGCGTTACCCCGGAGCTGGTCCGGGAAATCCGTTGCCGCCTAGATATGGAAAATTTTACCAATATTAAGATTTTCGTTTCCGGCGGCCTGGATCCCATGCGCTTGCAAGTGCTAAAAGAGGCAGGCGCCGCCGCTTTCGGAGTAGGCAGCTATATATCCGCAGCCCCGCCCATCGATATGACAATGGACTTGAAAGAAATAAAAGGCAGCCCGATTGCAAAACGGGGACGGATACCGGGGGTAACTCCAAACCCTCGCTTAAAGTTAATTCGTACCGAATAGGTAAAAAAGTTAGGAATTAGGAATTAGGAATTAGGAATTGTTGTAAAAACGCTCCGCGTTTTGTTTATTTGAAAAAAGATTTTAGATCAATTAAGAAAGAAAAAGTATTTACTTTTTCTTTCCGGAATTCCTCATTCCTAATTCCTCATTCCTAATTTTTCCAAAGGACGTAATCCGCTTGAGATACCAAACGCATATCATTTATAAGGAGGAATACACTATGACTGATATTGAACTTACCTTGGACAGCGCCCCGGTTATTGATCCGGAGCCTTCCTCTATCACAAAAACTACTGATCTGGCTATCATTGAGCAGCAAGCTACCAATCTGAGCCCCCAGGAGCAGCAAAAAATTAAAGATTTTGCCGCTAAAATCAATATCCATGATACTTCGATCATCGCCAGATATGGGGAATCCGCTCAGGCAAAATCAGCAAAATTCTCCGAATCCGCCCTCCAAGGCGTCAAGAACAGAGATCTGGATACAGTCGGCGAGATGATCACCGGCCTGGTGGTTCAGATCAAAGGATTTAAACCTAAAGACGAGAAAAAAGGACTGGCCAATTTATTTCAAAAGGGCAAGAATTATCTGGAAGAAATGCGTACCCAGTATACCGATGTCAGTAAAAATATTGACAAGATCAGCGATAATCTCAAAGGTCACCGCATTACCTTGCTTGCCGATGTCGCCACCTTGGACAAACTCTTCGAAAGCAATCTCCAATATTTCAAAGAGCTTTCCATGTATATTCTGGCCGGCAAGCAAAAACTGGCCGAAGTAGAAAACGGTGAGCTTCGTGAGTTGCAAAAAGCTGCTGCCGACAGCGGTTTGCAGGAAGATGCCCAACGCGCAAATGACTTGGCCGCCCAATGCAACAGATTCGAAAAGCGTATTTATGACCTGGAGCTTACCCGTACTATTTGTATCCAGATGGCGCCCCAGATCCGCATGGTCCAAAATACCAATGTGATCATGGCAGACAAGATCCAAACCAGTATTGCCAATACGATCCCTCTTTGGAAAAATCAAATTCTCCTGGCCCTGGGTTTGGAGCACAGCAAACGCGCCATCCAGGCCCAACAGCAGGTCAGTGAGGTAACCAATCAGCTGCTTCGCGAAAATGCCGAAAAACTGAAAATGAATACTATTGAAGCAGCCCGCGAATCGGAACGCGGCATCGTTGATATCGAAACCCTCATCCACACCAATGAAAGCATCATCACGACCCTGGATGAAGTATTTGCTATCCAGCAGGAAGGCAAACAGCGCCGCCGCGAAGCCGAACAGCAACTGGTGGACATTGAAAATCAGTTAAGAGTCCGTCTCCTTGCAACACGGGACCAGGATAGGAGTTAGGAATTAGGAGTTAGGAGTTAGGAGTTGTTGTAAAAACGCTTCGCGTTTTGTTTATTTGAAAAGGCTTTTAATTCAATAAAAAAGAAAAAGTATTTACTTTTTCTTTCCGGAACTCCTCACTCCTCACTCCTAACTCCTAACTTATTCATAGAAACCAAATGCCAATAAGAGCATAATAAAACTTGTAGGCAGCTCTAATTAGGCACTTACTCCCGAAATTCTGCGCAAAATGGCAAAATTTTTGTGCCTTCGTATTCCAACTCAGAACTCAGAACTCAAGACTCAAAACTCCGGCTTGTCCGGGTTAGGAGGAAATCACGATGAAGAAATTTGGTTTCGGCTTGATAATCCTTGGGGCCGGCTTTATTTTGATAACTCATATTGCTGAAACCACGATTATTATTCACATGGGGATCCGGGCTTTTACCGTTCTCTCTGTTTTACCATTTTTTACCATTGGCGCCGGGGTTTGCGCCTTAGCCGCCGGCTTTGTTCCGTCCATTAGAAAAGGCCTGGCAACCAAGGCCGAGATCCGGCAAATAGAGATGGAAAAAAGGGTGGAATCCCGGCCCACCCTTTCTTATTCTGCCGCCGCCTATGACCCGAGCGATATCAGACGGCGGCTGGATAAATTGAAAAAGCAAAGACCGGATCTAAATGATGCCCTTGCAGCCTGCGAAGCCCAACTGGATACCATGGATCAACGCAAGGCAAAACTCAAGGATCTGCTCGACTTGAACGAAGCGGAGTACCTGAGGACGACCCAGGAACTACTTAATGATGTTGAACAATTTATCTGTAAAAATTTCCGCAAGATCATCAACCGCGGTATTGTTTCCGACCTGGAAGACGACCAGGTCTTTGCCCAGGATGACAAATATCCTACTTACCAGGAACTTATTGAAGCAGTCATAGCCAGTAATCAAACCGAGCTGGACAATATCAAAAAATTCCTGGCTGACCTGGCCGCCCTGGTCAGTGAACAAAATGATAACAGTGAAACCACCCTTAAATCATGGATGCAGGTTATCCGCGACTCACTTAAAAAAGAGGAGGTATAAAAAATGTTGAAAAAATCTATTTTTGCTATATTACTTGTTATATTATTGATGACGGTTGCTCTTAGCGCTTGCGATATTATTAGTAATAATCCTGATCGCGTTAATGCCCTCAGTTATGAGGAGGCAGTCAAGGAATTGGGGACTTTTTTGAGAACCATCAAGGTGGAAAACAGACCTGCATCCCTTGATATTTATGCTTCGGACAGATTTGAGGGAGTGGCCCTGGCTGATATCAGTGTTTTTCCCCTGTCTACCCTGGGCAAGGCAGATATCGTCATCGAAGCGGCGGTGGATACGGAAATGAGTGAAACTTACTTTCCGGATGACTGGGCTAATATTGTCGCCAAGAAGTTCAATGAGCAAAGATTGACCATAAACGGTAAAACCGTAGCTGTTTCCATCCGCACCATCACAGCCGGAGAGACTTTGACCTATCAAACCGAGGCCGGTTACCGGCCGGATATGTTTATACCCTCCAGCTATCTCTTTGGCCAGATGCTTGATGCCTCCGGAATAGAAACTATCAAGATCGCCGAAAAAGTGGCCGGTAATGTTGCGGGGATCCTGATGGCAAAAAAGACCTATGATAATTTTATTACTGAATACAAAGAAGTAAATATGGCCAATGTTTTGGCTGCCAACGGCAAGGATCTAAATGGCAGGGTATTCACATTTACCTACACCAACCCCTTCACTTCAAGTACAGGTTTCAACGGTGTCTGCAGCATATTGGATGTTTATGATCATGATAACCCACTTTCGGCAACCGCAAGGGAAAAACTGGAAGCTTATCAAAGGCAATCCCCTCCCGTAGGTTATACCACAGCCGTATTGCGTGATAAAGCCGCCGATGGCATTATTGATGCCATGGTCATGGAATACCAAGCCTGGTTTGGTAAAAAAGACCAGCTCAAAGACTTTGCCTTTATACCCTTTGGGGTACGCCATGATCATCCGGTCTATACCTATAACTATGTATCTGGGGAAAAGCAGGAAGCTGTAAGATTATTTACAGAGTACCTCCTGAAGCCGGAGAATCAAAAACTGGCAACAGACCGGGGATTTAATCCCGCGGAGCATGAAAGCTATTCCGGCAAAACCTATAATCTTGACGGCGCGGGATTATTAGCCGCACAGCAGGTTTGGAAACAAAGCAAAGACGGCGGGCGTCCTATCGTGGCGGTTTTTGTCGCCGATATCTCCGGCAGCATGGATGGCTTACCGCTAAACTCCCTGAAGGAATCACTCATCAATACCTCAAAATTTATCGGCCCCAATAATCATATCGGGCTCGTTTCCTTTTCGAGTAATGTTAATTTAAACCTGGAAATCGGGGAATTCGATAATACCCAGCGCGCCTACTTTTCCGGGGCTGTCAAGTCACTTTCGGCCGGCGGAGGCACCGCAACTTATAATGCCGTTCTCGTCGGGCTGGATCTGCTGCTGAAAAAAAAGGAGGAAGTTCCCGACGCCAAACTTATGCTGTTTGTCTTAAGTGACGGCAAGCAAAACGAAGGCTATAACCTGAAACGGGTCACACCAATTGTGGGCGGGCTCCAAATCCCCATCTACAGTATCGGCTATAACCTGGGCAATGATAGTTCGGCAGAAGGCGAGCTGCAAAGACTCTCCCTAATCAACGAGGCCATCCTCATCAATGCCACCAGCGAAGATCTGATCAATCAGCTTCGCAATCTGTTTAATATTCAAATGTGACTTAAAAGTCAGTTAGGAGTTAGGCACTTACTCCCGAAATTCCGTGCAAAATGGCAAAATTTTCGTGCCGCCGTATTCCTGTTCCCACTCAAAACTCAACACTCAAAACTCAACACTCCGGCTTGTCCGGGTTTGGAGTGAGGAGTGAGGAGTTTCGGAAAGAAAAAGCAGGGCTTTTTCTTATTTATTGAATTAAAAGCTTTCGTTTTATAACTCCTAACTCCTAACTAAAGCAAGGTGCAAATATGAAGAAAAAACTCCATTTAACAATAGTGTCGGCTTTACTTTCAGCATTAATATTCAGCGGTTGCAGCGCTGTTCCTTCTTCTCCTGAGGTTTCTTTTGCTTTGACCGGATCCCGCTTGCTTAAGATCCATCTGGCTCAGGCTATTAATTCTATTGATCCTACCGAGGCCCATAATGCCGGGGAAATACTTTTGGCCCGTTTGGCTTTTGAGGGCTTGGTCAGGGAAAGCCATGGCCAAATCGTTGCCGGCCTGGCCGAGGAATGGGAAATTTCCCCTGATGGTAAAACTTATACTTTTTGGCTGCGGCCGGATGTTTTTTTTCATAACGGAAACAAATTTACTGCAGCCGATTGCAAATATTCCTGGGAAAGAGCAGCCCGCCGTCCGGCCTGCGCCTATCTTTTCGCCAATATCCAAGGGGCTCAGGCCCTGATAAGCGGCCTGGAAAGAGATATAACCGGCTTGATAGCGGAGGATGAGCAAACCCTGATAGTTCATCTGAGCCAGCCCCAGGATAATTTTCTTGATTTTCTGACCACCCCCCCTGCTTTTATCTTGAACCGCTTGGAATTGATAGAAAGAGGGGGGAGTTTTGCCTTGCCCGGAGACTATTTTACCGCCCGGCCCCCGCCTTCCGGCACCGGCCTTTTCGCCTTCAGTGAATGGCTGGGCAGCGGCTTGGTCAGCCTGGGATCCAATCCCCAATATTGGAATGGGATAGCTCAGCTGGATCGTTTGGAATTCAGTTATGGGGGCCTTACCAGTGATGCTATGGTGGCCTTTTTTTCCGGTAAAATGGATATTGTCGAAAATGCTTTCCCTTGGGATTTCCCCCTGGTCTTGGGGGATAATGAGGCCACTATGCTTACAGCCCCCGTACGTGATTTCCATTATTTGGCAATCAATCCCAATATACCTCCCTTTGATAATCTTTATTTACGCCAAGCCCTGCAGGAAGCCGTTTCCCCCAGCTCGGTCCTTACCGCCGCCCGGGGCAATTATGGCGTCTATCCCTATGACGGTCTCAGCGCTTATTGGAATTCCCTGGACGATATAATTTCCGCGGAAAAAACCGCCCGGCCTGTGGCGGATTTGCTGCGGGCGGCAAATTTGGAGGGGGCTTGGCCCCAGCTGGTACTTTATTGCGCCCAAGATCCGGAAGATCAAAAGGCCGCCGGAAATATCCTGGCGTCTTGGGAAAAACTGGGCTTCTCCCCGGAATTGCGGGTTTTAGCTCCCAAAGATTTTCACCGCCGGGCCCGGGAAGGCGAATTAGGTCTTTATTTGGGCCAATTTGTGGACAAAGGCGGAGGGCTGGAGGTCTTTTTTCGGGAAGTTACAGAAAACCTAACCTCCGCCGCTCATTTGTGGCCTGACACCCTGGAAAAAGCTTATCAGGCTCAGGCGGAGCATAAACAAAATCTTTTGGCGCAAGCGGAAAAAGAGTTATCGGCAGAGGGGATCATCCAGATCCTCTACTTCAAAAGATGCGCTACGGCAGTCACAAATGAATGGCAGGAGCTGAAACTGGATCAGGGGGGTATTTATCAACTGGAACAATTGGAATCTAATAGAAGAGCGGCTTCGCCGCCAGGGAGTAGGGAGTAGGGGCGCGCATTGCGCGTCCGCGGACGGCCAATGGCCGCCCCTACAGGGTCTACAGGGGGGTACGTAAACCTGAGTCTTGCTTATCTCTGCATTTGCATTGATTTATAGGTCATCGTAACCCAACCGCACAGGTATAAATAATTCAATACTTTTTATAATAAAAATAATCCGTGCTAATCCGTTTTTAATCCGCGTAAATCCGTGTCCAAATTTTTTTTATTGCTTTTCCAGTTTATCTGGGGTAGAGGATATAAAATTGGATAAAAATACATATCTATTACTTTCCATAAAATGCCTTAAATAGTTCAAGGAATTAAATGGATAATGGTTAACTACCAGCTAAAGCGCTCTAAATAGGCAGTGAGCAAAAATACTGTCTTTAATTAGGGGGCTTTACTTTTTTGCGTAATTTATGTATAATAATAACATCCGGATCATAAGGAGCAGATGGCAAATGATAAGCTTCGTACAGGCGTACTTGTTGACGGAATGCTATAAAAAGCTGAGCTGCAAGGCGCGGAAGGCCCTTCAGCTGGCACGTCTTAAGTCTCTTTTGGTTCACACCCAGAAAAACAGCCCTTTTTATGCCAGCCACTTTAAAAGCGCCGGCATCGACTTTACCGGCGCAAATATACTCAAGCCCGAAAGCGGATTTTCGCTTTCCGATATTCCGAGTACAAACCGCAGGGAACTGGCGGCTTGCTTCGAAGAATGGGTGAGCGACCGCCGGATAAAAGAGTCCGGTCTCGCCGCTTTTACAAATGACCCCGGCAACATTGGTAAATTCTACCTTGATAAATACACGGTCTTCAAGACAGCCGGAACTACCGGCGCTCCTCTCGCAGCGCTCTATGACAGGCGGGCTCTGGATATTTTTGACGCCTTATATGCTTCGTTCAAATTCATGCGCAAGGAAGACTACTCGCCTTATCTGCGCAGTCCCCGCCGGGCGGCATATGTTTTTATCAATGATGGATTTCATATGGGTAACGGGCTTTGTTACCGTAAAAACTCCGCTCAGTATCTAATGAGAAACACCCGGAAAACGGTCATAAATGCCGCAAGTCCCACCCGGGAAATCGTTGAGAGCCTGAATCAGTATCAGCCGGATGTGGTCAGATCCTTTCCGACAACCCTTGAATTGCTTGCAGATGAGTGCCAAGCAGGCCGGCTTCGTATTGCGCCCAAAATGATCACAGCTTCGGGCGAGGAATTGCCCGCTAAAATGCGCGCATATTTGAGGGAAGCATTTGGCTGCTATGTCGAGAGCTCATATATATCGACAGAAGGCGGGGTCATTGCCTCCGAATGTGCCTTGCAGCGTCTTCATGTAAACGATGACTGGGTCATTGTTGAGCCTGTTGACAATAATGGCGATCCTGTACCGGACGGAGAGCTTTCGGATAAATTACTGATCACAAATCTTTCCAATTTTGTCCAGCCTTTCATTCGCTACGAAGTAACAGACAGAGTAGCGCTTCATGCTAAAGAGCCTTGCCCCTGCGGGAATCCCTCCCCCTGGATCGAGATCGATGGGCGCTCTGATGCGGTAGTACATTTTGACACTCCGAGCGGCAAAATCAAGGTGGCTCCCCTGCTGTTCTATTCGCATCTGATAGAAGTTGACGAGATCAAGCAATTCCAGGTTATTGTCCATAATGGCAATAACATAGAGTTGCGATTAGATGCGAATGACCGCCTTGCAGTGTTCAAACAAATATCTGAGCCGCTGCGGCAAAGCCTCAAGGCAATTGGTGCAGAGGTATCTATAAAATTATCTGCTGACTTTCCCCAATCAGACGCCAGCGGGAAATTCCGGCATATGATAATGCATTGAGCAGCTTCGCCGCAAGAGATTTAAGCAGTTTTGTTGTTCTTTGATGCTTTATGCCTCAAAATTACTAAAGCGGGCTTTGCCTGCAAGAGGCCAGAAGTCAGGGGACAGAGTGTGTAGAAAAGCGCGACATTGTGCATTAGCTGTGACTTTGCACAGCAAAGGCCAGCTAGGCAAAAGACGCTTTTCATTTATTAAATTCTTGTTTTTTATTGACACTTTGCGTCCCATAGGTACTATCAGCCGGATTTATTGTCCAGCCTGCAATATAATCCGCGCCAAGCTTCATGGTTTTAAACCGCCTATTATCAATAGTCAGGATATCTCCCGCAACAGCGCTGACTTCAATGCGCTTGGGATTGCCTTTGAGGCCTTCCCCTCTCATTTTGGCATAAGCCTCTTTTGCTACCCAGAAACGAATAGCGGCATCCGGGTCATTCATTTCTTTTTGCAGTTCTATTTCCTTTTCGGTAAAGGCTGATCGGAGGAAATCCTCTGTTTTTGCTTCAATTCTTTCCAGATCGATGCCCACAGGGCTTTCCGAGACTATGGCTACCGCCGAGGTCTCTTTATGGGCCAGGGATACAAATAAATGCTCCACCTTGCCGGCTGCCCGCCCGTAACCTTTCAGGAAAGGCCTGCCGTTTTCGTCGCAGGCGCAATAAAACTCGATCGGATAAAGCATTTCCCCGTCCGCTCCGGCTATCCGGATCCGTACCGCGTCCTTGAGCGCTATCCGGCTGATGATATGTTCCCGCTTAAGTCTCGGTGACTTGAGTTTTTCATATATCTCCCGGTCAGGGGTGGCCAGATACCGTTTTGCCATTAGGGCCATGACATTTTCCGGTGAATCGCCTGCATAGAAATAGATATTCGGAGCAATCTCTTCCGCCAGCTTGTTGGTGCGCGGATTGAGGATGACCTTCCAAAGAGCCGGAATATTTTGAAAACGCTGGGCTACATAATGATTCATCACACACCACATCTTGCCTCCGCGCTTGAGTATTATATCCGCCACGGCAGTACTTTCCGTCAGCCGCCTGACGATCATCGTGGTTTCAAATGTGCCTTCCTGATCGAATATGTCGTCATAGAAAATAACCTCTTTCAAGCGAATAGGAAAGGATATGGTGTTTTCGGTCTGGGTCAGATGAAGAAAGAGCCCCAGCTGCTGTCCCATAATATCAAGCAAGGATCCCTTTCCCGCCTGCTGGCGGGCATAACCCGACATCCCCCGCGAGCAGATCCTTTTCTGCCTGATCAAGGAATGATACTGCGGTCCGTGGAAGCTGAACATCTCATACATTTCAAAGGCCGGCACAAAGCCCAAAATATCTTCGCCGATATCGGTCTCCTCTGTATATTTTGCCTCTGCCCCGGGCCACTCATCCCCAAAGGTACATTCGGCTTGGGCATGCTCGTCCAGATCGATCCTCAGTACATTTTGCTTAAGCCATTCCCCCTTAACAGTCAAATCAAGGGGTTTCTCCAAACTGATCCATTTATAGGCGGAGATATTGCCGATCTTGATCAGCTTCTTGCCGGGCGCATGCTTTTGGGCTATTTCCGCAAAGAGCTCAATTGTCATCGAAAAAGGAACAACGGGATTCAAATCCTCCGGAAAGGGCCAATTTGCCGGTTGACGCACTATTGAATGGTCGACCAGATAGGGATGATCCTCTATAGACAAATGCAGGTTCTCTTCAAATTTCTCACCTTTTTTTGATTTCGGTTTTTTGCCTCCGATCTCTTTGATAACTTGCTTATAACTTGGAGACGGAGCGGGCAGCTGCGGGACGGAGGTAACCGGGGCCCGCTGCTCAAACAGGGTTGCCATCTCGCGCTGAACCGTTATCGCATCACGGATGTTGATATCAACAGCCTCGGCAACAGGACTGGCAAAGCTGTGCCGGATTCCGGCAGAAAGACCCATCCCCGCCTCTAAGCCGCCGTAGCGTTTGCTGACGGCTTCTTTGATTTCCGGCAGTCCGCTAAGCAAAGGATTCATCCCGTTGGGCAATACCATCAGATCATGTTCCACCCGGTATTGCAGCTTTACCCCAAGAAATGCGGGATCCACCCGGCGGCCTTCAATAAAGAGCAAAGCCAGGACCCGGCGCAGCTGATCCGCACCGCTGCGGGCGCTGATGCTGGTCGTGATCGCACCAAAATCCTTGCCCTTAAGAATTTCTTCGACAAAGCCCGCAAGAGAACCAAAGCCAAACTGGATAAAAATACGGGCCTCTTGCTCTGCATAGAGTTTTTCGATCAGTTCCCGGAAATAAATGGGTTTCGCCAGCTCATCATATAAAAAATCTATGTACTGTTCCTTCTCTGTGGGAACAGTACATAGAGCTGTTGCTGACCAGACCGGGACTTGCCCCTCATGAACCAGCATATCTTGGAAAATTTTTCCATTATCCCTGGGGACATCCGCAACCAAAGGCGTATGCATGCCGACCCCATAGGGCAGTACTGTGTGCAGGATATTCTCCTTTTCCAGTATTTTGATCAGAACATCCTGGGAATGTTTTTTGCCGCAAAACATGATTTGATTCGGGCTGTTATCGCAAGCCATCCAAATATCCGGCAGCTTTTGGCACCAGGCCTCCGCCATCTGACGGTCAATGCCGCTGACTGCCAGCAAAGGATAGGGTTTGCTTTCCCGCAAATAATTAAAAAGCGTTTTGGACAAGGCGAACATATTGCCCTCGGTAACACCGGCAAACAGCGCCGCATCCCATTCGCCCACACTGTGCCCGGTATGCATATCAGCCTCGACCCCGAGTTTTTTAAGTCCCTCCCGGCACAGCCACTTGGTATTATATACCTGCTGAACTATCCTGTCTGCTTCATCAGCGTCATCCGCAGCCGGGAGCAAGTCAGCCATATACGGCAGATCAAATGCTTCGCTTATGCTGTCGGTTTCCGCATCCCATTCGGTTGCATAACCCGGAAACATATAGACGATTTTGCCCCCGCCTGCTAATACAGGCCGGTTGCTAAACCAGATATCCATCCTGCCCCGGCAGGGCTTGTCCTCTTCCACAATAGCGATAGCTTGCCTGAGGCGGGCCTGATCCGGATCAAATATCACCAGGCGATAATCGCCGCCTGTATCTATGAAATTGCCGTTTTTCAGTTTCTCTATCAGTGCGGGACCGCTGGGCGCTGAAATCATCAGAGCTTCGCCCGGATAAGGCTTGGGCCGCATCCGGGGCGTACCGGGGGGAGGCTCATAAGCAGTCATGATAGCATGAGCATTGATCCCGCCGAAACCAAAAGCATTTACCCCCGCAACCAGCGGTATTTTCTCCCCGTCCCAGTCGATCAGCTCCCGGGGCGGCAAAAAACGCGATTCAAACATAGTAGGCTGGGGCTTCTCGCAGTGCAGGGTCGGCGGTATCTTGCGCCAATAAAGGGAGAGCGCGGTTTTGATGATCCCGATCATCCCGGCCGCCGGCATCGTATGCCCGATATTGGACTTCACCGAGCCCACATAAGCCCGGGGGCGGCTATTATCTCCGAAAAAGGATTTTAAAGTAGCCAGCTCTGTCTTATCGCCTACGATGGTTCCCGTGCCATGGGCTTCGACATAACCGATCTTATCGGGATCCATGCCTGCCAGATCCCAAGTCCGTTCCAAGAGCCGCTTTTGCCCCTCTACCGAAGTGACCATGACATGGGTAGAGGCGCCGTCGCTGGAAACTGCTGTTTCTTTGATCACCGCATAGATCCGGTCCCCATCCTCAACGGCTTTATCCAGCATTTTCAGGACCACAAAACCGCCGCCTTGCCCGATCAAAAGGCCGTCGGCATCTTCGCTGAAGGGGGCGATCACCTGCTTGCGCGAGAGAGCGCCGAGCAAATTAAAGGTTCCCCAAAACATGGAGCTGTGCCCGGCATGCATGCCCCCGGCAACCGCCAGATCACACTGACCGCTGCGGAGCAAATTGATCGAATGATCAATGGCTACGATCCCGCTGGCGCAGGCGGCGTCAAGCATATAAGCAGGGCCCTGCATATCAAAACGGTTGGCCACCAGCGAGGCGATCAGGCTGGGCATGGTGCCTATGGCCATATCGGCATTATACTGGCCCTGCCTGGATTGATAGGCCTCTCTTATTCTATCCAGATCCCCCTCGGTCAAATCCGGCAAGGTATCCTTCAGCAAAGCGGTAAGCTGCCGCGCCATTCGCATGATCTCTATGGTACGCATCTGAACCAGGCCACTGAAATTACCCTTGCCAATGATAATGCTGCATTTTCGGGTCGGGATCCCCTTGGCAAAGACTCCGGCATCGATCAGGGCATGCTCTACTCCCATCAAAGAGATCAACTGCTCCGGGTCTATTCCGCCGGCAGCGATCGGCATAATGCCATATCTGAGCGGATCAACCTTGAGCGGGTTTTGCAAAAACCCGCCCCGGCTGCAGTAAAAACGATCTGTAGGATTGGGAGCGCCGGTAAAATGATAGGCTTCGATAACATCCTCCGGCACTTCCGTGATAAAGTCGCCGCCGCGGGAGATCCCCTGCCAAAACTCCTCAACAGAGTCGCCTGCCGGGCAATATATGGAAATCCCGACAAGAGCAATATCCCTATTCTCCATAGCTCCATACCTACTCTCTACTCCCTACTTAAACCGTCCAGCCTACAATATGATCCGAACCCAGCTTCATAGTTTTTATCCGGATGCCCTCAATGATCAGGATATCTCCTTCCACAGCGCTGACTTCAAAGCGCTTGGGATTCCCTTTGAGACCTTCTCCTGTCATTTTGGCATAAGCTTCTTTAGCTACCCAAAAACGGATTACGGCTTCGGGCCCGGGCATTTCTTTCAGCAGCTCAATTTCCTTTTCGGTATAGGCAGCCAAGAGAAAGTCCTCTGACTTTTCCTCGATTTTTTCCAAATCAATACCCACCGGGCTGTCCGATGCCAGAGCCACCGCCATTTTTTCCTTGTGAGCCAGGGAGATAAAGAGATCATTCACTTTCTCCTCTGCCCGTCCGTATCCCTGAACAATGGGTCTGCCGTTTTCGTCATGGCTGCAAGTGAATTCGATCGGATAGAGCATTTCCTTGCTTTCCCCGGCAGCATAGACACGTATCGCATCCTTAAGAGCAACATTTTTATTGATAAATTCATTCTTGCGGCCGTGGCTGTCAAGGCTTTCAAATTCCATGCGGCCCTGGGTATTCAGATACCGCCTTACCAATAAAAGCAGAATATTCTCTTGCAATTCACTATCATAAAAGAAAACGCCCGGGGCAATTTCCTCTGCAAGCCGGTAATAGGCCGGATGCAGGATGACCCTCCAGATAATCAGGGGGTTGGCGAAGCGGGAGCAGACAAAGTCCCGGGCGCAGGCCCAGATCTGGCCGCCGCGTTTGAATACCACATCACCTACGATCATACTATCCGTCAGCCGGGTAACGATCATCGTACTTTCAAAGGTACCGTCCTGATCAAATATATCCGAGTAAAAAGACAGCTCTTTGAGGCGCACAGGAAAAGATATCGTATTTTCGGTCTGAGTCAGATGAAGGAAAAGGCCCAGCTGCTGTCCGCAGACATCAAGCAGGGAACCCTTGCCTATCTGGTTCTCCGCAAAACCTGTCATCCCCCGTTCGCAAATCTTTTTCTGCTCAATTACAGCCTGATACTGCGGCCCGTGGAAACTGACCCTTTTATATAATTCCGAGACCGGGGTCCAGGGCATGATTTTTTTGCCGATATCAATATCACCTTCATATTCTGCCGGCGTTTCCTGCCACTCGTCCCCAAAGGTACATTCGGCCTCCGCATGTCCGCCCAGATTGATATTCAAGACATTGGCGCTGATCCATTTCCCTTCTACCTTGATATCACGGGGCCTTTCCAGATCTATCCATTTATAGGCGGTCACATTGCCGACTTTTATCAGCTTCTTTTCGGGCATATGTTTCATGGCGATTTCCGCGATCAGTTCAATGGTCATCGTAAAGGGAACAACAGGGGTCAGATCTTCGGCAAAGGGCCAGTCCTTTGGCTGATGGACAATTGAGTGATCGATCAGATAAGGATGATCCTCAAAAGATAAATGCAGCATCTCTTCAAAGGGCTCCCCTTTTGAGGATTTTGGCTTTTTATCTTCAACTGCTTTCAGGGCCTGCCTGTGCTTGACAGGCGGTGCGCTCATCCAGGTACCGGTGATGGGCGTTTGCTGCTCAAAGAGCCGGGCCATCTCGCGCTGAACAGTTATGGCGTCCCGTATATTGATATCAACAGCCTCGGCGACAGGATTCGTAAAACTATGCTGGATCCCGGCCGAAAGACCCATCCCCGGCTCCAATGAGCCGTAACGGCTGCCGACAATTTCGTTCATTTCCGGAAGCTCATGCAACAAAGGCCTTAAGCCATCGGGCAATATCATCAGATTGTGCTTCACCCGGTATTGCAGCTTTACCCCGAGAAATTCGGCATCCACCTGGCGTCCTTCAATAAAGAGCAGGGCCATGACGCGCCGGAGCTGATCCGCACCGCTGCGTGCGCTGAGGGTGGTTGCAATTGCCCCGAAATCCTTGCCCTCCAGAATATCCTCGACAAAGCTGACAAGAGGGCCAAAGCCAAATTGAATGAAAATACGGGCCTCTTGCTCTTCATAAAGCTTCTCGATCAATTCCCGGAAATAAATGGGTTTTGATATTTCATCATACAAATAATTTATGTAATGCTCCTTCTCTGTGGGAACTGTACTAAGCGTTGTAGCCGACCAGACCGGTACATGCCCCTCTTGAACTATCATATCATTGAAAACTTCGTCATTAGTCCGCTTAAAGTCGGAAACCAAAGGAGTATGCATACCGACCCCATAGGACAGGACTGTATGATAGATGTTTTCCGCTTCAAGTTTTTTTGTCAGGACATCTAAGGAAGGCTTTTTGCCGCAAAGCATAACCTGGCTGGGGCTGTTATCGCTGGCCATCCAAAGATCCGGGATATTCTCACACCATTCTTGGGCTGTCCGGCGATTGACGCCGCTGGCAGCGATCAGAGGATATGATTCGCATTCTCTCAAATAGTTAAAGAGTTTTTTCGACAATTCGAACATATGGCCCTCGGTGATTCCGGCAAACAGAGCCGCATCCCATTCACCCACACTATGGCCGGTATGCAGATCCGCCTGGACTCCAAGTTGTTTAAGTCCCTCCTGACACAGCCACTTTGTATTATAAACCT
>Ga0082212_10003828_pt1 | contig 21146 bp, 12 predicted proteins | sample TergutNt197P3_FD_71548 | JGI IMG/M metagenome (GOLD analysis project Ga0082212, IMG submission 71548) | Neocapritermes taracua P3 segment gut microbial communities from Petit-Saut dam, French Guiana - Nt197 P3 | ecosystem: Host-associated > Arthropoda: Insects > Digestive system > Gut ... | reverse complement strand
CGCGAAGCGCTGGTGGCTGGAGTTCAGACGTCTGATCCTCCGGTCTCCCGGCACCCTGCAGGGCGGATCCCGAAACGCATTCCACTTGGCGATTCATTTCCGTGTGATGCGTTCGCCCATCGCGGGGGTGTCTTTCGGGTAGCCCCAGGGGTCGGGCCAGTCGTAGGTGCCCCAGACGTTCTCGCGGCCGTCGGGGGTGCGGCGGTGGAACATCGCGCCGGTCCAGGGGGTGTTGGCGTCCACCCATGTCACGAGCGCGAGCCAGTCGGCCTCGGGCATAAAGGGGTCTTGTTTGCGTATGGCCTGTATGAGGGGGCTGGCGTGTGAGCCGTATTGCTTGGGCTTGGTGATCTCGCCGTTCATGTTGCAGTGGGTGATCGCGACGAGCTTTTTGTCGCGTATCGTGCGGAAGGCCTTGCCTTCGGTGAAGTCGAGGCCGCCTTTGGGCTCGTCGCCGCTGTGGCAACGGGCGCAGTGCTTGGTGAGGACGGGCTGGACGTCGCGGTCGAAGTGTATCGGCACCTTCGCGCCCCACGCGGGCGGCACGGGTTCGCTGGGGGGGCGCATGAGCGCGGTGCCGCGCCCTTCGGCGTCGGTCATGGTGCGCGTCTCGTGGCAGCCGTTGCAGCTGCGGTTCTCGCCGGGCGCGAAGGAGACGCTTGAGCGCATCCGCCGCACTTCCATGAAGTTCTCGTCGAGCGCTTGGAAGTAAACGGAGGCGCTGTCGGTGACGGGGACTTTGAAGTGCGCGGAGCCGTCGGCCTCGACGGGGACGGTGCCGATGACGCGCACGGGGCACCAGCGGGTGGCGTTCTTGTCGCCGTTCGTCCAGCCTTCGACCCAGCGCTTGACGCCTTCGCCGGGGACGATGGGCCAGGGGAGGGCCTCGGAGATGCGGATGTGGCGGATCTCGCCGCGCGCGACGCCGTCCATGCCCTGATAGACGTTGGGGATCATGCAGGTGGCGTGGTTGAGGCTGCGGTCGGTGGTGTCGGTCAGCACGGGCGGCTTCTTGCGCGGGCGCAGCACCTGCGCGCCGTACGCGCCCATCCACGGGTCGCGGAAGAGCAGTTCCTTGTTGCCGTACACGTCCACGAGGTACACGCCGTAGCCGTTGGAGTCCACGTCCGCGGCCTCGTAGGTGTAGCGCACGGCGCGGGGCGCGTCGAACCCGTAGGACGCGAGGAAACTCTTCTCCGTCACCGCCATCGGGTCGGTGTAGAAGCCGCCCGCCTCGACGCGCCCGCCCTCTGCGGGCGGCCGCCCCGGCACGCCGCCCTCGTTGATGCGCATCCCCTGCGTGACGACCTCGATGCCGTCGGGGCTGTTCACGCCCACCGCCGGGTTGAGGATCACCAGCGGCCCCTGCGGCAGACAGTGATGCCCCGTCGCCACCGCCAGAAGGCGCGGGCTGTCCCCGAGGCTCCCCGCGAGGCGCACGCCGTAGGGCTGCGCCAGGTGCTGCTTGAACAGCGCGTCCACGCGCGAGCCGTCGGGCTTCGTGACCCACACCGAATGGACCTCCATGAAGTTGCGCTCCTGATACTCCCAGCGCAAATACGCGATCTGCCCGTTGTTCAGCACGCGCGGGTGCATATCGATGTCCTTGTGGTTCAGCAAGCGGCGGATGCGCTTGCGGTCCGCCGTGAGCTCGTACAGGTTCAGGTCCGACAAATCATTGTTCACCGAATCGCACGACGGCGAGTGCGCCCCGCGATCCGACGAGAACACGATCGCGCCCGACGGCAGATAGACCGGCTCCGTGTCGCCCCAGTAATTGTGATCCGTCAGCTGCGTGATTTCACCGCTCTTCAAATCCAATTCGTACAGGTGCGTCGGCTCCATCGTCTCGCGCAGGTCATGCGCGAAACAGGCGTTGCTGTCCTGCGGCTTCGGCCACACCGTCTCGAACTCCGGCGGCGGCGGCCACACCGGCTGCGGCGCCCACGCGAACACCACGCGGTCGCCGTCGTACCACACATCCATGCCATGCACATGACCCGGCCCCAGCCGCCCGTTCAGCAGCGGCCTCGCGCTCCCGTCCTTCAGCGACACCTCCAAGATGTCGCCCCCCGGCTTGTACGCCCATGACACGTGCGTCCCGCACACGTTCGGCTTGTAGTGGAAACCGTAACGCGTGTACACCAGAATCTTGTCGCCGATTCCAGACTGATACACCAAAAGCCTAGCTATATCCTCTCGAAACGACAACCAAATGTCTCGGATTTCCTCCTCAGGCAGAATATCTATCAGTGTCCTATGATCGTAGTATGTATGATCCCATCCATCGTCAAAATCAGGAAGGTCTTTTGTGCGTGTGTACAACATCTCAAAGTCTTTCCACAGAGCCTCCTTGTCGAACAACTTCCCCTCCAGCGCCGCATGGCGGATATAGTCGAACTGCACCTGCTCCTCGTGCGTCACCGCCGCATACGCCTTCACCCACGGCAAATCCGTGTCCGGACCAATCTCTACCGTCGCGCCGTTGTTCGCCTGACCGACCTTCTGCGCGATTGTCGCATACGCCAGCGCGCGCACGAAAACGTCATCGGACGCCAGCCCCTTCGCCGCCGCCTCAAACTGCTCATCGCTCAGACACCCCATGTTCATCATCCGCTCATACAGGAACGCCTTCCGCAGCGGGTCATCAGACATCTCCCGCCGCCCCATCACCTCCACCTCGAAAATCCGCGCGTAATTGTTCCCGTTCTGCTCCGCCTTGGTGATGAAGAGCCGCACATAGCGCGTCGCCACCGGCGCGAACGCATGACGCGACAGCGCATCCTTATTACCCACGATCGGCGCAAGCAAATCCGTCCACGGCCCCTCCGGCGCATCCGCGCGCTGCAACTGGAAATCCGACGTGACATTACCGCCCGCCTCATGACGGATGACAATCTCCTGAATCTCGCACGGCTCACGCAGATCCACGATCCACCAGAACGGCTCACCCTTGCCCAGCGCCGAATTCCACTTCACCTGCGGCAGCCCATCGATCGCCCCATCCGCGCGGTACGCCTCCCCATACTCCGACGACGCCCACGACCGCGTCCCGAACACCTTCAGCGCCACGTTCATCACGTCCGCCCCCTGCGCCGTCCCCGCCAGCGCCACGCACCCCAAAACTATCCCGTATAACACCTTTTTCATAAAAGCCTCCGTTTCTCTTGTCTTTGGCAAAAAAAACTTCTCCATTGGTAACGGTTATTTTTACACAAAAAGCATCCCCTGTCAATCCCCTGTAGCAGGGACGGGAATTCCAATATATAGGGGGGAGAGGACTGGACAGCGGGACGACAGAGACGCTTGCCGTCCCCAACCCATCATCCTGTAATCCCGTGGTCTTGTAGTCCCCCATTCATAACCACAAAAAAAACAGGAAGCTTGCGCTTCCTGTTTTTTTGTGATTGCTTCAACAGCGAACCTTAGAAACCACCGTAGTAGCTCGGCGTCGGAATGTCAACAACACCATTCCAATACTTCTTGGACGCAGCCGTATTCAGCTTCATCGCCCATGAGCCATAGATGATGGACGGCTCTGTGTTGTCAAGAACCATGTCCTCGCAGAACCAGTAAAAGGCCGGCTCGCAACCGTCTTCTACCGCCGCGACCCCCAAGCAAACCGGCTCTGCCAGCTGACCAACGACGTAGCCGCTGAACCCGAGGTAAGGCCGCCCGAAGAATTTGGAAAAGCTGGCGCTGTAGGAGCCGAAGCCCGCGCCCACCAGTTCCATCGGCCCCAGATAGTTATCCGTCCCTTCAAAGGTCCAGAACGCTTCGGCCTGCTTCTTGGTCCCCAGCACATGGAGAAGTTCCCAGTCGAACTCGCCAAGCAGCGTGCTCTTCAGCCGCGGGGACCACAGGACCGCCTCCGCATCCGCGATCGCGTCGCAAGCGCAGTCACAGGCGACCAGATAACCCAGAACCTGATACGGGAAGTTCGGGTAACGGATACACGTAACATCTGTGCCAATCTCACAGGCGCTGATCGCATGCGAGGTCTTACCAGCCTTACCCGACACCGTGCGAAGGTTCATCTTCACATTGTACACAAGCGCGCCCTCACAGTCGAGAGACAGCGAGCAACCGTCGCTGCCGTCACCATTTGTCGGTGCGGCGTATGCGCCGCCAACGATCGTCATCGCCGCAGCAAACATCATCAACTTCTTCATTGAGTATACTCCTCTTTGTTTGTTACTTTTGAACATCCTCCCAGCGACTCACTCAGTGTCACTGAAGTGCCCAAAAACATTGTTACGTTAGCAAAATCGTTGGTCACTGTCAATCCCTCTTTCACGCTGTTGCGCTAAGAGTGCCGGGCACCCGCCCGAACGCTGTGACGCGTCTCTGCTTCCCTAACACCGCTTCTGAACATCTCTTGTGCGACACACCGTGTGTCGCTGAAATGTCCAAAAAGTGCCGCCACTTTATCATACACCGCGAAGTCCTGTCAACATCTTTTTTGATTTTTTTTAAAGTTTTTTTTGTCTGCAAATGCGGCAGTTTTGGGTGGAGGGGATATGCGCTGATTCGGGAAGAGGGGAGGCAGGAGACATAGGGGACACGCAGGGGAAGGCACCCTTGCCCCCTGCGTCCCCGCGACAGTGCCACGCCCTCATTCATTCCTAATTCCTCATTCATACTCCCCGCCTTCTCCATGCGCACCTTTCATCTCACGCGCGATCGCGCGCGCTGCCGCCCGCGGGTCAGGGGCTTCGAGGATGGGGCGGCCGATGACCAGATGCGTCGAGCCGTCGCGAACCGCCTGGGCGGGCGTGGTCACGCGCTTCTGGTCGCCGACGTCCGCGCCGGCAGGGCGCACCCCGGGCGTGACCAGCAGCGCGTCCGGCCCCAGCAGCGTCCGCATGTGTAGCACCTCGCGCGGCGAGCAGACGATGCCGTCCGCGCCGTTCGCGAACGCGAACTCGCCCATGACCTCGACCTGCGCCCTCACGTCGCGCGAGATTCCGGCATCCGTCAAATCGCCTTGGTCAAGGCTCGTCAGCACCGTCACGGCCAGGATTTTCGGCGCGTCTGCGCCGACCGCAAGCGCGGCCTCTTTCGCGGCGCGGATCATCGCCTTGCCCCCGACCGCATGGATGGTCATCAGGTCCACGCCGAGCGACGCGCCGGCTTTGACCGCACGCTCCACCGTGCGCGGGATGTCGTGCAGCTTCAGGTCGAGGAAGACCTTCTTGCCGCGCGCCTTCACCGTGGCGACAACGCCCGGTCCCTCCGCGCTGAAAAGCTCCAGCCCGATTTTATAAAACGAGACCGCCTCGCCCAAGAGGTCAACCACCCGTTCAACCTCCGCCGCCGACGCAACATCCAATGCAACAATCAACTCAGCCATATTCCCAATTCCTCATTCCTGATTTCTAATTCCTCATTTACCCGCGCAACGTGCCGTCCGCGAGCGCCTGGCGGTATTCGCCGACGGTGCGCCGGATGCCGTCCGCCAGCGCGATGGAGGGCGACCACCCGAGGGCGCGGATGCGCGTGGTGTCGCAGAACTTGCGGGGGGTGCCGTCGGGCATGTCCGTGTCGAACACGAGCCCGCCTTGGAAGCCCGTGGCCTCTTTCACGAGCTCCGCCAGCCGGCGGATGGTGACCTCCTGCCCGGAACCGACGTTGACCCAGTCGGGCGGGTTCTCATGCTCCAGCAGGAACAGCAGGCCGTTCGCCAAGTCCTCGACGTGCAGGAACTCGCGTTGCGGCGTGCCGGTGCCCCAGAGGGTCACGGTCTCCGCACCCGCGAGCCGCGCCTCCTCGAAGCGGCGGATGAGCGCGGGCATGACGTGCGAGTGCGACGGGTGGTAGTTGTCGCCGGGACCGTAGAGGTTGGTCGGCATTGCGGAATGGTAGAGGTGGCCGAACTGGCGGCGGTAGTATTCGCACAGTTTCAGGCCCGCGATCTTCGCCAGCGCGTAGCCCTCGTTCGTCGGCTCCAGTGCGCTCGTGAGCAGCGAGTCCTCGGGGATGGGCTGCGGCGCGAGGCGGGGGTAGATGCAGGTGCTGCCGAGGAACAGCAGGCGCGGGACATCGATTTCATGCGCGGCGTGGATCACGTTCGCGGCCATCATCATGTTCTCGTAGAGGAACGTGCCGATGAGCGAGCGGTTCGCCTCGATGCCGCCCACGCGCGCGGCCGCGAAGATGATGCAGTCGGGTTTCTCGCGCCGGATGAATTCGCGCGTCGCCGTCTGGTCGATGAGGTTGACGGCGGTGTAGTGCGCGGTGATGGGGTCGTCGTACCCGCGCCGTTTCAGCTCGCGGCAGATGGCCGTCCCCACCATCCCGTCATGCCCGGCGACATAGATGCGGTTGTACTTCTTCATCGGTTAGAACCCCTTTGTATATTTCGGCTTGTCGAGCAAACGCAGGTCGCCGTCGGTCATGATTTTCACAAGCTGCTCAAACTTCACTTCGGGTTCCCAGCCGAGCTGGCGTTTCGCCTTGGCGGGGTCGCCCAAAAGCTGCTCGACCTCGGCGGGGCGGAAATAGCGCGGGTCGATTTTCACGACGGCCTTTCCCGTCGTCGTGTCGATGCCCTCCTCGTCCACGCCCTTGCCGCGCCACACGATGGCACGCCCGACGTGCGCGAAGGCCTTCTCGATGAATTCGCGCACGGTGTGCATCTCGCCCGTGGCCACGACGTAATCGTCCGGACACTCCTGCTGGAGCATCATCCACATCATCCGCACATAGTCGGGGGCGTAGCCCCAGTCACGCCGCGCGTCGATGTTGCCCATGTACATCGCGTCCTGCAGGCCGCGGTGGATCCGCGCCACGGCCATGGTGACCTTGCGCGTCACGAACGTCTCGCCACGGCGCGGCGACTCGTGGTTGAACAGGATGCCGTTGCTCGCGTGCAGGCCGTAGGCCTCGCGGTAGTTCTTCGTGATCCAGAACCCGTACTGCTTGGCGACGGCGTAGGGCGAGCGCGGGTAGAACGGCGTGGTCTCCGACTGCGGCACCTCCACCACCTGGCCGTAGAGCTCCGAGGTCGAGGCCTGATAGAAGCGCGCGCCGGCCTGCGTCTCGCGGATCGCGTCGAGCAAGCGCAGCGTCCCCATCGCGTCCACCTCCGCCGTATATTCCGGCACCTCGAACGACACCTGCACGTGCGACTGCGCCCCGAGGTTGTAGATCTCCTCCGGCGCGACCTTCTCGATGATGCGGTTGAGGTTGCTCGAATCCGTCAGGTCCCCGTAATGCAGGAACAGCCGCACATCCTCCTCGTGGCGGTCCTGATACAGGTGGTCGATGCGGTCCGTGTTGAACGAGCTCGCCCGCCGCACGATGCCGTGCACCTCATAACCCTTCTCCAGCAGCAATTCCGTCAGGTACGAACCGTCCTGCCCCGTGATGCCCGTGATCAACGCTCTCTTCATGCTTCCATTCCTCTGAAATAAAAATCGCGTACAGTTTACCATATTTCCCCGCAATGGCAACGAAACAATGCAACAATGCGCAACGGCGCACTTTGGTGTTTTCGTGCTGGACGGGGCGGGGGGCATGGGTGTATAGTATCGGGTATGTTCAAATGGTTTTGTGTAACACAAACGAAAGGGAAGGTATGAAACGGTTAGCAGTCGTGACGGCTGGATTGATGGTCGGCGCAAGCGCGTTCGGTGCGGACGCGCCGCGCGAGTGGATGGAACTGAAACAGTACACGTGTTCGAGCGTGGAGGTGCGGGATAAGCTGATGGCGGTGTTCGACACCGCGCTGATCCCCGCGCTGAACCGTCAGGGCGCGAAGAAGGTGGGCGTGTTCTGGACGGACAACAACGTCAATGACGGGAACGCGGATTTCAACACGTCGGTGTTCGTGCTGGCTGCGTTCGCGGATGCGGAGGCGTGCCTGACGGCGGAGCGGAAGCTGCTGGCGGACGCGGCCTTTATGAAGGACGCGGCGCCGCTGTTCAACGCGCAGATGAAAGAGCCGCTGTATGACAGCTGCTCGAGCGCGGTGCTACAGGCGTTCGCGACGTGTCCCACGGTGGAGCAAGCGGCGAAGTCGGACGAGCGCATTTTCCAGCTGCGCATCTACAACAGCTACACGCCGGAGCGCAACGCGAAGAAGATCGCGATGTTCGAGGCGGGCGGCGAGCTCGCGCTGTTCCGCACGTGCGGGATGGCGCCGGTGTTCTTCGGCGAGGCGGTGGCGGGGCAGCGGCTGCCGAACCTGACGTATATGCTGGCGTTCGAGAACGCGCAGAAAAAGGCGGTGGCGTGGAAAGCGTTCGTCGATTCCCCGGAGTGGGCGGCGATGAAGGCCGACACGCAATACAAGGACACCGCGAACAAAATCCTGAACGTCAACCTGCGCCCGTCGAAGGGGTCGCAGCTGTAGGAGAGACGGAATATCCAATATCCAACACGGAATATCCAATGTCCAAGTAAGGGCGGTTCACGAACCGCCCAAACTTTGGCGAGAGTAAAAGCGACCGTCGCCGTAGTCCGTTGCGCGGATTACGGCGATGGGCTTGGCGCGGCGGTTGAGCGCGCGTTCGCGTTGGCGGCGTGGGAGGGGGATTTTTCGGGGAAGCGCGTGCTGCTGAAACCCAACCTCCTGACCGACCGCAAGCCGGAACAGGCGGTGACCACACACCCCGAGGTCGTGCGGCACGTCATCCGCTGGTTCAGGCGGCGCGGGGCGGAGGTGTCGGTCGGCGACAGCCCCGCCAGCACCGCCAACCTCAAAAACGTGTGGCGGCTTTCGGGTGTCGGGGCGGTCTGCGCGGAAGAGCAGGTGCCGCTGATTTCATTTGAGCAGGCCGGGGTACGCCCGTTCGAGCAGGACGGTTTTTCGTTCTCGGTCGCCCAGCCGGTGCTGGACGCGGACATCGTGGTGAACCTGCCCAAGGTGAAGAGCCATTCGCTCACGATGCTGACGGCGGCGGTGAAAAACATCTACGGCGTCCTGCCGGGGTACTCGAAGACGATGAACCACCGGCTGCACCCGAAGCTCGCGGCGTTCGGCCGCCTGATCGCGGCCATCTGGAACGTGATCCCGCCGTCCGTCACGCTGGCGGACGGCATCATCGGCATGGAGGGGCAGGGGCCCGCCAACGGGCGCCCTGTGCCGCTCGGGTTCTTGGCGGTGTCTGAGGACCCGTTCGCGCTCGACCGTATGCTGTGCGGGATGCTGCGCATTGACGCGCGGCGCGTGCCGTACCTCGTGGACGGCTTGGGTGAGGGCTACACGCGCGTCGGCGACGAGGTTTCCGTCGGCGCGTTCGAGACACCGTCGGGAGCGCACATTTTGAACATCCTGCCGCAGGGGCTGGTGGATGTTTTCGGCAGACTCGTTTGGGTGCGCCCGGCATTCTCGGAGGCGGTGTGCGTCGGATGCGGGAAATGTGCCGCGGCCTGCCCCGCGCACGCGATCACCCTCTCAACGCAGACGCATAAGCCTGTGCTGAAACGCAACGCGTGCATCAGCTGCAGCTGTTGCCACGAGGTCTGCCCCGCCGACGCCATCCGCATGACGCAGTCGCGCATATTGCGTTGGGTGAAGGCATTCAAGGGCGTTGAGTAGCAAAGGGGCACGCATCGAAAAGATTGCAGTGGATGGCGGGCGTGGCGGTGGCGTTGTGTGCGGCGTGCGGCCAATGGGGCGGGCGGGAAGTCGCAATGTGTCTGACGGCTCGCGGGGACGCTCGCCCTCCATCGTGCCGGGAGCGCAGGGCTTCCGCCCTGCATCGTGGCTGACGGCTCGCGGGGACGCTCGCCCTCCATCGTGCCGGGAGCGCAGGGCTTCCGCCCTGCATCGTGGCTGACGGCTCGCGGGGACGCTCGCCCTCCATTTGCTCGCCCTCCATTTGATTCCTCATTTTCCTTGCGTCCCCTCATTCGGACGGCTCGGCGGGGAGCCGCAAAAAACACTTGTGGGATGCGGCCGGGTTTGGTATTTTAAAAACACAATGGAACAAGTAATTGGCAGGACTTGAGGTGGATGCGTGAATACGTGTCCGGTTTGGGTGGGAAGGAACCTTTTCTTATGGGTAGGCGTAGCGTTTCAATCGTGGCCGTGGCGGGTGCGGCGTTCATTCTGGGCGTGTCCTGCGCAAGGGCCGTTGACGGCATAAGTGATGTGTGGACGGGCTACATCGCCATCGGCTGCCGGCCGTTCGCGGCGAGCACCTCGTATGGCGCCCGTTCACATGGCGTCGCGCTCTGCACGTTGAGCGTCTCGAACCGCTCGGAGGTCACGCGCACGGTCAGGCTGTCGAGCGAGGGGGGGGCGGATTACCGGCAGGACTGCACGCTGGCGCCGGGGGCATTCACGCATGTGACGTTCACGTTCCTGCCGCAGTACGCTTTCTTCCCGAACCGACTGGGCGTGGAGATTGACGGTGTCGCGAAAGGGCATTTCGACCTCCCGAGCTTCCCGTGGCAATCTATCCCTCATCATGTCGTGCCCCTCGTCATCCTCTCGCCGTCCATGTCCGAGACCGCGGTCAAGTACCGGGCGGAGGTCCTCACGCCTGCGGACGCGAACGGCAACCGCCCCAAGCGCACGGCATGGCACAACCTGATTGAAGAAAGCACATTCTTGGTCGGCCAGCTTCCCGTGGCGGAGTGGCCGACGGAGTGGCAGGCCTACACGCCGGCCGACTGCATCGTCCTGACGAACGCGGACTGGGAGAGCGCCCCGCCGGATGTGCGCGGCGCCCTGCTGGGGTTCATTCAGGCAGGGGGGTGCCTCATCCTGGCGGGGGCGACGGCGGCGGATCTCGCGCGGCATGACATCCACGCGGGCTTCGGGGCGGTGCAGACCCTCTCCTCGCCCGTCACAGAGGATTGGACATCTGGGGACTTTGACCTCTTTGCGCTCGCCACATCGCTTTCGTCCGATCGCTGGCGATCTGTTCTTGATATGGCGGTAGCCTTCCCGACGGACACGTTTTTCTCCCCGCCCAAGGTTGCCCCCGTCTATGCGGTGCTGCTCTGCATCATGCTCTTCCTCGGCCCCGTGCTGGTGATCGTCCTGTCCGTGCGTAACCAGCGCATCCGCATCTACTGGCTCGCGCCGTGCATCGCCGTGGCGACGTCCGTCGTCATCCTGCTGTTCGCCCTGTTCCGCGACGGGGTCAGCCCGATCACCCATGCGCAGGCCCTGCTGTACCTCAACGAGAAATCCGGGACGCAGGTCCAGCTTGCGACGTTGAGCGTCATGGCGCCGGCGGGGCTGTCGTCGCCGCTCCACTTCGGCCCGACGGCCGAGGTCATGCTCGCGCCGTCGAGCCAGCAAAACGATTCCGCCCGCAAGACCGTGCGCAACGGCGAGGAGCTTGTCCTCGGCAAAGGCTGGGTCCCCGCGCGCGCCCCGGTCACGTTCCTGCTGCGCGACGCGGGCAAGCGGAGCGTCCCGGTGCTTGCGCCGGATGCGTCCGCAGAGGCGTTCGCCAAGGTGACAAACCCTTACCCCGCCACCATCCAGAACCTGCGGTACTGCGACGCCGCGGGCAACAACTTCATGCTCGACGCGCCGCTTGCGCCTGGGGCGACTGCGCAGATGCCGCGTTGCGCGGATATGCCCGGCGCGAAGATGAACATCCTCGCAGATGCCAGCGCGACATTCTTCAAACGGACACCGCTTGCCACCGTCAGCGACGCTTATCTCGCATCGCCCCCGCAGTATCCCTATCCCCTGCCGCCCGCGACGTACCTGTGCGAGGTTGAGGGCACGCCGTTCACCGAGCACCCCATCCGTAGGGGGAAGGTCCGCCACGCGGGCAAAACGCTGATACTGGGGGAGATGCCGCTCTGAAGGGCTCAAACAGGAATGGACGATATGGAGAAATTTTTGACAGGGTTATTTTCGCGCAGAGGCAGAAAACGGACGATTTTTTTGAAAGGAACGCATGAACACACCCGCCATTGAGGTCTCTCACCTCGTCAAGACGTTCGGCGCGACAATCGCGGTCAACGACGCGTCGTTCGCCGTGCCGCCGGGGCATGTCTTCGGTTTCGTGGGCCCGAACGGCGCGGGCAAGACGACCACGCTGCGCATCATGGCCACGCTGGACGAGCCTGACAGCGGCGACGTGCTGCTCTGCGGCCAGTCCATCCACGACGACCCGCGCGAAATCCGCCGCCGCATCGGGTTCATGCCCGACGCCCTGCCCGACATCGCCGACATCACCGCGCACGAGTACCTCGACTTCTTCGGCCGCGCCTACGGCCTGCGCGGCGCGGCGCTCGCGCGGCGCGTCAGCGAGGTGGAGGACTTCACGGGGCTGTGGACCCTGCGCGAAAAGACCCTCGCCGCGCTCTCCAAGGGCATGAAGCAGCGGGTGTGCCTCGCGCGCGCGCTCATCCACGACCCCGCCGTCCTGCTGCTCGACGAACCCGCCGCGGGCCTCGACCCCCGCGCCCGGGCGGAGCTGAAGGAGAGCGTGCGGCAGCTCGCCGCGCTGGGCAAGACCCTCCTCATCAGCTCGCACATCCTGAGCGAGCTGGCGGAGATGTGCAACGGCGTCATCATCATGGAGCAGGGGCGGCTGCTGAGCCAGGGGACGCTGGAGGCGGTCGCCCTGGAGACGCGCCCCGATGCCAAGGTGTGCGAAGTGTCCATCTCCGTGGTTGGCGGGCGAGCGTCCCCGCGAGCCGCGGCGCCCGAGGACGTGCGCCCTCCGCCGGACGACGCGGCCCTCCACGCGCTGCTGGGCGCCATCCCCGCAATCCGCTCGTTCCAGAAGGCGGCGGGCGGCGGCGGATGGGACGCCGTGCTCCAAGGCGGCGAGGCCGAGGCCGCGGACGTGCTCAAGGCGCTTGTCGAGAACGGCGTCCGTGTGACGGACTTCCGCCTGCGCAAATCCACGCTCGAGGACGTGTTCATGAACGTGACCAAGGGAGGGCTGAACTGATGAACGCCGTGCTGCTCAAAGAGCTCCGCCAGAGCGTCCGCAACCGCTACGTCCTCGCGGCGTACATCATCTTCATCGTGGCGCTGCTGATCGTCGCGGGTGTCCAGACCTCGCTGTCCGTCCGCGAATCGTGGGGAAACCCGCAGTCCGTCTTCCGCGCCGGGAAGGCGCTCTTCCTGACCATCCACGGCATCTTCGCCGCGCTGGGCATCCTCTTCATCCCGGCGTATGTGCTCACGCGCATCATCCGCGAGCGGTGGGGGACAGACCTCGACCTGATGTACGTCACGCCCATGTCGCCGTCCGCGCTGCTCCTGGGCAAGTTCGGGTCGGCCATGGCGCTGGCGGGGCTGTTCCTCAGCGCGGCGCTGCCGTTCCTCGCGCTCTCGTACTTCATCGGCGGCATCGACGTGCTGAGCATCGTGATGTCCGTCATCCTGACGCTGGAGGTTATCGCCATCGCGACGCTCACGGGCATTATGATCGCCATCGCGCCCATGCCCAAGGTCCTGCGGGGCGTTGCGCAGTTGGGGTGCGCGCTGGGCATGGTGGGCGTGGCGCAGCTGTGGATTTGGGGCACTTACGCCCTGTGCGGAAACGGCTACGCGAGCATTTTCGGGAACCCGGACACCTGCGTCCTTCTGCTGGAGTCCATAGCGGCCGGGCTGTCTGCGGCAGGGCTCCTCTACGCCGCCGCGCTGGCGGGGTTCCGCCCGCCCACGGCCGAAAGGATGCGCCCGTTCCGCATACTCGCCACCGCGCTGATTATCGCGTGGGGCGTTATCGCGGCCATCCAGCCCCCCGTGTACTTCAGCGCCCTCCCCAGGGAGGTGTGGATACAGACGCTGATACTTTTCGCGGCGGGGATGCTGATCGTGGGGCTGAGCGAACGCGCTGACCCCCTCCGCCGCCGACCGTCCAACCTCGCCCTGAGCGTGCTGGGCTACCCCTTCCGCGCGGGCCAGCTCAACGCCATGACGTGGGCCCTGCTCCTGCTCGCGGCCGGGCATGCGCTGGGCCATGCCATCCATAACATCATCGCCGGGCAGGGGCACACAGACTGGGATGCCGTGAACACCGCTGCGCTGAACGTCAGCGGCTACGCGCTGACCCTGCACGCGCTGTGGCGCTACGTCCTGCGCAGGTGCGGGATGCCCGGCTCCGCGCTGTGGTGGGTGACGGGCAGCGTCATTGTCCTCATAACGGCCATCCTCGGGCCGATGGACGCCAGCGGCATCAGGGAGATTGACCATCTGCCGGGCTACCTTTTCGCGACGCAGGTCCCCCTTGCCTATCTGTACATCTGGAACGGCCTTGGCATCCTCTGCCTCGTCCCGGCCTACCTCCGCGCCGCACGAGCGCGGTTTGCATTAGGGATGCTGGTTGGGCTGCTCGCGGTGATGGCGCGGGCGGAGGTGGAGGTGCGGGTGCGGAATACGCCGGGGGGGCCGCAGATTCATGTGGACGGTGAGCCTGTGCCGCCGCGCTTTTTCTTCGGGGTGGAGCGGGCGGGGGCAATCCGCGTCACGCCGGAGTGGCAGTCGTTTTCCTTCGACATTGTGCCGGAGGTGGATGTGGCAGGGAACGGTACGCTCCATGTCCGTTTCGCGCTTGAGAATGACGCGCAGAAGAATGACGCTGGCGTGGCGGAGGCGTGGCTGGCGGATATGCGCCTCACGGATGCGGAGGACGGGCGGGAGGTCGTCGCGCTCGGGAGTTTCGCGGGCGAGGAGGCGTTCCGCAGGATGTGGGGCGTGTGGCCGCCGGACGGGCGGAACACGGTCGCGAAACTGGGCTTCGAGGATGGCTGCGTCAAGGTCTTGCTCAACGCCCCGCCGGGCGGGCAGCCGTGGCCGGATTATCATTTCCACACGCCCGCGACGCTGAGCGTGGCGAAGGGGCGGGTGTACCGCTGCACGTTTCGCGCGAGGGGGTCGGCGGGGGTCTTGCTGAACCCTGCGCTCCACAGCGTGACGAAGGGGAAGTACCTCGGGATCGGCGGAGCGCCGGGGCCGTTCCTGCCGCAGGTGGCGCTGGCACGTGACGCGGGGGTGAGGCTGGTGTCGTTCGACACGCCGCTGATGTGGGGACCGCCGGAGGAGGAGCCGTACTGGGGTGCGCTGGACGCGATGTGCCGCCGCATCATCGCGGTGAACCCGAGGGCGCTGCTGCTGCCGCGTGTGACGGCGGACGCGCCGGCCTGGTGGCTGGCGCGTCACCCCGAGGCGCGGATGGCGCACGGGGACGGGCAGGAGGGGGCGCGGGCGAGCGTGTCCGACCGCCGCTACCGCAAGGATGCGTGCGCGTTCCTGGCGCGGGTGGCGCGTCACCTGTGCGAGGCGTTCCCCGACAACTTCGCGGGCATCCACCCGTGCGGCCAGAACACGGGCGAGTGGTTCTATCAGGACGCGTGGAACAGGATGAGCGGCTACGACCCCGCGACGGCGGAGGCGTTTCGCGCATGGCAGAAGGAGGAGGGGGTCGCGGAGGCATACATTGCGAAAGTGCCGTCGCCTGAACAACGCCGCCAGCGTCCGGGGGGATTTTTGCGCGACCCTGCGGCGGAGCGGCGCGTGGTGGACTTCGCGCTGTTCCAGCAGGAGGAGATGGCGTCGTTCGTGGCGGAGATGGCGCGGACGTGCCGCGAGGCGACGGGCGGCAAGAAACTGGTGGTCTTTTTCTACGGCTACGGGTTTGAGTTCGCGGCCGTGCCGGGCGGCGCGGCGCAGAGCGGCCACTATGCGCTGTGGCGCTTGCTGCTCGGCGACCGCAACCGCAGGGACATCGACATCCTCTGCTCGCCGAACGCGTACAGCGACCGCACATGGCTGGGCTCCGCGCCCGTGATGAGCGCGGCCGAGACCGTCATGAACGCGGGCATCCTGTGGCTGAACGAGGACGACACGCGCACCCACCTCGACACCCGCAAGCAGGAGGTCGCGCAGGAAGGCACCATCGTCAACCTGCGGCAGACGCAGGACATCCTGCTGCGAAACACCGCGCAGGCCGCGCTCCGAGGCTTCGGCACATGGTGGATGGACCTGCCGGGGCAGGGGTGGTTCAACGACGCGGAACTCTGGCGCGAGATGAAACGCCTGCGCCCCGTGGACGAGGCCATGCTCAAACGCCCCGCGCCGTTCACGCCCGAGATCGCGGTCATCATCGACGAGGCCAGTATGTGCCACCTGACACGCGGCACGGGGCTGGTGCATCAGCGCGGCGTGTTCGGCTGTTGCGGTGCGCCTTACGGGCAGTACCTGCTGGCGGATGTGTTTTGCGGGAACAATGCGGCGCGGATGAAAATCATTCTCGCCGCGTGGCATCTGTACGGCAAGCAAAGGGGGGATGTTTTTTACCTGCGCCAGCGGGACGATATGCGCGTGTGGTGCTGGGTGCCGGGGTATCTCTCAGAGGAGGGCGCGGATGTGAACGGCATCGGGGAGGTCACGGGGTTCAAGGCAAAACCCGTCGCGCTGAAAACGGCGGAGGTCACCCCGACGCGCATGGGGCGCGAGCATGGCGTCACGCAACCGTGGGGCGAGCGCACGGAGATCACGCCGCTGTTCAGCGTCGAGGCCTCGGAGGCGGAGGTGTGGGCGACATACGCCGACGGTTCCCCAGCGGTCGCGGTGCGGAAGGCCAAGCGCGGCTGGGACGTGTTCATCGGCACCCCCGCGCTCACGCCCGAACTGCTCCACGCGTTGGCGAAGGTTGCGGGCGTACACCTGTACGCAAAGCCCGGCACCGTGCTGTGGGCCGCGAACGGCTACCTCGCGACACAGGCGCAGGAGGACGGGGAAGTCGCGTTCGACATGGGGCAAGGCGGCGCGGTCATCGACGCGCTCGACGGCGCCCCCGTCAGCGACACCCCGCGCTTCACCATCCCGATGCGCAAAGGCGAAGTGCGCGTGTTTCAAATCAGGAATCAGAAATGAGGATGGAGGTTTTTCGATGAGGATGTTTTCACTTATTGCTTTTTACTTCTTGCTTATTACTTCGTTCCCGCTCTTTGCCCAGCAGGTGTTTTACGTTGACAGCGAGAAGGGGGACGATGCGGCGGCGGGGCTGGGCCCTGATGCGGCGTGGCGAAGCCTGGAGCAGGTGAACCGCGCGAACCTCCAAGCGGGCGACACGGTGCGGTTCCGGCGCGGCGGGCTGTGGCGCGGGCAGCTCGTGCCGAAGTCGGGCGAGCCGGGCAGGCCCGTGACCTACACGTCCTACGGGGAGGGCGCGAAGCCGATCCTCCAAGGCTCGCTCTCGCGCAGTGCCGCGGGCGACTGGGCGCAGGTGGGGCAGGGGGTCTGGGCGGCGGGGGACGTCGGCGTTGACGCGGGCATCCTCATCCTGAATCATGGCGAGGCCTATGGCGTGAAGAAATGGAAGCCCGCCGATTTGCGCGACGCGCTGGACTACTGGTATGACGCGGAGGGTAAGCGCGTGTGTGTGCGGTGCGATGCGAACCCTGCGGAAAAATATGCCTCCGTCGAGCTTGCCCTCACGCGCCACATCGTCAATCAGGGCAACCGCCATGACGTGGTGTATGACGGGCTGGCGGTGCGCTACGGCGCGGCGCACGGCTTCGGCGGCGGCATGACCAAGCGCATCACCATCCGCAACTGCGACGTGTACTGGATCGGTGGCGGCCTGCAGTTCTTCAAGCCCGACGGTGCCCCCGTGCGCTACGGCAACGGCATCGAGTTCTGGGACGGCGCGGAGGATCACCTCGTGGAGCGAAACCGCCTGTGGGAGATTTACGATGCCGCGCTGACCAATCAGGGGAACGGCGAGAAGTCGCATCAGGTGAACATCGTTTACCGCAACAACGTCATCTGGAACGCGGAGTATTCGTTCGAGTTCTGGAACCGCCCCGAGGGCGTGAGGTCGCACAACATCATCTTCGAGAACAACACCTGCGTCAACGCCGGGGGGGCGTGGTCGCACGCGCAGCGCCCCGACCCCAACGGCGCGCACCTGATGTTCTACCAGAACCCCTCCGACACGCAGGGCTTCATCATCCGCAACAATATCTTCTGCGGCACGACGGATATGTGCATGCGCATGGAGAACGATTGGCGCGGCGGCCTGCGGATGGCGAACAACCTCTACCACACCGGCGGCAAGCCCGTCACCCGCTGGCTCATCAGGGACTTCCTCCAGACGCTCGAAGCGCATCAGCAAGCGACCGGCCTCGACGCCGACTCCATTTTCGCGATGCCCGATTTCGTGAACCCCGAAGCGCGCGACTACCGCCTGAAGCCGGTCAGCCCCGGCTTCAAAGAGGGCGTCGGCGCAAAGAATTAGGGTGCGCGGCGCACACGGAAATGGTATAATTTTTGTTTTCACTGAACTCGTTGGATACACACGCATGAAGCATTTGGAGCACCGTATCGGAATCGCGCAGGGAATCGCCGGGGCGTTGTTGGCCGGCATCGTGCTGGGGGCATGGCAGCAGGTGCTGGACGTGCTGGCCGGGCGCACGATCCATGCGCTGCTGGGGTTCTGGGGCGCGGCCGCGCTGGGTGTCGCGGCCGGGGCGCTCGTCGTGTGCGCGGTCAACCGCAAGGCGCGGTGGAACGCAGGGTGCGCGGCGGGCGCGTTTTTCCTGCTGGGCGCGTGGCTGGTGGCGTTGCTCGCGCTGTCAGGGACGCTGCAGGGCGGGTGGCATCATCTCCAGTTGAGCGCGTACAGGTCGTTCGGGATGTATGCGGGGATGATCGCGAAGACGGCGGGGGCGTGCGTGCTGGTGCCGTCGGTGCTGGCGTCGTGCCTGGTGCAGGGCGGGCAGGTCGGCGGGCGCGCGGAACGGGTTGCGGGCTGGTGTTGCGTGGCGCTCGGCTACGGGGCGGCCTCATGCCTCTGCGCCTATTTGCCGCCCGAGGCGTTGACGCGCAATGCGGCGGTGGCTTTCGGGCTGCTTGCGGGGACGGCGGTGCTGCGCAAGTGCGGCAGGCTTTCGGGTGCGTGGGTGTTTTCGGCGGTGCTGCCGTTCGTGCTGATTGTCGGGCTGGCGCTCGGGCTGCTGCCGGGCAAGCAGGGCAACCCGCTGTCGGCGGACGGGCGGTTCGGGCGGCTGGCCTACCGCGACAGCGGTTTCGGGAAAGGCACCCCGGATGCCGTGTTCACGGCGCACGGGCGCGTGGTGACGCGCTACACGGACGCGGACTATCTGTTCGTCGGCGCACTGGACGGGCGGGCGCTGCTGTTCGGGAACCGCTTCGCCGCGACGCGGATGTCCACGGGCTACGCGCCGCTGCTGGCGTGTCCGCGCGCGGAAAGCGTCGCGCTCGTGGGCGCGGAGTGCGGCGTGTACCTGCCGCTCTTCCTGCGGGCCGGCGTGGAGTGTGTGACGGTCGAGGCGCCGCCGCGATTGACCGAGCCGTTCGTGGCGATGGACGCGCGGTCCGCGACGAACGTGCTGTGGCAGACCAAGCACAAAGGCTACGGGCCGCTTCGGGCGAAAGCCATCTACAGCATCATCTTCGTCGCGCCGGAACCCGTATGGGTGCGGGGCAGCGCGCGCGTGTTCAGCATTGACCGGCTGAGGCGCTACCGCAATGCGCTGTTGGACAGCGGCGTGGTGGCGCTGCGGGTTGACGGCCGGGGGCTGTCGGAAGCGCGTTTCGCGGCGATTGTCAAGGACTTCATGTCGGTGTTCACGGGCGTGCAAGTGTGGAGCACGGGTGCGCTCGACTGGGTGCTGCTCGGGGGTAAAAGAGAAATCACGGAAGCACTTGGGAACGTCATAGACTTGTTCGACAACGATGCCATTTTTCTCGACTGGGTGCATGCGGGGAACATGGGCTTTTCAGAGATGCTCGCGTCCATGGTGTGCGACGCGCAGTCGCTGGGCGCGTGGCTGGAGGGCGCCGGGACCGAAGGCGCGTGGGCGGCGGCGTGGCGCGCGCCCGAGCGCGTGATTGCGGGCAAGAACGTGCTGGCCACCGCGCTGGCGGGCGCGTACCAGCCGAGGGCCGCGTGGCTGACGCGCGGGGGGGGGGGGGACAGGGATGCGTATGACGACGTGATGTTGCACGTCGTCAAGGCCCGCCACGCGCGCACCCATGCGCTGCGGATGCTCGCCGCGACCGTCGCCGGGGATCAGGGCGAGACCCTCGCCGCTGCGCGAGACGCCGCCGCCTTCACGACGCACGACGCGCTCCTGCTGCAGATGGCCGACCGGATTGACCTCGAGGCGCGGCGGCATATCGCCATCGGCAACTTCAAGGCCGCGCTGGCGTGTTTCGAGAACATCGTCTCCTTCTCGGGCGCGACCGCGCACACGCACCACAGCATGGGCTACTGCCTACGCGTCACGGGCGACATGGAGAACGCCTACCGCCATTTCGCGCGGGCCGTCGGCGCGGCCCCGGAGCAGACCGCCTACCGCCTTGACCTGGGCATGGCCGCGCTGGCCATGGGCGAATACGCGGAGGCCGACCGCCAGTACCGGGAAGTCCTGAAACGCGAGCCCGAGAACGCCAAGGCGCTCCTCCTCTCCGCGAAAGCCCTGACTGCGAGCGGCCGCCCCGACAAGGATTTCGACCAGGCCGTGAGACTCGCGGAACGCGCCTACGAACTCTCCGGGCGGAAGAACGACGAGATCGCTTACGGCCTCGCGGACATCTACATCGACGCCGGCCGCTCGCTGGAGGGCATGGGCCTCAAATACCGTTTGCAGGAAGAATCGAGAAAGTAGTTTTGACAGGATTGACAGGAGGATTTTTTTTGACAGGATTAACAGGATTTTACAGGATTTCCCTTCGGGCGCATACAGTTTTTTTAACCACAGATGACACAGATTGCGCAGATTATTTTTATATGCACTGCAACGTATTTTTAATCTGTGTAATCTGCGTAATCTGTGGTTAAATTAAACGGATGGATCAATGTTACACAGAGAACCACAGAGGCGACACAGAGGTTCACAGAGAAATTCTCAAAAAAACTCTGTGTGCCTCTGTGCCTCCTCCGTGAAACTCTGTGTAATAAAAACGGGCATTTTTTATAATGGCGTCGCGAGAGGCTTCATCCCGTTTCGAGGCGTTTGGTAACAGGATGCGTGCATGAGATTTTTTCACGACATGATTGCAAGGGCGCTCCGCCCCAAGGGGAACGTGGTGTTCGGCTTGCTCGCCATCTGCACCGCCGTCTGGCTCGCAGGCTGCGGACGCGCCAAGGCCCCGCCGCAAACGCCCGGCGCACTGCGACTCGTCTCGACCGCCCCCAACCTGACGGAGGTCGCGGTCGCGGTCGGCGCGGGCGGTTGCC
>Ga0082212_10003827_pt1 | contig 21148 bp, 19 predicted proteins | sample TergutNt197P3_FD_71548 | JGI IMG/M metagenome (GOLD analysis project Ga0082212, IMG submission 71548) | Neocapritermes taracua P3 segment gut microbial communities from Petit-Saut dam, French Guiana - Nt197 P3 | ecosystem: Host-associated > Arthropoda: Insects > Digestive system > Gut ... | reverse complement strand
ATTCCCGGTGTGCTTGCATACGGTGTAACTCCGTTACAGGCAGGAGCAAAAGCAAAGGCTTTGGCTTTAAGGGTTTTAGCGGAACGGATGGAAAATGAAGTTTCAATTCCTGGTATTAATTCTATAGAATTTGCAAGCCATTATGAGCCAGTGGCGATCAATTAAGGCAAAACGCCTTTTAGCCGTATTGTTAAGAATAGGATGGTCTATAAAAAGGCAGGATGGATCGCACAAAACATTGGAAAGAACCGGTTATCCCGATTATGTTTTTGCTTTTCACGAAGGTGATGAAATAGGCCCTAAAATGCTTGCAAGGGTAGCTAAACATACAGGATTAAAAACAATTGATTTATAACATCTAAAATAAGAATCATGCGCCTATGGTGCAGCGAGCAAAAAAAGCCGCCCCGAAGGACGGCTGATGTTTTTTAGTACGCTATATCTGGTATGGTTACACCCGACGACACTACAGGATTTCGGTGCCTTACACTATTGCGCTGTCACTATTCTTCACGCCAAGGCGCAGAGACGCAGAGCACGCAAAGGGAAGAGGGGGGGAGGAGGCAGGGGATAGGAATGAGAAATGAGGAATTAGAAAAGGAGGGGGCTTCCGTTCTCTTTCCTTTTTCCTCTCTTATTCCTTTGCGAGCTTTGCGCCCCTGCGCCTCTGCGTGATGCATTTTCCTAAAAAATCCTCCCAAACAAGGAAATTCTAAGTGGCGACAAGTACCGTATGCTGCCTGCACGGTGTCTTTCAGGGTGGCGTAAAGTCAGTCTTCACAAAATATGGGATACAGCTTATACTATATTCAGGAGGCCAATTATGACTGCTGTTCGGGCTGTATATGATGGAAATGTTTTTATACCAGTAAAGCCCTGTAAAATTACCAGCGGCTCAGAAGTAACCCTGACTATTGAGACCATTAATTCTGGTTTTACAGAAAAACAGAAAAAGCTCATAGCGTTCAGGCAATTATCAGATGAAGTTACTGAGCTAAACAAGACCGAGCCCCTGCCGCCGGAATTTGATAAGATCCTGTCTAAAAGGCTACAATTCAGGGAGCCAGCGTTTCCGTGAGCGTTTATGCCCTTGATTCAAACATTGTCTCATTCTATTTCAGGGGAAATACCATTGTTATTGAGAATATCGAAAAAGCATTAAATAACAACGATAACATAGTTATTACACCCATTACCTATTACGAGGTAAAACGCGGGTTGTTATTGATTAACGCGACCAAACAACTAAAAAAACTGGAAACCCTTTGTGAGCTTTTTCCTGTTGGCGAATTTGGTGATTATCTTCTCGAAGATGCCATCAAGATTTATATCCGGGAAAGAAAAGCCCATCGAAATACCGAAGATGCCGATATCTTCATTGCCGCATTTTGTATACACCATGGTTATACACTTGTTACTGACAACATAAAACATTTCCAGGGTATCATCGGTTTAAGTTCAGTAAATTGGGCATCATTTTAATATAGCTTAACATGATTTAGTTGATTTTTTTCTTCCCCTCTGCGTTCTCTGCGCCTCTGCGTGATGCATTTTCGAGTTACATCTCTTCCCCTCAATACGCGGCGAAGGGCACTATCTCGTTGATCTGTACGCGGAAGCGGGCGACGGCGGTCCAGCGGCCGGAATCGATAAAGAAGCGGGGGAAGGAGGCGAGGCTGATGTAGCCAGACGCTTCCTTGGGGCGGTTGCGTTCGCTGCCGCGCAGCATTTGGCGAACGGCGGCGCGGGCAGCGTCTTTCAGGGCGGCGTGGCGAATGTCCAGCCAGAGCGATTCCGAGGTGGGGCCTTCCAGCGGGCAATAGCCGATGGACTGGGCGTTGCGGACGGTTCCGGTTCGCCAGCGCAGAATGCGGCGCTGCTGGGTTTCGTTCAGGCGGTAGTCGGTCCAGATACGCAGCGTCATGCCCCGGGTCTCAACTTCGGTAACGCTCATCCGGGGGTCGCCCCAGGGTATCTCGCCCATCGGTTCAAAAACGTCAAAATCTTCGGCAATGCCACGCGCCCGCTCGCCGATGTCGTAATGAAAAGACCAGCCGTAGATCATCGCCGAATAGTACAGCGCCGCTTCCTGCAAGGCCCGCCGCGCGGCGGTTTCCTGGCTCAGGGGGTATTCGCTGTCGGCGCGGTCGCCGTAAATCGGCTCAAGGTCTACCCACACCTCCCCCCGGATCGCGTCGGGGTAGAAGCCGGGATCATGCTCCTGCGCCCAGGCCGCGGCAACGGCAAAAAAGAGGAAAACGGACAGAATCCTTCTCATTATGTTAATTATCGGCAGGTAGCTTCTAATTCTCTGCCTATTCCACTATAATTCCTCCAATGGCAGATATTCTGAGCCGGGGGATCGCGGCGTATAGGCAGGCGATGGGTTCTCAGCCGCCCCCGCCCGAACCTGAACAGCCAAAAAGATCCAGGGCAAAACCGCCGTCGGCCGAAAAACCGCCGCCGGCCAGGCCGCCGTTAATGCGGCAGGGTCTCCTCAAAGAAACGATTCCGCCGGTACTTCCCCTCACCGACGATTCAAAAATACGGCGCGTGGCAAAGTTCCTTATCCTGGTCGGCTCAAGCCAGGCGTCAAAGATCCTTGCCGAACTCGACGCGCAGCAGATCGAGGACATATCGCGGGAGATTGCGTCGATTCGCTCAATTGGCGGAGAGGAAGCGGAGGCGATACTTGTCGAGTTTCAGTCGCTTTTGGGAACGCCGGGCTATTCGGGCGGGTCCGCAGGCGGGCTTGAGGCGGCGCGGCGGATACTGTACGCGGCTTTCGGCCCGGAAAAGGGCGAGGCGCTGCTCAACAAATCCGTTCCCGATTCAAAAGAAAATATTTTTGGCTTTCTGGAAGAATTCAAGTCGGAGCAGCTTGTCTTTCTGCTCAAGGACGAAAGCCCCGCGGCGGCGGCGCTTGTCCTGGCGCGGCTTCCTGCAAAGGTTTCTGCGGAAACGCTGGCGAAATTTCCTCCCGCGCTCAAGCCGGAGATTCTCAGGCGCATAGCGCGGCAGGCCGAAGTGTCGCCGGAAGTGCTGGAAAGCGTCGCGGGCGCAATGAGGGAAAAGGCCCGCTACCTCGGCTCGGGCAAATCGGACGACATCCCGATTGACGGTATGCAGACCCTCGCGGCGATTCTCAAGCAGGGGGACTATGCCTTCGGCGATCGTATCGTCAGCGAACTGGAAACGGACAGCCCCGACATCGGCAGCGATCTGAAAAACCGGCTGTTCACCCTGGATGACGTGATAGGCGTCTTTGACCGCCCCCTTGCGGAAAAACTTAAAACGATGAACGACCGCGCCATTGCGCTTCTGCTGAAGGGCCGGAGCGTCGAATTCCGCGAGAAAATTCTGTCAAATGTTTCTTCGGCGCGCAGAAGCATGATCCAGGAAGAATGGGAAATTCTCGGCGCGGTTCCAAAACGGGAATGTGACGAAGCGGCGAATACATTCCTGGCGTGGTTCAGGACGGCGCGGGAAAACGGCGAGCTGATACTTGCGAGCGATGAGGACTGGGTTATATGAATTTGAGTAAAGGGCAGCGGCTGGACTCGGGCTTTGTCATTATCGACATTGTCGATCTTGCCGAGTTGAAGGCGACGGGGATTTGGGCGCGGCACGAAAAATGCGGCGCGGAAGTTTTCCATGTCCTTAATGACGACAGTGAAAATCTTTTTGCCTTTGCGTTTGCCACAACGCCGCAGGACAATACCGGCGCGGCGCATATCCTTGAACATTCGGTGCTATGCGGATCGGAACGCTATCCGCTGAAGGACGCCTTTTTGGTGCTTGCCCAGGGGAGCCTGCAAACGTTCCTTAATGCGTGGACCTTTCCCGACAAAACCGTGTACCCCGCCAGCTCGGTAAACGAGCGCGATTACTTCAACCTGATGTCGGTGTACGGCGACGCGGTGTTCCGCCCCCTGCTTGCCGAATGGACCTTTATGCAGGAGGGCCATCGCCGCGAGTTTGCCGGCGACGGCGGCGCGCTTTCCGTTACCGGCGTTGTGTATAACGAGATGAAGGGGGCGTATTCGTCGCTGGACAGTTACGCCAGCCACTGGTCGGTAAAGGCCGTGCTGCCCGATACACCGTACAGCTTTGAATCCGGCGGCGACCCGGATCATATTCCCGAATTAAGCTGGGAGGGCTTGCAGGAATTTCACCGCAACCGCTATTCGCCGGCAAACTGCCGTATCTTTCTTATGGGAAACATTCCCACCGAACGGCAGCTTGCCTTCCTTAGCGATACATTTTTCTCGTCGTTGGAGGCCGGTTCCGCCGCGCCGCCGGTCGCCAGGCAGCGGCAATGGAACGCGCCGGAGGAATTCCGCGTTCCATGTCCCGCGGGCGGGGATACCAAAGCGACGGTGTTCCTCTCATGGCTCTGTGCCGATGCCGCCGACATTGACGAAAACATCGCCATTGCCGCGTTAACTGACATTCTCCTCGGCCATGACGGCTCCCCCCTTATGCGGGCGCTCGTGGAATCCGCCCTTGGCGAAGACATTACCCCGGTTTCCGGCTTTGAGCAGGAACTCGGCCAGACGGTATTTGTCGCCGGGCTGCGCGGGGTGGGCGGCTGCGATAACGGCGCGGAAAAGCAGGTAGAGCGCCTTATTCTGACCGAACTGCGCCGGCTTGTCGCCGAGGGAATTCCCCGGGGGGAAATTGAAGCGGTGCTGCTGTATATGGAATTTTCCCAGCGGGAGATCAAGCGGGCGGGCGGGCCGTTCTCGCTGGTGTGGATGCGGCGCGCCCTGCGATCCTGGCTGCACGGAAGCAAGCCCTGGGAAAGTATGCTGCTGGTCCCGGCAATGACCGGCCTTAAAAAGCGCCTTGCCGAAGACGACCGCTTTTTTGAAGGCCTGATACAAAAATATTTATTGGACAACCCCCATCGTGCGCTGGTGGTAGTGGAACCGAAAGAAGATTTTCTGCCGCAAAAAGAGGCGCGCTTTGCCGAAGCGCTGGCAAAAGCCGGACGGGAGATGAGCGCGGCGGACCGGGAATCCATAGCGGAAAAATCCGCCGCCCTTGAAAAAATGCAAAACGAAGACGACAGCCCCGAAGCGCTTGCCGCGATTCCGCACCTTTCCCGCAGCGACCTTTCCCCCGAGCCGGAACTGGTAGGCCGCCGCCATGAGGATCTGAGGGGCGTTCCCGCGCTCTGCCACGACATGTACACCAACGGCATTTCCTATTTCGACTTGGCCTTTCCGCTGGACATTTTGCCGCCGGATGATTATCTCTGGCTTACTTTCTTTAGCTCTGCGGTAATAGGCGTGGGCCTTCCCGGCATGGACTATGCCGAAGTGTCCAGCCTGCTGGCACGAACCGTTGGAGGTTTTTCCCCCATCCTGCACACCGGCTCGGCAGTCGATGGCGGCGGCTCTAACCTTGCCGGCCGCGACTGGATCATCTACCGCCTCAAGTGCCTCGACGAAAAAGCCGCGCCCTCTCTGGACCTGGCCTTGCGCTTGATTAGCGAGGCGGATTTTTCCGACACAAGGCGGCTGCGGGACCTGGTTTTGGAAATAAAAAACGAGGCGAGATCCAGCCTTGCCCCGCTCGGTCACAGCTACGCATCGCGCCGTGCAAGCCGCTTTGCCTCGACGTCGAGTCAGACGAGGGAGACATGGAACGGCTTAACCCAGCTTGAATTTGTCCACCGCCTTGCCGAGATGGACACCGCCGAAATCGCCGCAAAGCTGCACTATCTGCGTGACGCGATAGCATCGGGCGGGATCATCGCCAGCCTTGCCGGTTCAGCCGAAGCGCTCAAAACAGGCGGAGAGCTGGTAGCGGAAAGATTCAGCCGCTTCGGCCCGCCTTCCTCTGTGCCTCAGTGCCTCTGTGAGCGGAATTCGGAAGATATTCCTGCTATCGAGGTGTTTGCTTCGCCGTCGCTGCAGGTGGGCTTTGCCGCAATGATGCTGTGCGCCGCGCCTTTTGACACCATAGCGCAGACTGCCGAAACGGTACTGACGCACCAACTGTCAACGGGCGCGCTGTGGGAAGACATACGCATGAAGGGCGGCGCGTACGGGGCCTTTGCTTCCAGCGACGGCATCGAGCGCAACTTTTCCCTTTCCACCTACCGCGATCCCAACCCCCTGCGCTCGCTGGATGCGTTTTCCGCCATACTCAAAAGCAGCGCCGCAGAAATAAGCGGGGATGATAATTTTAACGAAGACCTTGAAAAGATGATCATCGGCTGTTATGCGAAAGAGACGCGCCCCGATACACCATCAGGAAAAAGCTTTGTCGATTTTCTTCGTTTCCTGACCGGAATAAACGACAGCCATCGCAGGAAGAAACTGGAACGGCTCATCAACATATCAACAGAAGACATTTCCGCCGTTTTGGAAAATTTATCTGAACAAAACCCCGCCGGTAAAGTTATTATTGCCGGAATGAACGGCGCGGAACAGGCAGCAAAAGCGCTCGGAGTCGAGCCGCAAACACTGCCGGTATAAAAGGAGTAAAGAATGCAGAAGAGGAAAACAAAAATTGTATGTTCGTTAGGCCCATCGTCCAACACGGACGAAGTTGTACGCGACCTTATCCTTTCGGGGATGAACGTTGCCCGCCTTAATTTTTCCCACGGGTCGCACGAAACGCACGGCGAAGCGATTGAGCGCGTCAGGCGGGTGGCGGGCAAACTGGGAGTTTCGGTTGCCATTTTGCTGGACACCAAGGGGCCGGAAATCAGAACCGGCATGGTAAAAGACGACGGCAAGGTGACGATTAACAAGGATGACAGCGTCGCGGTTAGCGTTGACGACTGCATGACCACGGCGGCGGCGGGAAAAAAACCCGCTCGCATTTCGATATCCTGGACCGAAGCGCCGTCAAAACTGAAATGCGGCCATCATGTGCTTGTAGCGGACGGCCTTCTCGACCTTGAAGTGCTCGGCGTTGACGGCGGCATCGTTAACTGCCGCGCGAATAACGCCGCCTCAATCGGCAGCAAAAAAAACGTCAACCTTATCGGCGTACACGCCCGCCTTCCCATCCTGAGCGGGCAGGATAAAACAGACATCGCCTTTGGCGTGAAAATGGATGTTGATTTTATCGCCGCGAGCTTCCTGAGTTTCCCGTATGAGATCATCGAAATCAAAAAGTACCTTGAGAGCCTCAATTCATCGATAAAAATTATCGCAAAAATTGAAAACGGCGAAGGTCTTGAAAACATCAAGGAAATCGCCCAGCTTGCCGACGGCGTGATGGTGGCGCGCGGAGACCTTGGCGTACAGCTTCCCACCGAACAGATCCCGCTCGCCCAGAAACACATCATCGACGTGTGCCGCAAGGTTGGCAAGCCCGTTATCACCGCGACGCAGATGCTCGAATCGATGATCGTCAACCCCCGCCCCACGCGCGCAGAACTTACCGACGTTGCCAACGCCATTTTCGACGGGACAGATGCGGTCATGCTTTCCGGGGAAACAACCTCGGGGGCATATCCGGTTGAAGCGGTGCAGATGATGGATAAGATCGCCCGGACCGTCGAGCAATCAGAACAATTCCGCGCTCGCATGGAAGATTTTCACGATGAATGTCTTTCCGAGGAACACAATCCGAGGGAAAATTTGGGCATCATCATGTCGCGGTCGGGGGTGGAAATCGGATCGGCGGTTAATGCCAAAGCGATAGTTACTCCGACGCTGTCCGGCAACACGGCAAGGCTCTTGAGCACGTTCAGGCCGGACATACCGGTGCTTGCTGTTACGCCTAACGAACGTGCCGAACGCATGATGCAGCTGTACTGGGGTGTGTTTGCCCACCATTCACCGCTTGTCGCCGAAACGGAAAGCATGATCCAGAACGCGATGAAGATCACATCGGAGACGGGAATGGCCGGCATATCGGACAAGATAATGCTTGTTGCAGGCCTGCCGCTCAACAGCCCGCACATCGTAAACGCCGTCCGCGTTCTGATCCTCGGAACGATACTCGCCCACTCAAGCTCCGGCGGCTGCGCCAACCCCGCCATTACCCGCGTTCAGGGCAAAATAATTCACGCCACAACGCCCAACGACGCCCGCGACAAGATCATTATGCTTAACGGCGAAATACTGGTTTGCCGCGTGCTGACCGCCGATTACACACCCATAATCCGCATCGTGAAGGGGGTCATCTGCGAGGAAATTTCTGAAATCAGCAGCAAAACTCTGCACGACATCAACCCGAACCTCGTCTGGCTTACCCACATCCGCCGCGCGGCAGAAAAACTCGAATCGGGGCTGACGGTAACCATCGACGCAAAGCAGCTTGTGGTGTACGAGGGCTCGATATAGGGGCATTTGATGAGGTGATGAAATCAGCTATTAGGGATGAGAGAGTTGGTTTAGGGTAAGCTGAACCCTGCATTGCAGAAAACCGTCTTTTCCGAGTTGTTTGATCAATGCGGAAAATATACATGTGGTTTGTAGTATTGGTGAAAAGCGTTTATATATCATTACGGCTTACCGGCCATCACCAGAAAAGTGGGAGGCCGGAGGCAAAAAGCGTAAGGAGGGCAGATCATGAAGTGTGGAATCTGTAAAGCGGATATGGAAGAAATGAACGTTACTTATACCGAGGATATTGAACACGGAGTTGTTGTGATTCGTCATGTTCCAGCTCATGTCTGTACGGAATGTGGTAACACATGGTACAGCGTAACGGTCGCCAGGGAACTCGAAAACTTGATCGACAGATTTGCATCGGCAGTTGGTACGGAAGTTTCGGTTGTCGATTATTCAAGACTGGTGGCGTAAGATGATTGTGAGAGTCAGGGAAGGGGACAAAGAAAAAAAGTGATAGGAAAACATATTTTCATACCTTAAAACGCCCTAACGCTGCTATTTTCCCGGGAATTTTTATAAAATAACCGAATTTTTTAAAAATCCTCGCTACGGAGCACCAACCAGAGGTTGGTGTTTAGGTAAGGTATTTGTCTCAAAAAAAACACTTTCAGTATTTTTTTTTCGCATACAATAAAGCAAATCGCACTTTCTCGCCATATATATAGCAGAGGTATATGATGAGTGTGATGGCTTATGCGCCGTACGGTGCGGGGGGGATTATTATCCGGGTTGAGGCGGATATCCGCCGGGGGATTCCGGGCATTGACATTTCAGGGCTTGCCGAAGGGGCGGTGCGGGAAGCGCGGGAACGGGTGCGGGCGGCGTTCAGGAATTCTGGGTTTAGTTTTCCGCTGGACAGGATTCTGATCAACCTGGCCCCGGCGGGGCTGCGAAAGGACGGTGCGGCGCTGGATCTGCCGATTGCCCTGGCGGTGATGGCGGCGGCGGACCTTGCGCCGGTTCCGCCGAATCTGCTGGTGATGGGGGAACTGGAGTTAAGCGGCAGGGTGCGTCCGGTGCGGGGCGTTCTGGCGGCGATTGCAGCCGGCATGGAAGAGGGCATCGGCGAATTTATTGTCCCGGCGGAAAATGGGGGCGAAGCGGCGATTCTGGGCGGCCTTAACGGCGGCGCGGGGATGCGCTTTGCCGCGGTTGGCACTTTGCGGGAGGCGGTCGACGCGCTTTTTTTCCGTGAGGAAAACGGGACGCTGCCCGGCGCTTTGCCGTTAGCTGCAACAGAAGCCGCGCCACTGCCCGCCGATGCCGGAGACTTTGCCGACGTGCGCGGCCAGGCGGTGTACAAGCGCGCCCTGGAAATCGCCGCCGCCGGGGGACACAACATGCTGGTCTTCGGGCCGCCGGGCGCGGGCAAGACCATGCTCGCCAGGCGGCTGCCCTCGATTATGGCGGCGCTGAGTCCCGATGAAGCGGTTGAAGTGACGCGGCTGTACAGCCTGGCGGGGCCGCTGAGAAACGGCGCCGGTCCGGCAGGGGGCTTTATCGACCGGCTGATCACATGCCCGCCGTTCCGCGCCCCGCATCACTCGGCAAGCGCCGAGGGGATTTTGGGCGGCGGCAGAACCCCCCGTCCCGGCGAGATAAGCCTCGCCCACTTTGGTGTGCTGTTCCTCGACGAAGCGCCGGAATTCAGGGTCAATGTGCTGCAGGCGCTGCGCGAGCCGCTGGAAGACCGGGTGATCAGCATATCCCGCGCCGAAGGGCCGCTGCGCCTGCCGGCAGAATTCCAACTGCTCCTCGCCGCCAACGCCTGCCCCTGCGGACGGCTTGGCATACACACACGCAGCGGCTTTGACAGAGGCAGCGAAAACCGGCACGGTGAGACTGACGATGGGTCTCAAGCAGAAACTTGGGCGTTAGGCGAAACACAGGGCTGCCTCTGCTCGTCGGATGAAATTTACCGGTACTGGCGCAAATTCGGCGGCGCGCTCCTCGACCGAATCGAGCTTCGCGTCCCCGTCATCCCGCCCAGGATCGACGAGATCGGCAGAAGCGAAAAAGACGGCGGCGAATCAAGCGCCGTCATAGCCCGGCGGGTGGGCGAGGCGGTAGAAATACAGCGTCGGCGTTTCAGGGACACAGGGATTCGCCGCAACGCCGCGATACCCGCCGGCAATATCGAAAAGCTGTGCCCCATGAGCGAGCGGGCGCAAGGTGCGCTGCGCAAGGCCCTTGCCCGGCTGGGACTTTCCGGCCGCGCCTACCACGGCATTCTGCGGGTCGCCCGCACCGTCGCCGACCTGGACGACAGCGAAATAATCGACACCGTCCACATCCTCGAAGCCGTACAGCACCGCCGCTACGGGGAAGACCCTTACGAGATAGTTACTATGGGCGTGTGAAGAATTTTTCGAAAAATTTCACGCAGAGGCGCAAAGGCGCAGAGGGCGCAAAGGAAGAATAGGGAGAGGGGGAGGAGTAGGAGGTAGGGAGTGGGGAACAGGGAGGGGGAGGAAGTAGGGAGTAAGGGGTGCGAAGTCTTTGTTTATATCTCATATCCATATCTTATTCCTATAATGATATTGTCGATAATATGAACCGATAAATATATCCTCACAAAGCTGCTGGTGGAATTCATTTGACCTCCATAGCTGTGGGAGGTAAACGGTTCATGATCAGGCCAAAAATCAACATATGATGTGTGTACAATTTCATTAACGAAATGCCGGGATAAAATTTCAAAATTTTCTCCGATGTAATTTCCTAATGTTATTTCATCATTTTTTTTATCGATATTAACGCAATACGGTATAAATGTATCATCATCAGTGTTTACATAATAACCAGGATAATATACTATCGAGAAAGAATCGTTTTTGACCCAAATTTCCTTTTCAGGACGTAAATAATCGTCTGGAAATACTTCTGTAATTTCAAAACCTTTTTTGCCGGTAAATTCATTGTAATCTTTCGGGACATCTGTAAATAAGTCTTCAAATATATTTTTTAATACTATTATTTCACTATTTTGCTTTTTTATTGTACATGATAATATACACAGTAAGCACATGTAAAAAAGTAACGCTTTCAAGAAACAGGAAAAGGGAAAACCGGTATTTTTATAGACTTTCAAAGTTATCTCTCCTATCTGTTGTTTTCTCTTACCTCTGCGTGCTTTGCGCCTTTGCGCCTCCGCGTGAAGAATTGGGAATTAAGTCCCTCTATCCTCTGTGCCTCCGTGTGATGAATTGGGATTTAACCCCCTCTTACCTCCGTGCCTCTGTGCCTCCGTGTGAGGTATTCGAATTCAACCCCCCAGCTCCGGGATTGCTTCCAAAACCGCGTCGCTTATCGGTCTGCCGCGGTGGGAGTGGCCCAACTGCCGATCGGGGCGGGTGGAGCCGTGAAAGTCGCTGCCCTCGGTGATGTGCAGGCCCAGCGACCTGCCCAGTTCCTCAAGGCGGCGGCATGCCTTGGGTTTGGCGATGGGATGCCATGCCTCAATGCCTCGCAGGCCGCGGTCTTTCAGGGCTTGTACCAGATCGGGGAGGCGGCCCCAGGCTACGTAGAGCGACATCGGGTGGGCAAGAATGGGAATACCGCCGGATTCGGAAATTACGGCGGCGGCTTCGTCAAAGCCGAGGCCGGCCTTGGGGACGAACAGGGGCTTTCCCGGCTTCAGGTAGCGGGAAAACGCCTGTTCCCGGTTTCTGACGATTTTTTTCGCCACCAGAAGGCTGGCAAAGTGCGGCCTTCCCACCGAATCGCCGCCCGCAATGGCAATAACCTCCTCCCAGCTTGCCTCTATGCTCAACTCGTGCATACGCTCAAGGATTTCGCGGTTTCTCGCCTCGCGGCGGCTGGATAACCCGGCAATCGCCCCCAAAAAGGCGGGGGTCGGCGAATGTATGCCCAGTCCCAAAAGGTGCATCTCTCCGCCGGGGCCAAGCCCGCTGATTGCGGCGTTCCCCTCCCACTTAATGCTTATCTCAATGCCGGGGATAAAGCGGATTCCGGCCGTTTTCGCCTCATTTCCCGCTTTTTCCAGGCCGCCCAGGGTATCGTGGTCGGTCAGGGCCAGGGCGCTAATGCCCCTTTTTGCCGCTTCCCGTATGAGCTGCGCGGGGCTGTAGTCCCCGTCAGAGGCGTCCGAATGGGTATGCAAATCGACCATCAATGCCATTCTAGCGGAAATGGTTGTTGACCTCTATGCCTTAAAGACTTAAAATAGAATCAGCGTCAAGCGGGTTTTATTTGTAAGGAATTGTTGCAGTGCCGAAACCTTTTCAGTTTACCACCGGTTCGCTCATTTACGCCCAGGGAGAAGATGCGGACAGAATCTTCATCCTGCAGACCGGCAAAGCAAGCCTGGTGTACCGGGACATGGAAACCGGCGACGACGTGCGCGATCAGGTGCTGCCTGGCGAATTTTTCGGCGTTAAGTCCGCGCTTGGCCGTTTCCCCCGCGAGGAAAACGCAATCGCCCTGACCGATTCAACGGCGCTGGCGTTTACCGTTTCCGAATTTGAAACGATGGCCATGTCGAACACCCGGATCGTTTTAAAGATGCTCAAGGTGTTTTCCACCCAGATGCGGCGCATACATACCCAGGTTTCGCGGCTTGTGGAATCGGCGGAGGTAAGACCGGAGGACGGCCTGTACGCCATCGGAGAGCGTTATCTGAAACTCAAACGCTATTCACACGCAAAATATGTTTTCAGCCGCTACCTTGCCCATTACCCGGAGGGAAGGAACGTCGATCAGGCGACAAAAAACCTTGAGGTTGTGGAAGTTGCCCTTGCCCTTGGCAATGATCCGGGCCAGGCGCGCGGCAGGGGCCAAAGGAGATAGGGGATACATGGAACTTTCATCGTTCGCCGGCTATACCCGGACTTTCCATCCTGATGAAATTATTTTTTCCGAATTCGAACCGGGTGATACGTTCTATGTGATCCAGTCGGGAAGGGTAAAGCTGGTAAAGAACGCCGGGGAATTCGAACGTACCCTTGATATTCTTGAGCCGCCGGAGATGTTCGGCGAGATGGCCATTCTGGAAGACTCGCCGCGCACCGCCAGCGCCATCGCCCTGGATCATGTGCGGGTGCTGGAATTAAACTCGGAAAATTTTGAAACGCTCCTTATGGGCAACCCGCAGATCGCGTTCAAGCTCCTGCGGATTTTTTCCAAGCGCATCTACGATTCCAAGCGGCGCTTTATGATCCTTACCCTGCCCGATCCCCAGTCGAAAATTGCTGACGTGTTTCTGATGCTTGACGAAACCCAGTCCAGCCGGAACAAGAGCGGAACAACCCGCGAATTTCATACCACCGTAGAAGATATCGCCCACTGGGCGGGAATGAGCGTGATACAGACACGGGAGACGCTGAACCATTTTGTCATGCAGAACCGCCTTGACATGAATGCCAACCGGATGATAGTAAAAAACATTAATGATTTTACCCGCTTCGTGAACGCGAAGCGCAATCAGATGTAATCCCTATCTGCCAAAGCCCTGCATCGCCTGCATTAAATTGGCGGGGTTCTTTCCGTACTTTGCCATTTTTTTCATCATGCCGCGCATTTTCTCAAATTTTTTGATCAGGCGCGCCACTTCCGCCACCGACGTGCCCGATCCCCGCGCTATGCGGCTGCGGCGCGGCGGCCCGATGATCAGGTGGTTCGCCCGTTCCTTGCGGGTCATTGAGGATATAATCGCCTCCTGCCGCTTGAGGTCTTCCTTGTCGATGTCCTCTTCGCTTATCTTTCCCTGCATTCCGGGGATCATCTCCAGCATCGACTGCAGGGAGCCCATTTTTTTTACCGAACGAAGCTGGCTCAGCCAGTCCTCCAGGGTAAAATTTTCCTTCTCCATTTTTTTCTGGAGTTCCAGGGCTTCCTTCTGATCAATTACTTCCTGGGCCTTTTCCACCAGGCTGACCACGTCGCCCATGCCCAGAATGCGGCCCGCCATGCGCTCGGGGTGGAATGGCTCAAAATCTTCCGGCTTCTCTCCGGTTCCGGTAAATTTCAGCGGCTTGCCGGTGATCGTTTTCAGGGACAGCGCAGCGCCGCCCCGTGTGTCCGAATCGAACTTGGTCAGCACAACGCCTGTCAGGCCGATTTTTTCGTCAAAGGTTTTTGCGATGTCCACAGCGGACTGGCCGGTCATCGAGTCGGCGACGAGGAGCATTTCGTCGGGTTTGGACGCGTCTTTCAGCCGGCCCAGTTCCGCCATCATCGGCTCGTCGATTTGCAGCCGGCCGGTGGTGTCGATGATCAGCGTGTCGATAAGGTTCTGCTGCGCCCAGGCAAGGGCGTTTTTGTATACCTGCACACTATTTGAGGCGCCCTCTTCCAGATGAACCGGTACCCCGATCTGCTTTCCCAACACGGCAAGCTGTTCCATTGCCGCCGGACGCACCAGGTCGCAGGCAACCAGCAGAGGTTTACGGCCTTCTTTTTTCAGGCGCAGGGCCAGCTTGGCGGAACTGGTCGTTTTGCCGGAACCCTGCAGCCCCAGCATCAGTACCGTGGAAATAACATCCGGTCCCCGCAGTTTCAGTTTCTGCTCCGCCTCATCGCCGCCGCCCAGATACGAAACAAGTTTATCGTGAACGATTTTTACAAATTGCTGGCCGGGGTCTACCGCACGCAGCACCTTTTCGCCCTTTGCTTCCTCAATTGTCGAGTTGACAAAACGCCGCACCACGCGCAGGTTTACGTCCGCTTCCAGAAGCGCCATTTTGATGGCGTCAACGGCGTCTTCAATATTTTTTTCGCTGATTGCCGATTTTCCCGCGACAAAGCGCAGGGCGTCGGTAACTTTTTGTGTCAGTTTGTCAAACATGTGCCATTCCTTGCCGTACTAATGTCCAAGCCCGTTCAGGAAATTCTCCAGAAAATCAATCGGCTCTATTTCCCGGTTCAGGATTTGGTGCAGACCGATGGATATGGGCATTTTTAGCCGGTATTTTTCTGCAAGCGCCTTTATCTGTTTTGCAGCGGCAACGCCTTCGGGCAGATAGCCAATCTGGTCTATCCTTGCGATAAGATCGTCAAGGTTGGCGAACGGTTCTAGCAGTTTTTTTTCGATGATTTCCTTGCCGAAGCGGCGGTTCCTGCCGTGAACAGAACGGCAGGTAACGTCAAGATCGCCGATGCCGGAAATGGAGGTAAAGGTTTCGGGGTGGGTAGCGCCCATCGCCACGCCGAGGATTTGTATCTCGTTGAGGCCGGCGGCAAGGAGCATGGACTCCGTTCCGTCTCCGAACATGTTTGCGCCACCCGGGGAGCCGCCGTCCCCCAGAGTTTTAAATGCGTCAAGCATTCCGAAAGCGATGGCGATAACATTTTTCGCGGCGGCGGCTACCTGAACGCCGCGCACGTCGAACGAGGAAAACACAAACAGGCGCTTTGTTTTTATCAAATCGCGGAAGCGGATGGAATTTTTTGCGCTCTCGCTTGCGGCGATAAGCCCGGTGATTTTGCCGCTCGACACTTCCTCTGCGTGGCTCGGTCCGGCAATGTATACCAGCGACTGCCGGTAAAAACCGGGAAGGTAGTCCTCCAGGGTTTCCAGGATTAGCCGCGGGCCTTTGCCCGTCGACAAAAAGCCCTTGGTCAGCACCGCGATGGCTGTTTCTCCGTCCTGAACCGATGGTACCGGAAGAATCTGCCTGACGGTTTGCAGAAGGTACAGCGAGGGAACCGCCAGGATAAGGTACTCCCGCCCCGATGCCGCTTCCATGATGTCCGTTGTAGCACGGATGTTTTCCGGAAGATCAATCCCCGGCAGGTAACGCGAATTCCGGTGATGCAGATTGATGTCGTCGCTGTTGTCCTGTTCCAGACTCCAGATAACAACGTCCTTTCCCTTTTCGGCGATAATTTTGGCAATCGCCGTACCCCACGCCCCCGCGCCGATAACCCCTATATGAGCTGTCATAATTTTCAACTATGGCATATTTCTGCAGATTCCTCAACCATCAAGCCGGTGCAACGGTGTTTTTTTTCAAACATTATGAGCATCTTTTGACGCAAAATTTATTTTTGCTTGCATTATCCGTTTTCTGTTTTAACCTTAATAGATGGCAACTGTATGCTACTAAAAGAAATTATTGATAATAAATTATGCCGCTTCGTCGAAGGTGCCGATTCATGGCAGGACGCAGTCAGGATTAGCTGCAGAGCGCTTGAAGAAGCCGGTATTGTCAGCGAGCGTTATGCGAATGAAATAATCGGCAGCCTGGTGGAAAACGGCCCGTACATCGTGGTGCTGCCAGGCATTGCCCTGCCCCATTCATCGGAGAATTCGCCTAACGTATTCGGGACGGCAATCGCCTTCACCAAACTTGCGCTCCCCGTTTTTTTCGATGATATTGGCGGCGAAAAACCGGCTTCGGTATTCTTTACACTCGCCGCGACCGATAACGCCCTCCATCTGAAAAACATGCGCCGACTTTTCACGATGCTCACCAACGAAGCATTATGCGCCGATTTGCGGGATGTAGCGTCGGAAGCCGAACTTTCGGCGCTGGATGCAAAGTATGAAAATTTCTAAATGGCCATTTGCGGCCATGAAGCCACTAAGAAAAATTGGGAGGAAGCATAATGCCGAGAAGTCTGAAGATCATTGTAGCCTGCGCCAATGGCGCGGGTACAAGCCTGATGATGAAAATGTCGGTGGAAGCGGTAGCCAGGGAACTGGGAATTCCCATCGAAAAAATCCACCACTGCGCCATGGCGGAAGGGAGAAGCAGCGCCAGCCAGTACGACATTGCCTTTGTTCCGCAGAATTTTATTAACATGTTCAGGGACATACAGGAAAAAGGAACCACGGTCATAGGGCTGCGGAATGTGTTAAGTGCCGTTGAGATTAAGGAAAAACTCAAGGCAACTGAACTGTACCAAAGTGAGTTTGTTCACAGCGGTTAAAATGCGTTTTAAAAAAAATAAACCAGCCTCCAGGGCGAAATCGGTGCGGGAAAAGCGGAATTCATCAAACGAATCGGCTGTGTGCATCGTGGGGGAATGACCGGCATGGTGTTAAGGGGAATCTCCGCGTCGCATGGTGTTGCACTGGGTGCTGTGTATATTTACCGTCCTTCTGATATTGACGCGGCTGAACGTTTTATAAAAAGCGATGCGGTTGAACGCGAAAAGGATCATTACGCAGAAGTCTGCGAAATCGCTGCCGGGGAGATACGTTCCATCCACGCCTCGATGGCGCACGATAAGCCGGAAAAGGCAAAAATATTCAGCACGCATCTGGACATTCTGTACGACCCGGATATCCGGAATGAAATAATCGAAGGCATAGAAGCGGAACTATGGGCGGGCAGTTGGGCAATTTGGAAAGCGTACGGGAAATTTATCGAGGTTATCGAAAAAACAAAAGATCCGGTGATCCGGGAGCGGTCTGTTGATTTGGAAGATGTCCGCAAAAGGATTCTGCGTATCTGGCACAGGCTTCCCGGCAGCAACCTTACCTCCCTGAGCGCTCCGGTGATCATCGCCGCCAGGGATCTCCTGCCTTCGGACACCGCTACCCTGGACCGGCGCAATGCGCTTGCCATCATCACCGAAACCGGCGGCGCATCTTCCCACTCGGCGATCATCGCCCGCAGCTACGGAATCCCCGCCGTCGTCGGCATTCCCCGCCTGCTTGAGTCGCTCAGGCAGAACGGTTTCGCGGCGGTGGATGCCCTTACCGGCGAGGTGTTCCCCGATCCGGACAATGAGACCCAAAAACGGCTTGCGGCGAAACGGGCACGATACCTCAGGGAGGCGGCGGAAATTAAAAAATTTTCGAAAAGGAAATCTGCTACAGCAGACGGCATGCGGATCGACATCGGCCTTAACATCGGATGCGCCGACGACGATGATCTGGCCGGCGCCACCTGTACCGATTTTGTTGGGCTGTTCCGCACGGAATTTCTCTTTATGGGGCGGAAAGATCTTCCGTCCGAGGATGAACAATTTGCGGCATACCGCAAGGTACTGGAACTCTACGGAAAACGGCCGGTAACGCTGCGTACACTGGACATCGGCGGCGACAAGCAGCTTGACTGCATGGAAACCCCGAAAGAGGACAATCCGTTTTTGGGGAACCGGGCGCTGCGGCTCTGCTTTGCGTATCCCGGCATTTTTAAAACCCAGCTAAGGGCCGCTCTGCGCGCTTCGGTTTTCGGAAACCTCCATCTTATGCTGCCGATGGTCGGCTCGATAGACGACATACGGCGCGCCAAATCCATTATTCAGGAAGTAGAAGACGATCTTGATTGTGATGGTATTGCGTATAACAGAGATTTCAGGCTTGGCATCATGATCGAAATTCCGTCAATTGCCATGATTGCCGATCTCGCCGCAGAAGAAGTCGATTTCGCAAGCATTGGGACAAACGATCTTTGCCAGTACCTTACCGCCGTTGACCGGATGAACCCCGAAGTATCCGGCTATTACCAGAGCTTTCATCCGGCGGTGTTCCGCCTCATCGGAAAGGTGGCGGGGCATTTTAGCGGCGCCGGCAAGCAGTTATGTGTATGCGGGGAGATGGGCGGCGACCCTTTTGCGGCGGCGGCTCTGGTTGGGCTTGGCCTCCGCAAATTGAGCATGGGGCTTTCATCGGTAGCGCAGGTCAAGCGGATGATATCGCGGCTCCCCATCCTGGCATTTGAGGAGATAGCCCGCACGGTACAGGAGCTTCCTACCGCAGATGAAGTTGAAAATTTTCTGAAACAAATACTTGGATAACGGAATAAACCATGTACGTAAAAAACGTAACGATAATTAACAGGCGCGGACTACATGCCCGTCCGGGATCGGACTTTGTCAATGCCGCGGGACAATTCAAATCGAAAATCACCATCCGCCGCACGGACGAAAATGGCGATCCGGTAAACGCGAAATCAATCGTATTTGTACTGAGCCTCGGCGTCGGCAGGGGAGTGGAGATAGAGCTGGCGGCAAACGGTGAAGATGAACAGGAAGCCGTAGATTTTCTGACGAACATAATAACCGGGGGTTTCGGAGATTTATAGCGCTTAATGAAAGCTACAAGGTATGCCGCCCGAAAAAACTCCGTAGCCGCCGGAGCGCCCTCCCGGTATTGATTCTGCGGGATGTGCGAACACGATTTAGCGGCGTCAATTTGTCAGGTTTTTACTCAAAATTCGGCTAATTCCAGGTTGCTTTTTTCCTTAATCTATTCTACTATATGCTTATTAGGGCACCTCGGTTTGTTGCCTGTCCAGTTCTGCTTTTTTATGTATTTGACCCATCGGCTTTGGAAAGAACCCATACAAATTAATTATGGAGGGCAACAATGGAAGTTGTCTATATTTTCTGTGAAGCTGCCTCTGTTCGGATTCCCTTTTTTAATTACGACCAGCATCTTTTCCGCCTGCTTGTGTCTGTGGGCGGCGGAGTTTGGGACAATGACCGGCAGGAATTTATTTTCGATCGCAGTGTTCATCCGGCGCGTTTTAGGTTTATTGCTTCGTATATCCCTTATGTCCAGGTTGATGAAAATTCTTCTTGTCGGATAAGCGTTTTTGGTTTTGGAAATTTTTCTCAGGAAGAAACACCCTGCGTAAACCCCGCTTCGGCTCTCAGTCCTCCGCAAAAAATATATACGATGCTTGGTCCTCTGCCGCCACCCGAAAAATTTCCGGAACGTTGGGAAAGTAAACTGGAGGCGGAACTTCGTTCCCGCAAATACAGTCCCCGCACCCGGCGCGCGTATGTATACTATAACCGCCTGCTGTGCAGGACTCTGCAAAAGTCTCCGGAGGATATTCACGGGGAAGATGTAACTCGATTTTTGGCGTCCATTGAGAAAGACAGGGAATATTCTGCTTCGTCAATAAACCTTGCAATCAGCGCAATCAAATTTTTTTACCGGGAGGTTATGAAAAACGGGGAGATTGATGAGCGCCACCGCCCCCGTAACGACGGCCGCCTCCCGCAGGTGCTTTCAAAAGAGGAAATCCGCAGCATTCTTGAGAAGGAAAATAACCCCAAGCACCGTCTGCTGCTGATGCTCGTCTATTCTTCCGGTATGCGGGTCAGCGAAGTAGTCGCGCTTAAAAGAGAGCATATTGATTTTTCCCGCAAGGTAATCTATATCCGGCTTGGCAAGGGTCGCAAAGATCGGTGCACGCTCCTTTCCGAAAACGCCGCCCGGTTTATCACCGAATACTGTGATTTTTTCGGGATACAAAAATGGCTTTTTCCCGGCCAGCCCCCAACCCGCCCCCTGTCAATCCGTTCAGCCCAGCACATTTTCGACAAAGCCGTCCATCGCGCCAATATCCGCAAGAAAATTTCGATTCACGGCCTTCGTCACACATTCGCCACCCACCTGCTCGAAAGCGGCACCGACATCCGTTATATTCAAACCCTCCTCGGCCACGCAAACATCCGTACCACCGAACGTTATACCCACATTGCCTGCCGCAACGTCCTTGCCATCCAAAGCCCCCTTGACACCATATTGTAATTCGTCACAAATTATTCACTTTGCTCAATAATCCCCATCTTTGGCTCTAACACGAAACTATCTTCACATATAACACAAGTTAGTGCTATAATACAAATGCATCTTACAATGTGATTTGCAGATTAACTTGAAAATAGTCTATATGGAGTTAAGCGCAAGTTTTTTGAATTTTGTGGAAAGTTGATAAAAATATGTATTTACAATAAACTTTTAATGTGATATGATTTATATAAAGGAGATATACATGAAAAAGAGTGGCGCATTAATAATGATATTATTGCTTGTTGGATCTCAAGCAATATTTTCGCAAGAAGTAATACCAATTGAT
>Ga0082212_10003826_pt1 | contig 21155 bp, 18 predicted proteins | sample TergutNt197P3_FD_71548 | JGI IMG/M metagenome (GOLD analysis project Ga0082212, IMG submission 71548) | Neocapritermes taracua P3 segment gut microbial communities from Petit-Saut dam, French Guiana - Nt197 P3 | ecosystem: Host-associated > Arthropoda: Insects > Digestive system > Gut ... | reverse complement strand
AAAGACCTGAATTTGACTGACAAACAGGTGGCCGACATCAAGAAGATAGAGGCTGACTTCACGACAAAACGGACAGCGTTACGTGAGAAATACCCCAATGATCGTGAAAAATTGATGGAGGAATCAACGAAACTGACTAACGAGCAAAATGCCAAAGTAAAGCCGTTATTGAAAGAAGACCAGTACAAAAAGTATCTTGAGATGCCCCAATTCGGAAGACCAGGCGGTCAAGGTCAAGGTCAAGGCGGCGGCCAACGTCAAGGCGGCGGCCAAGGCGGCGGTCAACGTCAAGGTGGCGGCCAACGTCAGAACTAAAATGTAACATTAAGTGCAACTTTATTACAGGGGAGTGCCGGAAATCGGTATTCCCCTGTTTTTGTGTGAATAAATCAAAATAAATATGTATCTTTGTAGGTATTAAAACACATAAAAACCCAAAAATAATATGGTAAAAATATCTGTAAATGAAGTTAATGACTGGGCAAAACAATTCTTATCAAAAGCCAATGATGAACTGACAAAAGATGAGGTAAAGGAACAGATAAAATATGCTTCATTAGTTCAAACACCTGAATATAAGACGTTCCTTTCAAGAATGTTGGACGAATCGTCACAAATACGGAATAACAGCAGATTGAATAAGCGGGTGTTGAAACTTATTAACGAATACGGAGTCCCTGATTTTTTCGGGACGTTTGATCGTATTCTGCTCTGGTTTTATAAGATGGGAGGTTTTTTGTTTCCATCGATAGCTATGCCTTTCTTTAAAAGGAAGCTGCGCGCCGAAACGAAAAAAATTATCATCGCCGAAGAACGTCCCAAACTGACTGCCCATTTGTCGCAACGTCGGAACAGCCAAATCGGGCAAAACGTAAACCTGCTAGGAGAAGTCGTGCTGGGCGACGGTGAGGCGAGGCGACGTTACGAGCATTATCTTGAAGCGCTGGAAGAACCGGATATTAATTATATATCTATCAAAATATCAGGCATATATGCACAGATTCGCCCTTTAAGCTATGCGCAGAACAAAGAAGAACTCTGCGATATGGTAGCGACAATCTATCAAAAAGCGATGGCACATACTTGTACAGATTATTCCGGAAAGCAACAAGCTAAATTTGTTAATCTGGATATGGAAGAGTATAAGGATGCACATCTAACCATGGATGTTTTTATTGATGTCCTGAGCCGTCCGCAGTTTAAAAATTATAGCGCTGGCATAGTCATTCAGGCGTATTTGCCGGATGCGGAAAAGTTGCAAAAACGCTTGCTTGACTTTGCAAAGAAACGTTTCGAAGATGGGGGCGCTCCATTGAAAATGCGGTTGGTCAAAGGCGCTAACTTGCAGATGGAAAGTATTATCTCGTCATTGAAGGGCTGGGAAAATCCGGTGTATCCAACCAAGATAGAAGTGGATGCCAATTACCTGCATCTGCTTGATATTGCCTTGCAACCTGAAAATATTAAACCCTGCCACGTAGGCGTCGCTTCTCATAATTATTTTACTATCGCATACGCACACCTGCTTGCAGAGAAATATGGCGTATCCGAATGGGTTACCTTTGAGATGCTCGAAGGGATGGCTAACAACCTGCCGCGTGTGATGCGTAAACTGCAAAAACAAATTATCCTTTATACGCCGGTCGTCAAAGCCAACCATTTCTTGAACGCCATTTCATACCTCGTGCGTCGCTTGGATGAAAATACCGGTAAAGATAACTTCCTCAGTTATACATTCAATTTGAAACTCGATAGCCCGCAATGGGTGTTCTTGGCCGAACAGTTTTCGGAGGCTTACTTGCTAAAAGATAGCGTCAGGACGACACCTTTCCGCGTACAAGACCGTACAAAAGCGACAGTTTTGACAACGGATGTAGAAGTGTTTAATAACGAACCGGATACCGACCTTGATTTGCTGCAAAACAGGCAATGGGCGCTGGAAATTTTAAAAAAATGGGAGAACATGCGAAACTTAACTGTACCGGTACAGATTGGGGATTTTGTGTCGAGTTCCGAACATCGGAAACGATATTATGACCGTAGCCGGAATATGGAGGTTTGTTTCTGTGAAGCGAATCTTTCTACCCTTGAACAAGTAAAAGCTATCATTGAAGCGGCGGAAAAAGATTCATCCGGATGGAGACAAACAACGGTTGTCTACCGAAAGAAAATACTTCATCAGGTAGCAGAAAAACTGAGCGACCACAGAGGTGAATTAATTGGATGTATGGCGGCTATTACCGGAAAAACATTCATGGAAGGCGATGTAGAGGTGTCGGAAGCTATCGATTTTTGCCGTTATTATCCGCTTTCGATGGAGACGTATGATAGTTTGGAAACGGTATCCTGTACACCTAAAGGGGTTATTTTGGTTATTCCACCCTGGAATTTTCCATTAGCTATACCGGTAGGCGGTGTTGTAGCGGCGCTTGCGGGCGGTAACACGGTTATCCTGAAGCCGGCAACCGTCGCGTTGCCGGTTGCGTGGGAGTTTGCCAAGTGTTTTTGGGTGGCGGGCATACCTAGAGATGTATTACAGGTAGTTTGTCCTGCCGACCGCGAATCGCTGGGATTCCTGACAGCTCATCCATCTATCAAACATGTGATATTGACCGGCGGCACAGATACGGCATTCCGTCTGTTGAAAAACAGTCCCCGCACGCCGCTATCAGCCGAAACCGGCGGCAAGAATGCTATCATCGTAACCGGTATGGCTGATCAGGATCATGCCATTCTGAATATTGTTTCTTCGGCTTTCAGCAATGCAGGTCAGAAATGTTCCGCCTGTTCGCTGTTGCTGTTAGATAAAAAAGCCTTCCACGATGAAAACTTTAAAGCGAAGTTACGAGATGCGGTGATGAGTATGCGAACCGGTAGCGTTTGGGACCCTGCAAACATCGTCGGGCCGATGATTGATAACGACAATGAAAAACTATTGTATGCGATCGAACATCTTGAACCGGGCGAATCGTGGCTCGTTGCGCCAGAATTTATGGATGAGAAGAAATATATTTTGAAGCCTACCGTCAAATGGGGCGTGAAACCTACTGGCTATGCTTTTAAAAATGAACTTTTTGCGCCGTTATTGTCGGTTATTTGTATTGACAGTTTGGAACAGGGAATCGAATATGCCAATTCGTCAGAATATGGTTTGACGGCAGGATTACAAAGTTTGAACGAAGAAGAGCATCAGATATGGCGGAACCGTATAGATGCCGGTAACCTTTATATAAACAGAGGTATCACAGGTGCGATAGTACGCAGACAGCCATTTGGAGGAATGAAACGCTCGGCTTTCGGTGGAGGAATCAAAGCCGGAGGTCCGAATTATGTTTCCTGTTTTGTGGAATTTTCCGAAAATGAACTGCCTACTATATCTGCTAGCACTCCTCTCAGCGAATTACTTACGGACGAAAAAGAGAAAAACCGTTTGAACTATGCCGCTGAAAGTTTTAAAAAGGCTTGGGAAGATGAATTTTCAAAAGAAAAAGACATCAGCCAAATCTATGGCGAGGAAAACATTTTCCGTTATTTACCACTAAAAAGCATCGGTTTCCGTATCTTTAAAAGCGATACACTTATCGACGCGCTATTTGTCGTGATGGCCGCCGATACAGCAAAAACGCCACTCACCGTCAGCATCTCGGATGACGACAGCAAATGGCAGTTGATCGAATCCATTACAGGAAAACTGGCAAATATGCAAGTCAAAAAGCAATCCACAGAAGCATTTATCTCAGAGATGGACGATTATGAACGTATTCGTACCTGCTCCAAAGACTTACCAGAAGCTTTTTATCAAAAAGGGGCAGCATTAGGAAAGCATATTGCAAATGCCAAACCACTTGCGGAAGGTCGCGTAGAAATGCTTCATTACCTGAAAGAGCAAAGTATTTCCTGTGAATACCACCGCTACGGAAGCATCTTCGGCGAAAAAGAAAATTGCGGGTGATCCTGTTCCGCTTCAAATGCAGAACGGAATGACGGTTTTTTGATGAGGAAATGCCGTTACCACTCTAAATTAAAAAAAATGAGCGAGACGTTTTCGATCGTCTCACTCATAATAATTAGGATTAGAAAGTTGCTAAATCAAGCTTCTTCCCACTGCTTACGTAGCATTTCTACGGATTTCGTCAGAAGTTCTTCTGTGCCGGATCCACATTCATAGCTTACATATTTGTTGTAGCCAATGATTTTCAACCCGCGGAATCCGTCCACATAGTTATCTGCTTCCACCTCCGGGTTAGGAATAATTCTTCTTCTTCGTCCGGCAATGTGTACATGCTGCAGGTATTTTCCGGCAGAAAGGAATGCGCCCATATCCGATGTATCTTCTTGGGTCATGTGCCAGAAATCGCCCATGCAGGTAACGCCAGGGTTATTGATGTCGCGGCAAATATTAGCGGCGTCGGATACTTGTCGCAGGTAGAACGCTTCGTTACGACGCAACGGTTCCAGGATGACTGTTGTTCCGTTTTCTACGGCAAACTTGCCAAGTTCATCAAACCATTTACACAGAAAATCACGTGTGTCCTGTGTATGGGGCAATGCCGGTCTTTGTCCGTTAAAAGCGGGAACGATGATGACTCCGGTTGAGCCTATTTTACCAGCTGCAACGATGATTTCGTGCATTGTATCACGACACCGGTTGCGTATCTCTTCATCTTCAGCAAGCATGAACCCATCGAAACCGGCACAAATAGCGCTAATTTTAATGTTACGTCCGTTCAATGCCTGTTTAAATTCATCAACGCGATTAGCAAGTCCTCTGCCACCCGGTTCTAATCCGGTCACGCCAAGTTTTTCCATGATGTCTAACTTTTGAACCAAAGTCAAGCGATTGCCTTCTCCTTCGGCGCGAAGCGTCCCTTCCTGAAAAGAGATGTTCAGTTTGGCGTCTGGGTTGAAAGGAACGCAACTTTTCGTCATGCAGCAACTGCTGGCGCTGTCGCAACCTGTGGTAGTTGATAAGGTAGCCAACGCTGCACTTCCAAGCGAAGCCTTGATGAAATTTCTTCTATTTAATTCCATGAAATTACGATTAATGATTTAATCTTAAAAATTCTATGGTCTTCCGGGAATAGGAATAATAGGATTACTCAAAATTTCCATTTTGCCGGTTGGGCTTAAATCGGGAGGAGTTAAATCCAAGTTAGAAGCGGTAATTTGATCCCACGTAATATCTCGTCCGGTGTAGGCTGCTTGGCGTCCCATCACAGCCATCATGTTGGATACGGCCAGTTCAGAAACCTGTTCGATGTGTTTTCCTTCGCGGATATGTTTTATCCAGTTCAATAATTCCAGTTGAGTAGAGTTGTTAACTTTAAAATTTTCTTTTTCAGCTTCTCTATCATATTTCCAGATTTCTTCGCCTGCAAGATTTCTTATAATTCCATCATTGTACCAAGCGCCTTTTGAACCCTGAATAAATTCTGCAACAGGACCGGTACACCCTGAAATTTGTCGGCACATACTGTGAACGTGAATACCATTTTCCATCGTGAAGTCAATGCTGAAATTATCATACATGTCTCCTGATGGACGACGATGACGCGAACCTACGCCGACAGCTTTCATTGGTTTCATGCCTGTAAACCATGTAAAGACATCTAAATTATGTACATGTTGTTCTACAATATGGTCACCTGATAACCAATTCCAATTAACCCAATTGAATATCATCGCTTCAGCATCCGACATGCCCGGTTGACGTTCTTTAGTCCAAGGTACAGAACCATTCCACCAAACAACACCTCCAGTAATTTCCCCGATTTTTCCATTCATAACTTCTTGGAAACCTGCTACATAATCACGTTGATGGTGACGTTGTGTACCTACGATTACTGATAAGTTTTTTGCTTGTAGTTGTTTTTGGGTAGCCATAACCGAACGATAGCCTGCCGCATCGACAAAAATAGGTTTTTCCATAAAAACATGTTTTCCTTTTTCAACGGCATATTGAAAATGTATTGGGCGGAAATAGGGCGGCGTAATTAACATGACCATATCAATATCACTGTCAATTACTTTTTTGTAAGCATCAAATCCAACAAAGCAGCTACTCGTAGGAACTTCATAGCCTTTAGCATCTCTCACAGTTCTTCTCCCTCTATCAATACCTGCTTGAAACATATCTCCTAATGCCGTTACCTTGACATTTTTTGTACATCTTAACAGGGCGCTTAAGTCACCGCAACCTTGTCCACCGCAACCAACTAGAGCTACTTTCAATTCCTTACCTTCGGCTTCAGCTTCTTCCAAACCAGGGATATAATAGCTACCCGGTTCTCTTATTGGCGTATATTTTGGCCCTTTATCCTCTTGGCAAGAAGTTAAAATGCCTGCTGCGCTTCCTGTTCCGACAAAACCTGCAGCGCCTGCAAGTGCGGAACCCTTCAAAAATGATCTTCTACTGATACTGTTCTTCTCCATGATGTGTAATTTTTAAAATGTTTGTAAAATGTTTACTTATTGTTTATTTAACTAAATTTAATTATTTAAAAAGTCAGCTTCGCACACGATACGGAAACCGATTCCTTTCATATCGGTGTACCACCAGATACTTTTTGGTTGTTGCGGGTCTGTTTTTATCCAGTCGTTATGATCTGTATAACCGCGTGCCGCAGAGCGTAAATCAGCGGCATCAGAATTGTAATATCCGCCACGTATCACAAATTCTTCGCCCTCAGTTTCCAGCGGGTTGGTAACATTCAAGTCGGTTTTGCTGTATGCTTTTGCCGAATATTTGTCTGCACAATATTCCCATACATTCCCATACATGTTTTTTAATCCAAATGGATTGGGTTTGACTCCATCCGGATCCTGGGTACGATTATTACTGTTTTTCCGGTAAAAAACATAATTTTTAATGATCTCCGTTTTTGCTGATGAAAATTTGCGAATGAACCCCTGATCCGAGTAGTCTTTCGGATTTCCTTCAAAGAAATAAGGCGTTTCGGTACCCCCTCTTGCTGCATATTCCCATTCGGCTTCGGTGGGCAGTCTATACTTTTTGCCGGTTATTAGCGATAACCATTGGCAAAAGGTTTCGGCTGCATAATGCGTCATAGTAATTGCCGGCATTATACCCACACCCCATCCCTGTTCAGGATTACCATAAGGCGGTGTAGGTCCTGAAACGGCGTCTAAGTCCGGACGTGTGTTATTCTCATAGATCACTTCAGGAGGCGTTCGTCCTTCGCTAAAGGTTTGTCCGAAGAAAGTCCAATATTGATCCCATGTAACTTGAATTTCAGACATAAAGAATGAACTCACGGTAACATTTCGTACAGGCGCTTCGTCTTCTTTGTGGAAAGGCTCTTTGGAATCGCTTCCCATTTTGAATGTCCCACCCGGAATTGCAATCATGTTGATTGTGTCCATTGAACCGGGTATCTGTTCGGTGAAATTTTCGAAGGAGGTAACAAGGGTAGGGGCATCAAATGTGGGTCCTGAGTTAGCGTTAGCGTCAAAACCTTTAATGCCGGTCATCTGCCCATGTACATAATTAGGATTGTAATGTCCCGCGTCTAAATGACAGCTAATACATTGCAGGTTGAGTTTTTTTTCGTTATCTTCGTAATAAAGGTGAGAGGTAATCGCATTGTCTTTGATTCCTGCAGGGAAAAGGTTTACGTGACATTCCTTGCACGATTGGTTCGGAATATATTTAATGGCATGTTCGAGTTCCGACTTCAAGTCCCAGTTATAATTGGCGCTGTCTTTAAAAAAGTATCCCCACGCATCTGTGATGCCAAGTTTCAGTTTGGCTGAATAGTGGTTCCATGTTTGGTGTTTGGGGGGCAGATGGCAGTCAATACAATGTACTAATACGCCGCTTTTACTATTGACATGCACCGATTGTTTCCAACTTTTTTCGACATGCGGATGCACGTGGCACATCATGCACGATTCGTCGCTTGAAAAGTAAACCGAAACCTGATAGGCAGATGCAAACAGGATTAAGCCGAGTACTAATCCGGCCAGGAATATCCATTTTTTGATTCCTTTTGTCTTTTCTTTTATTCTACCCATTTCACCCATTTTTGTTCGTTAGAATAACCGGAAGCAACCATTGTTTCAATGAATTGCATACCGCGCAGCCCATCGTTCACGTTCGGGAAGTCGGTATATTCGGCAGGAGGCGTTTCGCCTGCTGCAAGCGCTTTAACCGTATAAAAGAAATTACGGTATATATTGGCGAAGGCTTCGATATAACCTTCCGGATGTCCTCCTGGCGTGCGTATGTTCCATTTGGTAAAGTCGCTTAAATAAGCGTAACCGCCACCGATACGTACGACCTCTGTTGGTCTATCCGGCCATTTCATAAGGAGCGTATTCGGTTCTATCTGGTTCCATTCAAGTCCGCCTTTTTCTCCATATACCCTTATCTTGAGGTTGTTTTCTTCGCCAACGGCTATTTGTGTCGCCTGGAGTATGCCGGTTGCGCCACTATCAAAATGCAGGAACGCAGCGGCATCGTCGTCAATCGGTCGTCCGGGAGCGAATGCTTTGAGTTCGGCGCAAAGCTCCGTTACTTTTAACCCGGTAACATATTCGGCTAAATGCCAAGCATGTGTCCCGATGTCGCCTACGCATCCGCCTTTTCCCGAAAGTTTGGGGTCAGTACGCCAACCGGCATTATTACCGCCCAGCAGTTCGATACGTTGAGCGAGCCATCCCTGCGGATATTCTACATACACACGACGAATGGCGCCAATGTCTCCGCGCGCGATTCGCGTTTTTGCTTCTTTCACGGCAGGATAGCCCGAATAGGTGTGCGTAAGCGCCAGCGTGCGTCCGCTTTTTTCAACTTTTTCCTTCAACGATTTGGCCTCATCGAGTGAAAAGGCGATGGGTTTGTCGATAACAACATCATAACCACTATCTAAAGCCATGGCTGCCGGTTCGTAATGAACATGGTTAGGCGTAACAACAACCACAAATTGCATACGTTCATTTGCTGGAAGTAGCGCTTCCTTTTCAAACATCTCGTGATACGTTTTGTATATCCTGTTTTCCTGAACAAAATAAAAGCGACCAGATAGAAGCGAAATTTCAGGGTCTATACTAAAACATCCGCATACTAATTCGATTTTATTTTCCATTAAAGCGGCACGAATATGAATGGCTCCGATGAATCCATCAAGCCCTCCGCCAACAATTCCCATGCGTAACTTACTGTTTTTCATAATGTTCTATTTATTTATTAGTGAATAATCGTATTTTTCAGCCCCTAAAAGTACAACATTTTTTATAATAAACAAGCGATAGTACATTTTTTTTTTAACTTTGCAGCGCTTATAGCGCAAAAACAATGGAAGGAATGGAAGAAAAGAAGATGGTTCTTCGTACGGAAGACTTAGTGAAAAAATACCGTAATCGTACGGTTGTTAATCATGTGTCCGTCAATGTACAACAAGGAGAGATAGTAGGTTTGCTGGGGCCGAATGGCGCTGGTAAAACGACGACTTTTTATATGACGGTAGGTCTTGTCACCCCGAATAACGGTCGTATTTTTTTGGATGATCTGAATATTACCAATTTCCCGGTTTATAAACGCGCCCGAAAAGGTATCGGTTATCTGGCGCAGGAGGCTTCTATCTTTCGAAAAATGACGGTGGAGGATAACCTTCGCGCTGTGCTTGAGATGACCGATAAACCTAAGGAGTATCAGTACGAAAAGATAGAAAACCTTATCGAAGAGTTTGGCCTTCAGAAGGTTCGTCGAAATTTGGGGGACCGTCTTTCTGGAGGCGAACGACGACGTGCAGAGATCGCTCGCTGTCTGGCCATCGACCCGAAATTTATTATGCTTGACGAACCGTTTGCAGGCGTTGACCCGATAGCTGTGCAGGATATTCAGACGATTGTCGGACGGCTGAAACACAAAAATATAGGGATACTCATCACCGACCATAATGTACATGAGACGTTGAGTATCACCGACCGTGCTTACCTGTTGTTCGAGGGGAAAGTGTTGTTTCAGGGTACAGCGGAGGAGTTGGCGGAAAATGCTATCGTGCGCGAGAAATATCTGGGGAGAGATTTCGAACTCAGGAAAAAATATGTGTAGGATCAAAGGATGCTGAAACAAGTTCGGCATGAAGTTAAAAAAAACTTCCGACCCAGTTAGGGGCGGAAGTTTTCATTTCATTGAACAAAAAAAAACAGTTATGTTCTTGGTATAGCTTCTTTAACGACCATGCGGCGGCCGTCAAGATCTTTTTCATTCAATTCTTCAATAGCCCTTCTCGCTTCATCATCATCTTGCATTTCAACAAAAGCAAAGCCTTTAGAACGACCAGTGTCGCGGTCTTTAACTACTTTGACGGAATCGACTGTTCCAAAACGTTCCATCACAGTTCTCAAATCATTTTCCCGAATACGGTAATTCAGGTTTCCAACGTAAATGTTCATAAAATTTTAAATAAGTAATAAATAAATCACAGCAAAGGAACGGATAATTTTTAGAAAAACAAACATTTTTTGAAAAAAATTAATTTATTTGAATTCTTCCCATAAAACACCATAGATTGTTTGCTGCGTTTCGTTCACAAGTTTGAGGAGATTTTCTTTGTTATTGTCTTCTTTTCGATGCGGAAAAACAGGTGGATGTATCGTCATTTCGATGCGATGCGGACGAACATTCCACGAGCCGGAAGGCATTACTTTGTAGGGGCCATTGAGCGTAATCGGCACGAGTGGCAACTGGAGATCGACTGCAATTTGATAAGCGCCTCGCTTGAAATTCTGGATATGTCCGTCGGATGTACGACCACCTTCAGGGAAAATAATGAGAGACTGGCCGGCTAAGAGATTTTTTTCGGCTTCTTGAATACTTTTCTGCGCATTGCGGGCAGATGAATAATCGACAAAAATGAAACCGGCCATACGGCAGGCAAAGCCTACAAACGGGATTTTGGCAAGCCCTTTTTTCATCATCCATTTGATTGGCGCCCCCAGATATCCATAGATAAGAAAGATGTCATAAGCACCCTGGTGGTTTGAAACAAAAACGTAAGATGTTCCTTTTTGAATATTTTCTCGCCCATTGACCTTCACTGGACACAGGGTTAGAATACATGCAATCCGCGCCCATATCATGCCGGGTATATAAGAAAAAATGCGTTTTCCGCCTAACATACAGCCAATACTGGTGGAGAGCGCCGTAAGAAAAGTTATCACGCCATATACAGGAAGCGCGACAACCCAAAAGTAAAATATGAATAGAATTTTGAGCATAGTTGTATCCATAATTAGCCGCAAATGTAAAAAAAATGACTGTTATTTTAATTTTTTTTTTAAAAAATTTTTCAATTCGGTTTATTATTGCTTAATTTGTGCCGGAAAATCGAATAAAAAATAGATAAGTATTAATACAATGAACACGTTAATGAAAAGTTTGGGAGGAATTATTCTTCTCGTAGGAGTGGGGATACTGTTGATTCCTGCAATAAAGGAAATAAATAACAACAACTATCTGCTTGCCGGATTAATTACGATTATTCTGGGCTTTTTATTGCATATCTTTCTCAATAAGAAGTTTGAGTAAACCACTATTCCATCGCTTTATAGATAGCATCCTGAATTCGGGTACGGATATTGAGCGTAAATAACCGGTTATTGACCCTTGATGGGAGGGTGCGATTGCTGAGAAAGATGAAAATCAAGTTGTTATCGGGGTCGATCCAAAAACAGGTCCCGGTAAATCCTGTGTGGCCATATACAGATGGAGGCGTCAGCTTTCCACACGGCGACAAGTTGAGATTCTGTGCATCCGGTTTATCAAACCCCAACCCCCTACGGCTTACCGTTGATTTACTTTCGGTAAATAACATACAAGTCTTCTTTGAGAGGTATCTCTCGCCGCCATACGTCCCGTCATTCAAATAAAGCTGCAGAACCTTAGCCAAGTCGTTAGCAGAAGCAAAAAGTCCCGCATTACCTGAAACGCCGCCCTGAAATGCCGCCGCTTCATCGTGTACATACCCTTGTAATACCTGTTTACGCAGGAATCGGTCATTCTCAGTTGGAGCAATCAGGGCAGCATCTATTTTTCGTAAAGGATTGTACGTCATGGTAGTAGCTCCTAATCGTTGATAAAAACTTTCATCTAAGAACCTGTCCATACTTGTTAATGTTTGCTGTTCAACCATTTTTTTTAACAAAATAAAGTTGATGCAGCTGTACAGGTATCTGCCTTTCGTTCCCATCCTAGCATTCGCTATACCAGACATGATGCTATCGGCAAACGAGCTATTAATATATAGATCGCGCGCGACCTCAGTCTCGAAGCCTGACTTTTTATTCCTTGAGACAAGGTCGGAGTGAAACCGAAAATTCGTATTGACATACGAGCGCGCATCGTATTGTATCGTATGATTATTGTCCCTTCTGCCACTAAACAGCGTTCCGATGTAACTTTTCTTGTCAATCGCCATTTCAAAGAAGTTAATAGTCGCGGGTAAACCGGATTGGTGATATAGTAAATCCCTTATTATAAGGTCTTTTTTATCAGTTCCTCGTAATGTGGTCACATAATCGGATACTTTATGGGTGAGCTGAAAATGGCCTTCATCGTACGACTTCATCACAGCAAGGAGCGTTCCTGCGGCTTTCGTCACTGAGGCAAGGTCATAAACGGTATTTTCCGACACTTCATTGTTGCCCGAATAGTCCAAAAATCCGAATGATTTGTTATAAACAATCATCCCGTCTTTGGCTACTAAGATCCTACAGCCCGGATAGGCTTCTTTATCTAATCCTTCACGGACAATCGTATCAATGGCAAGCAGTTTGTATGGGTTGATAGCTACTTCGGCAGGTTCGTGAAATCCCAAACGCTTTTTTTCAGTGCGTATGCCAGTTCCAGCAGGATACATGTTGGGTATGCAAACGGGTAAACTTCCTTTGGCTGGTATGCCTCCGAAAATGACCTGTGCGGCATAATTTTGGGATAACGGCGTCGGCTCGAAAGCAATCAGAATAGCTTTGGCATCCGCGGCTGTTGTTCTGAAATACGCACATTGGTATGGCACGGTAAAAAATAGAAGAACAAGGTCTTTTGCGGCAGCTATTTTTTGCAGTTCGGTGAAATCCCGTGCCTGTGTGTTATGAACGCTACAAAGGATGACATCATAATCTTTCAATTTGTCGAAGGTTCTTTTTTTCTCCTGCTCGTTGGCATTTGCTGCCAGCGTAAAGCAATCGACTGCATCGTATTTTTTTAGTATGGTATGAAAATCATTATTGCTGTCGCTCCCGATAGCTATTGCAGCTATACGATTCATATTCAGCTGTTTCAGCGGGAGGATGTTTTCGTTATTCTTAATAACCGTGATTGCTTCGGCATTTAATTTTGCATTTATCCATGTAGTATGAGGGGTATTCAGCCTTTCATGTAAGGAATCAGTTGAGATGGGTTTGAAACGATGGAGGCCAACGATATATTTATAACATAAGATACGCCGACAACGCCGGTTCAGATCGTTCATGTCGAGTTCTTTGCGCCGGACAGCCTGTTTGACGGTCTCTACCTCCTTCTCTGTATTGACGGGGCCTACTAATATATCATTACCGGCTTTTAAAGCAAGAACGGCAATGCTTTGATTTTTAATTGTTTCTACAGCCTTCATCGCCAATCCGTCAGTGAAACACAAACCACGGAACCCCATCTTGTTTCTTAAAAGATCGATTACCACTTCACGTGTAAAAGAACTCGGTCGTCCGTTGGTACCTAATGCCGGAATGTTCAGGTGAGCGACCATGATCCCTGCAAAGCCGCTCCGTATGAAACGGGTGAAAGGATATAATTCCGTCTCTGTTAATCGTGCCATGTTATGCTGGATGGTGGGAAGGGCATAATGTGAATCGTTGTTGGTATCGCCATGTCCCGGAAAGTGTTTTGCCACGGCGATGATACCTGCTTTTTCAAGTCCGCGCGAATAGGCCACGGCTTTGCGCGTAACCTCTTCGGGGTCTTCGCCGAATGACCGGATACCTATGACCGGATTTCGCGGGTTACTGTTTACATCGACAACAGGCGCAAAATTGATATGGATACCCATCTCACAGCATTGACGTCCCACTTCCTCTCCGTATTGTTCTATCAGGTTAAGGTCGGATACAGCGCCAAGCATCATATTTTTTGGGAATCGTGTAGTGTTATTAAGTCGCATAGATAGCCCCCATTCGCCATCTAAAGCAATAAATAAAGGTACGCGCGCTTCTCTTTGCAGACGGTTTGTTACTTTTATCTGCGCGTCAGGCTCACCCTTATGAAACAAGACGCCACCGATTTTTTGGTTGTTGACTAAATTTACTAATTTGTTTATATTATGTGATGTTGTGGTTGGTTCAGCGATAATCATAAACAACTGGCCGATGCGTTCATCATCATTCATTCGCTCAAAGACCGAATCGACCCATTGAAGCATTTTTTCTTGGTTTGTAGTAGAATATAATTTCGGGACAGTTTGCGACCAGGCAGAAATGAACGGTAAAAAAAATAGTAATAGATTGATAATCTTTTTATTATCCATATGTCGACGTTTGAATTGCGATGCAAAGATAGTGAAAATTAAAGAAACAAAAAAGGAAAATTTTTGTCGAAACGGGTATTTATCGTAAATAAAATCTGTATATGAAACGAGCATGTACCTTAATACACCCAAGTAAATGAACATGCGAGTTCCGTATGACCGAAATATAAAAAATCAAAAAATGTACGTATGAAATAAAAAAACCACTAACTTTGCCCCCAAAATTTGAAGTATGTTTGAAAATTTAAGTGATAGACTTGAACGTTCGTTTAAGTTGTTGAAGGGTGAAGGCCGAATTACCGAAATCAATGTGGCGGAAACACTCAAAGACGTCCGTCGCGCACTATTAGACGCAGATGTCAATTATAAAGTCGCGAAGCAATTCACCGATACCGTCAAAGAAAAGGCGATGGGTCAGCAGGTGCTCACATCGTTGAAACCCAGTCAGTTGATGGTTAAAATTGTGCACGATGAACTGACGAAACTGATGGGCGGTTCATCCGTTGATGTCAACCTGAAGGGGTCGCCTGCTATCATACTGATGTCGGGGCTTCAAGGGTCAGGTAAGACAACCTTTGCCGGTAAAATAGCCAACATGCTACGGAGTAAACGCAGTAAAAACCCGTTACTTGTCGCGTGCGACGTTTATCGCCCCGCAGCTATTGAGCAGTTACGCATCCTTGGCGAGCAAATCAATGTGCCTGTTTATTCCGAAGAAGAGAACATGAATCCGGTCGAGATAGCCCGCCATGCCATATTAGAAGCAAAAAAAACCGGTAAAGACCTTGTCATCGTGGATACTGCCGGTCGGTTGGCAATCGACGAAATGATGATGCAGGAGATCACATCCATCAAGGACGCTATCAAACCGGACGAGATTTTGTTTGTCGTAGATTCTATGACCGGTCAGGATGCTGTCAACACAGCCAAAGAATTTAACGACCGCCTCGACTTTGATGGCGTTGTACTGACGAAGTTAGATGGCGATACACGCGGTGGCGCCGCTTTATCTATCCGTTCGGTTGTCAATAAACCGATCAAATTTGTAGGAACCGGCGAAAAAATGGATGCGCTGGATGTGTTCCATCCGCAACGAATGGCCGACCGTATTCTGGGCATGGGCGATATCGTTTCGTTAGTAGAGCGTGCTCAGGAACAGTTCGACGAAGAAGAGGCCAAGCGCCTGCAACGACGTATTGCAAAAAATCAGTTAGATTTCAACGATTTTCTGAAACAACTCCATCAAATTAAAAAGATGGGTAACATCAAAGACATCGCTTCAATGATTCCGGGTTTTAGTAAGATGATGAAAAACATGGACATCGACGACAATGCTTTTAAAGGCATCGAAGCCATCATTCAATCTATGACGCCGACAGAACGCGGCAATCCAGCGCTATTGAATGGTTCGCGCCGTCAACGCTTAGCCAAAGGAAGCGGTACTTCAATTCAGGAGGTTAATAAATTTCTACGTCAGTTTGATGATATTCGTAAAGTGATGCATAACATGACCACAGCGAAAGGACAAAGACAAATGCCATTGCGTCGCAAATAGACCGGAATTTAAAGATTAAAAAGATGACGATTATGATTGAGAATACATACAAGTTGATAGATGGCAAAGCCATTTCTACGCAGATCAAAAAAGAAATGGCCGATGAGGTTGTTCAGATTAAAAAAAATGGCGGTAAGATTCCACATCTGGCCGCTATCCTTATCGGGCATGACGGAGGTAGTGAAACATACGTGGCAAATAAAATCAAAGCGTGTGAGGAAACCGGATTTCAGTCCACGCTTATCCGCTACGAAGACGATGTGACAGAATCGGAAGTACTTGATAAGATAGAAGAACTGAATAACGACAAGGAGGTGGACGGCTTTATCGTTCAGACACCCTTGCCGATTCATATCTCCCCACAAAAAGTTATCGAAGCAATCGATTACCAGAAGGACGTGGACGGATTCCACCCAATTAATATTGGTCGCCTGATCTTAGGGTTACCCTGTTTCAAATCGGCTACTCCTGCTGGCATCATGGAATTACTCAAACGGTATGGTATCGAAACGAAGGGTAAACATTGCGTTGTTCTCGGCAGAAGCAACAATGTGGGCAAGCCCGCAGCTATGCTTATGATGCAAAAAGCCGTTCCCGGCGATTGTACGGTAACAGTCTGTCATAGCCGTTCAAAGAACCTTACCGAGATGTGCCAAAGCGCCGATATTATAATAGCAGCGCTCGGTTCACCCGAATTTGTCAAGGCATCCATGGTTAATGAAGGAGCAGTAGTTATTGATGTTGGCACCACGCGCGTCCCCAGTAACTTTACAAAAAGCGGTTACAAGCTGACTGGCGATGTTGTATTTAATGAGGTAGCGCCTAAGTGCAGCTATATCACCCCAGTTCCCGGCGGCGTAGGTCCCATGACCATCGTTTCATTGCTCCGTAACACCCTGTTAGCCGCCAAAAAAGAGATTTTTGTATCCCGTTAGGGAAAAGGTACTAACAGAATAATAAATGCGTGTTTTGATTCGGTTGCCCTAAAAAATCATGAAAATTATTGGAATTCTAAAAATTATCCTTACCTTTGCAGCGAATTTTAGCTTGTTGACAATGTATTACCAAAAATTGTCATCTGTAACATGGAGTTTGTAGCTCAGTCGGTTAGAGCATCGGATTGTGGTTCCGAGGGTCGTGGGTTCGAATCCCATCTTTCTCCCTTCTCTTTAGACCCCCGCGAAAGGCAAATCTTTTCGGGGGTTTTCTATTACGTCAATATTAAGAAAAGATGAAAGAATGTAAGAAATGTATTTTAACTGATGCATATCCGGGTCTATCCTTTAACGAAGAAGGCGTTTGCTCGATGTGTGCTACTAATCATGTGTTTATCCCATGGGGAGAAGATAAACTGATTCGGATTTTCGAGACTGCGAAAAGAAAAAAACGGGGCGAATATGATGTCTTAGTCCCTTTGAGCGGCGGAAAAGACAGTATGTACATCCTTTATTTAGCTGTCAAGGTTTATAAACTGAAAGTCCTGACAATGACTTATGATAATGGATTCACTTATCCGTTGGCGATTGAAAATATGGAACGGGCAGTCGAAAAGATGAAAGTAAAGCATATCGTATGCAAGCCGGATTATGATATGTTGAAAAGGATATACAAAAATATACTTATTCTTTCGGGCGATGTTTGCGGCGCCTGCGGGATCGCGATTAGGACCAATATGTATAAGGTCGCAAAAGATTACGGTATTCCTGTCGTTTTATTAGGTACCTCTCCGCTGGAAGAAGATTCTTTTCTGCCTGATACGACCAATGATATTATTCGTTTTAAATATATTATGAGAGAAGCCGGATGTTTATCAACCAAGCAGATGAACGATTTTCTGATATATCCGGGTTTGAATTTTGTTAAACTGTCATTAGGGAAACGAATGGGTAGCTTTCCGAAAGAGGTCTGCCCTTTGTTTTATGTAAAAAACCCGTCTGATAAAGAGATGGGTGAAATTATTGTTAGAGAATTAGACTGGCAAGAGGACACCAGCCGCGAATACTCCAAGCATTTTGACTGCTTTGTAGAGCCTTTTACAAACTACGTTCGTTCGCATATTTATGGTTATGAGAGGCGAATGTGCCAGTATAGTACGATGGTGCGTCGCGGCGAAATAACAAAGGAGAAAGCTGTTAGTCTATACAGGTCTGATAATGTGATGAATAAACCGGCAAATTATCAGATAATCCTCGATATGTTAGGCATGGACGAAAAGGATATGGAGCAAGCGCTTAAGGTAAAACCATTGAAATATGAAAAACATATATCGAAGGTTAATAAGCTGTTTATTAAGCTTATGAATTTATACAAAAAAGCCTTTAAATAATTTCGATACTTAGAAAAGATTAAGAATTTTTCTAACATTGTGATATTTCATTTCCCTTGAACGACTAATGGCGATAGTTATGTATCTTTAGAAAAAATAAAGAAAATGGAAAAACAAAAGTTAGAAGCAGAATTTTTGGTTATGGTGCAAAAAAACAACCGCATCATCTACAAGATTGCTTCTTTTTATGCTGACGACAACAACTATTCGCTGGATGACCTTTACCAGGATGTAGTGTTGAATTTATGGAAAGGATTCCCGAAATTTCGAGAAGAGAGTAAGGAATCTACTTGGATTTACCGTATTGCTTTAAACACCTGCGTTTCGTTCTACCGAAAAAACAAAAGTCGGCCGACTTTTGTTGAACTAACGCCCGATTTGAAAGCATACACGGACGACAATGAAGCCGTAGCAGAATTATATGCCTGCATCAACCTGCTGGGGAAATTGGAACGTGCGCTGATTCTCCTCTATTTAGAAGACCGCCCATATAAGGAAATAGCCGAAATCATGGGCATTACCGCTACAAACGTAGCCACTAAAATGAACAGAATTAAGTTAAAATTGAAACAAATGTCAAAAATGTAAAAACTATGGAATTAGATGAAATTAAACAATTATGGAACGAGATCGACCTGTTAAAAGAAAAACAACAAGTAAGTAATAGCAGAATCAAAGATATGCTTAAAAATCAAGGGGAAAGCGCCCTCGCCAGATTAATTAATACCGCAAAAATCTATTCGATTATCATCATCCCATTAGGCATGTTTTTTTGCCTTGTATCGTATGATTTTTTTAAAGCAGGCGGTTTTTATATGGTTTGGCCTTTATTGTTCTTGCTGATATGCACCTTGTTGGAACCGCTCGAAATTTATTTGTATCGTTTGCTAAAAAGCATTGACTTTTCTGTCATGCCGGTAAAAGAAGTATTGAAAAAAATAACTAAATATCAGGGTATTATCCAAAAAAGCAAGCAATACGGAATGGTTATTGGTATCACATATCTGGGAATATGGTACTATTTATTTTACCATCTGATTTTCGGTTCGGAAATCAATTGGCTCATGATATTTTTTATGATTGGTATGTGTCTTGCTGTAGGAATATCAATACCTTTCTTATACAAAAAACTCTACTTTAACCATATCAACCGCATAAAGGAAAGTTTGAATGAATTAAAAGAATTTGAAGAATAATAAAAATATTTGAAAATGAAAAAAATAATCTTTTTTGTCGTGCTGGCTGTTGCCGCATGTTCACTCTCCGCTCAATCGGGAACCGGTCATTCAGGTTCCGTGTTATGGAAAATTTCGGGAAAAGACCTAGCGAAACCATCCTTTTTACTAGGTACTTTCCATCTTAAATCCGGCGAATTTTTAGACAGTATTCCGGGAGCTATAGCGGCATTTCAGTCCTGCGAACAAGTAGTCGGCGAATTGAACTTGTCGGATATGGCCGGCATGCAACTTCAATTGCAACAAGCGATGATGATGACGCCCGACACCACGTACAAGATGCTATTTTCAGATGAAAATTACATGTTTGTAAGTGAAAAAATTGCTTCAACACTTGGCGCCGGATTAGAGCAACTAAGCATGTTTAAACCCGCAGCCCTCCAACTGATGGTCGTAGCGCTTGCCTACACCAAATTTTTCCCTGATTTCAACCCGGCGAATGTTTTGGATGCTCGTGTTCAGTCCGATGCCGTGAAAGCGGACAAAACTGTACAGGCATTTGAAACTGTTGATGATCAGATTCGCATTCTTTTCGGTATCATGAATTTGCAACGTCAGGCAGAAGTATTACTATGCAGTATGCAACATTTGGAAAAATCTATGACAATGATTCCCGAATTAATCGACGATTATAACCGCGGCGATTTAGACAAATTGTATCAGCTGATGAAAGAATCCGACGATTGCCCTTCAACCCCAGAGGAAGAAGATGCGGTGAATAAAGACCGGAATTTAGCCTGGATGAAAAAACTGCCGGAGATAATGCGCGAAAAATCAAGTTTCATAGCTGTCGGCGCCATTCACCTGGCAGGCGAAGAAGGCTTGCTCAACCTGCTTGAAAAATCAGGCTATAAAGTAGAGCCGATAACCGACAAGTAACATCGTTTATAGTCTGAATTTTTATATATTTAGCAAAGTAGGAGTGAAAAATTGCAATAATGAGTAAAGCACATCGAAAATTTCTTACCGAAAATGAAAACTGGCGACGAAAATCTGGCATAAACAACCAAACTGTTGAGACATATAATTAGCAGGCAGGTAATAAAGATTGTAATCGGTATGGTGATTAGTTACAAATTCACGTATGTCAAAAAGAATGATTTTTTTTCAGTATTGTCAGTGGATTATTGCGGACAGGCAATGATGCGTGATGCAACAGGATATATAAAATAGCAATTTTGCCCGCTAATTCCGGAAATGATGATTGCCTTAACACTGCGATTTCGGCAATTAATTTAACAATTCGTTCACCTGTTCGATTGAAAGCCCGGTCAGGGAAATTATATCTTCGATAGAAGTATTTCTATTCAGCAGTTTTTGAGCAAATTGTCTGTGTTCCTCCTTTTGCCCTTCCAGTATGCCCATCGTCTTTCCTTCCAGTATGCCTGCTTCTTTTCCTTCCAGCCTGGCGCAGTTGGCAATGTCGCGCATCATTTTTTGACCTTCCAGTATGCCTGCTTCCTTTCCTTCCATGCGCGCACAGTTGGCAATGTCGC
>Ga0082212_10003825_pt1 | contig 21157 bp, 13 predicted proteins | sample TergutNt197P3_FD_71548 | JGI IMG/M metagenome (GOLD analysis project Ga0082212, IMG submission 71548) | Neocapritermes taracua P3 segment gut microbial communities from Petit-Saut dam, French Guiana - Nt197 P3 | ecosystem: Host-associated > Arthropoda: Insects > Digestive system > Gut ... | reverse complement strand
ACTAAATCATTGCCGCTACAGACAGGGCAACGTAATTCTTCCTTGTGTATCATGCTTTTTTTGACTGCAAAGATATATAATTCAACGTAATTATGACACTACCCAAATTCGCGGTATGCGGCTACGTTATAACGTTCGCATGTTGCAAAGAAACTTTTACAGGCTTCATCGGGATTGGCGGGCCCGGCAAAATCCAATCCGTTCTTTTCGGCATATCGTTTGAATATGTAATATCCTTTAAGCCAAACATGCGCTAACGGCAAACGTTCACGACGCAGACGATCTACAAACTCGCTTTTTTCGGCTACGGCGATGGCGTTATCAATAATTGCGGTTGCCTCGCTAAGCGTCTCGTAATCAAGCCAATCGTCAGTATTCTCTCTGAAACAACCTATGTATTCCCCCGACGATTCCGCTTTGTTTATGAGTGTATCAAGGTACGCTAAAAGCAACGGAGCCGCCTTATTTCCATAATAACCGTCTATAAATTCGCGTATTAGCTTCTTTTCGTCGAGCAATGGATTCCATAATAATTTAGAAATCACCCAATTGCGTAAATATACAAAATCGCCGACAGTGCAGTAGGCATCGCCTTGTTCAAACAATCCTATGGTTCCATTATCCACGAAAAAACGGATGTTGGGCGCTAATACACGGAGGTTCGGATGCGGTAGGATGGACGATGTGAAATTGGTGACATAATCCCAGACAAAAAGCTGTTTAGAGATTTTATTCCAGCCTTTGATGTCGTCATAGAGCGATATGTTTTGCTCGCCGGTGAGTGGTTGGACGAAAGAACACTCAATAGTACAAAGCCGGATGACCACATTCTGGCGTGGCTTGACGAGTTTAGGCGGTTTACGAGTATATTGATAAGCGAGCGTTTCGACAAACACTTCCGGAAATTCCTTTTCTATGTCTTCGGCGACCGCATTGACAAACCGGATGAGCGGGCCGGATTGCGAACCTTCTTCTTCGGCTATCTTTGTACATTTTTCACAGGTACAGAACCCATACCAGTCGTTTTGGCTAATAGAGATGAATTTGGCGCCCGGATTTTTTCGTAGCGCCTCCAATGCGTTTTTTGTCAATTCTTTCCGCATCTCGTCGTTTGTCAGGCAGAGTTGCGCATGTTCATGCTTACGTACGCCATTAATCTCGCTATACCACTCCGGATGATCGGCAAAATATTTCGCAGGCGGTATCAGCGGAAAAAACGAGTGAACGAAGTAAACAAAACTATGATGGTCGCCGTAATCCGAAGGAATTTTCGTATGAGAGCCATTACATTTCATCCGCGTTGCAAAAGTCGGGTCGAAAGCATCTTTGTAAAACGATTCCCGATAAATCAGTCTGGGTGCGTAGGACATCTTCATCGGCTTCAACTTGAGCGTTTTGTGAGTAGGCACAAATTGCTCAGACGCTGTCCACCAACGAATGTTGAGCGCTTCTTCAAGGAACGTATTTACCGCATAGAGCGTACCGCGCTGCTCGTGTCCGGTCAACAGAAGTTTGTTCTTTTTTAGATGAATTTCGATACCGTCATAAGGGATTTTCCGGGGATCGATTTCGGAAAAAAGTTTCTTGGCGCGTGCAGAGTTGCCCACAAGAATTTGCGCCGCTTTTTCCGGCACATTTTTTTCGGAAGAAATCGTCCAATTAATGTTTGTGCTCTCGTCTAAGTACTTTTTCAACTCCTTCGCTGCCGTCTGCTCCACCGGTTGCGGTGAATCGGACAAAACAATAGTAAAGGCGGTTTTACCTTTTTTAACAAGATACTGCCCTGACAGCTGAATAGCAGGCATATAGAGGAGGAGTATCAGAACGGTTAAGCCCTTGAAAAGTTCCTGTTTTCCTAAGAAATAGGCTTGCATCGTGGATAAAAAGAGGCTTTTCCCGAACCGTCGCGGACGACCGAGAAAGTAAGGTTTGCTTATGCGTGTCAAATCATAATCATATTGCGTCTTATCCACATACTCGCAATTTTCGGTACGCAGTTTCTCAAAATCCTGTTTGCCAACAGGCATGTTCCTTGTTGAATACATTCATTTTTTAATTATTTCACGTGACAAATGTAGATGAAATTTTCCACATTACACACAGACGAATAAATTTTTTTTCAAAAAAATATAGGGGAAATATACGATATTTTTTGTTGTAATTTATTTTTCCATATCAAAAATAACGCTTTTCATTCTGCTTTTTCTTTTGTGTGGATTAAAAAAAACTCTTTTATTATTTTTCGACTTTGCCAAAGGATAGAAATCCCCAATTAGCTCCTTTGGAAAAATCGTTTTATACGCTGTAAAGCAAATAAATAATTTTGTAATAGCAATTTTTTTTCAATTATTTTCGTCTATTTATCCATCTATCTATCAGACATATATCAATATAACAATTTGATGTAAAAAAGAGGCGTCATTCTTTTGAAAATTCTACAGAAATAAGTATCTTTGCGGCTGTTTAAAAAAATTAAGTTCCAAAAATATGAAACGAGCATGTACCTTAATACACCCAAGTAAATGAACATGCGAGTTCCATACGACCGAAATATAAAAAATAATAAATGTACGTATGAAAAATCTTTTTTTTACCCTCGCAATCCTGATGTCAGCTATGACGGCTTGCACGAATGAAAAAACTTCGCTTTCTAAAGTTAAAAGGATTGACTTCCAGACTACTGTTGACGGGAAACAGACCGATCTCTACTATCTGACAAATAAAAACGGGTTGGAACTCACTGTGACCAACTTCGGCGCTCGGATAGTCGAACTTTTCACGCCGGATAGAAAAGGCGCTTTTGAAGACATCGTGTTAGGGCACGATCATATAAACAAATACGCCCGTTATTCCGGCGAGCGATTTCTCGGCGCTACCATTGGGCGCTATGGCAACCGTATCGCGAAAGGGAAGTTTACGCTGGATGGCGTCGAATATTCGGTGCCGATCAATAACGAGCCAAACTCGCTGCACGGCGGAACGAAAGGGTTCGATATGTTAGTGTGGGATGCAAAACAGATTGATAAGCAGACTATTGAATTTAATCTTGTTTCTCCCGATGGCGACCAAGGGTATCCGGGAACGCTCACGGTAAACATGACTTATCAACTCAACGACGACAATGAGTTGGTGATTATTCATCAAGCCACGACTAACAAAAAAACGGTGTTGAACCTAACCCACCACTCCTTCTTCAACCTTCACGGAGCGGGTAACGGACAGATCAACGACCACATACTAACGCTCAACGCTTCCAATTACACGCCGGTGGATGCAACGTTGATCCCTTTTGGCGATATCGCTTATGTTGAAAACACTCCGATGGACTTTCGCACACCGACTGCCATCGGTAAGCGCGTTGACCAGGATTTTGAACAACTGCGCTTCGGACGTGGTTACGACCATAACTGGGTGATTGACCGCAAATCGGCAAAAGACATTGAGCAAGCCGCTGTCGTTTTTGAGCCTGCTTCCGGTCGAGTGTTAGAAGTATGGACTACCGAGCCTGCTATTCAGTTCTACGGAGGCAACTTCTTCGATGGAGAAGACATCGGAAAAGGCGGCAAACCCTATAACTTCCGCGCATCGTTAGCCCTTGAAACACAGCATTACCCCGATTCGCCGAACCATCCGGACTTTCCATCAACCGAACTCAAACCCGGCGAGAAATACTATCATACATGTGTTTATAAATTTGGAGTAAAATGAAGAAACTTAAGACTTTTTTGAGCTGTGTTGTTTTATCAGTTATCTATCCATTTCTATCGAATGCCCAAAGCGCCAAAACATTAGCTGATTTGCAACAGGAATTTGTCGAACTGAGGTTTGGCATGTTTATCCACAATAATTTACCTGCTTATAACTCTTTTGAGCAGTTTGATTCGCCTCCTTTCTTTGCCGAAATGGGGGTATATAACGAGTTTTTTCCCAACTATACGACGACTACGTCTAATCCGTATAGTATAGAGCAACCGCCACAATACCAATGGAATAAATATGAAGGCGGCCCTGTGCTGGGCGGCGGAAATTTAGGGACTGTTTTCGATATTTTTGTATTGAAAGACGGAAAGGAATATATCATGTACTCCTCATGGCGTCCAAAAAGAAGCGTGGCCATTTCGACAAGTACGGATGGCATCAAATGGACATCCCCTGAAATCGTCTTAAGTCCGAATGGCGCAACCGATTGGGAAGACGATATCAACCGTCCGGCAGTAGTCAAAAAAGACGGCATCTATCATTTATGGTACACCGGACAGTACAAAAGTAAAAATTCGCATATTGGATATGCTACCAGTAAAGACGGGAAAAACTTTGTCCGTCAAAGCGAAAAGCCTGTCGTATCCCCTACCGAACCCTGGGAAAAGGTCGCCGTCATGTGCCCGCATGTGATCTGGGACGACCAGGAAAAGTTTTATAAGATGTGGTATTCGGGCGGCGAACAGTACGAACCCGACGCAATCGGTTATGCAACGAGCAAAGACGGACTGCATTGGGACAAACGCCCGCAACCGGTTTTCATCGCCGATCCCTCAAAAGAATGGGAACAACACAAGGTCACCGCTTGCCAGGTGATTAAACGTAAAAACGATTACCTCATGTTCTATATTGGTTTTAAGGACATTAACTATGCCCAGATAGGCATGGCGCGGTCGAAGAACGGCATCGATAATTGGGAGCGCTATTCGGGCAATCCTATCATAGCGCCTACTCCCGACGGCTGGGATGCGAGCGCCTGCTATAAACCTTTTGCCATTCAGGAGCAAAACCGGTGGCTACTGTGGTATAACGGTCGGAACGGAGGTCTCGAACAGATTGGATTAGCTATCCATCAAGGCGCTAATCTAAATTTCTAAATGAGACTACCATAATGATGAAAAGGCATTTATATAAAGCAATATTACCGTTCTTCCTTTTATCGGGAAATAACAGCATTTGTTCGCAAAGCATTACTGAAAACCGATTTATCCTACATTCATTTTTACAGGATTATACAAAAAAATTTAATGCAGCCGACGAAGAATCATTTCCAACCTATATCCCTAATAACGAAGCATTTGAATTTTTAAAAGCCAACATTCCGCTTTTTGAATGTCCTGATAAGGAGATAGAGGAGACATACTATTTTCGTTGGTGGACATACCGAAAACACATAAGGCAGACGCCCGATGGATTTATCATCACGGAGTTTCTTCCGGATGTGCCTTGGGCAGGTAAATACAATGGTATCAGTTGTCCTGCGTTGCATCATTACAATGAAGGCCGATGGTTACGCAACCAAACCTATTTGGATGGTTATGCCCATTATTGGCTACGTGGCGGAGGGAGCCTGCGCAGTTACAGTTTTCCGATAGCAGAAGCGTTGTACAATTATTACTTAGTTACCGGTAAAGATTCGTTAGTCAGGGAAGTATTTCCCGATCTAATACATAATTACGGCGAATGGGAAAAGGAAAAGTTCGATGCCATACGCGGACTGTTCTGGCAAGTCGATGACCGTGACGGGATGGAAGTGTCTATTTGCGGGAGCGGTTTCCGCGCAACTATCAACTCGTATATGGCGGCTGAAGCAAGAGCAATTGCAAACATCGGAAGATTAATGCAGGATAACAAGGTGTCATTATACGCCGAAAAGGCAGCAACTCTAAGCGCTAACATGACTGAGATATTGTGGGATAAAAAAGATGAATTTTTTAAGGTATTGCCACGCAAAGAAGGCGCTGTGCTGTGTGATGCGCGCGAATTACATGGTTATACACCCTGGTGTTTCAACCTTGTCGGACCCGAATATGCCGTTGCTTGGAAATTCATCATAGATAGCGCTTGTTTTTATGCGCCTTATGGACCTACAACAGCCGAACGCCATCATCCCCGATTTGTAATTTCGTACGAAGGGCATGAATGTCAATGGAATGGTCCATCATGGCCGTTATCGACATCGATAACGCTCACAGGATTGGCAAACTTGTTAAACCATCAGGAGCAAGGATACATCACGAAAAAAGACTATTTCGATTTGCTTAAAATCTATACAAAATGCCATCGTCGCACCAAAGAAGACGGAACGACAGTACCTTGGATAGATGAAAATATCCATCCTTTTACCGGTGATTGGATTTCTCGCACTCGTTTGGAAGCCTGGGGTTGGAGAGCGGATAAGGGAGGTAAAGAACGCGGTAAAGATTACAATCATTCCTCCTATTGCGACTTAATTATCAGTGGTATAGTAGGAATACGACCGCAGGATGACAATACGTTACTAATCAATCCACTAATACCCGAAGGAGTCTGGGATTATTTCTGCCTCGAAAATATACTGTATCATAAAAAAAATATTACGGTCATATACGATGTAACAGGTGAGAAATACAAGACTGGCAAAGGGTTGATTATCATTGTCAATGGAAAAGTGATGGCATCATCGCCGGTTTTAGCTCCCTTAAAAATAATCGGACTGTGACCATAATCACATTTTTCCACTAAAGACAAAATAATATAAAACTTGCAAGTTAAAAATAATTTCATGTATATTTGCAAAAAAAAAATTCAATGATGGATGCTTTAAAAAATTTAGGATTATTTATTATTTTGCTCCTTTTTACAGGGAGCGCCTTTGCGCAAATCACTATTTCGGGAAAGGTTCTTTCGCTGGAAGATAAAGAACCGCTGCCGTATGCGACAATAACCGTTATGAAGGGAAACGAGATCGTTTCAGGGGTTATTACCGATGCGGAAGGTCGCTTTACCGTTAAAATTTTACAACCGGGCGAATATGATGTAAACATTAATTATATGGGGTTCGATCCGGTCAAAAAAAGTATTCTGGCCGGTACGTTGAATAATTCGCTTGACCTCGGTACCGTTTACCTGAATCCATCATCGCTGGAGCTTGATGAAGTGACGGTGGCAGCAAACAAACAAACCGTTTCGGCGGCGCTCGATAAAAAAACCTTTTCCGCGTCCGACTATGTGGCTACCTCCGGAGGTTCCGTTCTTGATATGATGAAGTCTCTGCCTGGACTGACAGTCAATCAGGAAAGTAAAGTAGAGTTGCGGGGAAGCGATAAGGTAGCGATACTTATCGACGGAAAACCTTCGGCGCTAACAGGTTTTGGCAGCCAGAAAGGCCTTGAAAATATTCCCGCCTCGATGATCGAAAGTATTGAAATAGTCAATAATCCTTCCGCAAAATACGACGCTGCAGGTATGGCGGGTATTATCAACATCAAATTCAAACAGGAAAAAAAACTGGGCTTTAACGGCGACGCCGGATTTACCTTTGGCGACGGGGCGCTTTCAAAACGGAAAGACGACTTACCAACAGGTATGCCAAGCTATTCTAACAACCTTAAATATACGCCGTCATTAAACGTGAACTTCAAAACGGAAAAAATAAACCTGTTTCTACAGTCCTACGTGATTCACCAACGACGGTTGCCTAATAATGAGTTTTCCACACGTTTTTATAACAACGGAATGATGACCGAAAGCCAAGTGGCCGAAAACCGGTCACAAAATCATTACAATATAAAACTCGGTTTCGACTGGAACCCAACCCCTAACCATACCATCACCCTTTTTGGGCTTTACGACTATGAATGGCATATCGACACCACCCGTGTATGGTACTTCAACAACAAATCCTATAATAGTCCGACACGTCGTTGGAGTTTCAATGAAAGCGAAGGTACAGGTTTTACGAATGTGACCCTGCAACACAAATTCAAGTTTGAACAGTATGGGCATGAACTCAATTCGCAATTTCTGTTCACTAAAGGATGGGAAGACGAAACCTATAACCTGTATCAGGATGGCCCGACGCCCGACTTTCCGGTAATCAACACCGATAAAACAGCCGTACTGGCGCCTGAATATATTTACCGGATTGAAACCGATTACACAAAACCGTTGTCCTTTGGGCGTATGGAACTGGGGGCGCTGGGCAACATACGCCACATGCCCATCACCTATACCATGACTAAAAAACCTGACAATACAGCGCTTATTTACGACTATGGCAACTGGTCGGAATGGAACGAAAACATTTTCGGCGCTTACGCAAACCTCGTTGCCGAATTTAAAAAGATTGACATCGAGGCAGGTTTGCGAGGCGAATATACGACAGTAACCTACAAATTCGCTCCCAACCAATATTTCCAAGACGATAGCTATGACTATTTTAACCTGTTTCCCAACGTCAGGCTGACCTTCAAACTGAATCCGACGAATAAAATATCACTGTTCTACAATCGCCGAATAGACCGTCCAGGAGAGGACATACTGCGTATCTTCCCGAAATATGACGACCCTGAACTGTTGAAAATAGGTAACCCGATGCTTCGCCCGCAATACACGCATAATGTGGAACTCGCCTACAAAATGATGTGGGCAAGCGGCTCTATTTATGCGTCTATCTATCATAAAAGCATTGACGCCTATTATACGAGGGTTTACCTCCAAGACCCCGACCATGAAGAAATAACGGTGAAGGCCTACGACAATCTCGGTCGAGCAACCAACACTGGTATTGAACTTGCTTTTGACCAGAAAATAGCTAAAATATGGAGTTTATCAGGGAGCGTCAATGTGTATGATAATACGATCTCCGGACACAAGGGAATGATACAATTTCCGCGTCCGCAGACCTACACCATTGAAAAACGTTCCGATGTGCCCTTATTTGCAAAACTTAATAACCGTCTGAAGCTGCCCGGACGCATTGAAATGGAGTTGAGCGGAATATACTTTTCCGATAAAAACATTGGTCAGGGTAAAGAACTTTCACGGGGAGGCATAGATGCAGGATTGAAAAAAACGTTCCCTAACAACAAACTTGAAATCACACTCTCGGCCACCGACATTTTCAATACCATGGGGATAAGGCAGAATATCCAAAGCGAAGGATTCAAAGTAGAATACCGCAACTATTACGAAACGCAAGTTATCACAATAGGAGCGAAATACAAATTCTAATAAAGACGCGTATAATTATTATGCAAAGTAAAATACGCTTGTTTGGTAAGTAATGGCTGAAAATTATTTATTATTGCCTGTAGTTTTTGGGCGTCGTTTGATAGTAAATCAATCAATGTAGAAGCAATGATTTTGGCGGGCGTGATAACTGCTGTCATATAATCGACTACTTCAAAATTGGCTGCGTGAAGCGCGCCATTGACGCCGCCTACTAGCGGGTGGATACCAGGCATTAGATGCGTGATGTCGCCCATATCGGTGGATGCCTTGAAAAAATCGATGGTCGTCACTTTATTTTCAGGAATGAATTGTCGCGCATTTTCAGCAATTAACGTATTCAGGTCTTCGTTGCACGCCAGTGGAAGGTAGCCCGAAAGACACGCTATAACCGTTTCGGCGCCTACAGCATCGCCACCCGACAGGAACGCCCGTTCGGTTTTTTCCAAAAGGCTTTTCATAGAGGATACAGTACATGAACGGACAAAACATTCCAACCGTACATCAGCGGGGACGCTGTTGACTGTGTCGCCGCCTTTCGTGATGATGTAATGCACCCGATTACGGTCTTCATCGCGAAAAGTCTCACGCATAGCATTTATTGCATTGATACCTAAGACGGCGGCATGAAGCGCATTGATGCCTTCTTCCGGGGCGGCTGCCGCATGTGCTGTTTTGCCGATATAGCGTATCATCTCGGCGATAAGCCCGTTCCCGGTACGTACAATACCGGCAAACGGATGTGGCGTATTACTTTGCGAATGTACCATCATAGCGGCATCAATGTCGTCGAAAGCGCCGCACTGTACAAGCTCCTGCTTTCCTCCGAAATACCGGATTTTGCCCTGTTTTCGTAATTCCAAACGATATTCCAGCTCGATGAATTCTTCGGCAGGAGAAACAATAAATGAAGCGTTACCGCCTAATAGCGACGCCGCGCCCGATAGTTGAAAGGCTTGCGCTACCGCCATCAGTACGCCGAGTTGCAAGTGATGACCACAGTGGTGCGTGGCGCCGGTAATCGTATCTGCCCGACGGCTCTCGGGACAGGTAATCCCGTCCAATTCGGCGATAAAAGCAATGTTCGGCCCTTTGTGTTCTTTTTTCAACTTTGCCTTTATACCCGTGATAGCTAACCCTCGCTCAGTATTGTATCCTGCCGAACGTAAAAAATCGTTCACCATATCCGAAGTGCGAAACTCCTTATATCCCAACTCCGGATGCGCGCCAATGTCTTTCACTACATCAATGACGGAAGCTGATTGCTCGTCGATGATAGCACATATTTCTTTCTTTACATTTTCCATTTTTCAAGGTGTTCTTTCACAAAATTGTCGTCGTTCAGGTGCGGATAAGCCTCATAAACACGGGTTATCTCATCGCTTTGGCCGGGCGATAATACTTCGTGCGGGTCGAGACACCAGATGCCTTTCAACAAACCTTGTCGGCGCAGTACCTCGTGTATGCCGGGGATACATCCTTTAAAGTTATTTGAGGCGTCAAAAAGTGCAGCATTGCAATCGGTGATTTCCATGCCTCGCGTCAGAAGGTCAACAGGTATGTCCAGGTCGTTTTCAGTAAGCGCATGTATCTCGTCGAGCAGCGTTACCGCTTTTCGTGTCCACACACACCAATGTCCGAGTAATCCGCCCTTGATGCGCACCTTTTTATATGCGCCTTTCGACTTGATTTTGTATTCGGTGATCAAGTCGGGAACAATATTGTCGTCATTGCCGGAATAAAGCGTGATGTCGTTTTCTTTTCCCGCTTCGCACAACGCTCTGACTACGTCGAGCGTTTTGTAGCGATTGAACGGCGCTATTTTGATACCTAACACATTGGGTATTTTCATAAATTCTCTCCAAAACGAAAAAGGTAAATCCGGCCCTCCTACTGCCGATTGCAGGTAAAAACCAATCAAAGGCATCACATCGGCTACTTTGGCGCAATGGTCTAACATTTGGGTTATTGTGGCGTTCTTCATTGCCATCAGGCTCAACAGGACGGCATGATAACCGGTTTTTGCAGCATATTGGGCTTCGGCAACAGCCTGAGGAGTTTTGCCGCAAGCGCCCGCAACTTTTAATACTTTTTGCCCCCAATTGTCGATGGCGTCGGAAACGCAAGCAAGTACTTCTTCAAACAGACCATATTCGCGAATGGCAAATTGCGTTGAGTGTACCCCGACAGCAATCCCCCCAGCGCCGGCATCCATATAATAACGTGTTAATGCTGCTTGCGAGCGCCGGTCAAATGCGCGTTTTTCGCCTAATGCCAAAGGCATAGCTGGAATAACCGTTCCTTTCTTGAACTTTTCCAAAATGGCTGTGTCAATGTCTTTTATTTTCATCTTTTTGGCGTTTGTTGATGATATAGTCATTGTATTTGTTTTACCATTTGAAAAAACGGTAGGGGTCGTCAACATTTTCGGGAAAGTCGAGATATAAATGTGCAGGGAATCCGGATGTGACGGCGCCGAGATTAGCGAGGATACGTGCAGCCATAGCGTTTGCACGACGCTTGGTGGTGCGCAGGTAAGGTTTATTTTCTTCGTCGATCATCCATGGCGGAACTTGCCAGAAAATGATAAGACCTTTGCCGTGACGGACGATACGGATGGCTTGATTACCATCGGGCGTTACAGGAAGCGCATAAAAACTCATTCGCCCGTGCCAAGCCCAGTCGGCGTTGGATAATCCGTAAAGCTCAGGCGATAGATGCTCTATTCGCGTGAAAAATGTGTCTGCAAAGGCGACTTCAAGCGGAACGGGACTCCATTTGGCGATTTCTTTTTCGTTCATACCAAGACAAAGTGCGTTAGCGCCTTCTAAAATTTGCTGATGAAAATTGTCAGGTACATCAACACGGGATGAAGCGACAAAGAGTTTAGGTTGATTGCCGGATGTCTCTGTTTGAATACCCAGACCGGAAACGAGTTTCCTCGCATTGTCGCCAAGTATGATACATTCGCGGTTTGCGGCAGACATTTCTGCATCAGAGGGTCTATACAAGTCGTTTATAATGCGTATGGTTAACATATCAGCAACAAGGTCAGGATCGGTTCGTCCCGAGACGTCTAACTGACAGAAGATTATGCGTCCATCAGAAGTAACGTTTTCAATAAGCGGGGAATACTGCAAGTCGAACTCGCCGTCAATGAGCGCGCGCCAGTCGCCAATAGCCGGTTTTTCAATGAGTACGGAAGCGACGCTGTTACGGTTGCCGCAACGCCACACACGCGAGCTGGTCTGTCCGCACCATTGCCATTCGGGGTTGTGCGTTTCTATTTCTTCAATATCGGTCAGGTGTTCGGGAAGAAGCGTGGAAGCGCCTGTCCAGTCGCGCAGATATTCTGTGTCAATGTCTTTTGTAATCGTATGCGGATATCGTGTAAAGAGGGTGCGTGAGCCGCGTTCGGTTATACGGAATCCGAGAAGTTCATTAAGCTGCTTTGAAGACTGTTCCATGACGAGTATGCGTTTGCCGTCTGTCTGTTTTTTTATCCAACCGACAGCATTTTCGTCGAGAGATTCGCGACCAATAACAATCGGTATTCCGGTCGGGATATAATCGCGGGTTATTTTATTGTAGCGGATACCGAGGCGGTCGAAGTGTTGTGCAGTAATACCTTTTGTATCGTAGAGCATGACCGGGTCTTTGGAGGCGAGTGCCGGCGGCGGGGGAATTGTGCGTAGCTGAAAAGTGTCGGTCTGCGTGATGTTGCCTTCGAAGGTAAAGGATGCGTTGAGCGAATAATCTCCTATTTGGTCAGGCAGTTTGAAGGTGACAGGGATACGCGCCTGTTCGCCTGGAAGAACTGTGGTTTTGCCGCTCCTGTTTTTCACTGTCTTACCGTTTTGTACAAGTACGCATTGCCATCCGACTGTCTGCCGCGTACGGCGGTCGTTGAGAATGACGAGCGTCTTGGTAAATGTGTCGGATGGGCGGTACAGGTGGGTCTTGTCGGTGAAGGTGGCGTCATCGACAATGTCTCCGCCAATATAAGCGCAATCGGGCATGTTCCATCGGAGGAAGGAGCGCGCGACCGCATTAGGAACAAAAGCAGACGGATCGCCATGAACATCGTTGACGAACAAGCCGTCGGAGCGGAGATTGTCCGGCGCTATACCTGGGCGTTTAAGGTTTTGGAGACTGCCGGGTGCGGGGCGTGTGCGGGTAGGGCTGACACGACGCCAAAAGTCGCCCGAATCCCAGGGCAGCAAGCCTGTGATGCCCCATGTGCGAAGCGAGCGCCAGTTATCGTCGGTGAAGTATGCCAGGATGTTGTGGTAATTGTTTTCCATAACGCGGAGAGGCGCTTGAAGTTGTTGCCAAGCGACCTCCTCGCTGGTTGCCCAATATCTTTCTTCGTGTACGAGCGTTGCAATAGCCTCGGCGTCAGGTTGATAGGCGTTGTCTCCCCAGAACTGTGCGGCGTATTCGGAAGCCCAGATGCTCTGGTAAACAGGGTAGCTCCAGATAAACTTCGGCCCGCGATAGCTCGACCAGTTAGCGATATGAGGCAAGCCCCATTCAACGAAAAAGATGGGTTTGACGCCGTTAGTCGCCCAGTGTTCCAACCAGTCGCTGCGTTCCTGTCGGGGCGCCCAGCCAAGATAGACGTTGGATACATGCATGGGGCCAAAGTTGCCTCCCTCATGTTGGTAAACAGGTCGCGAGGGGTCGAGGGTGGAGGCGATGTCGGCTGCTATGCGGGCTGTAGGACGGTTTCTTTCCCACCACGCATTTTGCCCATTCGTCGCCAAGGGGGATCCCTGTTCGGGAATCTCGAAGACGCCGTCCATCTTCAGGGGGTTTACATCGCCAAAGTAGCCGCAAATGTTGTGGTTCATGGCGTAAAGTATGACAGAAGGATGGTTGCGGGCGCGACGGATAAGCCACTGTGTCTGCTGACGGTAGCGTTCGGCAACCTCCACATTCCGGAGGTTATAGCCGAAGTCCTTGACATGCGGTAGCGTGAAGGACACGAGGATGCCCTCTTCATCGCAAGCATCTAACAGTCCGTCAAGGTAGCTGACGCTACCCGGCGCAAAGTCGTAATTAGAAGCGATAATAGCGTTAAACCCATATTGCTTGAGACGATGGCAATGTTCGATAGCGGCAGCTTTGCAGGACTTGTCGGCAGAGGCGCTCGTCGTGCTGTTGTTAAACACGCGCAGATGGACAGGGGCGCCATTGAGGATTAAATTTCGACCTTCGATACTTATTTCGCGGAATCCGAAATCAATCGGAGTGAGAACATCTAGTACATTGCCCGAACTGTCGAAAAGCGTGAGCGTAACTGTGTAGCGGTTGTTTGGCGTGTGCGTATCCCATCGCTTTGGGTTTTTCCAGTCTGCTGTGAAGCGTAGCGTGCCATCTTTCTCGGGCTTGATGTCTTTCGCGAAGAATGCTTTTCGTTCGCCACACCCGCTCACCTCAGCGCGAAGCTGGTAGAGATGGTCGGTAAGTCCTGCGGTCTCTGCAACGAAGGTGATAACGCCGTCGTATGTTGAAGTGATGACTTGCGCGTATTCAAGGCGGACGGTAGAGGGCATGGCGGTAAGGTAGAGGTCTCCCGTGATACCCCGATTCCTGATGGAAGAACTCGCCGCACCGGCGCGGTCAGGGGTAAATGCCTGACTTATCGCATTAAAGGGACGGGCGGTTACAAGCAGCGCTATTTCCTGTTCCTGACCCGGCACGAGCGCTTTTGTGATGTCGAGTTCGCCGCCCGGATACCACAATTCTCCTGCATATACTCCATTGACGAAAGCTTTGGCATGGGTTTGGAGCATAGTGAAGTCAAGGATGATGCGCTTACCACTGAACGTCTGTGGCACGGTAATCACACGTTTGTACCATGCCTGATTGAAGTTTATGGCACGTTGTGTATTTTCTACAAACCGTGAGGCGAGCCAGATACGCTGAACGGCCTCGCTGCCTTCCCTTCCGGCAGGCCATAAAGCAGGGACTTTACACCACCCCCAACCGTTACCGGGCGCAGGCGGACTGTCGATGTTGTCGCCGGACAGTACCGGGAGGAACCCCCAGAGACCGTTCATGCAGATTTTTTCGCGTGTGGGCGTTGTTTGCCGCCAAGCGTCATCGAGTCCCCACACGTTGGTCGGTGCGCCTTCCGGCAGGGGAACATCCTCTCCAACAAATTGTATGTGTAATTCGCCGACATTTCTTACAGCGCTATCCTCAAAATATTGCTCCTTTGGCGCTGCATTGGCTACTAACAGAAGGCAGCCAATGATAATAATGTGATAAAATCGTTTCATACGTACATTTATTATTTTTTATATTTCGGTCGTATGGAACTCGCATGTTCATTTATGTGGGTGTATCAAGGTACATGCTCGTTTCATATTTGAAGGTGTTTTTATTTCAAAAATTAAAATTTACCATCATCCACTTCGAAATGGGTAGGTTTATTCAATCCTTTGCCGCCGTGCATGATCCATTCGGCTTGCATACGGATGAGTTCGCGCGACGATACCGACGGTTTGCCGAAAAGTCGAAATAATTTGGAGGCATCGTTCAAATATGAATGATTGTGACCATCGGCAGCCATCCGTACCTGTTTCTTCATGATCGCCCCCATTTCTTCGGCAACCTTGCGTACCGAAAGCAGGTCTTCGCCGGTGACATTCAGTATTTCGGCAGGCGAGGATGTTTGCTGCAAAGCCAACAGCGCATAATTATTAGCGTCGCCTTGCCATATAATGTTAAAAAAACCGACTCCAGCAGTCAGAGGCTCATCATTCCATATTTTGATTCCGAGGTCGTATAAAACGCCATAGCGCAAATCCGTCGCATAATTGAGCCGATACAGAAGCGAAGGCGTAGTATTGACAATGGCAAAATGTTCAAAAATACGTTCGCGACACAAGCACGACTGTGCATATTCGCCTATCGGTTCGGGCCGATCGGTTTCTTTAGAGCCGCCTGTTTCCGCTTTCACTAACGGATAAACGCAACCGGTAGAAAAAACAACGATTCGGCTGCTCCTATAGTGTTTGGCGCAATTGGCAGGAACGATAGAGTTCATCGCCCATGTCAACGCTTCCGAACAAGTCGTGCCGAACTTGCGTCCCGCCATGAAAATCACGTTTTCTGTAACAGGTAATTTTTCCACCTGTGCGGCATCCAACAAGTCGCAAGCAATAGTTTTGATGCCCCACGCATCCAACTTGTTGCGCCCTGCTTGGTCTGAAAATCGCGAAACAGCATATATCTGTTTGTTAACGCCTGCCCGTTCTGCTGCCCGTTTGGCCATGATTGACTGGCTCAACCCCATCTTCCCGTTAGCGCCCAGAATGGTGATGTCACCCGACAAATGTCGTACAACCTCGATGAGTTGTTCCGAAGGCTGCGATAACATGTTGTCTAATTCTTCTTCGTTTTTCGGCGCGTACATAGTATTCTAATTTAGAATTTCAAAAATGCAAAGATACGTAAAATTGAAATATTTCAATAGCTTCAAACGAATAAATATCAAAAAACGGTAATGTCATATTTCAGTTGAACAGAACCTGATTATCGTCACAAGAGCCAGATCGCTAGCAGCCCACCGACAACAACAGCGAGAAACCACAATCCGTTAGCCGTTCCTGAAAATGCCAAACCGTACGGTTGTCAGGTATATCATCCGCAATGGTGATCCTGAATTTAATTCAGGACAAAAAGCGCATGAAGCTCATCCGCATATCCTGCTCCCAAATTCCGTAATCCCTGCGTCTTTTGAACTTTTTCATCGCTTTATATCTCTTATTATCAGCTGTAAAGATACTTATTTCTATTGATTTTTCAAAAGAATTATGCCTCTTTTTACCCATGAAATCGTTATTATCATATATGCCTGATAGATAGATAGATAGATAGATAGATAGATAGACGAAAAATACTTGAAAAAATATTTGTCTATTACAAAACTTTGAATTTACTTTGCAGCGTATAAAAGATTTTTCCAAAGGAGCAAATTGGGGATTTCTATCCTTTGGCAAAGTCGAAAAGTAATAAAAGAGTTTTTAAAAATCCCCACAAAAGAAAAAGTAAGATGAGAAGCGGTTTCAAATATAATCCTAAGTACAACCTAGCAGTCCTGACATGCGTTGTTTTAGCGGTTTATTGGCCAATACTGGGAAACGACTTCCTCAACTATTGGGACGACCAGTGGTATGTGATGAGCCGCTATACCGAAGGCGGTCTCAATCTCGCCAATTTTCGGTCGATGTTTTCCGAATTCTACGCAGGCCAATACTCGCCGGTCAACAAATTGATGTATCTGCTCATCTATTCCGTGTTCGGATACAACTCAATGGTTTTCCATTTAGCAAGCCTGCTGCTTCATGCCGCCTGCGTCTGCCTCGCGTACATTATTATATTACGCATCTTAAAATATAGCGGCGAAAATACGGTTATTGAGCCCAGTCGAAATATGGTTATTGAGCGTAGCCGAAATACGTTTATTGCCTTTATTACCGCATTAATTTTCGCCATTCACCCCATGAACGTTGAATCCGTAGCATGGATCAGCGCATCGAAAATAGTGACATATACCTTTTTCTATCTCCTCGCCACCTGTACCTATATAATTTATATAGACAGAAAAAAGTCATTATACTACATCCTCACCCTCGTATTGTTTGCGCTTTCTTTCGGCTGTAAAGAGCAGGCTGTCACCTTACCCGTATGGCTGCTGATGCTAAGCCTGCTGTCAGGTCGCACTTTCAAAGATCGCAAGCTATGGGCTGAGTTATCTCCCTTCTTTGCATTGGCAATCGCTTTTGGCGTCGTCACCATGTTTTCTCAGGCATCCAACGGCGGAGGCGTTCTCTCCGATCAGGCAGCCTATCCGCTGTGGCAGCGTTTCATTCTGGGATGCTATTCGTTAGTTGAATATTTCGTAAAGTTCACCATCCCCTACAACCTGCTATACTTTTATCCTTTCCCAATGGGTATAGGCGAGGCGTTGCCTTCGTGGATGCTGCTCTATCCGGCTATCATTTTTGTCATTGCGTTTTCGTTGTGGAGTTATTTAAAGAAATTCCCATTTTCCGTCGGCTTGCTGTTCTTCCTGATACACATCGTCCTTGTTTTGCATATCGTGCAGATGTCCCGATTGGTAGTTTTCGCCGACAGGTACATTTATTTGGCATGTATTGGTTTAGCCTTTATTGTAGCCTGGTACCTTGTCGCTTTTATAACAAATAATAAAGGAATCGTTCGCAAGATTTTTGCTTCCTGTTTTGTTTGTATGACGGTATGTCTGGGCACATATTCCAATGTGCGTTGCAGGGACTGGAAAGATACCGACAGCATCAAAAAGGAAATCCGGGAGTTGATAAAAAAACGCAAAGATTACGTTCCACCACCCGAAATCGAAAAATTGATGGAAGAAGGAAAAAAAGCAAGTAAGGAATCTGCGATGAACATCGTAGCGGACATGGTTAGTGAGCGTCGGTTGGTGAGCGAAGTGGTCGTTGAGCGTTGGTTGGTGAGCGAAGCCGAACCAAGTCAAAACATCGAACCAAGTCGCCTTACGCAACAAATAGGGGGATTGCAGGTCGAGTCCGCAATGATGCGGTGGCGGGTAGCTCCCGCAAAGACAATTGAAAAAACGCACATGTTGTGCAAATTAATAAATTATCAATTTTTAAATTTTATGTATCATGAACAAAAAGTTTTTAGTTAGTTTGGGTATCGGAGCGATAGCTTTGTTGTACCTGTTTAATGTGAGTTATGCCGTTGACAATTATGGCATCGAAAAAAGCTCTGTGAGTTTAAGTGTGTTTGCTGACGGTAGCAGTGGTAGCAGTGGTAGTAGTGGAGGTAGTTCGGGAGGAGGTGATGTAAATGTAATTACTTGTTATAGTACATTTCGACTAACCCTTATTAATGATACTATACCTGAACCTCTTTGGGCAATTACTGATTGTAATGGATGTGAACCAGTAGAATGTTATGAATATAGGGATCAAGGTAAATGCACAAAATCTGGAGGAGCTGGATGTTATTTATGTGGGTTATAACTGCCTATAAGATAAGGATAAGATGAGTGTTGGAAACTCCTTATCCTTATCCTTATCCTTATCCTTATCCTTATCCTTATTATTTTAATTAAAAAATATATCAATGAAAAATTTAATTTATTTTTTCATATTTTTATTGATCTTTACAGCGTGCCATTCTAATGTTTCTGACAGAATTGTGGTTGATGAATTCCCTTTAAACCAAGTTATTGTTCCCACTGTAATGTTAACTGATTCTGTCATATTAGCACCAGATGCGATGTTTTTGATGAATAACCAATTATGGATATTTCAGCGGAAAAAAAATGTTTTTTTTGATGTATTCGATATATCGGACTATTCACATTTATATTCTGTAGGGATGAAAGGGCAAGGTCCCAATGATTTTATTTTTCCTCTTGGTACAACAATCCAAGCAGAGAATAATTTTTTCACAATACTTGATGGTAATATTTTAAAAACTGTTGTTTGTCCATCGAATCGTGAATTCCGTATTATAAAATCCCAAAAAACATTCGAACAATTTCCTGTTAATGGATTTATTAAATTAAACGATTCTTTATGCTGTTCCTTTGCTGATTGTGCAACTAACACAATAGGTAATTACGAGTATCAAATGTTAGATATGTATAATGGCAGGAATTATAAATTTAGCGACTATCCTGAATTTTTATCAAAAAAGAAATTTGATCAAGAAACAAGATGTCAGGTTTTTTCAAAGTATATAGTTTCTAATCCTGTCAAAAAAAAATTTGCCTCTTTCTACAATTATTATAAGTTTATTAGGTTTTATTCGTATGATAGAATTTTAGAAAAAGAAATCACCATAAATATTTCTCCTTTTCAAATAGACGATGTTGAAAACTGGAAAGAACGCTTTACTTTTTATGGTAAACCGATATCCACTAATAAATACATTTATGTATCCTGTTATGCAAACAAAGGAGAGATCCAAGTGTGGGATTGGGATGGTAATCCAATTATATGTTACTGTTTAGATAGAACTTATTCTACTTTTACCGTGTCTGAAGAACAAAATAAAATTTATTTAACTTCGCTTGCTGAAAATGATTTGAATAAAATCTATGTATTTGAAATGACTCATTTGTAGATTTTATACAGTAGTGTTTATTTGACAATTTTATTAATTTATGGAATGACTAAAATGAGAGATATCAAAATATTACTTCTAATAATAGCGAAAATGATAGAAAAATTTTGCATTTTTATTATACTTTCATCCCTTTGTTTATCATGTTCATACTCTAAAAAAGATACTATGACTCAGATAAAAGGAACAATGATGAATGATAGTTTAATCATTATTGATTTGGACATAAAAGAAGAAGTAGAGCCAATACCTTATTCTTCTCTTTTCAGAAAAGTTGAAACCATTTTCTTAGAAACAAAAAAAGAATGTTTAGTTACTCAGTTTTTTAAATTTTTTGCTTTCGAAGATTATTTGTTTATTCTAAATCAACAAAATCCGAAGGAATGTTTGGTATTCAACAGAAAAGGTCAGTTCCTATACAAAATAGGAGGTATTGGACAAGGTCCCGGCGAATATTTTCGTGTTACAGACCTAACAATAGATTCGGAAAATAAAATGCTTTTTTTAAATTGCGACAGAGTTATCAATAAATATAAAATTGACGGAACTTTTATTGGATCAATCAACAAAGAAGAAAGTGTCAGTCAATTCCAATATTATAATGGAAAATTGTACTTAGAGGGACGAGGCGAATATTTGATAAAAGAAATAGACCTAAAAACTGGAAACCAAACAAGTACATATTTGGAATCCAACATATATAACAAAGGTTTTTTTGAATCATCTTATAACGCTAATCCTTTTTTCTGTTCTTACGAATCACCAAAATTTGCCCATTTATTTATGGACACTATTATTTCAATAAAGCCCGATGGAATTGCACCCTTTCTTGTAATAAAAAGCGTAGATTTAACTACAAATGCAGATGTCGAAGCAACAAAGGGACTTAGTGCAATTAAAAGAATTGAAAAAATACGAGGCAAAAATAAAATATATGGTATGTATAAATATTTTGAAACCAAAAATCATGTAAGTTTTGCATATATTCACGGTAAAAATGTAGTTTCAATCATTTATGATAAATCAAAACAGACCT
>Ga0082212_10003824_pt1 | contig 21162 bp, 28 predicted proteins | sample TergutNt197P3_FD_71548 | JGI IMG/M metagenome (GOLD analysis project Ga0082212, IMG submission 71548) | Neocapritermes taracua P3 segment gut microbial communities from Petit-Saut dam, French Guiana - Nt197 P3 | ecosystem: Host-associated > Arthropoda: Insects > Digestive system > Gut ... | reverse complement strand
TTTCGTTTTTACTATTTTTTTTGAGCTTTACCTCTTTTATTTCGTTTCCTTTTTTCAACGCCTGTACCTCTTTTTGCAACTCTTTAATCATTGAGGGCAAAAGCAATGTGGCGCACATCATTTTGTTTTCGTTGCCTTCTTGCAATGTGCAAGAGTGGCAATCCCTGATACATACTAATTCAGCCATCTTATTTTAATTTTGTAAGTTTGAAAATATGCCGTGAAATTGCACCGACACCGTTTCTAAAAACGTCCGTCAATGCAGGCTTTATCACTCCTTCGTTTTGTTTGTACTTCGCAAAGAACCGCAATAAGTCGCTACCGACCAATTTTAAGTCCTTGCTTATATCGTTCACATGATTTTGCACGGCTGCCGCCTCGTTGTCGTTCTGACAAAAAATAACTATCCTTGCGTTATATGGGTTCAGCATTGTTTATCTCTTTTGGTTGTTCGTTACTAAATTCATGTTTTGTTTCATTTTCGGATATGGCGTTTCCAACGGCGACCCCCGTCAATGACGTTGCCGCACCGCCGACAAGTCCGATTAAGAACTCCGCTATTTTGGGATTTTCGGTTGCCAAATCGCTGCCTTGTTTGAGAAGTTTTTTGATTTTGTCCGCCCATGTTTCAGCGGCTTGTGGCACGTCCGGTATTCCCCGCGCCGAAGCCATCAACTCTGCCAACCTGTTAGCCTCCTCGATGTCTTTATTTTCTATGATAAAAAAATAATCAAAGGCGGATTTTTTATTGTCAAAAGCACCTGACTTATAGGCGTAAGCGCGTAACTTTTCGCCGCTTATTTCACTTTTTCTCCAAAACATGATAAAAAAATTATAGCGGAGGATTATTCTCCCCCGCTATTGATTTTAACCGCAATTACAGTTTGAAGTTAAAGTTACCACGTCCGTAGTCGGGGTGAATGTTTTAACCTCTTGGAAATTTGCGCCGCAGTGGTGTTTGTGGTGTTCGTGTCCGTGTTCGTGTTCATATCCACGACCGCCCCCGCAGCCACAGCCGCCGCCGTAATAGGCACTCCCGTAAGCAAATCCGTAAGGTTGCAGCCTGCCGTCCGTGTACGCGATTTTCAAAGCGTCTTGGCGTTCATGCTCAACCAAACCGCGCATTTGCGCTCTCATTTCCGAAAGTGTTCCGTTTGTTTCGCCGATGTTTACGTTGGTTTCTTTCTCGGTGTTTTTTCCTAATCCGTCTCTACGGACAAAGGCAAACCAAAGAATGGCAATTACGATAATTGCGCCCACAACTCCTAAAACGACTGAAATTGTGTTGCCGGATTTTTTGACGTCATGACCGGTATGCAAGTCCATGATATCACCGATTGTGATGTTTTCATTTGTTGTCATAAAACAATATTTTTAAATTTTGCGTCAAAATTGACACGGCAAAAGTGGCTTTAATGCGCCTTGTGGGAATATTGTTGTTGAATGACAATAAATATTTTTTCAGTGTGTTTTTTCGGAGTTATTGAAAAGTTATTGAAACTTTATTGAAAACAAAAAAGCGACCTTTGAGGGGTCGCTTTGAGTTGCTATTTATAAATCAATTACTTATGATGTTTGTTGCTTTTTCATTTCCCTGTTTATTTTTTCGCGTATGGAAACATTGACAAAAAGTGTCTTGTTTACTTTCATTTCATTCATTGTTTCAAGCAAATTATTTTCAATGTGAATGGTGCGCGGTGAACTTTCTTTAATACTTCTTTTACGCCCTGCACCGGCTCTTGCGCCGCCTCTGTTTTCTTTTTTCTCCATAAAATCAATTATTTTCCGCTGCGTAATTAATAATGTCTTCTGTAACTATCTGTCCATCTTCCCAATCGGAATATTTTTTAAACCACTCAATGGCGGGTTTCAAAATATGTTCTTTGATGTCAAATGGTTCGCTCAATGTTTGACTGTAATGCAATGCGCACACCTTTTTCTCTGTTATACCGAAAATATTTTTGTAATCAAAATCGGTATGAATAACATTGTCGTTGAGGTTTATTTTGCCATCCTCAAAAAATTCAACAACTGACGCACTGCGAATGTGCAACACTACATCTCTATCTTTGAGCGTGTCACCATCGTGGCAGTTTCCGTCTAAAAAGGCGAAATCGGGTAAATTAAAAATCATTAGTTTCATGTGAAAAATTTTTGCAAAGATACAAAATTATGGGGCGGTTGCCCGCCCCCGTTGTTAATACTATAATTCTATCTTATAACCATACTTTCCGCAATGCACGAGCGTACCGTCCCAATTTTCATAAACAGACTTCATTATGTCAATATCATAGCAATCTGCCCATGCACTATCGCCGCCGAATATGCACGCTTCGCTTGTGCTTGCGTTCTTACAGATACCGTAATAACCGCTAATGTATTGGTCAATACCGTAATCTTTTTTAAAAACTCTAATAACATCTTGACCATTATAAGTTATATGGTCGTCAATTCTTACCTTTTTTGTAGTCGCTTTCATTTTTAATATATTTTAAAGATTAATAAATTCTGTTGCTGTTTCTATTGAAAAATTCTTGCTATAAAATTCTCTTGCATATCTTTTGTTTGATTTTAAGAAGTTGTAATAATCAGCGAGTTTTTTGCCTGATTTTTTAACAAAATCTAAAACGTCTTGTGAATTTTCTTTGTTTGTCATCAATTTAAAGTCTCTTGCTGCGATTTTAGCATTTGATTTTTTTACTCTTGCCGAAATTTCGGCGTCTAATTTTGCGCAATACTCTTCATTCTTTAACAATTCAAACGCAATCACCCAGAGTTGCTTCTCTGTGAACGATTTACGATTATCAATTATAATCTTGTATGCGAGTGAATTTTCAGGCAAATATTGCATTGTTTCTCTAACTTGCATATCTGCAACTTGTTGATTTTGACTGCTTACAAATGTGCCAACGCTGCTTATTGTTGAAGTTGTCGAGTTCAAACTTTGAATTTCATTAAAAATCGTTTGTGCTTTCATCTCTTTTTACTTTTAATTATTATTACTTATTGTTTGTAAATCTTTGACAAAGATACAACATTTTTTTGAATTAGCAACAAAAAATCAAAAAAAATATCACTTTTTTTGCATTTTTATTTCATTGATTATTAAGTAGTTACAAATTAAAATGTAAAATTGCGTAAAACACGCAGTCAAAAGTTGCACAATTTTACAACTTTTTTCGTCATGTTTTTTCAAAAGTACTGCAAAAAGTGATTTTTTTTGAGTGCGTTATACTATATTATTATATAGTGTTGCAAATTGCAGCGTTCACCTTGTTTTTTATCGAAGTAAAAATCATTGAAAAATAGCGCGTTGTTGGTTTATGATTATGCAGATATTGAATATCATTGTGAGTTCTGTTTATCACGTTGCCGATTTTTCCGTTGCTCAAATCAAATTTTTCTTTAACAATCGCAACGAAGGCGGCGCGGCAATATACATAATCAGTTGCACGACATTTGCCTTTCACGTCATCAATTGTCAATTCAAATTCGTTGCAACAAATTTGTAAAATTTCGTTCAATATCTTTGTTATCATATTATTTTTTGTCGTTAAAAAACGCCCTCCGTTTTTCAAAGGGCGTTTCCATTATGAAAATTTATTTTACAAAACATTCCGCTATCACAGCGGTAATACCTTTCGTATTCTGCAAACGAAATAACCAATGACGGCTGCACCGATGCACATTAAGACAACGTGCCAATTCCGAAATCCGCCTTTTTTGGCAACTTCTACTTTAACAGGATACGGCACTTGTACGCTATCACGTATGAAAATGCTATCCCTGATTAATTTGTCCTTATAAATCGTTTTATAGCGTTCCAGCCACACCGTATCGCCTTTAATTTTTAAAAATACGCTATCTTGTATGAAAATGCTATCACGGTGAAAAACGTCTTTATATTCTGTTTTAACCGTTTCAACAGGAACATAGTGTACCGTTCCGCAGGACGTTAAAAACGCCGCTATAATTAAAATTAGATACTTTTTCATTGCTGTATTATTTGATAATTTCCCATCCTTGTTCTACAACTTTCTTTGACACAAACGAAACGTTGTAATGTTTCGATTTTACTTCGTAACTCCGCTATTTCGTTTTGAGCGTCATTCAATTTTGCAATCAATCCATCTGTTTTGTCTCTGTTTTTTGTCTGCTCCATTCGCATTTGTTGTAACTCCTCCGACATCGCTACTTGTAACTTGTTTTTGTCGCTCAAAATATTCATTAGTTGCTCGTTGTGCTGCTGGCATTTTAAGTCGCTTTCTTGCTTTAACTCTTTAACTCCTTTCTCAACTTCGCACTTATGTAGCGTTACATCTAATTCAGCCGTTGTAGCCTCTGCGGTTGCTTTTTTCTGTGTTGCCTTCATTGTTTTTAACTCCTTTATCGTGTAAAGAAGTCCGCCGCTGAAAACGACACCGATAATCGCTAAAATGAAGTCAGATGTTCCCATTTTTTTAATAAAGCCACAAAACGTTTTTATCCAAAGTCTTACTGTTGTCCAAATGAATGAATGTTGCCGCAACTCCTACGCGGTTAAATCCTGCTTTTATCGCTGCATTGGTGATTATAAACTTACTGCGTCCGTCCAAAGCCGTAATGTCGGCGGCGCACCTTTCCGTATGTGCAGATTTTCCGTTACGTCCCATCTTTTTCTCGTGTTCAACGGTACGATATGCAGAATTTACAATGAATGGTATTCCTGCTAATTCACGCGTTTTGTCAAGCATGTTCATAAAGTCCTGTTGCATATCTTGCAACGAGCAAGACGGGGAGGCTTTTTGAAATTCAACCTCTTTGAAATATTTACTTGTTATCATAATCAATTAATTGAAGGTAAAATATATTGTATCGTATTCGCGGTTACTTTTATCGCTTCCTTTATGGTTTTTTCGTCTCCTTTGAATTTTTTGTTTGTGGTGTTTTCAACCATCAAAGAGCCAATCCAATCATTTGAGGAGTTTATCAACTGTTTGATAGCAACGTTTGACGCGCCGCCAAGTCGCATTAAAGAACGGATACGGGGATCTAAAACATCATCATCAATATTTTGATAATAAAGCCAACAATTCCCTACTAATTCGTTTGAAAATTGCGCTATTTCAGACATTGGTATATTTTGTAAAATGTCTTTAACGAGTGAAACACCCGCCCTGTCCACTTCAAAAACTACTGAAACGTAGGAATGTCTGTTTTTGGGGTGTGGCTGCAAAATGAAACATCTATCAACGTCTAACTGATGCAATAACTTCCACAGTTCACCGTAAATAATCGCCGTGTGTCGGTTGTTTTTCGCGGTGTTTTCTTCGCTATCTTTTTTCACTTGCTCAATTTTTAAATCAGTCATTTTATTTTTAGTATGCTGATTATAAGCAAAATAAGCAATTACGATAGCGGATATTACCGAAAATGCGCCTGTTATGATTACTGCGACGTGTTCCATTAATAATTGTATCTTTTAATTGATTTAACTTTCCGATTGTATTACTGTTAACGTTGCAACCTCAACGCCACCCATTTTGAAAGATAGCGTTGCCGTTCGTGGTGCGCCGGTCGGGTTTGGTTGTAATGAACGTATATCTATCTGTGTATTACCTGATGTGCCGCCGGAAGGATCAATCATTAATCTATTTTGTGGTGTTTGTGGAAATCCATCGAAATAAACCGTATCATCTGTTGTCCATGCATCGTTTGCGATTACTTTCACACTTACGGGCATAACGGTATTCGTAAGATTAACGGGGTTTGGTGAAAATGTTATCGGTATTACACCTATCCCCTCTTGCGTTATCTGTAATGTAGCAACTTCAACGCCACCCATTTTGAATGACAACGTTGCGGTGCGGGGTACGGATTCCATGTTTGGGCTATTTGTATAAATATTCACCCGTGTTGTTCCTTCCGCACCGGAAGTTGTCATAACAACCACCGCTGTTGAAAAATCTTGCGGTAATCCGTCAAAATAAACAACGTCATCTGTCGTCCATTCGCCGTCGGCGATTACATCCACGCCGACAGGGTTAAACATTCCCCCTGCCTGCGGAATTATGACAGGGTCGGGGTCAAAGGTTATATGCTCTTGTTCCGGCGGTTCAGAGCCTCCGCCGTCCCAAAAATTTCCAACAAAGGCGTTGAGAAGTTTTACGGCTTCTGCGGGTGTTGCAGGAATTGCGCCGTTTATTTCAACGCTTCCAAAAGCAAATTGAAAAGCACGTTTCCCATTATTAATAACCGGTCTTAAAACAACAATGCCGCTATTGCTTTCTGCTGCTTCATACGTTGTCGGCAAGTTGTGAATTGCCCCGTTTTCGTTTAAGACAAAATTTTTGTCATCTATTTTAGTTACTGTTATCATAATATAAAAATTTAAAAAATTACTTGCGTTGTCGTTCCGTCATCTTTGAGGCGTTGATAGGTTACCACACCTGCGGACGTTTCATGCTGCACAACGGTGTCGTTGGCGATGGGGAATACGTTGTTTGCGTCCACGTGATAATTCCAATGGGATTTTAAGTCTCCTGTTACCCATTCCACATACGGAGATAGCGAAAGCGATGACGGATTAATGTTTACCACCCGTTTCACGCCGATGAAGGTTTTTAGAAAATTTACTTTGTCGAAAGAGTTGTCTTCTGTATATGTGCCATCACCGTGTAATGTGTAATAAACACCATTCATCATTACTTTTGTGCCAACCGGTACTTGTACAAACGTATCTTCTCCGGTTACAGTGTTAGGAACAGTCCATTTCCAGCCAATTATTGCCCCCTGAAATGAAACGTATGAAAAAGTTGTAGGTGATGGTGCAAGCTGCGGATTAATTTCTGTAACCCGTATCGTTCCTATGGCATTGTTCATTAGTGATTGCAGGAAGGCGGTGGAGTTGAATATGGGTGGCGTTCCGCCGCCTTCGTCCAACTCAACCTGTCCGCTCGCCTTCAAAATATACACCTTATTAGCCTGTAACCCAATTATGGTGCTATTTGTTTCTAAATTAAAAACTTTTGTGCCAATCGGTAACATGATACTTGTAAGACCCTCAATTACCCATACCCAATATCCGCTATCGCCAAGCCATGCAATTCTTGATTTTTTCCCTGTCACGTTATTCGAACTAATGTAGCCTCTGATAACGCCTATTAAATTTTCAGCAATAAATTGTGTGTCGCCGCCGTTTCCGGTATTTTCAATTAAATAATCGGCAATATCAACGCCTGCCTTTCCGACCCTTTCTGCGCTATTTGCACCAGAAACGCTTTCTGTTCTTATTGTTTGCCATTCCGATTTTATCTGCTGTGGTGTAAGTGCCATTTTTTTATTCTCCTATAATTTTTATTTGTAACATATTTTCTTTTATTCCCGCACTCTTAAAAAGCGGGATATTTTCTTTGTTTGCCTCTAAATATCCGATACATTCATTCATATAAGTATCTGCGATAATTAAAGTGTCTTTTTCGGCTGCCAATTTTTCTCGCAGTTCGGGGCGTTGTGAATAATCATCTCTTTTCACCATTGAGCCGCCAAAACGTGTAACGTTGTAGTCATTGCTTTTTATCAATCCTGCATAAACATAATAATTCAACGCCTCAATTAGTCCCATGAATTGAAATGTGCCAACGTTACAGCATGAATTAGCGTAATAAATGCCGCCTTCTAAAAGCGTTTTATATTCAACCGGAAAACTTGTTTGTTGGATTGCGTCTGAATTAACGTATTTCAACAAGTCGATATAAAGTTCGTCTCCGATACGGGGTTTAACGTGGATTTGTTCCGCCTCAATAATGAAACGTTGCAGCCTGTCATCGTCAAAATTTCCCGATATTGGACGGCTTCCATTCTTAACTTTGTTCGGAGTTGTTAAATTCATATTTCAGCGGTTTTATTGAAAAATCAAATAATTCATTAATTACTTCGTACCAACGTTGTATTACTTTTCCAAAAGCCTCCTCAATCATCAATCGTTCTTTTATCGTAACCATTGAATAATAATTAAAAGCCTCTGTTAGTATTTCGGACGAAAATCCAACACTGCCGTTTAATATCCTATACCACGTCTCTTGATTAAAGGCGGAATAGATTTTTTTAGATGTTGTTTCCGTTGTTATGGTAAAATCTTTGTCATAATTAGTACCCTGCAAGTCAATACGTTCCGGCATTTCCTCGTCTTGAGTAATATAAAAAGCCGCTATTTTGTTGGCGTTTAAGTCGCCTTGTAGCAAGCCCAAAGAGTTACTAATGCTGCCTTGTTTGTCTCCATTTTTTGCCACATCTTGCCCTTGCCTAAAAACAAGTGCGGAGGCTGGCAAAAAATTGTTACGGACGTTCCTGTTTGCTATGTTACCTAATCCTTCCTCTGTGGACATCTGCGTTACAACTGCGTCATGTACAGGTTTTGGGTAAGTTTGTGTGCCGCTTTCAGACACCCACAATATTTGCCCCTTATAATTTTGAATGCCACCCTCCAATTCTATCTGCTCAAAAACAACTGCTTTGTCTGGGTTAAAAATATCAATGTAGTCGATATTTTCTTTGGTAACTCTTACCGTTTTTCCATTTCTGCGGAGTTGCCCCGTCCAGTCTGGGTGTACTGCTATTTTTCCGATATATCCGCTGTCGTCTTGCTCTGTAAGCCTGCAATTTTCAAATGGAACGTGAAAAACCTCAACTATTTCGCCCAGAATGTTATAATTGACCTGCAATGCAAAACCCCGAAAATTGGCTACATCTGCGGCAACGAGTTTAAGAACGTAATCGGCTGTTTCACGCTTTGAGTTTAAAATCCGTTGTGAAAAATTTACATTCTTAAACCCGTTTCCGTAGATAAATGAAATATATCTATCCATACACGTTGCGGCTGTTTCGGAGCAATTAACCGTTTTTACAATATCTTGCGGATAAAGGTTATTCTCTCCGAAATACTGAATACCTAACGCACTATTGAAAGGCGTTTTTATTCGTTTGTCAGCCTGTTTTATGACGGATATGTTCATTTTTTACATTTCGTCAATGGATTGCTCAATATCTCCTTCAATCGGTGGTTCGTCAATGGAAGTGCCTTTTGACGGTCGCCCGCGTTTGGGTGTTTCTGCCTGCGCAACAAGTTCTACAATGCGGTTTTCGGCGTTTTCCAAATCTTTTTTCAACTCTTTGATTTCTTTTTTGAGTTGGGCGATTTCTTTGTTAGCCTCTTTTAACTCTTTATTATCCGATTTTTCCACAGGTATTTCAGTCTCTTGTTTCGGAGTTTCTGTTAAACTTTCACGTTTCGGAACATCTTTAATCCGCTGTTGCCAATCTTCGGGGAACGCTGCAAACTTTCTCAACCGTTCCGTGTTTTCATACAAATAACGTTCTGCTGCGTCATCGGTTAAATTAGAATTAGTGTAAACCATCGGGCTGCCTTTAATTCTAATGACAATGCCGTTTTTAAGTAGATATTTTGATTTTTTTAATTCGTCCATCGTTTTTATCTTTTTTAGTTTAATAATCATTTCAACCGTCGCATCGTGGTAACTGTTATTACAGAATTTTCCCATTTTGCGCCGTAATATAAATTCGTTTTTGTCTTCAATAAAAGATTTATCGGAATTAGAGAGTTTGCCGTTTAGTGCTTTTTTCTCTAACTCCGATAAAACAATTAAAAGTTCGTTTTTATCCATTACGCTAACAATGAATTAATCGCCGTGCGAGTTGTCTCAATGTCAGTATCATAATAGAATAATGCAGATTTCGGTACTTTTGTCTCTTGTAAAACAACGTTCCAGCCGCCTTCTGTTTCATCTGAATATTTGTTGTTTTCAAGTGTCGTTGCCCGAAGTCCCTGATAATATCCCATTATTTGGAATGTGCTATCGCCAGGAGTAGTCGCCTTATTGACGTTTTTATATTTGTTTTCAAAAATAACGACAAATTCGCCATTTGCCAGCATATCAATAACTTTTTCACAAACATCGGGGTCGTTATTCAAAACAGCAAAAGCCAAGTCGTTGGTAAATGTGTTTCTGTTCGTTCCAACCTCAAAAGTTGTCTGTGTGTTATTAAAAGGCGTTGGCGATGGTACATAGATAGGATATGCTTTTGCCGACCCTTTCAACGCCAAAGTTTTAACAACGTTTTTTCGTACATCGTCAAATTCCGTTGCCGCAGGGTCAACGTCCGCTCTATTCATTATCACGCCGTTAGCCTCAATGCCTGCTACTACGGGGTCATCACAATCAGGCTCAATGCCCATTTTAATAAGATTTTCGCAACTTGCCATAATTACCTCCTCTTAATAAGCCGCCATGATTAAGTCATCTTCCCAAGTCATCGTTCCAACTTTATCACGTGCGATAATGTTATTCGTTTGTGATTTTTTGTCAAAGAAAATATCCAAATAGGACAACATATCATTTGAGTTGATACCGAGTTTTAATGACGATTTCGGGGCGTAAATAGCACGGTGCGGTAAGTTCCAAACAGTGCCATCGTCTTCAAACATTCTAATCATTTCGTCCCAAATCGGTAACGAAATAATCTGTTGTTGGTTGTAAACGGTTGCCGAAGCAAATCCATTAAATAAACTTTGCCATTGTAAGTCGCTGCCTTTGTTGTTTGCTTTTATATCCATTGCCAAAGCGTCGGCAATAGATTTTGTTACTAAAAGCACCCTGTCCGAATGTTGCAACAGTTTCGGGTTGCTGTCATAAATCAACTTATCCATCAAAGAAGTAGCAACGCCCGAAGCGCGAATGCCTGCTATCTGGTCGATTTTCGTTGCTGCGGAGTTAGCGGCGATAGATATTCCTTGCAACGGGTTTGCCGAAACAATATCAAAGATACGTTTGAATAATCCATCGCAAACGTGGAATAAATTAAGATTAATGCCGTCGGTGATAAAGCCGCCGCCTGTTACATCGTCAGCGGTGATGTCTCCGAACCATGCCAAACGCCATAACATTTTATTCATTGCTAACACCATACGAGGCTCAACAATAGCGTCGATGTAGTCAGTGCCGGTTAAATCGGCAATGTCAGTGCCGCGTCTCATAGCGTATTGTACGATGGTTTTTTCAAGGTCTGCAAAACAAATTTCTTCGGCGATTTCATATTCTCCGAGTTTCCATTGTTTTTCAGCCGTTGCTAACTTCGTACCTTTCCAATCGGGGTTACAACCGCTGGACGGTAAACCAACGGGGGCAAATTCTCCAACGCCGCCAACACGCTCACCATCTTCAATGCCGGTGTTTATCTCCAAAACGTCCTTCAAAGAGTTGTCTTCTCCTTCGGGGTCAATGACTGTTAAAAATAACAGTTTTCGCAAATCAGTAATGCCGTGATTATTGATTGCAAAATTATTCATGTCTAAATAACCTGTGCTTGCCATAATTTACGCCCCTTTCTTTTTAAGTTCAATTCTGTTTAATTTTTCGGCTGATTTTCCACCGATACCTTCGGCGGACGGAATACGATTTTGCGCTGCCGGACGTGTTGCCGGAGTGTAATTAGATTTCACGCCTTTGAATACTTTGTCAAAGCCGCCGCCAATTCTTATAGCGTTCAACACCTTTAAATCTTCGGCTGTCCGTTGCGTTGCTTTTAACTTCGCATTTTCGGCTTTCAAAGTTTCATTTTCTTCCCGTAATTGCGCCAACTCAACGGGTTCTTCTTCCGTTGTAATTTCGACGCCTGCGGGGATAATCTGCGTAATAACACCGTCGGCAATGACGATTGTCGAGCCGTCCGGCATTATGAAAGTGCCATCAGGGGAGGCATTGTCGCCGACTTGCGGTTCGCCCTCTTCCCTGTCAATAGTTACTACTTCTCCCGCCTCCGTCAATAATTCCAAGTTATAGGCGGTGGGGTTGTCATCGGTTTCCGGTTCTGGTACTCCGCCATCGCCCAACGAGCCAAATGCTTTTCCCAGATGATAAAAGAAACCTTTTTGATTTTTTTTGTTTTCTGCCATCTTTTTATTTTTTGGGTTAATAATTAATGCCATTGCTGTCCTTTTTGCTTCGGTAGCAAATCCGAGCGTTACCGCCTGTGCGGGTGTCATGTATGTTTCAACGCTCATCAAAGAGGACAAAACGCTTTTGTCTTGCCCTGTTTTTTCGGAATAAAATTTTTCTATTCTCCGTTCACAGTTTTCAATCCATGCTGCCGCCTCTCTTAATCCGTTAGCGTCTCCTTCTGCCGATGTCCAGGGGTTATGTATCATAATTGGACACCCCGCAATACGTTTGTCTCCTGCTAAAAACAAAATAGAAGCAGCAGAGGCGCACATTTCATTACATTCAGTTATTATTGTGCGACCGAGCGAGCGGAGGTAGTCGTGCATTGAAAAAGCCACATCTACATCGCCCCCTACGGAGTTAATTAGAATGTGTATCTGTTCATTTTCGGGTACTTTTTTTGTCTGTTCAATTAGATAAATCAAAGATACCTGATTTTCTTCCGAGCCGATAATTCCGTTAATATGTATCATTGCCGTTAAATTTTCGGCAAAGTAACGGCGTAAAATGTTATGTTTCAAATTATTATACTGCAAAACGGTTGCAATGTGTTGCAATAATTTTGCATTATCGGCTGTGTGTTGGAATAATGATTATCTTTGCAGTGCTTTTAAGTCCAAAAAAAGCGATTATTAATTAAAAAGGGGACGGTTTTGAGCCGCCCCCTTTTGATTAAATGTGTGTTTACTCGCCTGTTTCGGCGATGGTTAGATTTCGGTAAAATTCTTACCTGTTCCGATATTATCCTCAATGCTTACGCACATATACTCATTTACAATGTCTTTCATTTTATTGGTTATATCAAGGAACTCGCCCCCTAATATATTTTCGGCTATTTCGTTTGGATAATTATCATAAATAATTCCGCTAAACAGTCCGTATGCTTCACTTACGGCAATGCCGCACTCTATAAACCGTAGCGTATTTTCGCTTACCGTTACTTTTCTTTCCATAACTACGAATTTTTAGGGTTATATGCCTCAGCGTTTCCAAAATAAAACTCTAAACGGTCGGAGTCTGTCAATGATTGCCCGTTATCAATAGCAGTTTTATGAAACAAGTCTCGGAGTTCTTTGAGCCTGTAAATTGTAATGCTTTCGACTAATTCCAAATCAACAGAAAGTCCGCTACATGCTAATTCGTCGTTTCCGTTTGATGCAAACATGGAAACTCCGTGCAACAGCATATCAAAGAATACAGCCATATCTGCCGGAGTGGTATCAATCATATTCAGATACCAATTCATAACTTCCAAATTCAGGCTTTTAGCCTTTTTAAAGTTTTCTATTTGTGTTTGCTTATTCATGCCACACCTCCTTTCAGAAATTTGTTTACAAAATAGATTTGACCTTTTCCGGTTACTTTCGGAGTTACAGTAACAAATACACTTCCGTCAGGCTTTGTAATGCTTGTTTTCTTTAACTCAAAAAGACCTGCCTCCATAGCCCGTTGTGCCGGCTGGTTGTAATATTCTCCTTTACTGCATAAATATCCATTATCACGCAGCCACACAAATAGCCTATTTTGCCCGATTTCGATGTTGTTTTGTTTTAGGATTTTTGCAAGTTCGGAGATTAATACGCTGCGGTCGCTCGTTGCAACGGCATCGGCAAATAATACCTTTGGTGCTTGCTGTTGGAGTTGCTTTTGCTGTTCTTCAATCTGCGATGCTTGATGTGCTGCTAATTGTAAAGCCTCTGCAAATGATTGAGGAATTTGATGTTGTAATTTTGTTTCCAATTCTTCCCATCTACGATTTACTTTTATTCGTAGTTCGGTGCTGTAACCTGTTAGCAAGTCAAATGTTTGCATTTTGGTAAGTAGATATTCACGGTGTTTTTGATTTCCCGTGTTTCGGTGTGAATATACCCCTGCACAAATTTGTGCAAGGGTCATTTTGCGATAATTTTCATTCAGATTGTCGCAGTCTCTTAAAACAGTACGATGCTCTTTTCCTGTCAATTCCGCTATTTCACGGCTCGACATTGTCATTTCATTGTCCATTTTCTGGCAATTAAATATTTGAACGCTTGTTGCGCTCTGATTATTGATATTCATAAGGCAACAGATTTTAAGAGATTGAAACTAAATTAAACTTCTTAAACGACCGAAATTCATTTTTTTCGGTATCAAAATAGATTTGGACAAAGTCGTTCTTTTTACGACCATCGCCAACTTCGGGGAGAATACTACTCGACAACGAACCCCATGCCTCACGGATAGTGCCGTCAAGTTTTTGAAAATGAAACCTTACAATGCCGTTAAGCATTTTTCTGACAAGTTTTTGATTAATCCATGCCTTTTTAAGACATTCGGAGAAATTGACACCCGTCATTTTGAAGAACCGCCAAGCGTTTTTCATAACGTTTGACAAAATTTGTGTCTTTGACACTTTAACGCTGTTTGCGTTTGTTGGCAGTAAGTTGCCAGCCGAAGAATTTAGCATAATTCTATAAATTAAGATAAAAAACACCGCCTTTCCACGCTGCTAAATTCTTCTTTTTTGGGGAATTGTATTAGCCATTATAACTAATACACGGGGGTACGGTGTTACACGTTACTTTTATAAATACGAAACAAAAAAACAAAAAAACCGCCGAAGCGGAGCGTTTATCTGTTAACGCCCAAAAAAATAAATTTAGCACTGCAAAGATACGAATTTTTTTAATATGCAAATAAAAAAATAAATTTACGTGTTTTACGCAGTTTGTTATTTGAAAAATGTGTACTTTTGCACCGGAATTAAAAATCTTATTTATGGACTTCAAAGACATCATTAAACAACTCTCTGAAAGGGTTGATAAATTAAAGGATAATCTGCAAACAGAAGAGGCGACAAAGAACGCTCTTATCATGCCGTTTTTACAGGCTCTCGGATATGACGTGTTCAATCCGTATGAAGTAATGCCGGAGTTTACCTGCGACATCGGCACTAAAAAAGGCGAAAAAATTGATTATGCCATTATGAAAGATGGTAAACCTATCATCTTAATTGAATGTAAAACGTGCAATGAAGATTTAACGCTACATGATAACCAACTCCTGCGGTACTTTCATGTATCGGAGGCAAAGTTTGGAATTTTGACAAATGGCGTGCGTTATCGGTTCTATACCGACCTTGAAAACAAAAACAAAATGGACGAAAAACCATTTTTGGAAGTGAATTTGTTGGACTTGCGCGATGCGCATATTGAGGAGTTAAAGAAGTTTCACAAGTCATATTTTGATATTGAAAACATATTAAGTTCCGCGAGTGAATTAAAATATATGGGTGAATTAAAACATGTTTTGATTTCGGAGTTCGGAAGTCCAAGCCCTGAATTTACAAAGTTGCTAACACGGCAAGTTTATGACTATCCGATAACCGCAAAGGTTTTGGAACAGTTTACGGCATTGGTTAAAAGGTCAATAGCAAATCATATCAACGATGCTATTACGGAACGGTTGAAATCTGCTATACAAACGACACAGGAAAAAGGAGACGCGCCGCAAGAGGCTATTGAGGCAATTATACAACAACTGCCCGAAGGAGTTGTTAATATTAGTGAAGACGGTAAAATAATCACAACACAGGAGGAGATTGAGGCGTTTTACATTGTCCGTTCTATTTTGAGACCCCATATCAGTTGTGAACGAATAACATACCGCGATTTTCAAAATTGGTTTTCTATTTTAGTAGATGATACACAGAGGAGAATTATCTGTAAGTTATATTTGAGTAACCCTGAAAATAAACGTATTTCGTTTTATGGCGATGACAACAAAGAGGTAAAACATCAAATTCAGTCGTTAGACGATATTTACAATTTTTCTGAACAGGTTATTGAGGCGGGTAAAAAATTTGTGTAAAAAACATTAAAAATTTAAATTTATAAAAATGGAAGAATTTATTATTGTAGCGTTAATTGCATTTGCAATTATTTCAATTATCTTTTTTGTAAAGATGTGGCAAATGACAAACGATATTAGAGTAATGCGAGATGCCTTTGTGTTTCCGGTAGCGTTTAAGTATGAAATCAAAAAGGCACTTATTCACGGAGACAAGGAAAGGGCAAAAAAAATAATGATTGATTTGTTTTTATATAAAATAAGCATCGGAAGTCATTTTGTTGCCGAAAAGCAATACCTTGAAGATAGTCTCTCAAAAATCGGAATAGATTTGCCGGAACAGATTAAAAACATGGAACATATCGACGATTTTAATATTTTGTATCAATAAAATTTACTCCGTCATCGGAATAAGTGAAACATCAATCATTTTTACTTTTGCCACATTGTTTTTTTGCATTGTCAAATCAATAACGGCATAAACACGTCCGAGTGTGTTATCCCAAATGGGTTTTCGTATATCAAAATCAATTAAATCTACTTCTGTGAGTAAATATTCAGCCTCTACTACGATAGGCGTTTTAATGACTCCCTGATAATGTATATATTTTCTATCTATTATTCCTGGCATATATTCGTTCGCACTTCTAAAATACATATCTTCCCGAAATACACCAATCCATTTGTGATTGCCCGTTTCATACGCCTTTATTATTCTCGGAGACGGTTTTTTGAATGTAATTTTTTCATCTTCCTGCGTAAACGCCCGAATAAGTGCGTGTTCCATTTGCATATCCGAAGCCGCTACCTTTAATTCTAACAAGTCTTTCGTTTCATCTAAATTGCTATTATTCACATGAATATAACCTGCTGTGTCCACTGTTATAGTATCATCTTTTTTATAGTCTAATTTGTTTTGCTGTGCATAATCGCCATACGTGTATTCGTGTTTCATTCGCAGGGTTTTACGCTTTTCAGTCCAATCGTAACAGTTTCCATTCTCCATATTTTGGAGGACATCATCAACTCCGAAAAATGATAATGTTCGTGGATTGTTATAGTCATAATACGGAAATAAGCCATTTATCCATGCAATAGTCTGAACTAACTCCTGCCATGTCATATCTGGTAGATTTGCATTTATTGGATAACCTGATAATGGAAACATTAGATTGTCATACTTTCTGCTTATTATAGATAATGAGAAATCCTCTTTGTATGTAGCATTATTAAATCTTGTACCATTTCCTGTACCATCTTTGAAATATACCCTGCTTTCAAACCATATTTTATCACCAGCCTTAACTTCTATATTTTCTACATTAAGGACAAATGACAAATAATAACCAAGAATATTATGATAAATATTTGCAATAGATTTTCCGATTTCTTCACCGTTTAAAATCATAAACAGTTCTCCTGCAATATTATCTGGGTCTATTCCGTCCATCAGGTATAATCTTAAATTTTCATCATAGGAAATAGTTCCGTCTCCTTTTATGTTTATTTCATTCGTTGTTCCACCTAAAATAATTTCACCCCATTGGTCTTTTTCTCCAAAAATATTTGCCCTAACAGTTGTATAATTATTCGTATATTGGTGTAGCATTAATAAAAAATTCAGTGTATTTTGTCCCCAATTTGCGCCCGTTGTTTGTCTGTCCACCGTTGTAAGATACAATTTTTCGTCTCTTGGTAAATTTTCGAGTGTTATTTCTGTTTGATTTTCAATTTGCGACAATAGATAATTTACACTTACGGACGGTAACTGTTCTTTAACATCATTCCCAACTCCAACGCCCCAATCCGCTCGCAGAAATCCATAATTTTTTAATCCATTGTTAAAAATATCATTTAGTCCATTTTCAGTATAATCCACCCACATCATCGGCAACTCCTTTAATTTCCTTTCCTTTAAGTCCTTTGTCAGATTTCTAATTCCAAAAGCAAATTGTCCGGTAAAATGCCGTTCTTCTATACTTTCAATACGAAAAATTCCATCTAAAACGATATTAATTCCGTTCCTATAATAATCCATGACGTGCGTTTGGTACGGAAAACCCGTTACCACATCATGCAGATTAAGGTTCTTAATGATACGGCGGTTGTTTGCCGTCAAAGGAAACTTCAAACCGGAACTTCCATGTGTACTAATTTTTGACAAATCGCCGAAAAGAGATGATTTATATTGGATGTTGAAACTCATATTGTCGTCCACATCTAACAATTCATTATTCAGATAAAATTCGTGTGTCATTTCTGTAAATTTTTATGATGCTTTTCTTAATCCAAAATACGCTCTAAAAACGCTAATATTATAGGAATTAACCTCCCCATAATTAGCGTCAAATATTTTCTTTACCTTGTAACCAAGTTCGTATGAAATTGCTTTTAATGCACGCCAATTTATACTTCTCCAATTCAATTTATTTTCTTTTGCATATCTTTTAATACTGTACCACTCTTTACTTTCGTCAAGTTGTATTGCTTTTTCTGCAATAAGTTTGTGTTGCATTTCTATCTGTTCGGCTTGTTTCGCTGCTAACATCAACGCTTCGGAGAATGATTGCGGTATTCGTTGCTGTTCGGCGACTTTATGAAATACACGCCTGTAAACCTCAAATACGGGACGCACCTTTCTGGCGATAAAATATTCGAGGCATGATACGGACAAAAAATAAATATCTGATTTTCTTCCTGTTGAGTTTTTGCCATTTTGGGCAAAAACAACAAAATCTTCATTTTCAATAAAATTCTCCTTTAACACTCTTACCGCTTTTCCTTTTTCGGAATAAACCACCATCCAAACGTCATCTAAATTCACAGGAAAATCATTGTTGGATTGTTTCAATTCTAAAACATTTTGAAAATAGGTTTTGATTTCATTTTCGGTACTTGTTTTTGTCAGTACTACGTTTTTGATTAATTCATTCATTTTATATAGTTTTAATTTGTTTCAAAAACAAAAAGCGCATTTTCATTGTCTTAATGTAGCGCGAGACAAACGAAAATACGCTTTTCAATATCTTTTTAATCACGCGCTACTGTAATTATTTGTTTCAGACTGCAAAAATATAACATATTTTCTTAACTTTACAAAAAAAAGGTGCAAAATCGTTGCATTTTTTATTCTATCAACCAATCTTCTCTTACTTCAACCGTTCCCTGCCCTTTGTTTATCGCATCCACCGTTACAACGGGGTTCGGCATTGCCACTAACGCTTTGGCAAAGGCACGGCTTAACATATCTTCTCCAAAGGCTTGTTTGGCTGTGTCTGCTGTCTGAATGGGGATACCGCCGCCCGCCATGTTCAACTGTGAAAGTAACGGCGCAAACATTGACGTTGCCGCTGCTGTCATCACTCCTTCACCGTTACTCAAAAGCGTTGGCACGTTATCAGATGTTCCACTTCCGAAGCCTTTGACAAGTCCGCCTCTTGCCATCTTCGGGGCTTTTGGAGTAGATGATTTTTTGAGTATTGACGTTGCCTGTGCCATTGACGCTAAAACAGAAGTAATAGTTGTAACGATAGCGACTAAATTAGCGGGATATGGGACGCTTTGAGCCGCTGCAATACCGCCTGAAATTGCTTTTGCGGTGTTTATTCCAACTTCCGTAAGTGCCAACAATTTTGAGAAAACAGCCATCGCCTCGTTGTCTTCCGCCCATTGCCCTAACAGGTTCGACATTGCCCCGAACATTGAGGCATACGCCCCCATAATCCGCTGTGAATTTTCTATTTGGTTTTGGGCGATTTCATCTTGTATCTGTTTGATTTCAACAGCCATTTCGCGCTGTTTGAGAATAAGTTCCGCCCTGCCTTCTTCGTCAATCGTTGCCTCCAATTCTTGCAACGCTCGCAACTCCTCCTCTTTTTGTTGTAGTTTGAGTTGCATGGTTTCTTTACCATGTAGCGTTGCCTCTGCGATTTCAGTTTCCCATTTGATACGAGACGCTTCTAACATCTCCTCGTAGGCTGCTTTTTCATTTGCAATACGAACATCATTTACATCTTTGTTATATTTCTCAATCATTAACGCTGTTTGTTGCGCAAGTTGCACTTCAAACTCCGCCTGTTCGGTTGCTAAAAATTTCTCTTTTTCAATGGTTAATAATTGTTTTTTATCAATTTCCGATAACCCGGACATCTCCGTATCTATCCGTTGTTGTATTAATGCCGTTTGCTCTGCTAATGCCTGTTCAAAATTCGCCTGCGCCTCTGCCCGTATTTGTGCAATATATTCTTCCGATGCCACCATTCCATTGTCTAACGATGCGATTGTTCCTGCTGCCTCTATTCTTGCTTGCATTTCAGCCTGCAATGCCATTTTTACCGCTTCCGTTTCTTCTGATAATCGTCGTTCCTTCAACTGTTTTTCCGCGACTGCTTGCAAATCCATTGCATTGATACGAGCCTTTTGCGTGTCGGTCATTGTTTCTTTTAATGCCGCTAATTCAATTTGGCGTTCCGTTTCTATTTTTTCAATAGTAAGTTGCAACTCCTCTGCCGAGCCTTCTTTTGCAAGCGCGAGACGCAATTCAATCTCCTGCTGTTTTGCTGCAATGGCTTTATTAAAAGCATCTTTTGAGTATTTTTCATTGAGTTTGGCAACTTCTTCATTATATTGCTTTGTAAATGTTTCCTCAAATCTTTGCTTTTGCTCTGCCGTACCTTTGAACGCTGCTAAATCGCGGTCGTATTTTATTCTTGCGGCTGCAAGTTCTTTTTCGCGCCCTTCTTCCATTAAAGCGATGGTGATGTCTTGTATTTTTTGCTCGGCGGCGATACGTTCTTGTTTGGCTTTTTCGGCGGCTTTTTTTGCGTCATCTTTTTCCTTTTGCGCTGCGTCTTCTGTGTCTTTTTTTCTACGCGCATTTTCTTCTGCTATTGCTCTTGTTGCGTCAGTATAATTTTCAATCAACTGCGTTGCTAATTTTATCTGCTCTTTTAATATTTCAGTTTCTTCTTTATAGATTTCTTTTTCGTCCTCTTTTGTTATTTTTCCTTCCTCTAATAGGGTTTGTATTGCCCAGAGCATTTTTTTCTTTTCGTCCAACTGCTTAATATTGTCGGCATCGGCAAAATATGCTTGTTTCGCAAATTCTTCTTGTTTTTTGAGCCTTTCCATTATTTTTTTATCTATTTCTTCTTGGCTTTCTCCTTTTGCTTTCATCATTCTTATTGTGGCATCAATTTCCCTTAATTCTTTCCTTTCGCGTTCTTTTATAGCATCCACAGTCCTGTTGATAATATCATTTTCACGTTCCATTTCATCGTTTAATTTTCTTTGCCTATCGGTTGCCGTTTCTGTTTCTGCTGCAAAAGAAGTCAAGGCG
>Ga0082212_10003823_pt1 | contig 21166 bp, 16 predicted proteins | sample TergutNt197P3_FD_71548 | JGI IMG/M metagenome (GOLD analysis project Ga0082212, IMG submission 71548) | Neocapritermes taracua P3 segment gut microbial communities from Petit-Saut dam, French Guiana - Nt197 P3 | ecosystem: Host-associated > Arthropoda: Insects > Digestive system > Gut ... | reverse complement strand
GGCTTTCGTGGCGGAAGAGGTGGGATTCGAACCCACGGAACCTTGCGGTTCGCCGGTTTTCAAGACCGGTGCATTCGACCAGCTATGCTACTCTTCCACGTATAATTATTCACTTTTCATGCACTAATCACAGGTTTTCAAGACCGTCGCCTTAAACCGCTCGGCCATCTCTCCGGTTTTCTATCGTCGTCGCCGCGTTATGACCGCTTCGCTGCTCCTCCGTGTAAGCGCTCACGCTTTGAGAGTATACACTATGGCTTTCTAAGAAGCAATGATTTTCTGCGGATTTGCGGTTGTCGCATGATATTGGGTAACTATTCGCGACCCCATCGTCATTGCGGCATCCGCGCCGCAGTCCCATTATTACTGTGCCTGCCCGATGGGGATTGCGGGTCAAGCCCGCAATGACGAGACCGACCTGTGGTTCGAACAGGCCACGTGAGCGTAACTGCCTTGCTTTCAAACTCACTGCTCTATAAGGCTTATAAGCAGAGCAGGGTCTTCAGCCGCGGCCTTTTCAAGCGCTTCAGACTTCTGCCGCAGTACCTCGTTGTACTCACTTCGGCAATCGAATAGCTGTATGATAGTAGTGAGTGCGAAATCAGCGTCCAGCGCGGCGACGTCGCCTGCTGACGGCATCGACATTGCGCTGAGGAAAGCAGAGACCTTCGGGTCGTAGACGAGACCCGCAAACGGGACGCCCATGCGCGCAGCAAAAATCAACGAGTGGAGACGCATCCCCAAAACAGCGTCAGAAGCTCCAATGATACACATGAGCTCGTCCGCTGCAGGAAGTCCCGCGACAATATATGACGGAGCTTTCATCATCGCGCGGACCTCGTCCGCGACAGCGTCGTCTTTTCCGGATTGCATCGAAATGAACACGATTTCTCTGCCTGTGATATCATGAACGCTATCGCAAAGCCGCGCTATAGTACGTGTGAAACCATCTGTTTCCGCCCAAGTCCTTAGTGAAACTGCGAGATAGGGAACAGCAGGCAGCTCGTACTTTTCCCTGGCTTCCGCGATTTCCGCGTTCGAGGGTTTACGAAGAGAAAACACGGGGTCCGCCGTGACTCGGACGTCGCTGCGCATTACTCCCAGCGCGCGCAGTTCTTCGAGGGATGCGGTATCACGCAGCGTGATGACGTCCGTGCGGCTTAGCGCCCGTGCCACGCGTCTGCGGTTTCTTTTTTTACGGATAGGCCCGATACCGTTCGAGTATAGCATCACTTTTTTATGTTTTCTCACCGCAGTGTTTATGATAAAGAGATAATACAGCAGCGAGCGGGTAGAGGTTACATCCTGCAGAAGGCTGCCTCCGCCTGAGATCAGTATGTCGCTTTCGCGTATGGTTTTCAGGACGCCGCGCGGGCTGAAACGCTTTATCGCGTTACATTTATAGCGCTGTCTTGTATCCGCGGGATCGGAAGAAAGTACAGTGATTGAAACATCGCTTTGCTTTGCGGACAGGCTCTGATGAACCGATTGCAGGATCGCTTCATCCCCCGCGTTCTTGAAACCGTAGTATCCGCTCATTACGATTCTGCAGGCGCGCCGGGACGCGGACTCATATGCCGCGACGCAGTCGTCAGTCATGCGTTTGACCGAGTAATCGGATATGACCATCCTGCGCCCGAAATCTCCCAGTTCCTTCCGCTCAGGCCCGGAGACAGATTCAAAGAAATCTGTGATTTCCTTTATCAGCAGGTCCTGCGACGGAATACCGCAGTTTCGGCAGGTGAAGTTCGTTGCTCTGGCGATATGTTCCTTTTCCGGAGTAAAGAGTCCAAGATACCCTTCATTGCCTGATAGAATGACTGGCACCGCCTCTGAAAGGGCTTCCAGAGCTGCGCGCGATACGCCGACAAACAGGTCTGCCTTTGCCAGTATTGCTTCAATATCAGTCCTCATTCCGGTCATGAGGATCGTTTGAGAACCTGTCTGTTCGTTGACAGACGCAGCCTTTTTGCATAGTTCATCATAGATATTACCGTCTCCGACCAGGACGATCTGCACACCGGGTATGCGCGCGTGGAGCTGAGGCGCCGCGTCGATCAGGAGCCGCGCTGTGAATGCCGCGTTATCGTCCATACGGCTGACACTCACAATAACAGGGCGGGAAGGTTCGCCTTCCGGCTTAGTCGCTGCCGGAGAGAAGCGCATCGTATCGACGCCGTTTACTGTGACGATTACGTCATCCGGCGCCAGCCCGTAGTCGTCTATTAGATAGTTTTTGATATCGTCCGAAACCGCAAGGGTTTTCTGTCCCCAGTTTGTCAGATAGCGCAAGCCATGCCCGACTTCGAAGTCAAAATGTGCGGTGGTTACAAAAGTGAAACGCATCAGCTTATGAAGCAGCCCGCAAATAAAGCCCGGGATACGGGCGTGAGCGTGAACAACATCAGGTGAAAGGCGTTTGATCAGCTTTCGCATCACAAAAAAAGATTTCAGTATTGACGGGATGCTGCGAACATGCATAGGTACCTGATAATGGTATATCCCTGCGTTTTCCAGAGAGGCGACGTACAAGCCGCCGTTTGAAGCGACATGAACTTCGTATCCGCGCGATGCAAGCTCGAGCGAAAGCTCCAGAATGTGCGTTTCCGCTCCGCCGACGCCAAGGCTCATAGTCGCAATTAAGGTTTTCTTTACCATATTAGCTCTCTACTCTGCTGTTATCGACATTATGATCCCGCGTATATCATTGTACTTCGTGTACATCCACAGCTCAGAGTTCGCGTTCAGCTCGAGCGTTCTGTCGACATAGTATCTGCCGTTACTGAATGAGCAAATGGAGTCAACTGAAAGCAGCACATCAAAATAACCTTCCACGTCCGCTTCTACGTACGTACCGTTTGGGAGCGATTCTATACTTTTCGCGCCTGTTACTTTTACGTCGCTTATTGTTCCGAGCATCGTGCCGATATCAGTGGCATATATTTTATCGCCGACTCGCAGATGCTTCACGTTACTTTCCCGGATCGTGGAGATCTGCACGGTAAACGTTACTTCAACAGTGTTCGTCGCGGTCAGCGGGTTGGCTTTTCCGCTGAATTTCAGAATGACTGAGGCAGCGAGTATTACCACCACTACGGCGACGATCACGTCGATGATACTGAAAAGCCCGAACAAACGGCCTTTGTCGTCGATTATCTTCTTCATGCCAAGTCATCCCTTTCTATATCCACGACGAACCCTGTGCCTGCGTAAAGCGGGCCGTTGACTGACAACCATGTTCCCACACGAACGATAAACCCGCCAACACTGATCGAGCTCTCGGTCACAGTAGCGTCGGCGGTCACCGTAACAATTGCGGTCGTCCTGCCGGGGACGTCCACAAGATGGCGCTCGCCGGTCTCGTCTTTCATCGAGGCTTTACTCTGCTCGAGCTTCACTGAGACTACCGTGCCGATCGGGCGCTTTTCGACCCTGTCGACCAGAGCGTCGCCAGCCTTTATGTACTTCATCCCGTCGCCGACCATTGACTGCAGTTCTATCGTATACACGACTGTCTCCTGACTGCCGGACGACAGCAGAGAGCTTCCTCCCAACGCGCCGGATGAGACAACGATAACCACTGCGATCACAATTACACAAAGGATAAACGCCACGTCAAACAGGTTTAGCCGCCAGCGTCTTTTTTTCCGGTCGTTCCCGGCTGTATCGTTATTCGTATTGCTCTCATTTTGGTTCTTATCCATTCGGTGATCCTCCATCCGGTCAGTATCAATATGTTCGTCAACGCTGCAAAGGTTACATTCAGTGCCTCGGTGAGGTCGTTGCGATCACGTTCCGAAAAGCGGAGGCATGGATGCCGGAGCGCGCGAGTATGTGCATGGATGCACATTCGAGCGAAAAGGAACGTGATGTAACGACCGAACTAAGGTGGCACTGAACAGTAACCTGCAGAGAGCTACTCCACGGTGCTTCCGGAGTATCGTGATGCTGCGGTTCGGTAGACGTCTTCGATCCTCGCAGCCATGAACGACGCGTTGAAGCGGCTGTTGTACGCGGCAAGAGCGTTTTCCCCCATCCGCGCCAGTTCATCCGGGCTGCCGTACAGTTTCCGGATCGCGACCGCAAGGGCAGCGCTGTCGCGCGGGGGTACTATCAAGCCGTTTACGCCATTCTCAACAAGATGAGGGTTGCCTCCTACGTCGGACGCTATCGCTGGAGTACCGAGGCTCATGCCCTCAAGCAGCGATAGGCTTGACGTTTCTGTCAGGTATGAAGCGTTCAGTTGAACGTCCGCAATGTTATCAAGAGGCGCGACGTCGTCTAAAAAGCCGGTAAAAACACAGTTTGTCAGACCTTTCGACGCTACAGTTTCCCTGAGCGTGGATTCCAGGGGCCCGCTGCCGGCAAGAACAAAACGGATCGGCAGATCACGAAGCAGATGAGCAGCCTCAAGAACATACTCATGCCCCTTTTCGGGGACAAGTCTGGCGACGATCGCGCAGATAAACTCGTCTCCAACTCCGATTGATGTTCTGAAAGCGCGCTTCTCATCTTCGGATATCTTTCGGACAGGATCGACGCCGTTGAACATTGTTATGATCTTTCCGGCGTCGGTTCCGGTTTCGATGAGGCTGTCGCGCGTTGCGGGCGAAATTGCGATGATCATGTCGGACAGTGAGTTATTGATGAACCCCAGCGCTTGCTTTCCCGGAAACGACGTCTTCAGCCTGCCTTGCGGATATGCGCAGTGCCGCGTATGGACCACGGCGCATTTACCCCACCGCTTTGCGGCGATTCGGGCGGAGAGGCTTGCATGCGTATGAAGCACCGCCGGTCGTATTTCGTCATATTTTCGCCTGAAAGCGCTGATAGCGCCGATGCTGAATGAGCGTTCCGCGATCCCCGGCATTTCCATGGTCCGGACGTCCAGTGCGCGGAGCCCGGGTGTCAGCATCGAGTTTTCCGGGACTATGACAGTATGGTCAAATCCTGTCCGGTCAGCGTTTCTCATGTAGTTTAGCAGTACATTGCCCGCGCCGCCAATGTTCGTGTCTGTGATTACATTCAGGATTTTGATCAACCGGCGTCACCTGCCTCCGCGAACTCCGCTCCCGCGCTGCCTGCCTCCGCGAACTCCGCTCCCGCGCTGCCTGTCTCCGCGAACTCCGCGCCGGAGCTGCCCACCTCCGTGCATTCAGCTCCCGCGCGGCCGGTAGAGTCATCCTCTTTTGCAGCTCTGCCGGGTATTGCGTCCGGCTCGTATGCTGCTTCGCCCGTCGTAATGCCGGAAAGCTCTCCCGTGCAGCCGGGCAGACTGCTCCGCCGCGCAGCCAGTGCGCCAAGGCCAAGAACCGCCCAAAATACAAGCGTTACGCGGTAGTTGTAAAATGAGTGGTCTGTCGCGCTTTGTATGAGAAACCCGAGCAGTGAGGATACCGAGGCTATCTGCAGGACTTTTGAACGTTTGTCCTTCTCACGCGACACGGCGCAGCAAAGATTGCGGACATATGAGAAAAGGAGAGCTAGAAAGATCACGATGCCGCAGATACCGGAATCACACATAATCTGAAGGTACAGGTTGTGCGAGTGCTGCGCAACCGCAGTGTTGTAACTGTATAAAGGATATATCTTGTTGAATGCGGCTGTTCCGGGGCCTATCCCGGTAAACCAGAAGTCTTTGAGCATGGCTATTGTGCCAAGCCAGATCGAAACGCGGTATGAAGTGGAACTGTCGCCTACATCTCCAATGCTGAGAAAACGGTTAAGAATGACGTCCGGCAACGCAAAGTACAAGACAACAAGCGCGACGATCCCGGCAATGATGAACCTGCGGTCGAGCATGACGAGAAACACCGCTGCGGCTACAATGAGCCCCAGCCAGCCTCCACGGGCGAATGTTAAAAGCATACACAGGACCATAGCTCCAAGGCAGCCGGCGTAGAAAATCTTCATTATGGCTTTTTTTGCCAGAAGTATACATGCTCCGGCGAAAGGTATGACCAACAGCAGGTATTCCGAAAGCACGTTAGGGTTCCCCAGCGTGGAGTATACCCGCACGCCGATCCCGGAGAACATGGTTTCGTCGATCCATGCGGACGCGCCGGTTGCCCCGGTCAGGTACTGAAAAACTCCGTATGCCGATACAAAAGCGCCGGATATGACGAAAGCGTAAACTAATGCGTCGAGTTGGCGTTTTGTCGTCACTGAGTTTTGGATCACGAGAGTGAAAAGGACGAACAGGGAAGTCAGCGCTCCGCCGAGCAGGCTGCCCGACACAGACACAGACGTGAATGTGGCTGCGATATAGACGAAAGCGAAGAGCAAAGTGAATTTATTGATGGGCGAGTATGCCAGTTTCCGATTGCGGTCGCACCCGAATGTCAGGACCACAGAAACGATACAGATCAGCATGAGAGCAAGAACAGCCATTGTCGGCAGAATAGGAGCCAGTACGAGAGCAGTGAAGCTCCAGATGTATGGTCTGGTGAGTATACTGCCTCTGAGAAGTTTCACAAGGCGAAGTTTCTCCAGAACATCGCAGAGCGCTTTGTGAAAGAAAAACCACACCCGGTAAAAAATGCTACCGCGAGAGCCGCGTTCGACCCACTTCGGCGATAAAAAGCGGCCGATAATCAGGCTTTTTCTCCACTGAACGCCAAACCATGCACCGATAGAGGCAAGCGCCCTGTACACATAGCTGGCTTTAAGTATTCTTTGCACTCTCAGGTTCAATCCTTTCCCAAAACCCCGGAGCAGTCTGCGCGCGTCACAGCGGTCTCAAAACCCCGGAGCAGGCAGTGCGCGTCACAGCGGTCCCAAAACCCCGGAGCAGGCTGCGCGCGTCACAGCGGTTCCCGGCAAACCCCGGAGCAGGCTGCGCGCGTCACAGCGGTCCCAAAACCCCGGAGCAGGCTGCGCGCGTCACAGCGGTCCCAAAACCCCGGAGCAGGCTTACCGGCACACGACGATGTCCGATGACGAGCCTGTGATACAGACGGCTCCGTCCTCCGTAATCAGATACGTGTTCTCAACGCCGACCATGCCGACGCCTTCGATTCCTATCTTTGGTTCGATTGCTATTGTCATGCCGGCTTCAAGCGGAGCGTCAAAGCCCTTGGCGATGACAGGCGTCTCGTCTGAGTACAGCCCTGTGCTATGTCCGATGAACTTGACCTGGCGTCCGGATATGCCCATAAACGAGTCGCGATGTTCTAAATCGACCGATCCCGCGACTTCAATATAAATGTCGGACGGCACAGAACCCGGGCGCAATATCGCCACAGCCTGGCGTTCAAGGCCGAGGCAGTGCCGGTGGGCAGCTACGACGTGTGCGGGCTGCTCCTGTTTATAACTGAAAACGATAGTTTTATCAACTTGATAACCGTCGTACCCAAAACATGTGTCGACAAAGATCAGATCGCCTTCGCGCAAGCGCCTGTTATTACTGCCAAGTACCGGTACCGCGGGGCACAAACCTGCGACGCCGGACGCTCCGTCAAATACTGACGGATAAAGAGCGCTTTCGCCGAACGCGACGTGCCCGAGCAGCATCTCGCCGCTTCTCATTGAGAATCGGTTGATCCCCTGGTAACCATTTTTCATATAAAGAGACAGCAGGTCCGATCCAAGCTCCGCTTCGGAGATTCCCTCCCTAAGCATCGCCGGAAACTCGTCCCTCAGAAGGCGATCCACGGTAGCGCCCGCTGTACGCATGCGTTCGAGTTCATACTCGCTCTTTACGGCTCTGGTTTGCAGGATAATCTTGTCAACCGGGAGTACATGACTAAAGGGTAAATACTTTGTGAGCATTCCATACCATTCCAATGTAGCGCACGCAGTATCAAGATAAATGGTTTTCGGTAGTTTTCCTGCGCTGTCCGCAACGTCGCGAAAGCTCTTCATAGGCCGTATGTCTGTGAACGCTGACTCGAGAAGAGCACGTTCGTAGCTTTTTCTTACCCATAGTGTTGACTCACCGTTACGTCGGAGCAGCATTAATCCGTCACAGAGCGTACCCGTAAAGTAGAATAGGCTCACATAACCGGTAATAGCGCACAGTTCCCATCCCTTATGCGCTGCGCTTAGATTCGCTTTAAAACGTGCGAGCCTCGCCGAGAGTTCTTCTCCCGGAACAAAACCAGTTTCAGTATTGATGACTTTTCCTCCTGTTGATATAAAATGAACGGCGCATGTTACCGCTGCGCGCTGCGGGTTTGCTGAAGCAAGCGGATCCGAATCCGCCTCACGGCATGGAAGTATCATGGCTGCGAATACGCCTCACGGCATGGAAGAATCAAGACCACGAATCCGCCTCACGGCATGGAAGAGTCAAGACCGCGAAGCCGCCTCAAGCGTCAGGTCATCCGCTCGTATGCTTTCCGGACCGCAGCGGCAATAATGTCATGGACATGGCTCGCGTCCATGTGCATGACGCCTTGCTCGGTAGCGCCTCCGGGAGTTGCCACTGCTTTGACAGTATTCCGGAAATCACGCCTTTCAACAGCATTCCTGAACGTGATCGCCGCAATGTTGACGCTGGTTTCCTCAGAAAAGCCCATTGCCTGCCCGGCAACGGCGAACGCGTCGAGAAGATATGCCGCAAAACCAAGCCCGCATGATGAAAACGCCATGACTTTTTCAATATCTTCAGGCTCTGCTTCAAACGCATATCCAAGTTTGCTGAGTAGCTCTGCAACCGCTGCGGGAGCTTTTGTATAACCGATCACACCGTCGCAATCGGCGATCGCCAGCGAAGGCATTCCTCTCACGAGCTCCACTTCACCGATGAGCGAGTAGATCTTCTCGAAAGGGACGCCCGCCATAAAACTGACCACGGTTTTCCCTTCGAACAAGCCTCTTTCGATGGAAGGCGCAAGCGTTTCAAAGACATGGCTTTTCACGGTGAGAAACACGACGTCTGCTTTATTGATCACGTAGCCCGCATCGCCTGAGGCGCCCGTTTGGTATTCACCCACTGCGGTTGCAAGAGCTTCCGAAGAGTTATCGCAGACGATTATTTCGCTGGAGGAGACGCCGGACTTTATCAAGCCTGCCGCCAGCGCGCGGCCGAGATTACCGAATCCGATTATTCCAATTACCATAGACCCTCCGCCCTGTACAGTGACAAGGATAAACGACCGGCAGGATTCAGGTCCACCGATCGTCGATTTGCGCAGTCAACTGTGACGTTTTACACAGCGCGCGTGACTTTTCCGCTGCGAAGGCAGCGCGTACATGCGTAGACGTGACGCGGAGTCCCGTTAACGATAGCCGAAACGCGTTTCACATTCGGTTTCCACATGCGGTTGCTGCGCCTGTGCGAGTGGCTGACTTTTATACCGAATAAAACGCCTTTATCACAATATTCGCACTTTGCCATATAGTATACACCTCCCTGACCGTTTCTAAACAGCGCTACTAATAATAACAGACCGCGGCGACGAATGCAATAGTAAATCATCAAGTAATTTTGAAATAACATTTGGGGGGTTACACTTCAGAGGGGTGTCCGGGAGACTGCCTTTTTTGAGGCTGGTTGCGAAGCAGGAGGCGGAAGCCACTGCTCATATACCCCGGGACATTTGTAGAAGCCTCAAAAAAGCATCTCCCGGACACCCCTCTGAAGTGTAACTTTAGGGGGTTTCTGTCGCTTTGCAGAAAAGGCTTGCAAAAGCACGACTGTATGTATACACTGATTACCGGGAAAGTTGTAAAGCGACTGCAGTCACGCGCACGCGGCTGTTCGAACCACTTTGTGGCGTCCGCCGTTTGCGGCGTTGTACTGGTGTAAGCGGACTAAGGTTGAATGGCTTTTTCATCAAAACAGTTGATCGGTGTCCGCTAACCACGGACGGATTGGACGCAAATATGGAACAGGAATACAGCTACAAGCTTGCGCGGCTCGCGGATGATCTGCAGGCGGACATTGTTTACCCATCCACAGATTTTGAAGATGTGCTCATATACAACGGGGATGTGCATCGTCCGGGGCTGCAGCTTACAGGATTTTTCGACCACTTTGACACGACGCGGGTGCAGCTTATAGGCCGCATGGAGTCGTCGTATATGGACATGCTCCCGCATGAAGAACGGCTCCAAAAGTGGGAAGCGCTGATGGAGCAAAAGGTGCCCGCGCTTATAATGTGCCACGGCGCCGAGGTCAGCGACGAACTCCTCGCCGCCGCTGAAAAGCATGATGTAACGATCCTCTCTACAAACGCTCACACCACGGAAATCATGTCCGCGGTGATAAGAATTGTAAAAAAAGAGGTTGCCAGAAGGGTCACGCGGCACGGAGTCCTTGTCGAGGTTTACGGAATGGGGCTGCTGCTCCTCGGCGAAAGCGGCGTCGGAAAAAGCGAGGCGGCGATAGAGCTGCTCAAAAGAGGGCACCGGTTGATTGCCGACGACGCGGTCGAGATCAAGGCGATAGATGTAAACGTCCTGGAAGGGACAGCGCCTGAGCTTATCCGCCACTATGTCGAACTGCGCGGGATCGGGGTCGTCGACGTGCGGCAAATCTTCGGGGTCGGTGCGGTAAAGGCATCTCAAAACATCCACCTTGTCGTCAACCTTGAACCGTGGAAGGACGAGACGAACTACGACAGGCTGGGGCTGGTGGAAAACAAGATCACGATCCTTGGCGTCGACGTCGCAACGGTCACAGTACCGGTGAAGCCGGGGCGGAACCTTGCCGTCATTTTGGAGGTTGCCGCCATGAACCAGCGCCAGAAGTTCATGGGATACAACGCGGCTGTAGAGTTTACAAGACAGATTAACAAGCGCTTCGATGAAAAGATGAAATGAGCGCCTCGTGAGCTAAGCGTACTGCTATGACGGGACGGAAATAATAAGGAACATGAAAACTGACGACGTCGGCATAACTCTGAAGAGAATAGAAGAACGAATACCAGGCATTAAGTGCAAACGTAATGAGCCGATGAAGAACCACACGTCGTTCGAAATCGGAGGGATTGTCCGCGCGATGCTGTTCCCTGACAGTCCGGAAGTATTTGTTGCGCTGCTTCTTGAACTCGCGGCGGCGGAGGTCAGTACTCTCGTCATTGGTAAAGGGACCAATCTTCTTGTTGCGGATTCTCTGCCGGATTTGATCGTTGTCAATACAAAAGGGATGTGCGGTATCGGCTTGTCGGGTGACGGCGAAATACATGCTGAAGCGGGAGCGGCGCTTTCTGCGTTGGCAATGTTCGCATATGAGCAAGGGCTCACAGGGCTGGAGTTCGCGCATGGCATTCCCGGCACGGCGGGCGGTGCGGTGACGATGAACGCAGGCGCTTACGGAAGCGAAATCGGCGAGGTAATACTCAGAACCGAAGCTTTCAACCGGGAAAACGGAGTGTTTACTCTCGAAAATGCAGATCACTGCTTTTCGTACAGGACTAGCAGGTTTTCTGCATCGGGCGAGATCATTCTCTCCACTGTTGTGAAGTTGCAAAATGGAAGCAGAGGGGATATCATGGCGCTAATGGACGATTACGCATCCAGGCGCAGTAAGAGCCAGCCCCTTGGTATAGCAAGCGCAGGCAGTACATTCAAACGCCCGAAGCTCGGATATGCCGCGGAGCTTATTGATCAGGCGGGATTGCGGGGGTACACTGCAGGAAGAGCGATGGTATCTGAAAAGCATGCAGGTTTCGTTGTCAATAAAGGCGGGGCATCGTTTGCGGATGTTATGGCGGTCATAGATCATGTGCGCGAAACCGTGCTGAAGAGCTCCGGAATCGAACTGGAACCGGAGGTAAGGATAGTTACCGGGTAGACGTCGGGCGCTGGGAGCGCTCACGAGCAGAGGAGAGGATGAAATGGAGCTACTTGTCATATCGGGCTTATCAGGAGCCGGGAAAAGCCGTGTCGCTGCAGTGCTGGAAGACATGGACTTTTACTGTGTGGATAACATGCCCGTTTCGATGATGCCGAAGTTTGCAGAACTCTGCCTTGCAACTGGAGGCAGGTATGAGCGGGTCGCGCTTGTCACAGACGTCCGCGCGCTCAAGACTGTGAATGAGCTGTTTGTTACTTTGGATGAGATGCGCGAAATGGGATGCGCATACGAGATCCTCTTCATCGAAGCCGAAGTTGACACTATAATCAAGCGGTATAAAGAATCTCGCCGGCGCCATCCCCTCGGTATGGCAGGCCGCGGGCTGGAAGACACAGTTAAAAAAGAAATAGAGATGCTCAAACCGATCCGCGACGCCGCGAACCATATAATCGATACGACAGAGTTATCTCTGAACAAACTGCAAAGCCGTCTGTCAAAGCGATACATGGAGGGCAAACTGGAGAAAACTATCAGCATAAACATAAAGTCGTTCGGATATAAGTACGGCCTTCCCATCGACGCCGATCTTGTATTTGACGTCCGTTTTATGCAGAACCCATTCTATGTAACCGGCCTGCAGGACAAATCAGGCCTTGATGAACCTGTCAGAGACTTCGTTTTCGGGTATGAGCAAAGCGTGACGTTTTTCAAGAGCCTTTGCGACATGATGGACTTCCTGCTGCCGTATTATCTCGAGGAGGGCAAGCATTATCTTGTGGTTTGCATAGGATGTACAGGCGGTAAGCATAGATCGGTCGTAATAGCGGAGGCGCTTGCGGGACACTTGAGTGAACATGATTATCAGGTGGACTGTACGCATCGGGATATAGATAAAGGACAATAAGGTCAATAAGGTCAATAAGGGACAATAAGGGACAATAAGGGACAATAAGGGACAATAAGGGACAATAAGGGACATGTCATTTTCATTCAACACAAAGACGGAACTATGCAGGGGCGCGCCGGTTTCGGATTGCTGCGCTGTTGCTGAGTGTTATGGGATGCTGCTTTACGGAAACATGTTTTCCGCGCAGGAAATAAAGATCATTACCGGGAACAGTGCACTCGGCAAGTACATTACCGGACAGTTTCTCCGCGCGTTCGCGGTGATTTTTGACATCCTTCCTGACCCCGGTAAAGCAGGGAACCAGGCATATATAATAAGAGACCCCGGGAAAATCAGACGGATTTTTGATGCATACGGCATTTCACAAGAGAACCTGTTAGCGCATCATGTGAACCTTAGTGTCCTGGAGGAGGACTGCTGCCGCAGAAGCTTTGTCAGGGGCGCTTTTATGACGGGGGGCGCTGTCACCGACCCGGTAAAGAGTTACCATCTTGAGCTCGTAACCGACCATTTCAATGTCAGCCGCGAAGTGTATTCGCTGCTGCTTGATATGGACTTTACTCCCAAAGAAGCGACACGCGGCGGTAATTTTGTGACATACTTCAGGCAGAGCCTGGCTATCGAAGACTTTCTGACGATGATTGGCGCGCCGCTCGCTGCTATGGAACTGATGTCTACGAAGATCGAGAAAGATATGCGTAACAGCGTTAACAGAAAGGTAAACTGCGACACGGCGAATGTCACTAAGACTGTTGACGCGGCGGCTGTCCTGATTGAAGCGATCGCAAAAATCGAAGAAGCGGGCGCAACAGGGATGCTGCCCGAGAAGCTGAGGCAGACCGCCGAGCTCAGGGTGCAGAACCCTGAGTTAAGCATAAATGAGCTTGCTGAAATATCGACGCCGCCTGTGTCCAAATCGTGCATGTACCATCGCCTGAGAAAGCTTGCGGAGCTTGCAGAGAATTATAAGTGACGCCACTGTTTCGGATGTGTTACTATTCACGGTATGCCAGAAAAAACAGTCAAACTGTCTCGTCATAGCGGGCTCTCAAGGAATCCAAGGATTCCCTGCAATCCCCATCGGACAGGTACATTATTCATGGGATTGCGGCGCGGAGGCCGCAATGACGATGGGACAGTGAACTGTAACTCGGATGTAGCGGAAAACCGCAAAAAAACTTCAATTCTCTTGACTTTATGTCGTTGCAGGGGTATAATAGCCGCGTATGGATACGAATAATAATTGTGAGGGATCATGACATGGCTATAAACTCGATCAACAGTGCTTTCAGCGGCATTAACGGGTTGTATAACAGTATGTATTCAAACAGCATGTCGTTGTTTAACTACAAGCTGTCGAACAGCCTGTTCCCGCAGAACAAGGCGCAAAACTCAAACCCGCTCAGCGCAAACTCATTACAGTATGTGACAAACATCAAACTAGGAGCGAACAAACTAACGAGCGCGATCAAAGGCTTGTCAAGCGGATCTTCGTTCAGAGTGAAGACAATGACGTCGTCTGATAAGGACGTTCTGTCAGTAAACTATGTAGGCAGCATTTTCAACCGCCCGGGTAACACGACAGTTAAAATCAACCAGCTTGCATCGGGGCAGCTGAACGAAGGCTCAAAACTTCAGGCGAATGAGAATTTCGGAGGAGTAGGCGGTACAGGACGCTTTAAGGTAGAAATCGGAGGGAAGACGACAGTTCTCTCTGTAGACGTCAAATCAAGCGACACGAACGAACAGGTGCAGCAAAAGATGGCGGACGCCATAAACAATGCGGGCGTAGGCCTCAAAGCCACGGTGAAAACTGATTCAGAGGCGAAGACAAGTTCGCTCAGTATCGAGGCTGTCAACACCGGCGATGATATAAAAAGCAAGTTCACGATCTCAGATATGGTCGGCGGGGAACTGGTCGCGAAAACAGGCGTCGGCACTGTGACAAAGCAGGCGCAAAATGCGATCTACAGTGTAAACGGAGGCCCGGAACGCACGTCAAAGACAAACACGCTGGATCTCGGCGGCGGGCTGAACGTAACATTCAACAAAGCATCAGATAAGGAAATCACAATCTCGCAGGGTATGGATCTCGACTTCGCAAAGAGCGCGGTAAAAGACCTGGTCATGAGCTATAACGACATCTACATCGAAGCGCTGAAGAATTCGAGCGATCCTAAGGCGGAGAGTCTGGCGACAAGGCTTCTGAACGTATCTAAGATGTACGCGGGTTCGCTTTCGGAAATAGGCGTTGGCTTCGATAAAGACGGCAAAATGACAATAAACGAAGATCAGTTCAATAAGGCTGCGGAGAACGGGAAGCTGGAAAAGTTCTTCACCGACAACAGCGGGAAAAACTACGGGTTTACGTATCAGCTCGGTAAGCTGGCGGATAATGTTTCGCGCAACACGTCAAACTTCGTAACAAAATCGATGTTCGGTAATAACTTGATGGAAAACTTCGCGTATTCCGGGACGGGGAGCCTTCTTTCATACAACTATTCGAACACAGGCTGGTTGTTTGACTATCTATACTAATGTCGAAGCGCCGGGGTGCGGGTATCTTCCTGCACCCCGGTTATTATTTTGCAGCGAAAGGGGATATTACTGATATGGCAGAGAAGAGTTTTTTTGAAGTTTGGCAGGAGGAGTCTCCCGGGACAAGCAAGGCGTTTTTCGATCTGGCGGGCGCAATAGAGAAAGAAGGCGGCCTGGACGCAAAAACATTCCAGCTTGTTTATCTGGCGATCAAGACGACTAAAGGCGAAGTCGGTTCCGTTACGGCGCATGCGGGGTTCGCTAAGAAAGCCGGCGCGACGCGCGAGGAAGTGCGAGGGGCTGTGCTTGTGTCTCTTATGACTGACGGCATCACCGGCGTAGCGGCCTGCCTCCCGGCTGCAATGGAAGGATACGACAACGCGTAATTCCCGCCCCCCTATAGCGTCCGCTTCCGCTCAAGCCTTTTCAATATCCTAAGAGCTTTTCTGTAGTTGTCTTTTTTCTCCGAGTAAAGGACTTTCTCATACAGCGGCTGAAAGCCGTTCATTTTATAGACGCCGATCGCCTTATAGCTCCAGGTCTGCGTATGCAGATAAAAATCCGCGTCGCCCTCAAGTTCCAGCATCAAGGCTGTCACGCGCGAAACGAGCGCTTTACCGAGCCCTAACCCCTGATATGCGGGATCGCAGGCGACCCAGTGAAGCCACGGCCTGCGCTGCCCGCGTACGTCGGACCACCACGCCGTCGACGTTGCGATTTTCAAGCCGTCGCTGTTTTCAATGAACACACAGCGGCGGCGAAGTTCATCTATATGGGGCATGAACTTCTCGTTGAAGTGCATCAGCGCCGCAAACTCGCTGCTGAACTCGAGCACGGACGTTTCGATCCTCGCCCAGTCCGCTTCGCTGCCATCGTCAAAGAAGACGAACCGATATCCTTCCGGCAGCGGGAACGCTGATAACGGCGTTCCCGGCGCCCTGTGCATATAAAGCCCTGCGTATGGCACGCTTTTGTCGAGCATACAGTGACCATTCCTTTTTACTTTTTACTTTTTACTTTTTACCACAAGTTAACTTCCATAGGTTCTGCCGGTATGCCTTTTGTAAACGTCAATAAGGTTTATAGTTTTGCCTTCCGCAATCCTGTCAGTAGTATTACAAGGGATAAGGCGGAAATCAGGGCGAACATCCAGGAAGAGTATTGCGATACGTCGGCGCCGAGATAAACAGGCAGAAAACCAATAAAGAGCCCAAACGTTAACAAGCCGAACGCAAACCCTTTGGCTCCCGGCACAACTTTGACCAAAGCCCAGAGCGTGACAGGCATAGTCATGTTAAACAGCAGTACCGCCGCGACGCCCGCTAACGGAACTTGAGGAAGGAGGAACAAAAGCGCGGCAATACCCAGTGAGAGAAGCGTTGTCTTTATCACGCCCAACGTATCGGCAACAAAGCCGCCGAGCGTCTTGCCGAAGACAACGGCGCATATCAGAACTGTTCCCCAGCAACCGACGCCTTTCCATGAAAAATCCATCGTCAACCCTGCAAAGGAGCGCAGGCAGACAACGAGGAACAGACATGCGATAATGAGCAGAGTACTGCCTGATCCTACGCCCTCCAGCGAAAACCTGGTGTTCTTCGGATAAGTTCCTTTTTGCGCCCGGTATACCGCCGGGATCAGCCCCGCCATCGCTATAAGCGCGAGCGGAGCTATAAAAGCGGGACACTCGCCGCCCCTGCCCAGCATTGTTCCGAAATAAACCCCAAACGCTCCGGGAGATACAAACACACCGAGCGCGCCGAGTTTTTTCTCGCTGATGTTCAGAACGTCAATACCGCCGCCGATGTGGAACATGGCGTTGCCGATACCGACGATAAAAACCGCCGCCACGGGGATAGACGCGAGCGCGTAGGCGCCTCCGGCAAGAACGCAGCCGATCGTCGCAAAAAGAAAATTCCTGTTTACTTTGTCCGCAATAATACCGATCGGCATTTGCATCGCAAATGCGCAGAAATTATATATGAGCAAACAAAGATATCCGTCCGGCGTTCCGGAAACTCTGCGAAAAATCAAAAAAGCGCAGGCGAAGTCCACAAAAAAATGGGCGGCGGAGTATATGGCAACCATCCCACGCGGGTGCAGCGCTTCGCCCGGTTGGGGCTGGTTCTCCATTCCCTGATCACTTGTCATTTGAAGCTCCCTATACCGGGGATTTGATTCTTTCCTGCTGCGCATGAGTATACGCCGGATACTCGCCTGATACTCGCTTGCTTCCCGACGCATACTCTACTGCGTTTTTCCGGGAATGTCAAATTACGAGGCAAATTCCCTCTTGTTGTCGGCGCGAATGTGTGGTAGTATTACCGGAAGAATCAGACGGATGAGCAGACCGACATGGGTTGTGATCAGCGCCGCCGGCGGCGCTTCGCGCAGCCCTCAAGATAGAGAAGGGGATGCATATTATGAGCGTCGCGTACCTGATACTGGAAAACGGGGCGGTGTTCAAAGGACAGTCGTTCGGATATGAAGGCGAAGCCGCCGGGGAGATCGTATACTCGACAAAGATGACCGGATACATGTCAACGCTCTCCGACCCGGAGTATAAGGATAAAATTGTCCTTCAGACGTTCCCGCTGATAGGAAATTACGGCGTTATTACGGAAGAATTCGGCACAGGACCGATACAGTTGAAAGCGTACATCGTAAGAGAATGGTGTCAGGAGCCTTCCAACTTCAGAAACGAAGGAGACCTTGACTTTTTTTTGCGCGAACGGAAGATCCCCGGGCTGTGCGGTATCGACACAAGGGCGCTGACGAGGATGATCCGCGACAACGGCGCCATGAGAGCCAGAATATCGAAAACACCGGGAAACTATTCCGAACAGATTAGGGCAGACCAAGATGGGGTGTAATGCGCCGTTTACGGCGCTGTACGCCGCTCCCGCGTTGAGAAAGGTGCGCATATGCCGCTGAATAAAACAATCAGGAAAATAATGGTCATCGGCTCCGGCCCTATTATCATCGGGCAGGCAGCGGAGTTCGACTATGCCGGGACTCAGGCCTGCCGCGCGCTCCGCGAAGACGGGATCGAAGTCGTCCTCGTCAACTCGAACCCCGCGACTATTATGACAGATAATAACATGGCGGACAGGATTTACATCGAGCCGCTGACGATACCGGTCCTCGAGCGGATCATCAAAAAGGAGAAACCGGACAGCCTCCTTTCGACGCTCGGAGGGCAAACAGGGCTGACTCTCTCCATGCAGCTTTTCAAGTCCGGGTTCCTTGACAAGCATGGGGTAAAACTGCTTGGTGCAAGCCTCGAAACGATAGATAAAGCGGAAGACAGGCAGATTTTCAAGGAGACGATGCAAAGTATAGGCCAGCCGGTAATACCTTCACTGGTGGTGACGACGCTCGACGACGCGCGAGAGTTCGCGACGGAAACGGGCTTCCCGCTTATCGTTCGCCCCGCGTTCACGCTCGGAGGCACGGGCGGCGGCATGGCGGCTGATATGGGCGAACTGATGGAGATCGCCGGTAACGGTATCCGAATGTCGCCGATAGGGCAGATACTCGTCGAGCAGTCCGTCGCGGGCTGGAAAGAGATAGAATTCGAAGTCATGCGCGACGCTGATAACAACGCGATCGCTGTGTGTTCGATGGAGAACGTCGATCCTGTCGGGGTACACACCGGGGACAGCATCGTCGTGGCGCCGGCTGTCACGCTGTCCGACAAAGAGTACCAAATGCTGCGAAAGGCGTCGCTTGACATAGTGTGCGCGCTGGGCGTCGAGGGCGGCTGCAATGTGCAGTTCGCGCTGAACCCGGAAAGCTTTGAGTATATGGTCATCGAAGTCAACCCGCGCGTGTCGCGGTCGTCGGCGCTGGCTTCGAAAGCGACGGGATACCCCATAGCGAAAGTCGCCACAAAGGTAGCCATAGGCTACAGGCTTGATGAAATAAAAAACGCGGTCACCGGCAGGACGACTGCGGGGGCTGAACCGGTTATAGATTATATAGTCGTGAAATTTCCCAAATGGCCTTTTGACAAGTTCGTGTACGCAAAACGCACTCTGGGCACGCAGATGAAGGCAACGGGGGAAGTCATGGCGATCGGCGCGTCGTTCGAAGCGGCGATAATGAAGGCCGTCCGCGGCGCGGAGATAGGCAAAGACTGCTTTATCGATAAAGCCATGTCCGGGATGGAAACCGGAGAGATCAGGCGGAGGCTGCCGGATTGCACCGATGAGCGCATTTTCATTGTGTGCGAGGCGCTGAGGCGCGGGATTCCGATAGATGATGTGTTCGATGCGACGAGGATCGACCGCTGGTTCTTATGTAAACTCAGAAACATCGTTGACATGGAAAGAAGGTTAGCGAGCGCCCCCGAAGACGACCTATATCTGAAAGCAAAGCATATGGGCTTCCCGGATTCTGTTATCGAACGCTTATCACGCAAAAAGGTGACGAACCCGAGGCGGGCGGTATACAAAATGGTTGACACCTGCGCCGCCCAGTTCGCTGCTGAGACGCCATACTTCTATTCTACATATGATGACGAAAACGAGGCGCCGGAGTTCAAGAACGCGCTCGCCGGTAAAAAAACTATCATAGTGTTCGGCTCGGGGCCAATACGCATCGGGCAGGGGATAGAGTTTGATTATGCGTCGGTCCACTGCGTTTGGTCGCTGAAAAGGGCGGGTTACGACGTCGTTATCGTGAACAACAACCCCGAAACCGTCTCGACAGATTTTGACACAGCGGACAGATTGTATTTTGAACCGCTGACAGGCGAAGACGTGCAGAACATCGTGGACACTGAAAAGCCGTATGCAGCTGTCGTGGCGTTCGGCGGGCAGACTGCGATAAAACTCACGTCGCACCTTCATCAAATGGGAGTCAAGATACTGGGCACGCAACCGGACAGTATTGACGCTGCCGAGGACCGCGAGCGGTTCGACGCACTCCTCGAAGAACTGCATATCCTGCGCCCCGCCGGGTTTACTGTAATGACTGAAGCTGAGGCGATTCCGGCTGCGGAGCGAGTCGGGTACCCCGTCCTGATGCGGCCTTCGTATGTTCTGGGCGGGCAGAACATGATAATCGCCTTCACGGAGGCGGATATCCATGAGTACATGGAAATAATACTGAGGCAGAATATTGAAAACCCGGTGCTGATTGACAAATATCTTGCGGGCACGGAGCTCGAAGTAGACGCAATATGCGATGGCACGGATATATTGATACCGGGAATCATGGAGCATGTCGAGCGCGCCGGGGTGCATTCCGGCGATTCGATTGCAGTTTACCCTGCGTGGAATGTGGACGACCGGATGAGCGGGATAATAATCGACCACACAAAACGTCTCGCTGCAGCGCTCAATGTAATCGGAATCGTGAATATCCAGTACCTCATCAGCGAGGGAAAGCTCTACGTCATAGAGGTCAACCCGCGGTCGTCGCGTACAGTGCCGTACATCAGCAAGGTCACCGGCGTACCGATGGTCGACCTGGCGACCCGCTGCATGTTGGGCGAGAGGCTTGCGGACATGGGTTACGGAACAGGGCTCTATGAGAAGTCGCCCTATGTGGCGGTCAAGGTACCTGTGTTTTCATTTGAAAAACTCAGCAATGTGGACACCCAGCTCGGGCCGGAGATGAAGTCGACCGGCGAGGTCCTTGGCATCGCATCGACGCGCGAAGAAGCGTTGTACAAGGGACTGCGGGCAGCAGGGTATAATATGAACAAGCAGGGCGGTATCTTTATATCCGTTACCAATCAGGATAAAGCTGAAATGATTGCGGTTGCGCGAAAATTCGCAAAGCTCGGGTTCGAGATATACGCAACGGTAGGCACTGCAGAGAGGCTGAAGAGCGTCGGTATAGTCGCGGCGACTGTCGACAAGATTTACGAGGGGGAGAACAACACGCTCCGGCTGATGGAAGACGGTAAAGTCAACTATGTCATTTCGACGTCCGCGAAGGGACGCGACCCTGAGCGCGACAGTGTGAAA
>Ga0082212_10003325_pt2 | contig 21166 bp, 17 predicted proteins | sample TergutNt197P3_FD_71548 | JGI IMG/M metagenome (GOLD analysis project Ga0082212, IMG submission 71548) | Neocapritermes taracua P3 segment gut microbial communities from Petit-Saut dam, French Guiana - Nt197 P3 | ecosystem: Host-associated > Arthropoda: Insects > Digestive system > Gut ... | reverse complement strand
ATCGGTTGTTATATTATCTCCCGTATTAAAAGGCGTTGTTGTACCGGCACGGCAGGCGTATTCCCATTCAGCCTCTGTAGGTAAGCGATAACCATCTTTAGTACAGTCCACGTCAACTTTTGCAGTGGTTATATGACTACCATCTTGTACCGGATTTGTTATTGTATATACTTGCATAAACCCGTTTCTTTTACTCAATCTATTACAAAACTCTACCGCATCAAACCATGTTACATGATTTATAGGAAGTTTAACTCCTTTGAAATAGCTTGAGTTACACATTACATCTTCATACTGCTCATAAGTTACCGTGTACTTGCATATATAAAAATCGCTTACTATTGCATAATGCTGAGTTTCATCATCTTTCCTGCTCTGCTCCGTCACAGGGCTTCCCATGAGAAACCTATCGCCCTTTATTTTCACCATATCCATATTTATGCTCCTTTTCCATCTCCACTGACCCAGCAAAACATTAAAACTGCCGAACAGCGCGAACTAACCTATTTATATCCTTTTCAGTATAGTCGTATGGAAGAGACGAATATATCTCCGTGCTCGAGAAAAACTGATTTTTATGCGTTATATAACTCTTATCGCTATCGCTCTCAGAAGAAGACCAGTAATAGTTGTTAAAACTGCCTGCCGTTTTCTTCGCAGTTACCCTGTTGCTTATCTTATACATTAAATCCAATTCGTATTTACTCGGCAAAAACCAGTCGTTAAAACCACCGTAATTTAAGTTAGTACATCGCTGCGCAGCTCTTCCAGTTTCTCCAAGTTCCTGTAAGGCTTTTACAATAAGCTCTGTATTGCGTTTACCGCTACCTATGTCTTTACTTGTTCCTCCTACCATTTTTCCCTTTGCTCCCCATTTAACGTCTATAAACTCTGCTTCTTTAGGCGCGGCTTCAAGGTAACGCCAGCCGTCCGTATAGTTCCCCTTGTCATAAAATATCATGCCTCCGGCAGGGCCGGTGTCACCTATCTTGTAGGTTTTGTCTTGGGCAAATGCTACTGCGAAAAGGGTTATACACAGGGTTGTTAGTAATGCTTTTGTTTTCATGTTTTTAATTCTCCTTATTTTGTTTAATAATACGCCGTCATACGGCGCTTTTTAAAATTAATGCAACGAGGGAATGATAGCCGTTGTCCATGACGAGGCGGCTTGTGTGGTTACGCGCGGGTGTTAAATTATTTACGGGTGTTGTTAATGGTAACAATAATGAGGCGGTCATTTTCTTTCTTTATTCCGGTAAAAAGTTCTGAATACTGCACCTTACAGGTCAATATCAGCGTCTTTTCTATACTGTAAAAGTCTATTGTCAACAAAAAATAAACTTTTAAGGTCTATTTTGGGCGAACACTCTCATTATTCTGAACCTTACACCTTGTTTTCATTCATAAAATAACCGTTAAAGTGATATTTATGAATATAAAAGCAGTCTTTGGGGAAAATTTAAAGCTCTACCGTAAGGCAAAGAATTTATCTCAGGAGCAACTGTCTGAAAAAGTGGACATATCAGTCAAGCACCTGAGTTCCATCGAAAGAGGTTTAACCTTTGTTTCAGCCGAGTTATTGGAAAAACTTGCGGTTTCGGTTGGAGTTCCCGTCTTCTGCTTTTTTGTAAAAGAAAAAGAAACTTTTCACAATGAAACCGCGTTGGATATTATAGACAGGATTGTTGAAAAACACCTGATAAAAACCATTGAAGAAATAAAATCCGATATACGCCAAAATAACCACCAAACTTAAACATTTTACGGGACAGGCGCTAAATATATAATACCGTGAAGGGAGCAAAGTTTTCCGGCGGCTGCCCAAGATTAAAATTTTACTTGTATTTCTTTAAAGAGAATATATTATCTGCAAAAGTAATATAAAATATGGAGTCTGCTATGAATGCCGCGTTCTGCCGTGCTTTTCAATTTGTATTTAATTACGGGGCTAAACTTATGCCGTGGCGCAAGGCTGTCCTTATAGACGGAGCCGGCAGCATAAACAAAATACCCCAGCTCTTGCAAACCCATTCGGTAAAAAAACCCTTGGTCGTAACCGACGCGGGGCTTGTCAAAGCCGGCATTGCCGCGATGGTTACCAAAATTCTGGAACAGGAAGGATGCAAATACGCCATGTTCCGCGATGTTGAGCCTAACCCTTCCGTGAATACCGTAAACGCCGCCTACGACTTCTACATATCGGAAGGGTGCGACGGGTTTATCGCCATAGGCGGCGGCTCACCGATGGATGCAGCCAAAGCAGCCGCGGCGCTGGTTGCTCATCCCGATAAAAGCGTAACCCAGCTCGCCGGTCTCCTCAAGGCGAGGAAGAAAATCCCAACATTTATTGCCGTTCCGACCACAGCCGGCACAGGAAGCGAAACCACTATCGCCGCACTCATAACCGATACCGAGACGCGCCACAAATACGCAATCATGGCCTTTTCGCTGATTCCTCATTACGCCGTGCTTGACCCCGAACTCACCAAAGGGCTTCCCCCGTCCATTACGGCAGCTACAGGAATGGACGCGCTCACGCACGCCGTAGAAGCATACCTGTGCCGGACATACAACACAAAAGAGAGCATACAATACGCCTTAGACGCGGTAAAAGATATTTTCGCCAACCTTGAAAAAGCCTACCAAAAAGGAAGCGACAAAAAAGCGAGACAGGCAATGCTTGAGGCTTCGTACAAGGCGGGCTTCGCTTTCACAAGAGCGGGCGTCGGCAATGTTCACGCGATTGCCCACACGCTGGGCGGCCTTTATAATACCCCGCACGGACTCGCAAACGCCGTTATACTGCCCAAAGTACTCGATGATTACGGCGAAGCCGTACACGCGAAACTCGCGAAACTCGCAGAAACCGCGGGACTGATCGCCCCTGAATCAAAAAAAAGTCAGGCTGAAAAGGCAAAGCTATTTATCAAGGCTGTCTATGAAATGAACAAAAGAATGGGAATACCTGAAACTTTCGATTTCATAAAAGATGAAGATATACCTCAAATGGCCGAATGGGCCGACAACGAAAGCAATCCGCTTTATCCGGTGCCTGTAATCTACGGCAAAGAACGCTTCAAAAAGGTCATTGAATCAATACGCGGCAAACCGAAAGCAAAAACAAAGGCAGAACCAAAGACAAAAGTAGAAACGGAATCAAAAACCAAAGCAAAGGCTAAAACTGAACCAAAGGTAAAGGCAAAAACCAAAACAAAGAAGTAATCCTTCTTCAAAAGCGAAAAGAACTTCGTTGAACTCTTTTCGCTTAAATTCGATTTTGTTTGACTAACATGAAAAAAAAATTACTCAAAAATTTTATCGCACTGCTTTTTCTGCTGGCCATAGCCGGAATCATCGTCTTTTCGTACTACCGAAGCCGCATGATTTACAGCTTTTACCAAACCGTATATTATAAGCACATAAAACATTTCTCGGCAGAAGACGTAAAAAACACCGCCGAATCCCTGCTGAAAAAAAACAAAAAAGACGAATGCGTCCGCTTTCTCAATGATATGCTCTCTATTTTTTACGACGATGCCGGCATAATAAAAACCGCGGCGCATTTCTACATAAAAATGGACGACAAAGAAAAGGGCACAGCTCTTTTCCTCGCCGCCGTAGACAAGAGCCCGTTAACTCCATCCGAACTTAATATCATTGTTCCGGAACTTTTGAAAGCCGGTTATTTCGGCGACATAGTCTCCCTGCTTTCATCCGAAAATCTGAGCGGCAGAATGAAAAACATCTACGGAATCGCGCTTTATCATACCGGACGCTACAATCAAGCCGTTGGTCAATTGCAATCGGCCATACATGAGAACGGCGGCAACTCAACGCTTTATTACTGTCTCGCGCGTTCTTACGAAAACCTAAACAACGCGGCGGCGGCTCTCGCTTATATGGAGAAAGGGTATGCGCTGGAACCGAAAAATAAAATCATCAGGGAAGCTCTATCGAAACTCTACGATAAAAATCGTCTTTACAAAAAGGCTGCGGATATTTTGCCGTCAAATTAGCTTAATCAGTGCCTAATTTTTTATCGGCAAACGGATCCGGCATTGGCGTCTGCATACGCATTATCATTTTGTTCGATATCTCATATATTGACGAGCCGGTTATTTCCCGTTCAATCCATATCAGGTTTCTGTTCTTTAAATCAATTCCCCTGACCCAGGCCGATTCCCTCTTTTTATCAAACCCGATAATTACGAGACAATCGACATCGCCGGCGGACGCGTACAGACGTTTCAGGCTGTCATCTTCTTCGTTGGCATAACAATCTTTTGGAGTTGGAGAATAGCAATCCGCTTCAATAACAGCGGAGTTATATGAGTTGTTTTTTGTCGCAATGTGAAAAAACGACATAATCGATTTATCGTTTATTCTGCTGTTGACCGAGCTGTTTTGAACAAACGATACTTTGTAACCGGCCCTCATAAAAGAGAGATATAATTCGTGAATTTCGACATCTGAAATCCCCGTAATAAAAGCCAGCTTGCGCCCCTCAGGAATGACTCTGTCAATATACCGGTCCTCCGATACATAATTTATTATGGCAGAGGTTATTTTATCAACAAACGGAAATATCTCAGCCGTAATTACAACTGTTTCGGTAAAGGTAAAAAAAGTATCCGTCTTTCTTGAATATATACGCAGGGTTGTTTTTATATTGTTTTTCTTAGCCGAAATATTGTTCTTAACCGGAACAAATTCGCCGTACACAAAAAAATCCGTCTTAATTTTTTTCGCTATTTCGCGTACATCCGAAGGAGAGCATTTTTTTTCCAAAGAAGCCTTTTTGTTATACAACTCATCCTCAATAAAGTCCGGGCGGTTAACTACAAACGGCGAGACATTGCTTATTGATAAAGCTAACGATTCGGGAAAAATCTTTTCAAGATAATCATAGTCTTTGTCGGATGATTTATTTACGACATACCATATTGCTATGGACTGCTGCGGAGTTCCGCTCGAAGGCGAAGTCCCCAAGAACAAAAACAATGCCAAAAATGCCGCGAAATACAGCCTTAACATTATTCACCCATCATTGATGATATGAAATAACTAATTACAGGCTCAATGCCTTCACCTAAGCCTGACTTATAGTTCGATATAAATATAGTCTCATTGACACGCAAATCTATGGCCCTTGCCCAATTCATTTTAGACACTCCCAAGTCAAGGATTACAAGGTAATCGTTCTTGAGATCGCTCCTTACGTCTTGAAGATTAGCTGATTTGGCTATTTCGGAATTATAGACATCAAGGCGAAATAATCCGACCGGACGTTTTGAATCATAAGTCCCTTTGTCTTTAAAAACACTCACTGCCTTTACCGAATAACCCGAAAGGGTAAACATCGTACGCGCCTTCTCCGCGTATTTTTCAGGAGCGTTCAAAATTACAGCTATGGCGGCGCCTCTGGGAAGAGCCCTCACATTGTGTCTGATATTCTGGCCGCTCCCGCACGAGATAAAAAACAGGCACGATGCCGCGCATAATATGTATTTCAGGTATTCTGCCATTGAATTATTCTGGAGTTGATTCCCCTGATTTATCTTTATCAAGTTTTTGCAAATATTCTTTGAAACCTTCTTTTCTTATTCTGGTTTCAGCCATAAGTTCCATTATGTATTCATTGGAAGCAACCATCGACTTTTGAAAAAATATTTGCTGCTTTATTCTGTCCACAACATCATCGCTAAGGGCCACTCCTCTGAAACTGGCCTGATTTTCCATATAAAATCTCTTTACCTCTTCCTCCGTCACGGTAATCTTGTCCTTAAATTTTTGGCTTAAATAAAATGTCGACACGGCTTGCATCTTGGCAACTTCCAAAGTAGCGTCTAATTCCTTTCTGTCAACAGAGGAGTCGCTCATAGCTTTATTATACACAAGCTTTTGCGCTATAAGGTGATCGATAAAATTGTTTTTTACAAGATATTGCCTGCGCGGGTCGCGGGGATCGAGATTGTCAACTTCCGACGCGAGTTTGTCAACCTCTTCGTTTGTCCTAAGATTATAGGTCATCTTGTTAAAAGTATAATAATAACGGTTGACCTCATCAATGCTGACGGTCTCATTTTCGATTTTAACCGCCCAACCGCTGCCGTCGTCACATGAAAGTAACCCGATAATAAGGCCGCCCAAAAGAATTGTCATTAACAAAAATTTAGATTTCATTGAATATCCTTGCTGATTTAATAAATTATCCGAAAATACGGATTATTTATACATTTTCTGTTTTTATAAATTGTTGCAACCATTTTTTTAACTCAAAAAGTTTTTTTTCTGTCTGCTTAGCCTTGGGATTAAAGATTAAAATCCCACTGTCGGAGGGGTCAATCGACAGCCTTTTATCCGAGGCTATCTCTTTTACAAGGGCCGAAAGGTCAATAACAGAGTCTGCGCTTATTTTGATTTTGACGGCTTTTGACTGTTCAAGTATCTCGTCTATGCGCAAAGACGAGGCAAGCGCGCGGATTTCTTCCAGTTCAATCAGAATCATTACCGTTTCGGGCGGCTGTCCGAAACGGTCTGTCATCTCTTTTTGAAGCGCCGAAACCTCTTCAATGGTATCACAGGACTCAAAGCGTTTATAAAATTCTATCTTTTGTCTCTCATCCCCTATATATGAGTCGGGAATATAAAAATCGGTGTTTATAAACACCGGAGTTCTAAATGCCGGCAGGGATTTCTCGCCTTTGAGCCTTTTAACCGCGTCTTCCAGCATCTGGCAGTAAAGTTCAAAGCCGACTTCCATTATGTTGCCCGATTGCTCCTTGCCCAGGATGTTTCCGGCTCCCCTTATCTCAAGGTCTTTCATTGCTATTTTAAAGCCGCTGCCAAGCTCGGAATATTCGGATATTACACGCAGGCGTTTCTGAGCCTCCTCTGTGAGCGATACGCTTCTGGGGTAAAAGAAATAAGCGTACGCCTTTCTGTCCGAACGCCCCACCCTCCCCTTCATTTGGTACAACTGCGAAAGACCGAAAGTATCGGCCCTGTTTACGATGATGGTGTTGACATTGGGCATGTCAAGGCCGGATTCGATAATTGAGGTGCTTACGAGTATGTCGCATTTGCCGTTGACAAAATCCATCATTACGTCCTCAAGTTCATGTTCATCCATCTGGCCGTGCGCCACGCATACCGTTACTCCGGGCACAAGAGATTCCAGCATCCGCGCCTGAAAATCGATAGTTTGCACGCGGTTATGCACATAGAAAACCTGCCCGTTTCTCGCAATCTCGCTTTTAATTGCCGCTTGAAGAATATCGGGATTTTCTTCCATAACATAAGTCTCAATTGCCTGCCTGTTTTCGGGAGGAGTCATTATCGCCGATAAATCCCTCATGCCGGCCAGCGACATGTGGAGCGTTCTGGGAATGGGAGTCGCCGACAATGTCAGGACATCTACGGTTGATCGTATTTTTTTTAACTGTTCCTTATGTTTTACGCCGAACTTTTGCTCCTCATCAATTACAAGAAGTCCGAGATTTTTTATAAACACATCTTTTGCCAAAAGCGAATGCGTGCCTATTACTATATCAAGATTGCCGGCCGCCAGTTTTTGCTTCGCGGCCTTAATTTGAGCGTTTGTCCTGAAACGCGACATCATATCAATGCTTACGGGATAATCGGCAAACCTTTTTGCGAAAGTATTAAAATGCTGCATCGCAAGTATGGTGGTCGGCGCCAAAATCGCGGTCTGGCGGCCGGCCATAACAGCCTTGAAAGCCGCGCGTATAGCCACCTCGGTTTTACCAAAGCCGACATCCCCGCAGATAAGCCTATCCATCGGGCGCGCGCTTTCCATATCGTCCTTCACGTCTTCAATGGCGGTTATCTGATCAGGCGTTTCTTCGTATTCAAAGAGCGATTCAAATTCTTCCTGCCACAGCGTATCAGGCGGATACTGAAATCCTTTAAGGGCGCTTCGCTGCGAATATATCTCTATTAATTCCTTTGCTATCTCCTCGACCGATTCGCGCACCTTATCTTTTATTCTGTTCCACGCTGATTTTTTGCCAAGGGCGTCAAGGCGCAGCACGCGCCCCTCCGAGCCTATATATTTTTGCACTAAGGTTATCTGGTCAAGCGAGACGTACAACTTATCGTTATTATCGTACTCTATGAGAAGGAAGTCGCGTTCGACGCCGCCTGCCGACATCCTCTCTATTTTTCTGAAAATGCCGATCCCGTGATTTATGTGTACGACATAATCTCCGGATTTTAAATCGGTAAACGCGTATATGGGTTTGGAGGATTTTTTCCTGAACTGAGTCTTCTTTCTGTAGCTCTTGCCGAAAATTTCCTGATCCGCAACAATCAACGTTTTAATTGAGGCAATTTCAAGCCCTTCTCTGTACGGAGAAACAATTATGGAAAGCGGCCTGGAACTCAGCGCAAAAAAATCTCCATCCGCTTTAAAGGCCGAAAACAAATCGTGAAGCCTTCGGGCCTGCCCCTCAAAACCGGTAGTGATGATAACGCGCCAGCCGTCATTTATTCTGTGTTCAAGCTCTTCGCGCAGCAGTTTAATTTTGCCTCTAAAACCCGGAAGGCTCTTCATCTTCCAATTGATGGCGCTTCCGGAAACAAGAAAGGCCTGCAATTTAAGTCCGCGCTCAAGAGCCTCCGCGTATGATTCTCCGTCAAGGAGTTCGTCCGGAGGCAGGCAGAAGGTTTCTTCATTCCTGCGTTTATACAATTCGGCAAAGGTATGTTCTATTTGTTCTTTCTTGATTTCAAGTTCGACCGGCTCGCACAGTATGATTCCTGCGTCTTTACTAAAAAAAGAAAGAAGGCTTGAGCTTTCCGCAATTGCCGGCAAAACATCCTCTATGCCGGGCCACGCTCCGCCCGATTCGGCCGCGCGCGCAAAACCGGCGGTAATATCGCCGAAACCTGATAATTTTTCAAAAAGGATTTCTTTTTCGTCACCCGAGAGTAAAAGTTCGCGTCTGGGAAAAAGGGTTATGTTTTCAATTTTTTTTGTTGATATCTGCGAAAGAACGTCAAATTCCCTGATAGACTCAAGTTCTTCGTCAAAAAAATCAAGGCGCACAGGATTACCGCGCGTAGGCGGGAAAACATCTATGATTCCCCCCTTTACGGAAAATTGCCCCAATGTTTCTACTATCGGCTCCCTTGAATAGCCGTAAGCCGAAAGGGTTTCTATTATGAATTTGAAATTATATTTTTCGCCTGTTTCTATGATAAGGCCCTTTTTGAGAAAAAAATCCTTTGAGGGCAATTTTCTTATGACAGCCTCAACAGATGTGACAAACACCGAGGCGCGGCCCGAAAGGATGCGGTATATTGCCGTTATGCGCTCCTTCTCGGTTTTCTCGGGGAGCGCGACAGGTTCATAAGGCAGCTTTTCCCATGGCGGCAGCATGAAAAGTTCGCCCTCAGGAATGACACAGCTTAAATCAAGATATACGTCATACATTTTTTGCGCGGTGTCGGTTACTACGAGGTATTGCCCGTTTTTTTTCGCGTAAATAGCGCCGATTATAAACGGAAACGACGAGAATGCTATACCTTCAATTGAAGCCGGTTTTTGGGGAAATTTCAGTTCGGCAAACTCGGATGAGCGGACAAATTTTTCAACAACGTCTTTGAGTATCATACAACATGGATTTAGAAGTTACCGGCGTGTTTCAGATATTCATCGAAAGGTCTGAGTTTATCTAAAATTCCATCGATCTCAATTATAGTATTCGTTACCGATAATTGAGCGTCCGCAAGGGATTTCGCTCCGGCTGACGACGCTTCTCCCGGATCTGACTTTTTAATCATATCCGAAAGCGTTGCGAGGATTTTGCGTATTGTTTCGTAAACCTGACGCAGCGCGGCGGAGATCTCATGCGAATATATGAACTTCCTCATACTTTCATCGTCACCGACGAGTTGTTCCATTACCGCGCGCGATGGATTATCAAACTTAGCCTGATAATAAGTTATCGAACGCGGGTACATGCTGAGTTCTTTTTCGTAAGATTCCACTTTCTCAAACTGCAATATGCCGTCTACGTCTATGTTCCTGAAAACTTCCTCAAGTTTTTTGTTTTCTTCCTTATTTTCTTCTAGAAACAGGCTGGAATTTTTTATGTTCATTACAATTCCCTTAAGGCGCGCTTTATGGGAATCTATATTATCAAGTATATCTTTTATAACCATTAACGGGCTGAAGAGCTTGTCTTCATTTCCCGTATCAGGGGTATTTTCGTTTTCCGTCGTTTCGGCGGCAGCCTCAGGCGTCTCCTGAAGTTTCCTCATAAGTATTTGTTGTTGTATAAAAGGCGCGTCCTCTATACGACTGCGTATAATACGAACAATCTTTATTTTTTTTAAACTGTAATCGAATTTGAGGCCGTAAATATTACCCTTAATATCAATATATCTGTTGTTCAAATCATATATACTAACCTTGGAAGTATCTATGTCGGATATATCTTTAATTTTTACAATGGCGCTTTTCATAAATCGTGTTCTGAAAGACTATGCATTATGTCATCGAACTCAATCGCAATATAGTAGGATTCCCGTCCCTTAAATCCGACGGCTATTTTCCGCGCCACTTCCGACGGGTTATCCCTAAGCAAACCTGTTCTCACAATTTTTCCGAAACGCTCATTTTTTTCCTTCCCGATCATGAAAGCCAGATGCATCGGCATGGTTACGGCAACGCTCACGTTAGAGGTTACGAGTACGCCGCCCCTGCTTATATCAAGCATGGAACCTCTGATTCTTATGGAAGGCATATCGGCTACATCGCCTATTAAGTCGGGATCGCCTTCATAATAATCCATATTGCACTTGATAGCGCATTTGAAACGGGCAAATTTTCTTTTTTCATTCATTTTCAGATTCCCAATTTATTCAACCTATTCGGTCTATTCAAAATAAAAATTCTGCAATTCTGTCAATTAAAAATTATTTTATCATCTTATTATATTCGGCTATGAACGCGGCAATTCCGCTGCTTATGCTCTCGGAGAGCATTTTTTGATAAGCCTGTTTGTTCAACGATTGAGATTCGGACTCATTCGTGATAAACCCTACCTCAACCAGAACGGCAGGCATAAGCGCCCCCCTCAGCACATAAAAATCCGCCTTGCGAACGCCCCTTGACTTAAAGGGTTTTACGTTTTTAGACATGGCGTCCTGTATGGATTTCGCGAGCAGCGCGCTTTCTTTTTGTATTTGAGTGGTAATCATCCTTGCTTCTATATATTCTATTTCGCCGTACTTCTTTTTTCTTCCCGCTTTTTCTTCAAATATTACTACATTATTTTCAAGAGCGGCCGTATTGCGGGCTTCTTCGTTCGATGGATTCTGTGAAAGAAAATATGTTTCAAAACCGGATATCTTGGGCGATATAGAAGCGTTCACATGAACGCTTACAAATATACCGTTGGTATTTTTTTTCAGCCTTTTATTGGCAAACTCCGTCCTTTCATGCAGTTCAAGAAAAATATCAGCGCGCCGCGTCAAATAAACCGGTATATTTTTGATTTTTCTTTTCAGCGAAGCCTCAAGGTCTTTCGCGACATTGAGGGTAATATTTTTTTCTTTTAGCCCGCCCTTGCCGACAGCGCCGGGGTCTCTGCCGCCGTGCCCCGCGTCTACTATAATAAAGGCAATGGGGTCGGCGGAAGGAGGCGGGGCGGATTCGGCGCCGCTCTTATCCGGCAGCTCCCGCGCCCGAAATGTCAGAGCGCCGCCTTTGTATGTAATCAGCAATTCGGGGTAAAAGGCCTCAATTATTTTTTCGGCAAGATAAAGCGGCAGAAGAATGTCGCCCTTTTCTCTTATGACCGGGTACTCCCCCCGCACAAGCATATTATCAGCCAGAACGTACGAATGGCCTACCTTGTAAACGACAACATGTTCCTTGCGATACAGCTTGCCGCGCTGAAGTATGATGTCAAAGGAGGCCTCGAAGGGAAAAGAAGCCTGCATATCGTACAGAGAAATATATCTTTTACCGTTTACCGACAGTACCGGCAGGGAATCCGCTCCCATACCGTTTCCGGCAATAAAACATAAAAGCAGGAACGGCAAGATATACCTGATTTTCTTTAATAGCGCAATTCTCATTTTGCATCTATACTGTTTTATCAGGAAGCCGCGTCAAGAATTTTAACATATTCATTTATTCGGGAAGAAACCTTTTACATCCTGCATGTAATATAATTATCGCGATACATATTTTAACCGGTAATCTTTTCATTACTTGTCCGACGTTTGTGTGCCGCAATCAAACCGTTGATATCAATGTCTTTCGCGTAGGATATTTTCTTCCGTTTTCCCATACTAATTTTCCTGCGAAGCAACTTTTTTATCATACGAAGCAATAATTTTACTATACGGAGCAACTTTTTCTTCAAAACGTTTGGACTTTTTTATCCTCCGAACATACAGATTTGCCCTAAAACGCGTCAAAATGGCACATTTTTACAATAGGAACATAAAAACAGGATGTTGCCGTCCTGCTCGCCGGCAGACATTACGGATTAAACTGAGGCAGGGCTGACCCGCTTAGCGGGCAGCCGGCTTTGGAACAACAAGAATTGAAGCAACCGAAGGGCGGCCTTTTGCATCTAACTTAACCCACTCGCCGTTTTTCCAATAGCCAGGAATATCAAAACCAAACATATGACCGCACAAAGCGTAGTCCTTGTAGTACCCGCCTGCCGCATATACGTCTTTTCCAAATACAAATATTGACGCTACCCCAGAATCATAAAAAATATTCTGAGGTTCGGTCATATGCGCCCATTTGCCGTTTTTCCAATAGCCTGCATTAACCGATGTGAAATTAGAAAATAGATCTTTACAATATCCGCCGACATATACATCTTTTTCAGCTACAAACATTGAAAGCCCGCTTGAACTATATCTATCTTCAGGATCAACTGACAATGTAATTCTTTCACCATTCTTCCAATAGCAGTCTCTATAAATTCCCGAATCATCCTCCTCGCTATATACGACGGCATATACATCATTACCCGACACAAATATTGAATAAACATATGCGTTTCCCTCTTCAAGAGATGGTAGCGCAATCCATTTACCGTTCTTCCAATAACCGGGTATAGCATTTGTATCTGAACTATTTTTAATATACCCGCCGGCATATACATCGTCACCCGACACAAATATTGTAATAGCCACCGACCAATATTTTGCATTGCCCAAACCTACCCATTCGCCGTTTTTCCAATAGCCCGCTATTGGTACACCGGCATCACCCTTTGTTAGAATAACAGATGTATCTATATAATACCCAGCCATATACATATCGTTACCCGCAACCGCGATAGATGTAACCCCTGAAGGTTTCGTTTCAAGCGGTATCATTTCGCCGTTCTTCCAGTATACCGCGACTTGATACTCTGTATTGCTTGTTTTGCTGTTTCCGCCGACATAAACATCTACCGGCACATTCTCTGTTTTAGAGAAATATCCGCAAGAAATGATTAACAATAAAAATACTGCCATCGGCAAATAAAAAAATATCTTTTGTTTACGCGAATTAAGCTGTTTCATTATTCAACCTCTTTGCAAAATCAGTCTGTTATCATCCGAATTTTCAAAATTAAACCCGCGCGTCTCTGTTATGTCAACTAAAATCGGCAGTTTCTTATTTTCAGGCAGATAAGTAAGCGCCGCGCAAGCCCCAAGCGGAATAAAAAAGCTTGAATTAAAACCCATATTTTACAAACTCTACAAGATGAGGCGACGCATGAATAAAAAACTATTTTACCTTTTGCTGATTTCTTTTTTTATGGCCGCTCCCTTGTACGCTCAGGAAGAGCGGGAAGCGCAGGAAGAATTCGACGCAAATACATATACCCCCTACATAGAGCATGAGGACCCCAAAAAAGAAAACGCGGCCTATATCGAACCGTTCGGCAACAAGTTTTCTCTGCACCTTTCGGCCTATATGAGCGATCTCAGCTTTATTCATACTTATGACCGCCCCGCGGGACGTTTTCAATCGGGCCGGGCAAGCAACGATGCAGATGAAGGGTATATTGCAAACCGTCCGCTTGATATAGGGCTTGGTTTTTTATACGGCAACCTTGGGTTAGAACTCCGCCAACAGACCTCTCTTCTTTATGATTCGGATTATGAAAAAACAGAGACTCTTGAGTGGCAATTAAACTATTACGCCAAAAGCGCGTCTTTTGAATTCCAGGTAAAAGACTACAAAGGCTTTCGCACCGACTCGGGAGAAGAAACCGATATGCACCTGCGATGCACAGGCATATTCGGCCAATATATATGGAATAACGAAGAATATTCCTGGCGCGCCGCTTTCGGCCTGTACGAAAGGCAGCTGCGCTCGGCCGGAAGCTTTCTTCTGGGCGGCGGCGCCTTTCATTTGATAAGCCACCTTCCAGGCTCGTACAAGAAAAGATATATTCTGGCAATCCCTAATGCCGGTTATGCGCATACATGGGTGTTTGGAAGCAATTTATTTTTCGCTTTATCGCCCTCTGCGGGTTTTGGCATAGCGCATGAACTAAGCAAGACAAAAAACTACCCGGCCGTATCCTTTTCCCTCTCCGGAGCGGCCGGCTACCATTGGAAAGACATCTCGTTCATGCTTTCTTATAAAACCATTGGTTTCTCGATCCCGTTAAGCCGCAGCAAGACCGATTCCTTTATAACTACTATGCTGCAATGCTCGGTTGCAAAGAGATTCTAAATTACTTTTCTTGACATATTCATATATTACCGCATATTGGCTTATTATGCAAAACATTATAGTAATACTCATTATAGCGACAGCGGCCGCCATAGCGGTTTTCAAGACCGTGCGTTTTTTTCGCAAAAAAGAAATCTCGTGCTGCGGGACAAGTTCTTCATGCTGCGGCTGCCAAAAACAAGACTGATACTTTTTTGCGACTCAGTACGAGACAAGCCCTCTGATTCTCGCTACGAGATTCTCGGTAATAAGCGGCGGGACATTTTCGTAATGCGAGAACTGCAAAGTATATGAGGCCCTTCCCTGTGTAACCGAACGCAAATTTGTCGCGTACCCAAAAACCTCCGCGAGAGGTACAACCGCGCTTATGACCCTGAGCAAGTTGAGCATATCCACATTCTCAATCCGCCCTCTTCTGCTGTTCAAATCATTTATAATATCGCCGACATATTCATCGGGAGCGATAATCTCAAGTTTCATAACAGGTTCCATAAGCGCGGGCGAGGCGTTACGCACCGCGTCCCTCAGGGCGGCGGCGGCGGCTATGCGGTAAGCTAAATCAACCGAACGGTTTTCATCAAACTTAGCGTTGGTGAGGGTCGCCTTTATATCATCCATCTTGTAACCGGCTATAACCCCTGCCTCCATAGCGTCGCGCAAGCCCGACTCCGCCGCCTTAGCCATCTCGGCGGGAACGGCCTCTGCCGGTACTTTGCTTTCAAAAACAAAGCCGCTTCCTTTTTCGCCGGGTTCTATCTCTATGCTTACATCGCCGTATTGCTCTTTGCCGGCTACGGTCTTTTCATATACCTGATGCGCTTTTGCCTTGGCCGTTATCGTCTCTTTATACGTTACCATCGGTTTACCGACATTCGCCTGAATGTTGAATTCGCGCGTCAGCCTGTCGGTAATTATATCGAGATGCAGCTCGCCCATGCCGTAAATAAGAAGCTGTCCGGAATCCTCATTAATAAGCGCCTTAAATGTAGGGTCCTCATCTTCAAGCCGTTTCAGCGTAGCTTCAAGTTTTTCCTGATCGGCTTTGGTTCTCGGCTCAATGGCAACCGATATTACAGGATTCGGAATCTCCATTTTTTCAAGAACAATCGGATGCTCCTCATCGCAGAGCGTATCGCCGGTTCTGGCATTTTTCAATCCGACAACGGCAGCTATATCGCCCGTATATATCTCGTCTATATCCTCTCTTTCGTTGGCGTGCATTCTTAGAAAGCGGTTTACCCGCTCCTTCTTGCCCATAGAGGCATTAAAAAATGCCCCGCCCGATTTAAAATGCCCCGAATAAACCCTGATATAGGTGAGCTTCCCGACATGAGGGTCAGACATAATTTTGAAGACAAGGGCGCAGAACGGTTCCTCGTCAGAGACTTCCCTTGTAAGAAGGCTATCAAGATTTTTAAAGGCGGCTCCTTCCACAGGTTTTATATCTTTCGGCGACGGCAGGTAATCGACAACGGCGTCCAAAACAGCCTGCACGCCCTTATTGCGCAGAGCCGCCCCGCAGAATACCGGAAAGACCTTGGCTGCTATAGTCTGAACTCTTATGGCTTGTTTTATTTCATCTTCGCTTAGAATAATACCCTCAAGGTATCTTTCCATAAAAGCATCGTCGTTAACAGCTAACGCCTCTACCATTCGTTCTCTGGCCGACTCGGCTTCGGATTTGAGCGATTCGGGAATATCGCGTTCTTCAAAAGTCTTGCCCTCCTGATCGATCCAGTAAACGGCTTTCATTCTGACAAGGTCTAACACACCCTCAAAGGCGCTCTCGGCGCCTATTGGCAGTTGAAGCGGCAGCGGCACGGCGTAAAGCCTGCTTTTTATCATCGAAACGCAGCGGTCAAAATCAGCCCCCACCCTGTCCATCTTGTTTACGAAGCAAACGCGGGGAATATTGTAACGGTCTGCCTGACGCCAGACAGTCTCGCTTTGCGGCTCAACGCCTGCAACCCCGTCAAAAACCGCAATGGCCGAATCGAGTACTCTGAGACTTCTCTCGACCTCCATTGTAAAATCAACATGCCCAGGCGTATCGATAATGTTTATTCTTGTATTTTTCCAGTTACAGGTAGTAGCCGCCGCAGTGATGGTTATTCCGCGCTCCTTTTCCTGAACCATCCAGTCCATCTCGACATTTCCGTCATGAACCTCGCCCATCTTATGGGTCTTACCGGTATAGAAGAGTATCCTTTCGGTAAGGGTCGTCTTGCCGGCGTCTATATGCGCCATTATACCAATATTGCGCGTGCTGGCTATCGGCAGTTCTCTTGCCATAATAAATCTCCGACTATAATGAAAAAATTGCGGTTATTAACCGCAATTTATTTTTATCACCAGTAAAATGCCGGCCGGCATTACCACTTGTAATGGGCAAAGGCTTTATTAGCGTCAGCCATTTTATGGGTATCCTCTTTCTTTTTGATGGATGCGCCGGTATTGTTATAGGCGTCCATAAGTTCGGCCGCTAATTTTTCAAACATGGTTTTCTCGGAGCGCCCCCTTGAATGGTTAATAATCCAACGGATGCCGAGAGCCTGCCTTCTTTCGGAGCGTATCTCAATAGGAACCTGATATGTAGCTCCTCCCACCCTTCTTGATTTAACCTCAACCATAGGTTTTACATTTTCTAAAGCCTGAACAAAAACTTCTATGGGGTCCTTGCTGGTTTTATTTTGCAAAATATCCATAGCCCTGTAAAATATTGTTTCAGATACTCCTTTCTTGCCAGAAAACATCATGCAACTCACAAATTTTGACACCAACTTGCTGTGATATTTCGGATCAGGCAAAATCTCTCTTTTGGGCGGTCTCCTTCTGCGCATATTATTCTTCCTCTATTTTCCTTTATACTTATGCCTTAGGCCTTTTAGCGCCGTATTTGGAACGGCTTCTTTTGCGGTCTGCAACGCCTAAAGTATCGAGAGTACCGCGAATTATGTGATACCTCACGCCTGGCAGGTCTTTTACTCTTCCGCCTCTTATCATTACAGCCGAGTGCTCCTGCAAATTATGGCCTACGCCCGGTATATAAGCCGTAACCTCTATGCCGTTGGTAAGCCTCACCCTCGCGACCTTGCGCAACGCGGAGTTGGGTTTTTTCGGAGTAAAAGTCATTACACGCGTACAAACGCCGCGCCTCTGCGGACATTGTTGAAGGGCCGGAGATTTTGATTTCTTGTTCTTAACGCTGCGCCCCTTGCGAATCAACTGATTAATTGTAGGCATTCTTTATATTCCTTAAAAAATATTCTTTTTTACAATTTTTTGTACCATACCGGATATGCTGATTTTAGCATTATATTTGTCAATAAATTAATGAAAAACCGTCAATCCTTCTCAACCGGCGCCGCTTCAAGCAATTCTTCCTCTTCTTCCGCAACCTCTCGTCTCACGTCAAGGTCTCCGGGCGTCTCCTGAAATACATCAATATGACTGTACTCCCGAACGCCGGTTCCGGCCGGGATAAGATGCCCTATGATGACATTCTCTTTCAGGCCGCGCAGTTGGTCAACCTTCCCCTTAATGGCCGCGTCCGTAAGAACCTTTGTGGTCTCCTGAAATGACGCCGCCGAAACAAATGATTCCGTATTAAGAGCCGCCTTTGTAATACCCATCAGCACCGGAGTAGCCGTCGCCGGTTTACCGCCTTCCTGAATGACGCGCTCGTTTTCTTTCATAAAATCAAACTTATCGACAATCTGTTCTATAACAAAGCTCGAGTCGCCCTGCTCGGATACCTGTACCTTTCTAAGCATCTGGCGCACGATGATTTCAATATGTTTGTCGTTTATGGCAACTCCCTGCAAACGGTAAACTTCCTGTATCTCGTTCACAAGAAATTTTTGAAGTTCTCTGGGCCCTTTGATACGAAGTATTTCATGCGGGTCTACAGAGCCGTCATCAATCTTATCGCCTTTTATTATAAAGTCGTTATCCTGCACTCGCAAGAATTTTGAAGCCGGTATTGAGTATTCTTTCTCAATGCCGTCTGAACTTTTTACCAAGATTTTACGCTTATTTTTTACTACATCGCCTATGGTTACAACGCCGTCAATGGAGGCAAGGGTGGCCACATCCTTGGGAGTTCTCGCCTCAAAAAGCTCGGCGACACGCGGAAGTCCGCCGGTGATGTCCTTTGTTTTAGCCGCCCCGCGCGGAATTTTGGCAAGTACCGTACCCGTGCTTACAACAGCGTGGTTTTCAATCATAAGATGCGCGCCCTTGGGCAAATGGGATGTCGAAGACTCGCCCGATTGGCCGCTTATATTAATTCTCGGCTGCAACTTTTCGGTCTTGTATTCGACAATGATTCGCTTGGGAACGGGAGACTGCGGGTCAATTTCTTCACGCAGGCTCTTGTTCAACTCGATATCCACAAACTCAACGGTTCCCATAATTTCGGTAAGGATCGGTTCGAACCACGGGTCGGAAGAAGCAATTACCTCGCCCGCCTCGTGAAATTTACCCTCTTTCGTCATGATTTCGGTTCCCACGTTGATTTGAATAGAGTTAGGCTCGCCGAGAATATAGAAAATTTTCTTTCCGGTTTTAAGAATACCGGCGTGATCCGCCAGGATATCTCCTTCGGACGAGTCGGCTATTTTCATTCCCGTGTAAACCTTACCTCCGTCTTCAATGGTAAAATCAACATCGCTTTTCAAATTATGCTTGGATATGACCCTCTGAACAATAAGGTAGCCCCTGCGCACAGATATAGTTTTTTTCTCCTCTTCGCTCTCATCATCGGTCTTGGTTACCTTGAAAGTAATATCTTTCACATATATCGGATAATTAAACTTGATGTCGCTCTCCTCAACCGACCTGCTTGCAACCCCGCCGATGTGGAAAGTTCTCATCGTAAGCTGAGTTCCGGGCTGCCCTATCGACTGCGCCGCAATGATGCCCACAGCCTCTCCTATTTCGACAGGGCGCGATGTCGCGAGATTACGCCCGTAGCATTTGGCGCAGACCCCGTGGCGCGACTCGCATGTAAGCACCGAGCGTATCTCGATAAAATCTATGTTCAACTGGTCGATCTTGTCGGCCGCTCTTTCGTCTATTATCTCATCGGCCTTGCAGATGACCTCTTTAGTAACCGGATGAACCAGGTCATAAAGCAATGTCCTTCCGAGAGCGCGGCTTCCGAGGGATTCAATTATATTGTCTCCTTCTTTGATTGCTCTCAGGTCTATTCCGACCGTGGTGCCGCAGTCGTCCATGGTTATGACTACATCCTGAGCTATATCGACAAGGCGCCTTGTCAAATAACCGGCATCGGCTGTCTTTAAGGCCGTATCGGCAAGACCCTTGCGGGCGCCATTGGTTGAGATAAAGTATTCAAGAACAGTAAGGCCCTCTTTAAAATTAGCGCGGATCGGCACCTCAATAATCTCTCCGGTTGGCTTTGCCATAAGGCCGCGCATACCCGCAAGCTGCCTTATCTGCTGTTTGCTTCCTCTGGCGCCCGATTGAACCATCGCGTATATCGGATTCAAACCGTTCTGGGAATGTATCAAATTCTCGAACATCTTGTCGGCTATGACATCATTGGCGTTCGTCCACACATTGACAACCTTGTTATAACGCTCCTCCGGCGTTATGAAACCGTTGCGCCATTCGTTTTCGATCGCCTCAACCTTTTTGTCTTCTTCGGCGATAATTTCCTTTTTAGCATCCGGCACTATGATATCGGACACGGATATTGTGGGGCCAAAGAGAGTCGCGTAATAGTAACCTTTCTCTTTTATGTTATCAAGCATATTGACCGTAACATTCTGGCCGTGTTTGTAAAGAACATCGGCTATTATCTTCGCAAGAGCCTTATCGCCTATCGCCTCGTTTATAAAAGGATGACCGTCAGGCAAGAGTTCATTGAATATCAACCGTCCCGGAGTCGTCTCGATAAATTCATCGTTAATCAAAAATTTGATCTTTGTGCGCAGTTTCACATAGCCGTATTCAACGGAACGTATGGCGTCATCCTTGTTGTCAAAGTACCTGCCCTCGCCTAAACTTCCTTCCACGAGCGAAGTAAGGTAGTATATGCCGAGAACGATATCCTGACTCGGCGTTACTACCGGATGCCCGTTTGCCGGCGAAAGCAAATTATGCGTCGCAAGCATCAAAGTCCAGCACTCAAACTGCGCCCTTGGAGAAAGCGGAACATGAACAGCCATCTGGTCGCCGTCAAAGTCGGCATTGTAGGCGTGGCATACAAGGGGATGCAGCTTAATGGCCTTTCCTTCTACAAGCACCGGTTCAAAGGCCTGAATACCGAGACGATGCAATGTCGGCGCGCGGTTTAAAAGAACGGGATGCTCGGCGATAACTTCTTCGAGTACTTCCCAAACCTCGTTTTTTTCGTTTTCGACCATCTTCTTGGCCGATTTTATATTCTGCACATAGTCTTTATCTACA
>Ga0082212_10003822_pt1 | contig 21170 bp, 19 predicted proteins | sample TergutNt197P3_FD_71548 | JGI IMG/M metagenome (GOLD analysis project Ga0082212, IMG submission 71548) | Neocapritermes taracua P3 segment gut microbial communities from Petit-Saut dam, French Guiana - Nt197 P3 | ecosystem: Host-associated > Arthropoda: Insects > Digestive system > Gut ... | reverse complement strand
TAACCCCAATAACCATTCGGAGATATTACAGAGCCATTTTTTGTGATGGATAGATTTGCATACAGCCATCCGCCCAAGTCTGCGTCGGTTTTCATGGAAATGCTCAAACCATCACGAATATAATGCGTTTCAGTATGATTAATCCATTGGCTATTGCTGTCAAAACCGCCGGAACCGTTGTCGCCGGACATATAGAAAAAATTATCCGCTTTTATGTTTAGCCCTGCCGCATTGTCAAAAGAGTAGCCCCATCCAAATTCATCAACGGCAAACCGCCAAGTCAATGGAAAATATGTCACTTCGCGGAAAAGAAGAAGCGGATAAGGCTCGTTTCCGTTGTCAATCGCCTTCCCGTTTACAGTAACCTTTATGTCAATGATTGCCGCAGTTTGAGTTCTGCTGTTTCGATTCTCGATGCGGGATTCGCCTGCGAACTCCTTTGGCGTTTCCGAATTGCCTTTTATGACGACCAGACCGTTTTCCGCTGTCCAACTCGTATCTAGGTTTAGAAGATTTGACTGATAATATGTCATTGGGAAATAGGTGATGCCCCGGTACACCAGAAAAGGATACCGTTCATAATCGTTGTTGTTGAATTTCATTTCATTAAGGGTGACGGGGAAAATCGGGATGGAAACGGAAACCTGCTTGCTTGCTCCAAACGACGGGCTGACTAAAAAAGCAGTAACCAAAAGCATGGACAAAACCATGACATAACTTTTTCTTAACATTGCACTCCCACCAATCTTTCTCTATCGTTCAATATAGTATAGCGTATGGCCTATCATTACGTCAAGACATTTCACTTCGCTTGAAGTTTATGTGGTTTTGTTCACATCTTCGTGATATACTGTTTGCGAGGTATCTGTTTTGAATAAAAAAATAGGAATGATTAGTTCCATAATAAATATTTGCTCTGTCTGCGCGTTTGCGTTATGCCTACTTGCTGGCTTTGATTTTGGAAGCTATCTTGCAAGTATGTTCATTGCGCTTAGCTTCGTTCCCATGATGTGCGCTTTCAGCCAATACAGTTCCCAAGACAAAAAAGTTGCAGGGCATGCTTCAATGGCTTTCGCGGGGGCATATGCTGTTATGATACTGCTGGTATACTTTGCGCAAGTCACGGCTATACGAAATGATGGATTGAACGAGCAGGCTTTACAGATAATTGATTATCAAAAATTCGGGTTGTTCTTTAGCATTAATTTGCTCGGGTATGGGTTGATGGCGTTGTCAACGGTATTCGCTGGGCTTACGGTAGAGCAAACGTCAAAATCCGACAAGTGGTTAAAGCGGCTTTTAATAATTCATGGCGTTTTTTTCATCAGTTGTTTTATCATGCCAATACTTGGTTCGTTTAACCCTGACATGCAAGGGGCTGACTGGATTGGAACGGCAGTATTATTGTTTTGGTGCGCGTACTTTGCCCCTGTTGGCGCATTGTCGTTCCTGTACTTCAAGAATACTCAGAATGTTGAGAGGTTGACGCCATGATACGCCATCTTGTAGAATTAATTAAGCATTCCTGACGCTACTGCTGCTTGACCTGTTCATGAGGTTTTATTTTACAAAGGCATATCAAGACGCTCTTGAGAACCATTGCGGAATCGAGTGGCTTCGTTTGGCTGATTTATTGAGAATGTGTTGAAGCAGCTTTGCATTTGAGTCACCAACATGATACACTATACGAAGGCAGGAGGGGTGAAAATGAGCGACGAAAAAAACGACCAATTGAAGCGAGTTGCCATAAAGGGGTTTAAGTCCATTCGGGAGTGCGAATTGGAATTAAACAACATTAACATGCTTATCGGCGCGAATGGCGCAGGTAAATCAAATTTTATTTCTGCTTTTGAGATGTTGCGTAGCATAACCGATAAGAACTTGTCATCATTTGCAAGTAAAAAGGGCGTTAATGCTCTGCTTTACAATACATCAAAAACAACCGAGCACATAACAATATCCTTAGCAGTTGAGAAAAAAGCATATGAAATAACCCTTGCTGTAAATGATGTCAATTCACTTTGGATTTGGAGCGAGAAATTTGCTGATTTTAGTGGCGCGAAGCCTGTAGTGTTGGGTTTTGGCGGAGGTGGTGAATCACATGTTGATTGGCAACGATACAACTTAGCCAACATACAGAATTACCACTTCCACGATGCAGGCACAACCTCAAAGATAAAGTGGGAGCACAACATTTCAAACAGCAAGCAGTTGCAATGGGATGCGTCTAATTTGGCGGCTTTTCTGTACCGCTTACGCAAACACCACACAGCAAGCTACAATAGCATTGTACGGACTGTTCAATTAGTAGCTCCGTATTTTAAAGATTTTGAGTTAGAGCCTATGGAGCATAACAAAGAAAAAATTATGCTGTTGTGGCTTCAAAAAGATTGTGACGGCATTTTTAACCCCTCCCAATTTTCAGACGGCACATTGCGTTTTATTTGCCTTGCCACCCTGCTTTTGCAACCAACAGAATTACAACCCGGAACAATCATCATTGACGAACCGGAACTTGGCTTGCACCCATTCGCACTAACCATTTTAGCAGAAATGGTGCAAAAAGTGGCTGTCAATAAGCAAGTTATATTATCCACTCAATCTACAGAGCTTCTTAACCATTTTGAGCCAGAAGATGTTATTGTTGTGGACAAAGACGTAGACGGCTCACAGTTTAAGCGGCTTGATTCTGGTTCGCTTGCTGATTGGCTAGAGGACTATTCATTGGGCGAGCTGTGGAACAAAAACATTCTGGGTGGGAGGTTTGCGCGATGAAACGCCTGATGATGACGTAAAATGAATACAAAAATCGCATATAAAACAGTAATATGGACATTTTGCATAGCTTGGGCCGTGTTTGGCTGTACTATTATTGCCAACCAGTTCGGTTATCTTAAATTCGGAACGCCAATAAGCACGGTGTTGTTTTTTCTTGGAGCAATGTCGCCCGCAATCATCGCTTTTATGGTCTTGACGAAAAGCAAAGCTATGACCGCAAAACATTTTTTTAAAACAGTCTTCGCGGTCAAACAACCTGTGAAAATGTACTTGCTGGAATTCGGCTTTGTGGCAGTATATTTTGGCGCGGGTTCAATGACGGGATTATTTGAATACGACTCTTTTGATTACATATCGTTGCTTATCTTGCCGTTGACTTTGGTAGTCGCCGGCGGTCTGGAAGAAGTAGTCTGGCGATTCATCTTAAATCCGGCATTGGAAAGAAAACTGCCCTTTGCTGCTGCGTGTTTATTTACCGGCGTAATTTGGTCTATTTGGCATTTGCCTTTGTTTTTTATGGAAGGCTCTCCGCAAAGCGATATGAATTTCTTTGTTTTTTCAATCGGGTCTATTGGGCTGGCGTTTGCTTATGCCGCTATATACCGCGTCAGCAAAAGCGTTTGGCTCTGCGTACTAATTCACGCGCTTAACAATTCGCTGTACGGTTCTTTTATTATGAATGTTGACAATTTCGACACAGCGGCAATGCCGGTTGCTGTTACGGCTGTTGCACTGATAATCGCTTCAATGCTAGCTGTCACCATGCATAAGACAAAACACGTTGCAGCATAAGATAACCTTATCATATAACGTGGATTCTGCGCAGAAACCCACTCAATTCCAATACGATCATGGATGCTTCTCTTTCGTTAACTCCCCCGAATCTGCGGCTAGCTCGTCCATCATCAGCTTTTCAAGGCGCAATATATCCGGGAAAACAATTCTTATGCCCCTGCGATGTAAACGCAGAAGTTCACGAAAATTCTGACTGATTAACGTTTGCAAGCGATTATCGACGGGTACTGGAGTCTGTTTAACTAAGTGGATGTGGTCGATATACTTCGGCAAAATGGGAAACATATTCTGGAGCAGAAAAACCGCTCTGGTGCTTGCGTATTCTCCGATCACTATTTTAAGGCATTCACCGTAGCGTTCAATATCTTTTTGAATAAACCCAATATACTTCTCTATTCGGCTGCTCATTGGGATAACCCACAAAAGTCCTGTCTTTCCGTCTTTAAGGCAGAAGTAGGTTGGACGGTATGCGCCGCTCTCATGGTTTCGCATGAGCTTATCGTCTTTTACCACGTCAAAATAAAGGTCTATTATGTGATAGACGTAACCGGGTTTGATGTCGCTTTCGTTCATTTTCCACCTTTCAGACGAAAACCCCCGCCGACTGGCGGCGGGGGTGTCATTTTCGAGCCTTTTTTTATACCCCGCTCCGGTTTGCGGCGAAAATTTGTCGAGCCTTTTTTTATACCCCGCTCCGGTTTGCGGCGAAAATTTACCGTGTCGTTAGACACATCTATATTATACCTGAAATGCCCGAAAAGTCAACTTCTATTTTAATAGTATAACCAACGTGGATTCTGCGCAGAAACCCACTTAATTCCAATCAGAAGCAAGCAGAAAATCCCGGATGTTTTTGTGCTTGATACCATCGCGGCTCATGTCAAACTCATCCAGCGACACGACATACTTCGGAAAATTGTCGCGTATGGAATCGTATGCGCCGAACTCGCGCCGTGTCGTTTCTTCTGACGCGAGAAGGTAGGAAACCTGAACGTATAGTTTTTCATTCTTTTTTTCGCAGACGAAGTCGATCTCTTTCGCACCCGCTTTTCCCACTGTAATTTTATATCCCCTCCGAAGCAGTTCCATGTAGACGATATTTTCAAGTGTGAGATTAACGTCCTTCATATTGCCGCCATATACGGCTTCGCGCATACCGTGGTCGGCGACGTAGTATTTCTCATTGACCGCCAGCAGCTTTTTGCCCTGCAAATCCTGCCTGCGGACTTGATAGACCAAAAAAGCGTCCATGCAGTAACTGATATAGTTCATCATCGTTTCGGGAGCCGCTGTGCGGTTTTCGCTTTTAAAGTATTTTGAGATTGACGCTGCCGAAAACGTCGTTCCGACACTGCCGAATATATAGGCAATGATGCGTTCCAGCAAATCAACGTCACGAACCTTGTTGCGTTTTACGATATCTTTCAGGACAACCGAATTGAACAGATCTTGCAAATAAATCTGTGCTGATGCCTCTTCATACCGAAGTTTTCCGAGATATGGCATGCCTCCAAGGGTCAGGTATCTTGTGAAGGCTTCTTGCGTCTGTAATTTTGGAAAGACGGATGTGTAAAGTTCCAAAAACTCCCCAAAAGAGAAAGGGTAGACAATAAACTCAACGTAGCGGCCGGCAAGGTAAGTCGCAAGCTCTCCTGAAAGCAGCTTGGCATTTGAGCCTGTAATGTAGATGTCACAATCGAATTCCACGCGGAATGAGTTGACGCATTTTTCCCATCCCAATACTTCTTGGATTTCATCGAAGAAAAGATATGCCTTCCCCTCGATAGTTGAAACCCTTTTTGCGATCTCTTTATGCAGGGCTTCAGCAGTGCATAGCCGCACATTGTTCATATCCTCGAAATTGAGTTTGATAAACTGTGAATCAGAAACTCCTTGCGAGGTCAACTCATCCTGTATCAATTCCAGCATGACCGATTTACCGCTGCGCCGGATGCCGGTCAGCACTTTAATAAGCTCGCTACCTATAAACGGACGGATACGACGCATGTATGCTTCTCTTTTGATCATGAAAACACCTCCCTTCCAATTAGCCTCGATATTATTATAATTCAGATACAACTGAATATCAAGCAAATTTACTAATTTGAAAAGGTATATCTTAATAACTGACGCAATCGCAAAAAACAATGATCATTTTTGGATGGCTTTTTCACTCGACGCTTTCAAGCATCCTAGCGAGGCGGTAAAATTTTGTTTTAGAAATACCAAGCTTCTTTTCCACGTCACCATGTGTAAGTTCGTTATCCTTCCACTTCTTGTAAAGCGGGATAAATTCTTCCGGTACGACGACTCCCGGCCTGCCGAAGCGGACGCCGCGCGCCTTGGCGGCTGCGATTCCCTCTGCCTGCCTCAGCCTCAAGCTCTCACGTTCGCTTTCAAATGCTCATATGTACATTTGAAAGCTTATGCACATCAAATTTAATGCCCAGGATTTTTGTAAACCGTTGAAAATACAGACAGTCACGACCAAATCCTGAGCATTATTCATATATAATCTTCTTGAAGTATAGCCGCGATCAAAATGCGATTGCGGGAATTTTGAGAGGAGAGAACACGAATGCAAATTGACTTTGAAAAAGAAGCTGCCAATGTCATGGCATCCCTCAAACAGAGCGGGTATGCTGACAGGACGCTCAACGATCACCGACGATGCTGTAACGAACTGCGCAAGCACCTGTCTGATGAAAAGGCTCTTTTTACTATGGAAACTGCCGTCAACTGGCTCGAAAGGCGGCGGGACGGCTGGTCCCAAGACACATACGAGCGTTACCGTCGCGCTGTCTACCGCATAGACAAGCATATTAGGAATGGAAGCATAGAACGCGATCCACATTGCCACAATAATAACTATGCCTATCACGACGCCGAAGTCAGCTACATAAAACTGCCTAACAACTACAAGGCACTATACCGCAGGTTTTACGAGATCATTTCGTGCGAACGCGCAAAAGGGACGGTTGAGCATTACGTTGCCGGGTGTACCGATTTTCTAGAATTCATATCGGAGAGGGGCTGCACAACGCCCTCAGAAATGACGATAGAATTGCCCCTTGCGTATCTGCGGCGAATCTGCGAAAATGCCTGGGCTTGTGAAACCAAATCGAAATATGCAAGTGGAGTCGGACAGCTTCTGGCTTATTTGTCTGGGCAGGGCTACATCCCAAACTGCTATGCGCACGTCATGAGCAAGCTCTGGGAAGAAGACGCAATTGCGTCATTGAAGCTAACCGCGACGAAAAATGACTGCTCAACTTTTCAACCGAGCAAAGTGCTGGAGCCCTACGCCGACTCGTTTCTGTCCAGCCTTGACGAACGGCGATACAGCTTACCGCCGCAACAGTTGTTCGGATTCATTTTCAGGAACTTCTTTCTGTTTCTGGAAATCAACCACATGTCATACTCTGCGGATGCAGTCCAGCTATGGCTTGACCAAATCCCGAGAGCCGCATCCTGGAAATTGAAGAGGCAGGTGATTTCCCACTTTGCACAGTATATGGAAAACGGAAGCACGGAGCGGACATCAAACTTTGTGTGGAAGCCACTATTAATAGATTACCTGCCAGAATGGAGCCGTAGAATTACTGATGATTATATTGCGCTGCGCAAAAAAGAGGGATGGGAATCATCAACGATCATGATGATCCGGTCTTCCTGCGTCAGGTTTTTTCGCTTTATCGACGCAAAAGGGATCAATGCACCCGATTCAATCACGCCATCGCTGGTAAAGGAATTTCATGACACCGACCCTCACGCGACGCCGGAGGCTGCGAATGCATACGGCACAAGGGTGCGAAAACTGCTTGAATATATGGCGGGAGAAAACCTTGTCCACCATAGCCTGCACTTGGCAATCTCGACACAATGCGCATCCAGATATGAAATTGTCAACATCATGAGCGAGGAAATGATAGACGCCGTCTACCGTTACCGCAAAAACGCGGCGGATCCTTATGAGTTGCGGCGCACTGCAATAGTGATGCTTGGCCTGCGAATGGGAATGCGCGCATCCGACATCGTCAGCCTAAGGATTGAAAATTTCGACTGGAAGCGCAGGGCGGTCTCGTTTGTGCAGAAAAAGACGAGCAAAGCGGTTACGCTGGCAATTCCAACGGATGCCGGCAATTCTGTATACAAATACATTATGCATGGCAGACCTACGTCAGGCGCGTCAGGCGCCGGCCTTGTTTTTATCCGGCATAAAGCGCCATATTCCGGTCTTAGCCCGTCTGTTTGTGGCAGTTCACTTGATTGCATACTCTCAGAAAACGGCTTGAAACTTCCGCATGGTCAAGGGTTTCACATCACGCGGCGAACATTTGCGACCCGGCTTCTAAAGTCCAGGACGAAGGTGGATTCAATCGCTGATGCCCTTGGGCACGCTACACGAATGACAGTTGATGATTACTTGGCTCACGATGAGGAAGGGATGATGCTCTGCCCCCTTTCATTCAAGATCGGGGGTGCGCAATGAAATATACGTTTGAAAGCACTCTTGGCCAATACATTGCCGGCCTTATCCAGCAGAAGCACGCAGACGGCTTTGGCTACACTAACGACGAGTACCACCTCAAAAAGCTTGACGAGTTCTGCGTTGAATTTTTCCCATCTGAAGCGACAGTAACCAGAGACATTGCCGCTAAATGGTCGCTCATCAAGCCAACAGAGGGCGAGAGCTACCGTAATCGCAGGGTAAGCGCGCTTCGTCAGTTGAGCCTTTATATACTCTCGCTCGGCCGTGAAGCATATATGCCACGAAATAATGGAGGAAGCCCCAAGCCTGTACTCTATATCCCATCGCGAGAGGAAATGTCCGACTTTTTTACCGTAGTAGATTCGTGGGTATGCCGCAACTATTGCGGCCTTCGCACGGCTGCCGAATACAAAATACTCTTCCGATTGTATTATTGCTGCGGCTTGAGGCTATCCGAGGCCCGGCTTCTAAAAAAGTCGGATATAGACTTCGAAAATGGGGTTCTGACGATATTCAAATCAAAGGGTCAAAAAGATCGGCTCGTGTGGCTGCCGCCTGACGGGAGGCAAATGCTGCTTGACTACTTGCTAAATATTGAGCAGACGGCATCAGAATCCCCGTGGCTTTTCCCCGGACAGTGCATGGATAAGCCGCTGTCGGCAGCAGCTATACAGCGTAGGTTTAAGGACTGCTGGAATACTTTGGGATTTGTCACAAACACAGGTAAACATCCGACGCCACACTGTTTGCGTCACGCATTCGTGGTAGAGCGAATGAACGAGTGGATGCTACAAGGCTTGGATTTGCATGAGATGCTTCCTTATCTGAGCAAACATCTGGGGCATAAGTCTCCATCCGAAACGTTCTACTACTATCATTTGGTGAACAAAGCATTTGCAGTAATCAGAGATAAAGATACGGTGTCAGGCAGGGTGATCCCGGAGGTGTTTAACTATGGGGAAATCTAAATCGCCCGAATCGGCTTTGTTCTTCTCTTTAACCTGGGATTTTCTCAACGTTTATCTGCCAGATCAAGTCGGGCGCAGCACGCATACTGTTGAATCGTATGGCGATTCGCTTACTATCTTCCGGCGCTTCCTGAACGAAAAGCAGCGAGTCTCCCTCTCCAAATTCCTGTTCTCAGATTGCACTAAGGACTTGCTATTCGATTTTCGAAATCATCTGGAACAATGCGGCAGCCAGGCATCCACCATAAACGTCCGCATGGCGGCGATACGAGCCTACCTTTATTATGCCGCCGACAAAGACATTGCAATTCAATCAGTCGCTCTAGCTGCTGCAAGCATCCCGCCGCGAAAGAAGGCTCAAAAGGAGAAAGAAACGTTGTGCGAGGATGCATTGGCAGCTATACTAGCAGCTCCGCCTTTGACAAAAATGGGAATGCGGGATCGCGCGATTATTATTACACTGTACGATAGTGCAATACGTATTGACGAGCTGCTGACCGTGAAGCTGCGGGATATCTCGCTTTCCGGTGAATACCCCGGCATTCTGATACATGGCAAGGGCAAAAAAGAAAGGCGGATATATTTGACGGAAAAGACTGTTGGGCATTTGGAACAGTATTTACAGGTCTATCACGCCGACTCGTCACTTGACGCCGACTTGTTCAGCACCACAATCAAAGGCGTCACTAGCGCAATGTCACACAGCAACGTGCGGAGAATACTCAAGGATTACAGCGAAATGGCGCGAAGCGGTTGCAATGAGATTCCAAAATCAGTTTATCCGCATATGCTGCGTCGAACCCGCGCGACTAACCTTTATCAAGACGGGGTTCCTATTGAACTCGTATCAACCATCCTTGGTCACGCACAAATAGAGACGACAAAAACCCATTATGCAAAGCCATCTCTGGCTCAAATACGAGAGTCAATGGAGTCAGTACCAACACCTGCCGCTGATGAAGAACCGCTTTGGGTCGGTAGCGAAGACGAAATAGCTCGCAGGTGTGGTTTGCGCTGAATGAATAATGCTCAGGATTTGGTCGTGACCGTCTGTATTTTCAACGGTTTACAAAAATCCTGAGCATTAAAATTGATGTGCATAAGCTTTCCGCGACATACGATAATATCTGAAGCACAATATCCGAAATAAGCGTTCCCGTAAGGTCGCTCTTACGGCGTGTGTCCAGTAAAGGCATATCAAGTATGACGATATCTGCCTCAATCTCCTTGGTTATCCGCTTCCATTCGTTTAATATTTCCGCATAACTGCGTCCGAGACGATCGATGCTTTTTACGATAAGCAAGTCGCCCGGTTTAATTCTAAGCATAAGCTCTTTGTACTGTTTCCTGTCGAAATCTTTCCCACTCTGTTTATCCATATAAATATCACAGGGCATTATCCCGAACTTTATCAGCGCGTCAAACTGTCGGCGTTCGTTCTGCTCCCTAGTAGATACCCGCGCATATCCATATTGCTTCATAAATACCTCCTCGTATAGTCAAGTGATTTTTCTCCGTCAACTATTGTTCTTATGCTATAAACAGAGAAAAATCAAGAAATAAAAATCAGATGTAAATCTTTTTGTGCAAAATATTAAAGAAAATTCCCATAGTGCCGATATAGAAAGCGAAGGATCATACAGTCCCGAAAAAGTATACTTTTTCGGGACTGTATTTTTTCGCTCTTCGCCAGTTTTTTTATAAAATCTTCTCATTATTTGGCACATTTCGCCAATTTTCGAGCCTGAAACGATTGTTTTTTCTTGTATATTGCCGGTATTAGAAAAGTATACTTTTCCGATACCGGCTAAATTTATTTCAAGGAGGAAATATCATGTTAGTTTTGGGAATAAAAGTTGGGGAATACGTACAAATCGGCAAAGACGTAACGGTAACTGTGGTAAAGGACAAGAAAGACTATTTAAGGCTTAGCATAGAGGCACCAAAGGACATACCGATACTGCGGGGTGAACTAATCGATAGAATGACAAACGAGAAAATGATTATTTGAGATATTTTCCGCAAACTGTCGGCATCGACTTTATCGATGACGCGCGCACGACGGTTTGTGGCTAGATATATAAGAATAATCAGGGGGCCGGATGAAGTCCCCCCATGAGAAAAGAAAGGAGTTTTTTTATGATTATTCAACACAACATCCCGGCGCTAAACGCCTACAGGCAACTCAACGGCAACAACATGGCTCTCGCCAGAAATCTCGAAAAGTTAGCTTCTGGTTACCGCATTAATCGGGCAGGAGACGACGCGGCGGGGCTTGCCATCTCAGAAAAGATGAGAGCACAGATCAAAGGCCTTGAAACAGCCAGCAAGAACGCCATGGATGGCATCTCAGTGATTCAGACCGCCGAGGGTGCGCTCACGGAAGTACATTCTATGCTCAACCGTATGGTAGAGCTTGCCACTCAGGCGGCTAACGGCATTTACGACGACGCAGTTGACCGCAAGGCTCTCGATGACGAGTTTCAGGCTCTAAAAGCGGAGATAAACCGGATTTCACAGGCGACAAACTTCAACGGAAAGAACTTGCTCGACGGTACACTGGACAGCAATTTCGACACTTTTGTTGCAGCGGTTACTCAAATTATCCCTGCCGGCACTAAAACAATCACCACCACTAACGGTTCGGATTTGATAGCAGCGCTAGGAACCATTCTCGGCGCAGATACAATTCCAAACGGAACAATAATAGATCCGCAAAAGTCGGAATTCACCATAGACCTCGGCGACATTAGGGTTGAGGGAGGAGCAGCAGCCTTTGCGAATACCGACACCATTGATATCACGATCGGCGTCAATAAATATACGTTAGAAAATGCGGGCGGAGATGATTGGAAAGACCCGAGTGTGTTAGCAGCCGCTTTATCAACTAAATTGCAAGCTGATACCGCGTTTAAAGATGCTAAGGGGAACTCACACGATCTTACTACTGGCTTTAGTTTTGGTGGGGCCGGCAGCATAATTACAATTACTCAGGATGATCCGCCGGACGACGAAGGCAAAGTGTTGTGGACCAGTATGGAGGTTCTTGTCGATAATCTCGTAGTCGCTGACACTGACTATGTGTTAACAGGTGATTACAATGTGGGTACTATCACAAATGTGCAGGGCAACGTGGCGGGCGTTACCAGACTTGCCAGCACAATGATAGTTTTGGAAGATCTGCTTGATTTGGTTGAGGACGGCACCGTGTTCACCATAGGTAATGAGAAGTATACGTTTCGAGTAGGCGCAGACAGTGCCATCGACTCCGGGCCTAATGTAATTAATCTTGATGCGTTTGAAAAGGCAGATTTCGCAGCCAATTTGGACGCCATAGGTACACAGATCACTGCGGACACTACAGGCAACGCAGTATTTACAGTGGGTTATGACGTAGGTACAAAAAACCTTACATTCCTTGAGATGCTTGCGCACTATAACCCCACCGCCCCGGTTTTGGATGACTTCAATGCTGTTGCGGCGCAGTTCAAAATAGAAAATACAACTGTCAGCACTGAAGATGAAGAAGTGATAATTTCACCGGCTTCAGGCATTAAGGGCTTGGATCTGGCACTTCAAGTCGGCGACACTGCCGATCCGTATAACATCATTAAGGTAAGCGTAAGGGACATGAGTTGTGTGGGGCTTGAGATCGACAGCTTGAACATCAAAACGTACGATACTGCTGTGGCGGCTATTGGAACCATAGCTCAGCAGGGCGATCCAGGCACCATTAAAGGCGCTATTAATATGGTGTCCGCTCAACGCGCTGAACTCGGCGCGCTTCAGAACAGGCTTGAGCATAGCATAAACAACCTCGGCGTAACGACGGAGAACTTGACAGCTGCTGAATCCCGCATCAGGGATACCGACATGGCTAAGGAAATGATGGCTTACACAAAGAACAACATCTTAGTTCAGGCTGCGCAGGCGATGCTCGCACAGGCCAACATGATTCCGCAGGGCGTACTCCAACTGTTAAGGTAAGACATAATGTTGTAATCAAGGCAACTCAGAACTCAGAAACAACAAATCGGCGAAATTCGCCGGTTTGTTGTTTTATGTTCAATTTCATGCTATACTACAGTCAGAGTTGAACAAGGTATAGGAATGAAGGAGGGACGCCGTGGAAAGAAGTGTATTGTACGAAGTGAGAGAACCCAAAACCTTGCAGGAAATGACAGCAGCGGAGCTTGAAAAAGCGCTGGAAACAACGGACATTGCTGTGCTGTCGTTTGGAGCGGTGGAAAACCATTCCGCACACTTGCCACTGGGCTCGGACAATTTTCAAGGCGAGGAGCTTATCAAGCGCACTGCCATTTGCCTGACAGAAAGAGGCTTGCCCGCAGTCCCTGCGTTTTGCGTGCCTTTCGGTGTGCGGACTAACAGGTTTGAGAGGATCAGCCCTATGGGCGACATATGCCTGACTCAGGGCACGTTGATCAAATTGGTAGAAGAGCTGTCACTTTCGCTTGTTGCCACTGGCTTCAAACGACTGGTTTTTTGCATCAGCCATGCAGAGAACCACGCCGCGCTTCATGTGGCGGCAAAGAATTTGGGCGACCTGCACAATGTGCCGGTAATCGTAGCCGACTGGATACCGCCAATGCGAAGCGAATGGCCAAAATTCCTGAAAAACGCCACACACCAAGGCCACGGCGGCGAAGACGAAACCGCATGCGTAATGGCTGTGGTTCCAAACCTGGTCGACTTGTCAGATGTGGTGCCTTACCATCCGCAGCCTGACAGCCGCCAGCAGATCCCTTGCGACGACTTGAGCTACTACGGTGGGGCAATCGGTATTTACACTCCTGTTTGCGAGGATTTCAGCCCCGGCTTTATTGGCGACCCGGCTGACGCCACCATCGAAAACGGGAACATTTGCTACGACAAGTACGCCGCTTGGACGGCAGATATAGTTTGCAAGTATTGGAGGCGTTGAAAAGCATATGAAAGACGATATAAACCCGGTTTTGCAGGTGCAAAAAGTGTACATGGCGGGAGTCGAGCTCTCGCAGGTGTGCTTTGGCACGGAACACATTACCCAGGCCGCGCCGGAGTTCGGCGGTGCGCTGCTAGCAGAAGCCATGCGCCTGCATGGCGTAAACTTCTGGGATACGGACAACTCGTACGGAAGCGTTACGCAAGTAACCGAAGCCTTGAAACTCGTCAAGCGCGAAGAAGTGGTCATCGCTTCAAAGACTTATGGCGAGTCGGCGGAGGACGCCCGCTTTGACATAAAACGCACCCTTGCGGAACTGAACACCAGCTACGTCGACCTGTTCCTGCTCCACGAAGTTGCCGCAGGCAGCCTGCACGGCAAAATGCCTGCGCTGGCTGTCCTGCACGAAGCAAAGAAAGCGGGCATTGTAAAGGCTGTCGGGCTTTCCACCCACAGCGCAACGGTTGTTTCTGACGCTGCTGAGCTGGATGGCGTAGAGTTCCTGTGCGCACCGCTAAACATGGAAGGCAGCCGCATAGACGAAGGCACCCTTGACGCTATGCTGTTAGCGCTTGACAAGGCCCACAACAAGTGCGGCAAAGGTATTTATGTCATCAAGACCCTCGGTGCCGGCGACCTTGTCCGCGACGTTAGGGGTGCTCTGGAATGGGTGTTGCAGTACCAGGACCGCATCGATGTATACAACATCGGGGTTGCATCCCTTGCAGAAATGAGGGAAAACTTGGAAATTCTAAGCAGGCACATCCCAATGGGCAAAAAAGAGGGGGTGAAGAGTGTTTGAAGGAATTGTTGATAAAAAACGGATTGGTGTATACGTACATCTATGAAGGGTATCATGCCATCAAATTGCAGGAGGCAGATGTATTTATCAAGGATGGGCTCATCTCAGACGTTGCGCCAAACCTGAATTACAGCTGCAGCAGGCTGGACGCTTCAGGCTGCCTTGTGCTGCCCGGCATGGTCAACATGGGTGCCAGCACATTTGCTGCAAGGATACTGTCTGGGCTTGTATGCGACTGGAGCAGGGGGCAGAGCCGGATTGCGCCCATGCTGGAGCTGGCTGTTGGTATTCTGACTGAAGACGAGATCGCTGCCGTCGCTGCCACCGGGCTTTGGGATGCACTGGCAAGCGGAGCGACAACGGTTTGCGAAGCGTGCCGGGACGATAGGGGAGGCGGCAAAACCCATCCACTCTATTACCGTGCCGCGCCGGAAGCTGTTGCCAGAGGTGTCATGAAAGCAGGGCAGGCTCTTGGGGTGCGAGCTTGTTTGGCTTACTTGGACGAAGCCAATGGATTGACAGTTCGAACAGGCAATGGCATGGACATTGCTGTTGAGCGAAATGTGGTTTCTGACAGTGCCGTCGCTTGTGCGGATTTTGGGTACGCTTACGAGGAAGCCCCACGCATTCTGTCCGGTGCCAAGCTGGCTATGGGCACCGGCCCAACATCCAGCTGTATGATAGAAGAAATGAAGACAACGGCTCGAATGGTGAAGCAAGCCACAGGCAGCCCGGATGCTTACCGTGCGTCGGATGTGTTTTATTCCGCAACTGTGGTCGGCGGCAGGGAACTTGACGAAAACAAGCATGGCCGCTTGGGGATCGGGTTCGCCGGAGACGTGTCCGTAGTGAGCATGGGGCGCTTCAGTTCATTGAGTTACCCGCTTTCCCAGTACGTTTACGGTGCATCGCCTGCTGACGTCCGGCATGTGGTGTGCGACGGGACCCCTGTAAAACTCGATTGTAAACCTGAGAACCGTTTGAAAGGTTTTCTATCTGACGCTTCAAAGACAGCAAGCTTTGCAATGCCACGGCTCTGGGCCGAGGCGCGTAGGAGCATTCTATAAACATCATAAATATTGCATCAAAAAAGGAGGTGTTTTTATGGGCGATATTGAAAAAACAAACGATAAAAGCTTATTGGGGTTTTGGGGGCTGACAGCTGTTGCCGTAGGCATGACAGTGGCTTCCGGCGTCTTCAACCTCACAGGGGATTTTGCAAAAGAAGGCGCTGGCCAAGGCGCAGTGATCCTTGGATGGATTGTTTGCGGCTTGGGAATGTTCGGCCTCATGCGGGTGTTCTTCGGGCTCAGCCATGTCAAACCTGAGTTAAAAGGCGGAATATACTCTTTTGCCCGCGCAGGGTTTGGCGACTGGGTCGGCTTCATTTCCGCTTGGGGCTACTGGGTATGCTGCCTGCTTACGCTTGTCGCATACGCAAACTTGATTTTTTCATCCATTGGGCATTATATCCCATTCTTCGGCGTTGGGAACAGCGGCCCCTCAGTCATCGGCGGGTCGGTTCTGCTCTGGGCGCTATGCGCACTTATACTATCCGGCTTGCAGTCTGCGTCAATCGTCAATCTAGTCATTACCCTGGCAAAAATGGTTCCGTTGTTTTTATTCGTTTTGCTGGCGTTCCTGCTTGGAAAATTCAACCTTGACGTGTTTTTAAACAACTTCTGGGGGGACTTGCCGATGCTCGAACAAATCGCAGGGACGTCAATGATAACGCTGTGGGTCTTTTCAGGCATCGAAGGCGCCGTCGTAGTGTCCAACAGGGCAAAGAAGATGAGCGACGTGGCGAAAGCCAGCGCTGTTTCGTTTTTCTTCGTCCTTTTGCTGTATGCGCTGATATCCTTGATCAGCATGGGGATCATGACGCCCGAGGAATTGGCAGAGCTGCCTGACCCGAACTTGGCATATGTGATGGAGGCCATAGCCGGCCCGTGGGGCGCTGCGCTTATTAACATCGGCGTTCTCATTTCGCTTTCCGGCGCATTGCTGGCAAACGCAATCCTCACTTCGGAAGTATCGAACGCAGCAGCGAAAATGGGTTCATTCTGCAGGTTTTTCGCGACAGACAACAAGAACGGAAGCCCTGCGAACTCGCTGATACTGTCCACTGCCATCGCGCAGGTGATCCTCATTATCACTTACTTCAGCGAGGCGACATTCACTGCGCTTTACTACATGTCAGCGTCAATGCTGATGCTGCCCTACCTGTTCTGTGCCCTGTACTATGCGAAAGTCGTCAAAGCCAAGGAAGGTTTTGAGACCTACGCGCCGGGCGGCAAATACAACTTCGAGATTGTAGTCGCAGTTATTGCTGTAATCTACGGGGTATGGCTCGTTTACGCTGCTGGTTTGGATTACCTCCTTGCAAGCTGCATGTTCTATGCACCAGGTGCGCTGGTATACATCAAGGGCAAGAAGGAAAAAAGCGAAAAATCCTTCAAGGGGGCTTTCGATTTCGGCTTGCTTGGACTAATAGTGGTTTGCGGAATTTTGTGCCTGATACTTGTGTTGACTGGGGTGCTGGTGCTGTTCTAAGAAAAAATTATAGGCAGTCGTGCTCAAAAACAGCAGAGGCGAGACATATCGCCTCTGTTTTAATTTGCAATTTTAAAAAAAATATACCTTGACAGGCGAGGTATCGCGTGATATTATATACCATAAGTTGATTTAATTACTCGTTAGTCTATTAAAATTTTCAACAATTACTGCGATAGGATGGAAAAATGATTATCACTTCTGATCTGATTCGAGGCCACACCGAAACGATTATAATGGCGCAGCTTTTTGCCGGAGACAGTTATGGCTACAAAATAAACAAAACCATCCAAGAGGCCAGTGATGGAAAGTATGAATTGAAAGAAGCGACGCTTTATGGCGCCTTCCGCAGGTTGGAGGAAAATGGGTACATATCCTCTTATTGGGGCGACGAAACGACCGGGCCGAGGCGCAGGTATTATAAAATCACACAACAGGGGAGAGATTTCTTTGAATTGTGCAAAACCGAATGGGAAAACGCAAAAGCACTTATTGACCAGCTAGTAAGCATAGGAGGTTAGCGAGAATGAATGCCAGAATTGAAACGTATGTCAATGAATTATTTGCCACCATGTCCAATGAACAGCACATATTGGATGTAAAAGAGGAATTGCTTTACAACCTAAATGAGAAGTACAATGATCTAATTGCGAAAGGCAAAATCGAGGAAGAAGCTTATACGTTGGTCATCGCAAGTATTGGCGACATTAACGATCTTTTCTGCAAGGGTGTACATTACGGATACACATCCCCTTCAGACATTGAAAAGAAACGCAATACAAAAAGCACTTTCGTTTCGCTGGGTATTTCGCTGTACATTCTCAGCATGGCAGCCTTTTTCGTTGTTGGCGAGTACATGTCTGAAACAATTGGCATTGGCGCAATGATATTAATTTGCGCTGATGCAACTGGTTTTATCGTTTACGGGGCTAGCATTAGCAAAACCAAATACAGAAAAACGGATAATTCCTTTGTCGAAAACTATAAAGAAATGGTTTTAGAAAATGATCGAATAGCGAAAATTAAATGGTCAATATCTTCATCTTTGTGGTCGCTTATTGTGGTTGTATATCTTGCGGTTAGTTTTATTACTCAAATGTGGACGGTAACTTGGATTTTTTTTCTTGCTGGAGTGTTTGTCCAGCAACTTGTTTTATATATTCTCTCAAAACCTGGACGCAGAAGAGTATTAGGTTACGGCATGATTTGGAGTGTTGCCGCAGTCGTATATTTTGTTGTCAGCTTTGCCTATAGCGCATGGGTTTGGTCATGGATGATTTTTATAGCGACATTTGCTGTGCAGGAAATTATTCGGCTGATTATCGTCTTTAGGAGGAGCTAGGATGAAAAAGAGATTGACAATTATAAACATCGCCATGTGGATGCTGGTTTTTACCGGCTCAATCATTTTTATGAATTTTGAGATACATGGTCGTGATAATTTAGTAAAAGAAAAAACCCTCGCAGTAAAAGATGTCGAGGCTATAGTTTTACAAAGCGACAGCACCAGAGTCGAGTTTACCATCACCAGCGCGGAACAGATAAGAATTTGCCAATTTGGCAGGGCTAGCGCAACACAAAAGGAGCTTTTTACTGTTGATGTGGCAAGCGGATCCGCAACAATCCGTCTTAAGCACAGATTCAAATTGTTTGATTTTTGGTCACCCGGAGAAAAGCTGGTTATTGAGCTTCCACGCTCATGGTTTGGCGATGTGGAGGCGAAGTCCGCATCCAGCGAAATAAAAATTGTTGATAGTTTTGCTTGGAGAGATGTGAAACTTAGCTGCAGTTCCGGGACGATTAGCATGGTCGAAGGGCTTGCTGCGGAAAGCATTAGCATTAGTGTTTCCTCTGGGGGAATCAAAACTGGTGGCGAATTGTCAGTTTTGGGCAATGTGAATATTGAAATCACCTCCGGTAGCATCAACATTGGCAAACCGATTCAGGCAGACGATGTTTTCATTAGGGCATCATCGGGTGGAATCATAATAAACAAAGTAAATGCATCCAATCTCACCTTAACCAACGTATCCGGCGGCATCAAGCTTGGGGAAACCAAAGCGGACAGATTTAAATTGGAAACGGCTTCCGGAGGGATTAATGCGAATGGAATAACAGGTGAGGGAAGTGTAAAAACTTCATCAGGCGGGATCAAGATAACACTAAGAGATCCTTTGCAGGATGTTGATATAAGTTCAAAATCAGGATCAATTAGAATATCAGTTGACAAATCCGTCCACTTCAAATTTAACGGAGAATCCGCATCGGGCAGCATTAGAGCTAATTTTCCGCTTCAAAAAGATGGGGGCAGTAAAAGATCCGCAACAATAGGCGACAGTCCTGCCTCAACTATTTCAGCAACTGCTGCATCTGGCGGGATCAGAATTAACCGAGAGTAGAGGGGCAGGTGTTGAGAGCTTCAAAAATCGCAACTTTCATTTGAAATTTCGCCTTCGGTGTTGAAAACTAAAATCACGGAATCCGAATTAATCTGAAGCGTTCTCTTCATCTTGATGTATGCCGCATCTGAAAGCACCGTCTCAACAAAACCAAGTCCCACCGCCCCTGACTCTCCCGAGCTGAACCGGGCGTCGCTACCAATGGGGTTTTTAGCCCGAGCCATGCCTATTTCTGTAATGCTGTCTTCGCATTTTATAAAGCAGCTTGCCTTTGCCGCTATCAAAGGAAACATTGCAGTGTTCGCTTCCCCACAATTCAGCCCAGCCATCACTGTATAGGGTTCGCCGCCGATGCATACCGGCAGGCCTTGCTTTACAGATTCATAAAAGCAGGCAACACAACTTGCTTCGATGATCCCAACAAACGGCAAATCGCCTTGAAACCTGTTGCACAGGTACCAAATCGCTCCTCCGGCAAAGGAGCCGACCCCCGCTTGAAGAAATACATGAGTGGGTTTTTCGCCCATCTGGTTCAGCGCCTCCCTTACAAGCGTGGAATAGCCAATAGCTATGTCGTTTGGTATTTCAGTGTAGCCCGGCAGCGCCGTGTCCTGAACCAAAACAAAGCGGTGCTCTTTTGCGTATCCGGCTGCAAAGCGGACGGTGTCGTCGTAATTCATGTCCGTCACGATCACTTTCGCCCGGTGGCCTTCTATCGCCTTAACCCTTTTTCGCTCGCTTCCCTTTGGCATAAAAACAACCGAATTGTAGCCGTTTATATTTGCGTACCAAGCCAGAGCCTTGCCGTGGTTGCCGTCTGTGCAGGTAACAAAAGTTGGTTCGCCCTCAATTTGATGATGTGCCCCCCGTTCAATAATCCTGTTCATGGCGTAGCTGGTGCCAAGCCCCTTGAATGCGGAGAGCCCAAAGCGGCTTGATTCGTCTTTCACGCAGATTTTTTTTACTTGGAGCGTTTCAGCCAAGGCAGCAAGGCAGTGCAATGGGGTTTCTTTGTATTCTTTCATCGACGTATGAAAAGCGTACACGTCCTGAAAATATTCCGGTAAGCTAAAGTCAACAATTGAGTTTTGCGGTTTGTTTGTAAGAATTTCTATTGAAGCCATCTCAACCTCCTGATACGGTGATTATACCATGCGGCAGGTAGCGTCTGCAACCAGTGAAAAATGCATTTATTTATGAAAAACCCTACAATTTAAATGGTTCAACACGTACTATAACAATGGCTATTATTAAAAAAACTAAAGATGTAAATAAAATGTAACCGCGATGTAACCGATCTGTAGTATAATAATAACCAATCATAGTGGAGCAAATTTAGAAAGACGTCGATTTGAGAAAGGAGGTGAGTGCGCAGCCAGGCATAAGATATCAGGGAAGGGTAACCACGTCCCCCACAACAAAACGCGGCTGAAAACAGAGA
>Ga0082212_10003820_pt1 | contig 21184 bp, 15 predicted proteins | sample TergutNt197P3_FD_71548 | JGI IMG/M metagenome (GOLD analysis project Ga0082212, IMG submission 71548) | Neocapritermes taracua P3 segment gut microbial communities from Petit-Saut dam, French Guiana - Nt197 P3 | ecosystem: Host-associated > Arthropoda: Insects > Digestive system > Gut ... | reverse complement strand
ATCTTCTGGTAATCGTTACTGGGCGAAGCTGCGCCTTTGCCCTGCCATCCAAGCGTGTTGCAACCATGTGATAACCCTAGCTGGAGCCAGGGACAAAACTGTGATTGTTCTCATGAGTCTTCCACGGCAGTTACGACCAGCCTCGCTCCCAGTACCGGAGAAAACAGCTACGACAGCGTGTAAAGTTGCTCCACCTCGCTGACGAATCCCCCCAGCAGCCGCAGACCAATACCTTCAAACGGTTCAGGAGCTCCAGTCGTTAAAAAACGTCGTGTGGAAGTCTTGGCATCGCTAAGCAATCCAAGATCGGTAAGCTGGGCGTAAGTTTCTTTGGCACATTCTTCTGCGGAAGAAACCAAGGACACATCCTCCCCCATGATGTAGGAGATGATTCCCTGCAAGAGCGGGTAGTGCGTGCATCCCAGAATCAAGGTGTCAATGTCGGCTTCCCGCAGCGGCAACAGGTAGTCGCGGGCAACTTGCATCAACTCAGTTCCGCTGGTTATCCCAGCTTCCACGTACTCTACAAATGCCGGGCAGGTGGCCGTCACTAAATCTATTCCAGGTACCGCGTCCAAGGCATCGTCGTAACTCGCCGAAGTTGCTGTGGCCTGGGTACAAATAACTCCGACTCTCCCATTACGAGTCTGACTGGCCGCTCGTTTTGCAGATGGCAAAATCACGTCGATTACCGGCACGTCGTAACGTTCTCTGGCATCACGCAATACAGCCGACGACGCTGAGTTACAAGCGATAACTAGGGCTTTCACCTCTTGGTCGGCTAGATAGTCCAGACATTCCAGCGAGTATTCACGCACTTGCGGAAGTGATTTCGTACCATACGGTGCGCGCGCCGTATCTCCCAAATAGATCATGTCCTCGTTAGGCAGTTGATCCAAGATAGCTCTGGCTACAGTCAAACCCCCAAAGCCAGAATCGAAAACTCCAATAGGATTCACCTTGGCTACTTTAGACGGTTTCTCTGGCCGCTGCGGGTGGCGTGCTGGCGTGTTCGTGGTGAATGTGCTTCACCTACGTACGGTTGCCGCCCAAGCAGGTTATTTTGCGACCGATAGCCGTAACCATACGGGAGGGCGGGCATTGAGTTTTTCACACTTACTGGCACAAAGACAGCGTTCACAACCTGTTTTAGGACACCCTGAAAGCGGGTCAGCCGTTATCTGGCCAGTACGGATGAGATGAGTCAACGCTGCTTGGAGCAGTTCTGCTGGCAAAGCAGTATTTTTGGCCATCTGAGAGATGTCGCCTACTCCAGAGCCGATTTGTTCCAAAACGGCAGTTAATGGCGAATTCACCACAGTAGCCTCCCAACTTGGAAAACTACTACAGCTAACGTGTAGGCCATCAAAAGGTAAATAACGAAGCTAATCAGAGTCCATTTCTTCCCGATTTCTCGGGTTTGCGCAGCCATTGTCGCCACGCAAGGTGAGTAAATCAGCAGGAATATCATGAAAGAAAATGCTGCTGCGCCTGGGTGTCCCCCAGATGATTCAGCAAATGCCGCCACGATTTTCTCGCCCAATGCTCCTGCCGCCGTTTCACCGCTTGCAGCAGGAACCGCATAGGTTTGCGCCCAAGAAGAAATCACCGCCTCTTTTGCTACAAAACCGACCATGAGCGCTGCGGTGGTTTCCCATGAGCCAAAACCGGTAGGGGTGAACGCCGGAGCAAGAGTTCGGGCGATAGCTCCGTATGCAGAATCTTTTGGAGCCACCTCGCCGAAAGCTGATTCCGCGCTGAGCGGAATTGACTGTAGCAGCCACACCGCACAAACGGCTGCGACAATGACACCTCCGGCCGTTTTTAGAAAATCAGAAAGTCGCACCCAGGTGGCAGCAGCGGTGAGCCGCAGTTTTGGTAGCTGGTATGGCGGCAGTTCAATCGCCAAGGGCTCGGCAGGAATGTTTGCGAAAAGAAACTGACGGAATAAATAACCAAAAAGCACTACCAGATTTACCGAGACTAAGTACATGAGAAATACGGCGGTACCGGCATATTGGCCAAAGAAAACTGTGCCAACCATCACGAATACAGTCAGCCTCGCGGTGCAGGATGTGAGAGGAACCAGCATCACGGTCAACAGTCGTTGTTTGGAGTTGGTGAGAATTCGAGTGGCGCTTATGCCAGGAACGTTGCAGCCGAATCCGACTATGAGCGGCAAAAAGGCGCGGCCTGGCAGGCCTATCGTGCGCATCATGCGGTCAACGATCACTGTAGCCCTGGCAAGGAATCCGGAATCTTCCAAGATTGCCAGCAATGCGAACATCAATGTCAGCAAGGGAACGAAGGTGAGCACCATGCCGACGCCGGTAATTAGTCCGGAGATGATGAGTCCTTCGACCCAGCTCTCGCCGACCCCGAGCGCTGCAAGCGCCCAAGCTGCTCCTTCACTGACAGGGCCGCTGAAAAGTTGACTCAAACCTTCCTGCAATGGAGCCGCTACGCTGGTTGTGAGTTGAAAAACCAACCACAGTACAGCCAGGAAAATAATCTGCCCGATATAGGGAGCCAACAACCAGGCGTCGATACGATCTGAGACCGAAACCTGGTCAGCATCTTGATTTTTTGAAGCTGCCTTCACAGCGGCTGCTATCCAGGTGAAACGATCTTCGTCATGCGCCAAAACGTCGCTGGCATCGCTACGTAGCGGGCGTGGAGTTGGGACAGGCGCATTCAATGTTTCACAAACAGCTTGCGCGAATGTTTCCAGCCCTTTACGCCGGCGTGGGTCGACTACTACCACTGGCACCTGCAAAGCATTCAGCAAGGCAATTGGGTCAATGTCGAGGTTTCGCTTCGCAGCCACATCGTTCATCGTCAACGCAACCATTACTTTGATCCGATGCTCGCGCAACTGCGACAGTAGGTATAGGCCGTGCGAGACTCTGGAGGCATCGACGACAACAACGCAGATTTCGGGTGAGTTTGCAGTGTCAAGCAGCAAAGTACGGGTGAGTTGCTCGTCAGGAGTTATCGAATCCAACGAATATGTCCCGGGAAGATCGAGTACATTCAGCACGGAAGGTAGCGCTGCTGCTTCACTAAACGCAGTAGTCTGGGAAACGCGCCAAACACCTTGCGATACCGCTACAGTGCTTCCTGGCCAATTGCCAACCGCCGCGTTAGCGGATGTCAAGGCGTTAAAGAGTGTGGTTTTACCGGTGTTCGCAACGCCTACCAGTGCCAGGGTTGGCGTAGCCATTCGGCCACTTTCACCTGGCGTTGATGTTGCGGATACTGCCGACTGTGGGATGGCGTTTGAATTCACTCAAATACCTCAACTTGGAGTTTTCGAGAAAGTTCAGCACCGATGGCGATTCGAGACTGTTCCGCCTTTACCACTCGTCCCCCACTTGCTGTTTTTTGCTGCACTGCAAACACAACACCGTCACGCAGCCCGAGTGCCGCCAACCGATCATTTATACCATCGTCTCCGCTGTCCAACCGCAGCGCCACTTGTGATTTCAGCGGCGCATCCCGCAGCGAAACCTTCATAAGGTTAGGCTACCCTAACTTAAGAAAGTGAACAATTTTCTTTCTCTCGGAATGGCGAACCCAAGATTTCGCAAATACGAATTGCCAGGTACCCTGTTGCGCGGTCGTGGCTTGGGTTAGACTGTGTGAAACTCATGATCTGGCAAAAGGAGACCCATGAATCCCGCAACTACAGCTCTTGTTCTTATCGAGTTTCAAAATGACTTCACCTCCGAAGGAGGTACCCTGCACGAAGCCGTGGCAGCAGTGATGGCCTCAACTGACATGATGAGTAATGCAGCTACTGCCGCGCAAGCCTCAAGAGAGGCTGGCGCCACCATCATCCACAGCCCGATTAGCTATCACGAGGGCTACTACGAAATCAACTCCGACCCCTACGGCATCCTTGCCGGTGTTGTTGGCTCGAAGTCCTTCATAAAAGGTGGCTGGGGAGCTGAGATCGTCGATTCTATGGCACCAGTCGAAGGCGACATCGTACTCGAAGGAAAGCGAGGTTTAGATGCCTTCGGTTCGACCAACCTCGATTTCATCCTTCGCAGTAAGGGAATAACAACTGTCGTGCTGGCAGGTTTCTTGACTAACTGCTGTGTTGAGTCCACGATGCGTAGCGCCTATGAGCGTGGCTACGAGGTCATTACGCTAACCGATGCTGTGGCCGCTACCTCACAGGCTGAGCATGACAACGCTATTGCATACGACTACCCGATGTTCTCCAAACCGATGACTGTGGCTGCATACTTGGAGGGGATTGCTGGAGCAGTGGTAGCGGATTCTTCGCGCGGTTATTGATCGGTCTACATCAACCCCGATTCGGCGGCGATCTGCGCCAGCTTATCCAGCGCTTTCAACACCATGTCGCGGTTCTTTGCGGTTTTCATCCATGTCGGCAGCCGAGACGACCAAGAAGCGTGCTGGCTGTGACGTTCATCTCGCACCGTAGCGGCTACATAGCAACGCAACTGGTGAAGATGGTGGACGTTGTAGACCCAGATGTCGCCGTGCGTGGTAGACGTGTTCAACAGCAGCCGCAACTGAAACCAGGGACTGGTGGCTTGTTCCCAGGCCACGGAGTCGCCATCGTACTCAGCGCGGTAAAGGCAGCTTCCGCAGCGTACCACCTTGTCCGCCTCAACCGCTGTGCCACCGCATTTCGGGCACACCACCTGGCATTCGTCCTGGAAAGCGCTGGGTCGGCAAGCATCCGGAGCGAATCGCCCATTGACTACCTGCGGCAGCTGGCTAGCCTGGGACTGCAACTGTTCAATATCGAACACATCAGTCAGGTTAACAACCCCGGCTCGTTTTTGCGCCTCCCGCAGCCACCCTCTGGCATCCTGTCGAGACGTCGGTAGGCACATCCTGGCGCGCGCCAGGGTGAACGCTGCCCGTGTCAGCGGCTCCGTTTTTTTGGCTGACTTCCGGTATTCGATTTGGGTTAATCGACCCCATATCTGGTTGGCCCAGAAGTCAGCCTTCGGATCTGCCATTAGTTCGGCTACCATCGCGTCGAACTGCGCCGGATTCATCGCCAGCCATTCGGCGTTCGTCATCGCTGTCAACAGCTGACCTGTCGAAGCGTATGTTTCGGTCACTCGGCAAGCCTATCTTAGGCAAACACGCCAGTCGGGTGGACGATGTTAATCACCTTGGATCTGAGCTACGCCACATCAGGGTCAACCCCAAGCCTGCCAGCTGACCCTGCGAACAATCAGTGGTTCGACACGAACGCAGCATTCGGGTTATGGATGCTGCAACTGAAGTGCAGCATGACGAATTAGGGTGTCATTCTGTGCGCTCTCTCCTGTCATTCCGCAGCAGCGCTGCGGGCTGCTGTCAGCTTCCAAAGCCATGGACAGCCCCTTTTTAGTCATCCCGCGCGCCAGTCGCGGGATCCAATACATTCCTAGTGGTGCACGAACGCAGCATTTGGGTTATGGATGCTGCAACTGAAGTGCAGTATGACGAATTGGGGATTGTCCTCTTTTTTTGTCTGCGTGTAAATCGCAGGATCCATGACGCAACAACGTAGGTTATGCTCTGGCTTTTTTTGGACGTACGTAGCGCTAGATTTCGACGCCTGGGAAGTTAAACCAGTTCGGCTAGTACTTCCAGAATGTGACGATAGGGCTTACCGGTTGCTCTGGTCATACCTATTTCGCAGGTTCGATTGCAGGACGCATGAAGCTGTGAGTCAAGCGAGGTCACTTCAGCAGCTTCGGCCAAGGTTGCTGCCTGCGTTAGTTCTGGGTGGAGCATTCCACGGTCACCAGCGAAGGCACAACATCCGGCATTGATCGGGATATGAACGCTCACTGCAACAGCGCGAGCGATGGCTTCGGCGTGCGGGTTGATGCCTAGTTGTGTTGACGAACATGTGGGATGCAAAGTGATTGAATCCACTGGTTTGGCGACTTCGATCAACGGAAGAATCATCTCGGCGACAAATTGGACGCAGTCGGTGATGGTGATTTCGGGATGTTCGGCAAGCATTCGCTCAAATCCCTGGGTACAACTTGCTGCGTCGCTAACTATCGGGATTCGACCATGATCGCTTACCGCTTCGAGAGTAGGGATCACTTGGGCAGCCATCGTGTTGTATCCGGGGGTCATCCCCTTTGAACTCCAGGGTGTCCCGCAGCACAGCGAGTCAATATTGGCAGGGATGAGCAAGGTTATTCCGGCTTTAGCACATAGCTTTTCAAAGGCTTGTTGGACGCCTTGGGTTTCGGATCCGAACATCGAATTCACACATGCGGGGATGTAGATTAGATCCGGTTCACTGACCCGAGGCAGGCGGCGCCTGGTTCGCCCCCCGCTGGGAAGATCGTCTGACCATAAGGGGATATATTCTTTGCCCCCGAGCCTGCGTCCAGCCTTGTTGACAGCTGTGATGGCACCGGCGGCGAAACTCAAATCACTAGCTATCGAAAGTGCAGTACTTGCGGCGTGGGTCGCCCCACCCCAGTGTTTCGCGGCGGCATTCCACACCACTTGGGCGGGCGCTGGTACACAGGCAGCTCTGCCTTGCTTTACATAGGCACCTGTGTTGATACCCACCGGACAAGCCGTAGCACACATCCCATCGGCGGCGCAGGTTTGAAGCCCTGAATAGTCGTACGCTTTTTCCAGTTGCGAAGCGACGTGGAGGTCTTGGTTAAGATTCGTCAGGACGATTTCGCGTTGTACTGCGATGCGTTGCCGCGGAGTCAAAGTGAGGCTACGCGCCGGACATACCGGCTCGCAGTAACCACATTCAACGCAGGCATCAACTAGCGGATCGACGTTGACGGCTGGCTTTATGTGTTTCAGGTGAATCTTGGGGTCGTCGCTGATCACACACCCAGCGTTGAGCACATTACCGGGATCAAAGAGGCGCTTAATCTGGCGCATTACCTCATATAGTTCGTTGCCATATTGTCGCTGGACGAACGGTGCCATCACCCGTCCCGTCCCATGTTCTGCCTTGAGCGAGCCATGATGCCCCAAAACAAGATCAACCATGGCCAGCGTGAAACGTTCATAACGTTCTAGCTGCTGATCAAACTCGTCAGTAATCATGAAGTGGATGTTTCCATCCTTTGCATGCCCGAAGATGACCGAATCCAGATAGGAATATTCCTGGAACAAGTCGCCCAGTTCGAGGCAGGTTTGACCCAGGGTCTCCACTGGTACCACGACGTCTTCTAGCAGGGCTGTAGTTCGAGCGCGACGTCCGGAAGCAACAGCGGTATACAGACCCTTGCGCAAAGCCCAGAGTTGGTTGCGAGTGGCGGGATCTGCACTTAGCGAAACCGGTACTTCGAGGGGCAGGAGTGAAAGTGTGGACTCGGCTTGCGAAAGTTGTTCTTGTAGCTCTTGTGTGCTTTCGCTGCGGTATTCCACAAGAAGGGCTGCTTGAGAATCGAGTTTAATGGATTTGATCTGCTGCGGACAGTTGGGTAACCCCTGGCCGATTCTCAGGGACGCTGCGTCCATGAGCTCGATAGTGGCGGCTTCGGTTTCGACGAGCTCGGGTAAGGCTTGGTTCGCCGCCGCAAGATCAGAGAAGATGAGTAATCCGGTTTGAGCAACCGGTTTTACACAGATGGTACGAAATGTTGCCGAAGCTACAAAGCCCAGTGTCCCCTCACTCCCAATCATTATGTGGGCAAGAATGTCGGCTGGAGTGTTGAAATCGGTGAAGGAGTTGAGCCCGTACCCCATGGTGTTCTTCATCGAGAACTGTTGCGCAATTGTGGCAACCGAGTTTGGGTTGTCGAGAATTCGCTTTCTAAGGTTTGAAAGCCCGGCAAAGAGTTCAGGCTCCAGAGCTTTTAGTGTGGAGTTTGCATCGGCGCTTGCGGTGTCGATTACTGTACCTGAAGCCAGCACAACGACCATCGATTCCAAGGTCTGATAGGTGTTATTTAGGGTGCCACATGCCATGCCTGAAGAATTATTTGCCACCACTCCACCCACGGTACAGGCAGCAGAACTGGCCGGATCAGGCCCGAGTTGGCGCGCGTAAGGGGCAAGATAGGCGTTAACCTGATTGATTGTGACTCCAGGTTCGACCCGGACGCGAGCGCCGCTATCGAAGATCTCAATGCCGTCGAAGTGGTGACGGACGTCAGCAAGAACAGCCTGAGTCGACGCCTGGCCAGACAGACTCGTGCCACCAGATCGGAAAGTCACATTAAGACCGCGTTGGGCGCAAGCACGCATCAAGGCAGCCACATCTTCGGGATTTCGAGGTACTGCAACCGCACGCGGGTGCATCAAGAAATGAGAGGCATCATGAGCCCGAGCTCGAAGATCAAGCGGCGAGGTGAGTATGTGTTCAGTTTCCAATCCCAAGACCTGCGATTTGCTCATAGGCCAAGACTACCGTTCTCGTGAACTTAGCGTTTTTCAGTGGGTACCAATCACAGCGTAAGATCGGAAATGCTGGGCGGTTCGTGCGTGTCATACGTTGAATCGAAATTGCACGACGCCTGGTTCTTGAATATTTCTTTATAATGGCGAATCCGAGATTTCAGCGATAGCGAATCCGAGATTTCAGCGATGGCGAAGTGAAGACTTTAGGTATGAACCGACCCATCCATGGCTGTTAAACGTTGAATCGAAATTCCACGACGTCGCCGGGGTTCATTACGTAGTCCTTGCCTTCCATGCGAACCTTGCCTACTGAACGTGCCGCCGCAATAGAACCCAGTTCGATCAAGTCGTCATAGTCGACCACCTCAGCCTTGATAAAGCCGCGCTGGAAGTCAGTATGGATAACGCCGGCAGCTTCGGGAGCAGTCGCGCCCTGGCGGATAGTCCAAGCCCTGGTCTCTTTAGGCCCAGCAGTGAGAAAACTTTGCAGACCCAACGTCTGGTAGCCGACGCGCGCCAAAATGTCTAAGCCTGGCTCTACGATTCCCATTTCGGCAAGGAATTCCCGAGCCTCACTCGGATCAAGCTCAATCAGGTCAGCTTCTATTCTTGCGTCGATAAAGATGGCCGCCGCAGGTGCCACAAGTTCTTGCAGTTGCGCCCGTATTACATCGTCGAGGGCACCGGTATCACAGTTGAATACATAGATGCTTGGTTTCGCGGTCAGCAAGAACAACTCGCCCAGTGGTTCCAGTTCAAGTCCCGCCTGGAAAACTCCTGTTCCAGAATCGAGAACACCTTGAGCTTGTTGAACGGCGGCCAGCACCTGCTGTCGTTCTTTATTGAGCCGGGCTTCTTTCTCGATTCTCGGCAGCGCCTTCTCGATCGTTGCTAGGTCAGCCAGGATCAACTCAGTTCGGATCGTCTCAATGTCAGCAGCAGGGTCGATCTGGTCGCTGACGTGAACCACGTCCGGATTTGCAAAAACGCGCACAACCTGGCACAGCGCGTCAGCTTCGCGAATGAATGACAAGAAGGCATTCCCCATGCCCTCTCCGGTGGAGGCTCCCTGCACAATTCCGGCTATGTCAACAAAGGTGACAGTTGCAGGGATTATCTTTGCCGAGTTGTGTAGCTTTGCCAATACTTCAAGTCTGGGGTCAGGAACCCCAACCACGCCCTTGTTTGCTTCTTTGGTGGCGAAGGAATAGTTCGCCACCAACGCGTCGTTGCGGGTGAGTGCGTTGAAAAGAGTAGATTTGCCCACATTAGGCAGGCCAACGATTCCGATAGTTAATGCCACAAGGTCTAAGCCTAGTCTTTTTGATAGCTGGCATCGTCTGAAACATCCGTTTGTTGTTGGAAAGAAGCCAGAAAACTCAAAAAACTCGTACCATTCCATCTAAGCTGCTGATATGACAACACCTGATACGCACCAAAGTAATAACCGCCCGGTAGCGCTGGTCACCGGAGCTTCATCAGGCATCGGCCATGAAGCGGTCTTGATCCTACTGGAACTTGGCATTGTAGTTTACGCAGCAGCACGACGAGTTGAGCGCATGCATGATCTTGAAGCCGCAGGTGCTCAGCTGCTCCAAATCGATGTTTGTGATGACTCCGCGCTAGTTGCAGGAGTGAATCAAATCGTTGAAGAGCAGGGACGTATCGACATCTTGGTTAATAACGCTGGATACGGTTCGTATGGTGCAATTGAGGACGTTCCCCTAATTGAGGCGCGGCGACAGTTTGAAGTGAACGTTTTCGCTGCTGCCCGTCTGATGCAGTTGGTACTGCCGATCATGCGCGGCCAAAGCAACGGCCGAATCATAAACATCACCTCTATGGGCGGAAAATTCGCGATGACTCCAGGAGGCTGGTATCACGCGACGAAATATGCTCTGGAAGCGCTCAGCGACGCGGTACGTCAGGAAGTCAGCCAGTTCGGCATTGATGTAGTAATTATTGAACCGGGGTTGATTCGCACCGAATGGGGCAAAATCGCTGTTGACAACCTGAAAGCCACCTCTGGTAATGGCGCATACGCAACCCTCACCAACCGTTTCGCCAAGGGTCTGGAGTTGCAGAAGGACATGGCTTTCGTCGGGTCTGACCCGGCAGTGATTGGCAGAGCCATCGCCAGAGCCGCCACTACCTGTTGTCCACGGGTTCGCTACGCGATCGGAGCCGGAGCAAAACCGGGAGTTTGGCTGGTGAAATTCATTCCAGCACGCTGCCTCGATTTTGTGATACGTAACGCCCTTGGGCTACCGCGGCGCAAACGCTCAAGAATATTCCATTAGGGAGTTTCAGAGGTTTTCGAAAGGCTAGTTAACGTCGGCGGACTTTCGCCGCAGTAGCGACCGCAGATTGCCTTCACCGCAATAGGTGTATCCACCTTTTTCCAAGCCTGCTGCCCGCTCGAAGACATTCGCGCACCCAGGCGGTGCTCCAAACGCATTTGCGATCAACTCATTGACCCCGTAGCCGATACCCAAGACTACCGGCCCCAGTAGGTCATATTGCCTAGTATGTGCAAACTCGTGTTCCATCAAATCCTGGTATCTGGCAGGTTCCAGATATTCGCCCGGGTCAACGTAGTTACCATTTTGGTCTTTTTGATGTGAGATGAACGTACGCCCGAAAGTTGTACCACCGCGTGCGGCTCCGGGAACAAATGCGCCGTAACACACCACCATCCCCACAGACCTTTCAAACCGCACCTTGGCACCCCAAGCCTTTGCCCAGCCAGCCGCGACAATACCCAGCAGATACGTTGCCGGGAGGCTAAACATTTGCAGCACTGCTTTACCAGACTCACTCGGGCGAGAACCATACATTTTTTGAAACACCACCGGTCATTGTATCTGGCAAAACACACAGACATCACATACACGTTTCAAACGTCTTTGCGCCGGAATAAACCGAAACGCCACGAAAAGTCTGTTCGGTCGCTTCGCAGGTTCGACTCCACATAACACATTTTTTTTATTGGGGCGGGTGTTCCCGCCCCAATAAAAAAGTGCCCAAGAGAGGAGTCGAACCTCCACGTCCATAAGGACAGCCGGGTTTGAGCCGACCGCGTATACCATTCCGCCACTTGGGCTGTAGCTTGAATATTCTGCCACATGAAAGCCAGCCAATAGAAATGCCCGCCCACGAAACTCACGAAATCTGCTATTGCCGCTAGGCTATGACGCGAGCAGGAGGAAATATGGATTGGATTGAAGCCATTGTTTTAGGGATTGCGCAAGGCTTGACAGAGTTTCTACCAATCTCATCGAGCGCACATCTGTCGATCGTGGGACAACTATTTTTCGCTGGACATGATCCGGGCGCTGCCTTCACTGCCATCACCCAGTTGGGCACTGAAACTGCGGTAATCATCTACTTCGCAAAAGACATTGGCCGAATCATCTCCAGGTGGTTTATGTCATTGTTTGGCAAAGTCCCGCGCAACGACCCAGATGCTCGCATTGGTTGGCTGGTCATAGTTGGCACTATCCCAATAGTGATACTGGGGCTGGCGTTCAAATCTCAAATCGAGACCAATTTCCGAAATTTGTGGGTAACAGTTGCGATGCTGGCGATCGTGGGTCTCATCTTGTTGGCTGCCGACTCTGTTGCCAAACAAGAACGCAGCTTAGAACAGTTAACTTGGCCGCATGGCATCGTGCTGGGTCTAGCTCAAGCCTGCGCATTGATACCTGGAGTGTCGCGTTCAGGAGCCACGATCTCAGCCGGACTGTTTTTAGGCTACAAACGACCCGCCGCAACCCGATATGCCTTCCTGCTCGCAATACCAGCCGTCTTTGGATCAGGCTTATACGAATTGAAAGACGTTGCAGAAACTGATCCGAACCCAGCCTGGGGTCCGATCATGCTAGCAACATTGATCGCCTTCGCAGTGGGCTACGCAGTGATTCACTGGTTGCTCAAATATGTCAGCAGCCACTCGTTCAAGATATTCGTCTGGTATCGCCTCGCGCTAGCTGGGCTAGTTGCTGCACTGCTGATCAGCGGGGTTCTAGCAGCCTAGCTATGAAACAACGACAAGTCGGAAATTCAGGTTTGAGTGTTTCAAATCTGGGTTTGGGCACACTTTCATGGGGTCGCGCCACCGCCTATGAAGATGCACGCCGGATGACGCTAGCATTCGTAGCGGCGGGGGGAAACCTGATAGATACTGCCGCAGCTTACGGGGCGGGAGATTCAGAAAAAATCATAGGAAAACTGATACGTTCCGACTTGGGACGCGATGACGTTGTGATTTCCACCAAAGCGGGTTTCGTACAACATGATGGCACCCAAACGATAGACACCTCACGCCAAACATTGCTAGCTGATCTTCACAAATCACTGCGGCGCTTGCACACCGACTATATCGATCTTTGGCAACTCCACGCCTGGGGACAGGCTCCGCTAGACGAGTCACTGGCAGCAATCGATACTGCGGTATCAGCCGGAGATGTTCGCTACGGGGGTATTTCAAACTTTGTGGGTTGGCAGATTGCCCAAGCCGCTACTTGGCAAATAGCCATACCAGGACGTACGAAGCTGGCGAGTGCTCAAGTCGAATACTCATTGCTGGCTCGCAAAGCAGAAATTGAGGTGCTACCAGCTGTCAACGCCTTCGGGATGGGTTTCTTTGCTTGGTCAGGGCTTGGGCGCGGAGTGCTGACTGGGAAGTACCGCGAACAAATACCTCCGGGTTCCCGAGCAGCTTCTGAACACTCAGCATGGTTTGTTGAGCCATATCTCAACCAGCGGTCGGCAAGCATCGTCGAAGCAGTGGTAGTTGCAGCCCAAGGCATGGAACTAACACCTGCCCAAATAGCACTGCTTTGGGTGCGTGATGCACCCAAAGTCACCGCAGTCTTGATTGGGCCGCGTAATCTTGCCCAACTTCAACCCCTAATCGAACTGTCCGATGCCACCTTGCCTACCGAGATCGCACTAGCTCTCGACGATGTGAGCGGCGGAAAAAACGAGTTGCGAACCGATTAAGTGCCGACCCCAGGAAACGTTTGCACATCGTCTTGGAATTATCGAACCAACCGCACAGGGATTCAGAAACGCTGATTCGCTACGACGAGTTTTGCCAGTAATAGCCGCTAGCCGATCGAAACCGCGGTCATCGTGTAGCAGTTGCGCCACATGCTCAATAGCTGTCAGAGCGATCAGCGTGTCAATTGTGCTGCGAATTGTCACTCCTGCGCGCTTCAGGTTGTGTCTGGATAGTCGACGGCGCTGCCACGGCTGTGTTATTGCTAGGAGCAATAGGTTGGCTCAAATCTTTATCGAAGTGCTTGGCAGCATAGTTATATAAAGCTGAGATTCCGAAACATACCGCAGCGCCGCCGAGGAAGGCTACAACCCTGGCGATCGAATCGAAAGAACCAATATCAAGGGTAACAAGCTTCAATACGCATGCAATCGTGACAATCAACCCGTACAAGCGAAGTGGCTTGCCGCGTGACCATAGCCCGAGACCCACAACGAGAAGAGCAACGATCATGCATGCCAGTGACGTTGGAAAACCCCACGGCGATTCCTCACGGATCGCAAACCAGTCATAGGGTGCGAACAGGCCAACACCTGCGATAGTCAAGCCGACACCGCAGATAATGTCACGGCCGGTTCGAGGCCAGAGGATATTTGGGGTACGTAAGGCGAAAGAGGTGGCCTTGGCTGTAATGCGAATCCAGTCGATCATCAATACAATGAGGATGGCCAGCGCAATGGTACCTGCAATAATGGCGAAGGTATTGTTCAAGTGCATCAGGGGATCAGGAGCTTCGGAACTACGATTTTCATAGATCTCTAACCCTGCTGTGTACTGCACACCGGAAGCAAAAATAATAAGCCCCAATTCCCACAAGCGGTAGAACAACTGCGGCTGGGCTGCGCCAAACAGGTGAATCATTAGGAGAACTACGGCACTCAGCACTACAAAGATGCTGTCGTAGAGAGTAGCCGTGGTGGAAGTGGAGGCGGCGAAGCAAATGGCTACCAAAGAGAATTCCGCACCGACGAAACTGAACACAACCATTAACTTTTGGTATTTTTCGCGTTTTTCAGACTTGACCTGCCTCCACGTCCAATAGGACAAGCAAAGAAGAATCGCAAGGTAGACCAACGCGGGAATAATTCCCCAATGCTTTACCATCGTCGAATATCCTGCCGGATGGAAAACCATCACAAAACTCTGAAAGATAAGTAGCCCTCTCCCGATCCACTGTTGCACACCCGACCCAGAGAGCTGACCTAACGCAAGGTAGCCAATCGTCAGGAGGATTCCTGCATAGCATGGGAAAAGAAGCAATATCCCCAGTGGTTCAAGCAGACTGTTCTCTGCGGTTGCAGAGACAGAATGAACGCTGATCCCTAGCTGGCTTACGAGCATGACCGCACTGATGATCACCACTGGCCCCAATGTGCCGCCCTCAAGAGCACGGCTCACTTTTACCCTGCGTCCACTGATGGCGATAGCAAGGGCTGGGAGGAACCCCAAAGCCACGCTGACACCGACCGCAATTCCAAATCCAAAGTGCTCATCTGAAAATTCAGTCAACCAACTGGCGATGAAAGTGTAACCGAAAGTTGACTCGCTCAAACCCGAACTGATCTTGTATGTCAGTGTTGCGACACTCAGGATTAATACCGTCACCCACATTCCAGAATTTATGAAAGCCAGAATTCCTCTTGCTGTGGGTTCTTTCACCCTGGCGCAAGAAATGAACAGCAGGTAGGCAATTACGGTAGCTCCCACGAATTGGACAGCGAAAGCAGCAACGATCAATCCCATATGTAGCTGGGAAGCGAAACCAGTCTCGTACCCGATGAGGCGATGCCCCATGATGGCTAGTGAAACGATAATCATTGCAAGTGATGCAAACAGCCCAAATCTTTGCAACTGACGCACCCAGTACATATTGCCAAGGATGATGGCGACAGTCGCCAGAATCTGATAGATGACCAGCAGCAGGAGCTTATCGTCGGCGAGTCCAACGAGGTATCCGTACCCAATTGAGGCCACCATGCCCACATGAGCAAGTATGGCTACTAGCAAAGAGTTGGTGTGCTTCGACAGCCACATGCTGGCAATGATCCACACTCCCAGAAAACTAAAAGCGAAAATTTCGTTGATGGCATTGAAATAGACGTGGGTAACCAAGATAGCGATGAAAACCCCGCCTAATCCGGTTCCGAGCAGAGCCTGAGTGAGAACGCTTGAGTTGCGGCGATGCAACCAGTAGCCAACACCACCGACAGCAAAACTTAGCACGAACATTGCCGCAATCTTGACGACATCAGGGAGATACGGCACAACGACAACGCCTAAGGAGACTAGGCCGATAAGTCCTAACACTGCGGCAATCAACGGAAGAAGATTGCGTCCCAGGAAGTTCTCATTGAACCGTGTCGATGAGCCCTGCCCCGGAGCAAGCAACTGCTGTTGCGCTTGAGGATTGCTGGGCTGGACGCCTGGGACACCAGTTGCTCCACCAACGGTTGCCATCGGAGCAGCCAGTTTTGACGGCACCATGTTTGCAGCCATCTCGGTAGACGGCACAGGAGCGACCATTGGTGCCCCAGAAACATCTGGCGAGCCTTGCTGAACAGCCGTGGGCTGCCCAGCATGCGCCGCGGAAGTCGACGTTTCTTGAGACATATTCACAGCCGGAGCGGGCACGGGTGGTAACGGCACCTTAGGTAGAGATACCGTGGGTGGAGGCGCCATGGATGAAGGCACCATGGGTGCGGCCACGGCAGCAGTAGACGCAGGAGTAACCATTGGTGTTCCTTTAGCATCTTCAAAGCCTTGCTGAACAGCCATTGGCTGCACGGGCACTCCAGGATGTCCTGGATATGTCCTGTTCTGAAATCCCTGTAGCGCCTGGAGGTAATTGACCTGTTTTCGTAGGCCAGTTAAGTACGTCAAAATGACGATATTGAGGATGAGAATCGCAAAGATGAAAAGAAAGATGGCAGGGGAAAAGATATCCATAGTTAGTTCTCCTTTGTCTGGCCATGAAACAGTGGCAAGAGATCGTCAATGTCGAAAGCTGCTGCTATTTTGACTCGTTTAGAGGTGAGCAGTCGGTAGTGCTGAGAGATGGTGTTCTGTTCAATGATGAAGTCACCATTATCGGCAACCTTGTCCCACCAAGGATTTCCAGCGCTAACTCCTTGGGGGATAGGTTTTTCTTCCGCTGCGAGAGCAGGGATCATATTCAGCGGAGTATCGCCAAAAGTTGCCGTCAGGATGTCTGAAGTTGGAAACACCGCGCACATGGTTACTGCACCACTCCAGCCAAGAGTGCGACGACCTTTTTCTATGTCAACGAGAGTTTTCTTGGAGAGACCTAACGCGAAAGCCATGTCTTGCTGGGTCAAGTCTGCTTCCGTCCGCACTAAACGAAGCTTCGCATCGCAGGCGGCGATGAAGGTATCACGACTTTTCGGCATACCCCTCCTTTTCTAGATAGTGTAATATTACACTAATAGCGCGTTTTGCCAAAGACGGTTTTTGATTGGTTTGACGAATTTTGATTGTCCACGTATTGTCCACGGAGCTAAAAAGCCCTAGCCATTTAAGGTCTGACTAGGGCTTTTAGACGTGCGCGAGAGAGGACTTGCGCGTATTCGCTACGCAAATCCGCATGCCTCGGCTCTCTCCCGATCACCTCGGCACGCTCCTTCGATCAGAAGCAAACCATTGCTTCCTCACGAAAGTCGCGCCTTCACAGGTTCAAGTCCACAACATCCATCACTTATGTGAAAAGGCGGGATAAACCCACCTTTTCACATAAGTGCGCGAGAGAGGACTTGAACCTCCACGCCCTTAATCGGGCACTAGCACCTCAAGCTAGCGCGTCTACCTATTCCGCCACCCGCGCGCGGTCGCGTCTAGCACGACAACAGCGGTGCCACTATAGCAATTCTCCTTTTAAGAGTCCAAAGATCCAAAGCCCAATCCGAGAGGACAGGCGGGCAGACGTACGGGCACGACTGCACACGGAAAATTCATACTCCATTAGTTTCCTGCCAACTCTGGGGGTAGAAAGTTGCGGATTTCCACCCCAAGCACATGGTTACTAATTTCTAGATACTCTGCGAGCTACAGCAACTCGACGTGGTGTGACCACAGTTTTCCTCACGACAGTGCCAGCTCGACGTGGTTGGTACGTAAACCGATCAGAGTATTGACCCTGGGCAAGACGCGGAGTCTTACGCGATCTGACAACTATGGCCATCCCTAACAATGTGACAATTCCCAATGTGAGAGGGAACCATTTGTCCGTCTCAATGACGACCCCACTGGTAAAGACAAACAGACTCATAGTTTTTTTCTGCTGGAGCAATACTGTTTCTGATGGTAAACCAGCAGGGGTAACAACAGCAGGTATGTCGCGATTATCTGGCGTCAAAACTTCCGTGAATGTGTAACAACCATGACTTTTTGTAGCGATCGGCTCTGTTTTATATAGTCCCGATCCACTAATTCTGACAGGAGAAAAGTCAGCCAATGTCGCTGCATTACTCCAATCGATACCTTCACATGGCCAGTTTGCTGGCGCACCTGGGACTGGAGCCATGGGCCCCAAAATTGAGCCCGTAATAACCCCTGTCTGGTTTTGCATACCAGTTACATTGATGTGGTCGACCAGAGATGCTCCTGCATAGTTATCCGAAGCTTGCGCAACGGTGCCCACACTAGGTTCGAGGATAAGTGTGGTTTCGGTTGTCAGCCCGGGCGGTGTGGAAACCGTAAGATCTGGCTTGTCCAAGTTCTTGCCGATATACAGGTGCTCCACCCAGGTGTAGCAGCCGGGTCGATCAACAAGTACTGGACCGCCTTGATAGGTACCTGATCCGTTTACTTTGATCAATTGAGGCTCGGAATATGAAATCCAGTCGTTAGTGATTGCCTGGTTCCACATTTCGGCGTTAATCCATTCGCATCCAATGTTGGTTACTTCTTCTGGCGTCATGTCAGGCCAGTCGTGTATCACATCCGGATCATCGTCTGGAACCTCGTCAACAGTTTGTCCGTCTTCGTTATAGCCACTATCACCGCCTTCATCATCGATGGAGGTTGTACCTGGTTCCCTGATCTGGTTCGACCCATCGTTGACGTCTTCATTTCTGGTCTTTTCGTCACTGTCATTGCTATTGGGATCTTGGTCAAAGACCTCTATTGCTGGAGTGGTGTACGGGCCGTACAGGATAGCTTCCATAACCGCCGGAACCTCACGATCTAGATCGTCAACTACGATGGAGTCCGTGATCAAGGTTCCTACCCCCGAGATTTGGTGGGAAGTCTGGGTGCCGATCCTAGGTCCGTTTACAAGAGTGGTTTCGGTAACTTCACCAGGTGAAGTTACTACTTCTGGTTTGTCTGAGCCATCCAGATACAGCTTCTCAATCCAGGTGTAGCACCCTGGTCTGCGAAAAACTACCGGTTCGGTGTCATAGTCACCGTTTCCGGTTACTTCAATCACTTGTATATCAGCTGCAAGTAGCAGATTATTGTCAGCGGCAATAGCTGTCTCCCAGACCTTGGTGGTAATTGATTCACACGTTTGCCCCGGCTCAACCATAAGCGGCCCGTGAACCGATGCCACAATCTTCGTTCCAGGTGGTACATGATCTTGACTAAAACCAGCAACCATGATCGTGTCAACGACTGCTGTGCCTATGTTGGCAACACTGACTGACACTTGAGTTTTCATTGTCGGTTTATTCACAATGCTGGTCTGATTCTCAAAGCCATCACTACCAGGACGATGGTCGACTCGCCACAGCCTGTCCGATCCGTTGTATGCGCTTAGTACTGCCACCCAGGCGTAGCAACCCGACGCGACGATCGTCTGCGACCCTAGATCAGTTAACGGACCATCTGTAGTTACATTGACGCGATAACTCTTTGCTACAGGCGCGTCAATCCAGTCAACCTGACTACACGAGTCTGTCTTTGGTGGCACTGGCCCCCACAATTCGCCATAAAGCTCTACTCGAGTGTCTTTGTTGAAGGCAAGGATTTGCTCAACCCCGGTAATCATGATCGTGTCAGTGATAACGTCGCCAATCATTGCTCGTTGTGTAGAGGTGGCACTGGACACTCTGGCAGGTTCGGTAATCAGCATGATCTCAGACGGACGTCCGAACACAGATTGCATTTCGTCAACCGTCTTCGGTTCCCACATTAAGTTACCGTCGTCATCGGTCAACTGAACTTGGGTACCAGAAATCCACAACAACTCACCTGTGTTTGGATCGGTAGCTTGAACTGGAACAGTCATCAACGGTTCACCATCGGTCATTTGGGGCACGCCTTCGCTCATCAACGGTTCACCTTCAGTCATTTGAGGCACGCCTGGATCGTCTGGGTCTAGTGGTGCGACGATCCACAAAGGTTCGCCAGTGAGAGGATCAGTAGCCTGTTCTGGTGCGACGATCCACAGCAACTCTCCAGTTTCTGGGTCTTTTTCTTGCACCGGTGGCGTGATCCACAATAGTTCACCAGTGGCCGGATCGACGCCCTGAGAAGGAGGAACAATCCACAGTGGTTCATTAGTGTCTGGATCGGTGGCCTGTTCAGGTTCAGTCATCAATGGATCACCAGTTGACATGATTGGTTTAGTTTTATCGTCTGTTACAGCGCTGGCAGCATATTCTTGCCACACGTAGTATCCGACATGAGCTGGAATGTCCATCGTTAGTGTCACTTCAGCGATGCCATCTTTTACTGCAACTTTTATCGGATCAATAACTGTGTAAAGCATGGAGGCATCAACCGGAGCTGGACCAGGCTTTGCTTGCTCATCGGGTGCGCTGATAAATGGGCCGTACACCCTCGCACCTATCAAAGTTTGCTCTAGGTCTTCGCGTCCGGTCAGGGTTATGAAATCTTTCAGCGTGGCAGTGTCGCCGACCACAACTATTTCAGCAGCTACCTGAGAGTTGATTCCAGATGGAGTATCAACGAACGAAGTCTGGTTAACATATCCCGATACCCCAGGTTTATGCTCCACGAAGTAGACGGTTTCCCCGGCAGCATTGATCCCTTTCAACCAAGCAGTGTAGGTGTAGCAACCCCGCGCTGTGACAGTATGTTTTCCCAGCCCTGTATACACCTGGTTCACTGTAGGGTTGAAACTCCATGTTCGCAGTGGTGTCAACACATTCCACTGTGATGACGTGATTTTGCTGCAATCAGTATTCCCAACACCTGGATCAACAGGCCCCAGGAGAGATATTTCACCAGATCGAGTCAATGAATTGACTGGGTTACTCATCGTGGTTAATCCAGAAACCGTGACTGTGTCAGATATTTGTTGACCAACCATCGCGTTAGCTTTGGAAACACTCGACGCCAACGTTGGAGTTTGCACCAATGTAGTTTCCGCTGCACGCCCAAATGTTGATGTTGCAGACAGGTTTGCCCCAGTCAGGTTGGAAAACTCGACCCATACATAAAACCCGTTAACGGAAGTATTTTTCGTGGTGAACTGTACCGATCCAGCCCCACTGTGATCCAACGTGATCGTTTTGGCAGCGCTGCCCTCGAAACGAGCAAACACTGGTGCGTTTGCTGGGACAGCACCTGGGGTTGGCGCAGCCGCAAACGGTCCATACACAATCGAGCCGACTACAATTTTGCTACCCGGTGCCCCTTTGGTCACCGAGACGGTGTCCTGGAGCGGCTTGTTAAGCCCGACGTATGTCATGGTCTCTTTTGATGTGAATTGAATTTTTACCGCAAATCAGGGAGGAAACAAATCGGATGCCGGTCCATATAGAGGGT